>Ga0209208_10000047_pt1 | contig 116182 bp, 80 predicted proteins | sample S1TSphfallax_3_FD_187694 | JGI IMG/M metagenome (GOLD analysis project Ga0209208, IMG submission 187694) | Host-associated microbial communities from peat moss isolated from Minnesota, USA - S1T2_Fd - Sphagnum fallax MG (SPAdes) (version 2) | ecosystem: Host-associated > Plants > Peat moss >... | reverse complement strand
GTTCTGGCCGACTTTCTCGCCGATCGAGCGCAGATTGCCCCAGTAGCTGCCGATGCCGCCGCCCTTGCTGGCCAGCCAGACATTTTCGTTCCACAGGCCGACGATGCCGTCCAGGCTATCGGAGGCCTCGTTGAGGAAGCAGGAGATCGGCAGGCCGCGCTGGGTGCCGCCATTGGAGAGCACCGGGGTGGCGGGCATCAGCCAGAGGCGGCTGATATAGTCGTAGAGCCGCTGCGCGTGGGCGGCATCGTCACCGTAGTAGCTGGCGACGCGGGCGAACAGGTCCTGGTAGCTTTCGCCGGGCAGCAGATAGCGGTCATCCAGCGTGGCGCGGCCGAAATCGGTCAGCAGCGCATCACGTGAGCGGTCGACGCGGACCAGGTGGCGGCCCCTCATCTGGACGGCGTCGTCTAGCAAGGCGATTTCTCCTGGGTCACGAATCGTCATGCCATCCATCCTGAACTGCCCTTCATGCCCGTCAAGCGGGGTCGCGATCAGCCACGCGCGTCCGACCACCATATGTGGTTTGGATGCCACCGCGCCACAACTATATGCGGGATGCTCCGTGAAAAGAGCCGCAGACCTGCCAGGCGCTCCGCGGCCGATTTCCGCGCTATCTCGTGGGCCGCGCATGGCGTAAACGGGCCGGCGCGGACCGGTTTCCAACAGTGCTGGCGCCGCCCCACCATGCATCCGAGGACATCCGACCATGAGCAGCTTCGAGGGCCGCACCGCCGACTACCCGATCGAAAAAATCTTCCTGGAGCGCTGGTCGCCCCGCGCCTTTACCGACGAGGCGATCGACGAGGCCACGCTGATGACGATCTTCGAGGCGGCGCGCTGGGCGCCCAGCAGCTACAATTCGCAGCCCTGGCGATTTCTCTATGCCCTGCGCGGCACGCCGCACTTCACCAAATTCCTGGACCTGCTGGTGCCCGGCAACCAAGTGTGGGCGGCAAAGGCCGCGGCGCTGGTGATCGCCGTGTCCAAGACCACCATGTCGCCGCGCGGCACGGAGATGCCCAGCCACAGCCATTCCTTCGACGCCGGAGCCGCCTGGCAGAATCTTGGCCTGCAAGCCACCGCCCTCGGTTGGTATGCCCATGGCATGACCGGATTTGATATCCCGCGCGCGGCTGCCGAGCTCGGCGTGCCGGAGGGGTTTCGCGTCGAGGCCGCCATTGCCCTTGGCAAGCGGGGTGACAAGGCGAGTCTGCCTGAGGGTTATCAGGGCATGGAAGCCCCCAACGGCCGCAATCCGGTCAGCAGCTTTGTCTTTGAAGGCGATTTCCCGCCGGCTTGATGGCAAGGGGGGGGCGCCGCATCAGCGGCGCCCCCCCCCGGCCTGACACGGCGCTGGCGCTAATGCGCCTTTGTCCACCGGTTCAGCCAATCCAGCACCGTGTTTTGCCACAGTTCGGAATTCTGCGGCTTCAGCACCCAGTGATTCTCGTCCGGAAAGGTGAGGAACTCGCTGGGGATACCTTTGCGCTGTAGCGCCGTGAAGGCGGCAATGCCCTGGTCCAGCGGGATGCGGAAGTCGTGAGCGCTATGGATCACCAGCATCGGCACCCGCCACTCCGCCACGTGATCGATCGGGTTGAAGCGCTCGTAATTCTCCGGCTTTTCCCAAGGAGTCGCGTGCCCGTTTTCCCATTCGGAGAACCACAGCTCCTCCGTCGCGTAGCCCATGATGCGGTTGTCGAACACGCCATCATGATCCACCAGGCACTTCCAGGGCGTGTTCCACATCCCTGCCATCCAGTAGATCATATAGCCGCCATAGGAGGCGCCGAGCGCGCAGGCGCGGCTGCCATCCAAATAACGGTATTTCGCCAGCGCCGCGGTCCAGCCGGCTTGCAGATCGGCCAGCGGCCTGTCTCCCCAATGCCCACTGATCGAGTCGGTGAACGTCTGGCCGTAGCCGGTTGACCCGTGGAAATCGACGAACACAGCCCCAAAGCCGGCCGCCGCGTAGGTCTGCGGGTTCCACCGGTAGCTCCAGCTATCGCCGAAACTGCCTTGTGGCCCGCCATGGATCAGGAACGCCACGGGGTATCTGCGCCCCGCCTGGTAGGTGGCCGGCTGCATCACGAAACCATGCACCAACTCGCCGTTCCACCCCTTGAAGGAGAATGGCTCATACGAAGCGAGAGTCACGTCCTTCAGCCGATCCACATTCGCATGCGTCAATTGCACCGGGTCCGGCGACGCACCTTCGGTTTTCCCCAGAAGATAGAGCTGGGAGGGGCCCGCCAGGCTATCCTGCGCATACACCAGAGTGCCGGACGTGACCGACACCGCGGAAACATGGCCTGCTTGGGTCAGCGGCCGCACGTGCTGCCCGGTGATCCCGAACAGCAAAAGATGCCCGCCATCCTCCGCCGTTACATACAGTGTTTTGCCGTCCCCTGACCACGCGATGGCATCCGCCGAGCGGTCCCATCCGGGCGCCAGCTCATGCGTGGCACCGCTGGCCATGTCCCGAATCATGATCGCGAACCGATCCGCCTCGAAGCCCGGACGCCGCATCGCCTTGTAGGCGAGTGTCTTGCCGTCCGGCGAGAAGGCCGGTGCCGTATCCCAGGCAGGATTGCCGGCGGTGATGTCCCGCGGTAGCGCATGGCCGCCGATGCTCACCTGATACAGGTCGAAATTTGTGCTCCACGGCTCGCTGTGTCCGGCCTGGCGGGCCGAAAACACTACCGTGCGCGAATCCGGGGAGACCGCGTAATCGGTATCGTCGCCAAACGGCTTGCCGGGACAGTCCCCATCGAAGCCGCGCATCAGCGGAACGGGCGCACCGGTGGCCACCCCCGACTCGTCCAGCCGCATTGCCCACAGCTGGTTGCGCGTGCCATCCGCCCACTCATCCCAATGCCGCACGAACAGCTTGTCGTAGAGCACGCCGGAAGCCTTGTTGGCAGCCCGCGCATCCAGGCGCTGCCGGCTGCAGGAAGGCGTTGCGCAGTCCGGAAACACGGCCAACGACACCACGAGTCCATGCCCATCCGGCGTCAGCCTGAAAGTGCCAACGTCCAACGGCAGATGCGTTACCTGCACCGCCGCCGCGCCCGCATGGCTGGCTGAGACATCGGTGCGCCACACCTGCGTGCCGCCGGCGCGCGAGGAAAGGAAGTAGATCGCGTGCCCGTCGGCCGACCAGCGCGGGTTGGTGGCGCCGCCATCCGAGGCGGCCAGACGCCTTGCATCGCCAGTGGAGCAGGTGGGGCATACCAGCCAGATGGCATGCACGCCCTTGTTGGCCGCGTAATCGGTGCTTCGCACGTCGTAGACCACCTGCCTGCCGTCCGGTGAAACCTGCGGATCGGAAATTCGATCCAGCGTCACCAGGTCATGCGGCGTGAGAGTGCGCGCCGCGGCCGGCGACGCCGCGCATGCGAGAGCCAGCGCGGCCAGTATACGAATCATGGCAACTCCCGATCGTTCACGGGGCGGACCGTAGACTGGTGCCGGATTGTCATCAAACGCCGGTCGGTAGGGCAAAGAAGATGTTCTTTTTTGAAAAAAAGAACCAAAAAACTTTTGGTCTTTGGCGTACGCTGCCGGCGAGTCCGCGACAGCAGAGATAAAAGTTTTTTGCTTCTTTTTTTCAAAAAAGAAGGGCTTTCTTTTTCATTTCAGGCGACACATGCCAAACGACGCCGTCAGGTGAGGCGAGCAGCGCCGCAAAGACCGCCAAATCCGGTGCGATTGCTGCCGCTTCCAACGGCGCCTAGACTAAGCAGCTCATGTGCTGCCGAAGCGAGGCTCCAAAATCTTGGAAGAGTATGATTTTCCATCGTATGGCGGGCATGAAATTCTTGCCGACAAGATTGTTCACGGCCTGGGCCTTTGCGCTGCCGTTGGGGCGCTCACGTGGCTATTTGGGCGGCTGCCACATGACACGTCGATGGAGCACGTCGCTGCTCTGGCGATCTATGGCATTGGCTTGTTGGGGATGCTGACGGCTTCTGCGTTGTATAATTTCACCGGGCCCGGCCGCTGGAAGGCGCGGTTCCGGCTTCTGGACCAGGCAATGATCTTTGTCATGATCGCTGGTAGCTATACGCCGTTCGTGTTGCTGGCGATGCGCCCTTCTCTGGGTGTTCCGATTTGCGCCTTCGTCTGGGTGGTCGCCGTGGCTGGCACAATTATACAGCTTACGGCCTTGGCAAAGCGGGATATCCTGTCAGTGACCTTGTATCTCAGCATGGGGTGGTTGGTGCTTGGCTTCCTAGGACCATTGGCGGCTGTGCTTCCGCGTGGCGCATTGTTCTGCCTCGTACTCGGCGGTCTTGTCTATTCCCTCGGGGTGGTGATGCATTGTCTGTCACGTGTTCGGTTTCACAACGTGCTATGGCACGCACTTGTTGTTACCGCGGCCGGCCTTCATCTCTCGGCGATCGCGCAGATTCTGCCGTTGGGGTGATCGAGCCTGGTCCGGCCTGTCGCCGCCCGGTCGTCACTCCGCTCGCTGCGGCATCCCCGTAGGTACTACCGTCGTCGCGATCGAACTGTCCAACGCCTCATAGTCGGCATAGCGGATCGTCGCGTAGAGCTCAGAGCGGGTCTGCATCCGGTCGATCACGCCGTGCGCGCCCCCGTCGCGGGCGATTGCTGCGTAGAGACCCTCCTGCGCGCGAGCGGCCACGCGCAGCGAACTTACCGGCCAGATCACCATGCGGTAGCCCATCGCCTCGAACTCGGAGGCGGTGAAGAAAGGCGTGCGGCCGAATTCCGTCATGTTCGCGAGCAGGGGCACGCCCGGCATGCGCACGGCGAATTCACGGAACATCTCCGCCGTGTGCAAGGCTTCGGGAAAAATCGCGTCGGCGCCGGCCTCAACGTAAAGCCGCGCGCGCGCCACGGCGCCATCGAGCCCTTCGCTGGCGGCCGCATCGGTGCGGGCCATCACGAACAGATGCCGGCGCGCGCGCACCGCGGCGGCCACCTTGGCCGCCATGTCGCGCGGATCGGCCAGCTTCTTGTCATTCAGATGGCCGCATTTCTTGGGCAGCAACTGATCTTCCAGGTGCACCGCGGCGGCACCCGCATCCTCGAACGCGCGCACCATGTGCATCACGTTCAGCGCTTCGCCATAGCCGGTGTCGCCATCCACCAGAACCGGCAGACCGGAGGCGCGCGTCACCTGGCGGATGAAGAAACACACATCCTCGATGGTGATCACGCCCAGGTCCGGCAGGCCCATGGAGGCGGACATCGCGGCGCCGGAGAGATAAACGCCGGGAAAACCCGCATCACGAGCCTGCACTGCGGCCAGGCCGTTATGGGCGCCCGGCAGCCGCACAATTCCCGGCTGCGACAGAAGAGCACGAAACCGCGCGCCCGCCGACGCATCCGGCAGCTCGGCGCCGACGAGATACGTCATGCGCCCGCTCCATGGCGCTGCGCCAGCGGCACGAATGTAAGGTCCTCCGGCCCGATGTAATTCGCGGTCGGGCGGATGATCTTGCCGTCCTGCCGCTGTTCGATCACATGCGCCGCCCAGCCGCTGGTGCGGGAGATCACGAACAGCGGTGTGAACATCTCCGTCGGCACGCCCATCATCTTGTAGGAAACAGCACTGAACCAATCGAGGTTAGGGAACATTTTCTTCAAGTCCCACATCACGCTTTCCAGGCGTTCGGCCACCGCGAATAATGCCGTATTACCGGCATCCTCGCTCAGCCGCTTGGCCACCGCCTTGATCACCACGTTGCGCGGGTCGCTGACGGTGTAGACGGGGTGGCCGAAGCCGATCACCACCTGCTTATCCGCCACGCGACGGCGGATATCAGCCTCGGCTTCGTCCGGTGTCGCGTAGCGTTGCTGGATCTCCAGCGCTACCTCGTTGGCGCCGCCATGCTTGGGGCCGCGCAGCGCGCCGATGCCGGCTGTTATGGCGGAAAACATGTCCGACCCCGTGCCGGCCACAACGCGGGCGGCAAAGGTGGAGGCATTGAACTCATGCTCGGCATACAATACCAGACTTGTGTTCATCGCCCGTACATGCAGCGCGTTCGGCGGCTTGCCGTGCAGAAGATTCAGAAAGTGCCCGGCGATGCCCTCATCGTCCGTTTCTACCTCGATCCGCCGGCCATTATGCGAGTAATGCCACCAATACAGCAGGATCGATCCAAGGCTCGCCATCAGCCGGTCCGCTATATCGCGCGCGCCGGCCGGATTGTGATCATCCTTCTCCGGCAGCAGGCAGCCCAGCGTGCTCACCGCCGTGCGCATCACATCCATCGGATGCGTAGCCGCGGGGATCTGCTCCAGAACAGTGCGCAACACCGCGGGGATGCCACGCAAGCTCCGTAGCTTGGCGGTGTAAGCTCGCAATTCCGTCTCCGTCGGCAGACGCTCATGCACCAGCAGATGCGCGATCTCCTCAAACGTGCAGGTCCCCGCCACATCGAGAATATCGTAGCCCCGATAATGCAAATCGTTGCCGGAGCGCCCCACGGTGCACAGCGCCGTATTCCCCGCCACGACGCCGGATAATGCCACGCTCTTCTTGGGTTTTGGCGTAACCGGTGTTTCGCTCATGCTCTTACGTCCCAAAAGTTCTTTGCGTCTTTCTTTCAAGAAAGAAGCCCGCCGCGGAGCGGCAGAGAAAAGAGTCTTCTTCTTTTTTGAAAAAAAGAAGCAAAAAACTTTTACCTGTGGCAGCCGTCCCTCTTAGAAAAGTCCGGGCTGACCCACGGCGAGATCCGGCACCGAGAGGGTCAAGCCAGTCAACTCGCCGGCGCTCAAGGACGGCAGGCGCTGCACCAGGTCAAGGAAGCGGTCGGCTTCCGCGGGGGCGAGCAAACCTTCCGTCAACATGCGGAACTTGCGGATGTAGTCGGCACGCTGCCAGGGCGTGGCACCCAAGGTATGGGCATTGGCCACCGCCAGCTCGTCCGCGATCACCGTGCCATCCTTCAGCGTGATGATCACCCGGCCGCCGAATGCCTTCACCGCCGGATCGGCGGAATGATAGCGTTGCGTCCAGCGCTTGTCCTCGATCGTGCGGATCTTGCGCCATAGGCGCACCGTATCGGGCCGGCGCGCGCGCGCCGGCGCGTAGCTATGCACGTGGTGCCAGGCGCCATCCTGCAAGGCGACCGCCACGATATACATGATGGAGTGGTCCAGCGTCTCGCGGCTCGCTTCGGGATCGAATTTTTGCGGATCGTTGGCGCCGGTGCCGATTACGTAATGGGTGTGGTGGCTGGTTTCGATCAGCACATCCTCCACATCGTCCCAATCGGCGATCTGCTTGCCCATGCGGAACGCCAGATCGATCAGCGCCTGGCTCTGGTACTCGGCCGAATGTTCCTTGGTGTAGGTGTCCAGGATCGCGCGCTTGGGCTCGCCGGGCTCGGGCAGCGGCACCTGGTAATGGGCGGTCTTGCCGTCCAGCATCCAGGCGATCACGCTGTCCTCGCCTTCATAGATCGGGCTGGGCGCGCCCTCGCCCCGCATCGCGCGGTCCACGGCCTCGATGGCCAGCTTGCCGGCGTGGCTGGGGGCGAAGGCCTTCCAACTGCTGATCTCGCCCTTGCGGCTCTGGCGCGTGGCTGTCGTCACATGCAGCGCCTGCTGCACGGCCTGGTAGATCACCGCCGTATCCAGCCCCAGCAGCGTGCCAATGCCCGCGGCAACGGAGGGGCCGAGATGCGCCACGTGATCGATCTTGTGCGCGTGCAGGCAGATGGCCTTCACCAAGTCTACCTGAATCTCGTAGCCGGTGGCGATGGCGCGGATCAGCGCCGCGCCATCGCGGCCGGTCTGCTGGGCGGTTGCCAGGATCGGCGGGATATTGTCGCCCGGGTGGCTGTATTCGGCGGCGAGGAACGTGTCGTGGTAATCCAGCTCGCGTACCGCCGTGCCGTTGGCCCAGGCCGCCCATTCCGCATGGACGCGCACATCCGGCCCGCAGCCGAACAGCGTGGCGCCCCCCGGCCGCGCATGGGCCAGCGCCTGGTCGCGCGCGGAGATGATGGGGTGCCGGTTGATCGAGGCGATGGCGACCGAGGCGTTGTCGATCATCCGGTTGATGATCATCTCCGCCACCTCGGGCAGCACCTCCACCGGGTCGGCGGCGACCGCGGCGATCTTCCACGCGAGCTGGTCTTCCCGCGCCAGCCGGTCGGCCTCCGGGTGAACCGTTACGTCGTGCAGCTTCATGGTCATCTCCTGGCCGATCCTGGGGCGGTGTGCCATTTGGCGCATGCCCCCGGCAAGCCCGCGCCAGCCAGGCAAAAGTCTCTTGCTTCTTTTCCTCAGAAAAAGAAGGCCTTACTTGACGTTCTCCATCTCCGGCGCAATCGCGGCATGATTCAGCAGCGCCACCAGAGTCACCCCGCCGATCGTATTGCCCAGCAGCGTCGGCACCAGAAACCGGCCCAGGTAGTCGCCGAACGGCGCCAGACCCGCCAGCACGGCGAAAGCGGTTTCCACCGTGCCGGCGATAATGTGGGTCAGCCGCGCGAGCGAGACCACGTAGGTGATCAACAGCACGGTCAGCAGGCGGGATGATCGGGCGCTGGGCAGCAGCCAGACCATCATGGCGATCAACCACCCGGCGAAGACCGCCTTGCACAACGTTGGCCCGAACGGGTACGACATTTGTTCCAACCCCAGGCTGCCCATCGCGGCGAGCGTGTCGGGCCGGAACACACCAGGCAGCTGTAGCAAGAGAGCAAAAAGCCAGGCGCCGGCGGCATTGGCCAGCAGCACCACGCCCCATAGCCGCAGAAGGGCCAGCATCGTCTGCCGATCACGCCGCATCAGCACCGGCAGCACGGCCGTCAGGGTGCTTTCGGTGAAGAGTTGCTGCCGTCCCAGGATGACGATGATAAAGCCCACGCTATAGCCGAAACTATCCACCAAATGGCGCCACGGCGCATCCGGCAGCCCGGCGCGCAGCAGCGATTGGGCCACCAGCGAGAACCCCATCGACAGGCCGGCGGCCAGGCCGGACCAGATCAGTGACATGGTCTTGCGGGAGAGCTCCGTCTCGCCTTCCTCGCGGATGATTTCATGGATGACCAGCGGCCGTAGGGCGGCATGGCTGGCGGCCTGGCCCTTCTCCTCCTCGTCCAGATGCGGGGAATCGGAACCGGCTTTCTGATCGGACACGGGCGTTCGCTCCAAATTGGCAACAGCCAACGCGGCAAGCGCCCGCCCGTTCACATAGGTTTGCGGGCCCAGGGGATTTGCCCCTGGGCCCCGGCATCACCGACGGGAAAATGCGTCAGACATATTTCGGCTTCTTGAAGAACGATGTGTTGTAGGGTGCGGCGATCATGTCGATCTCGCTGACGGAGGGCACGTGATAGGGCGTCGGGTGATAGCCCGTGCCGCCGCTGAGGAACGGCGTGAGGGCGGATACCGCCCCGTACACGCTGGTGAGCAGCGCCGTTTCGGCGATCACATTGTTCGGCGGCGTGATATTGGCGGCAACGCCCAGCAGCGCGCGATGCTCGCACTCCACGCCCAGGATCTGCACCGCGGCGCCGATCAGCGCCGGCGAGGCGGTGGTGATATTGGAGGAATAGGCGCCCGAAAAATCCATCGCCGCGGCGAGATAGGCGGAGATGAAATACTCCTCCAGCAGGATGGTGGTGGGGAAGAACACGCTCTCGTCGGTGAACATGCGGTCCGGCAGATAGAAACTGGTGGCCAGCGATTTGCCGCCGAGGCTGACCAGGTAATTGAGGTGCTCCAGTTCCTGCGTCAGCGCCGCCTGGAAATAGCTCAGATTGGCCGTGCTGTTCACGTCCGGCAGGCTGCTGGGGTGCTGCAAGGCGCCGTTGTAGACGGTGATGGCGAGGGTTTCGGCAGTGCAGGCAATGTTGAGGATGTCCTGCACCGTGTCGCTGGAGGGCGTGGTGGTGGCGGCGCGGGCGGCCGTGGTTTGCAGCAGAGTCACGCCGGCCGCGCCCAGAGCGGTGGCGCCGGCCAGCCTGGCGGTGCGGGTGAAGAAATTGCGGCGCGATGCACCCTGGGCGCGGGCTTCGCGCGCCTTCGCCACCAGCTCCGTCATCACCATGCCGGTTTCAAAAGTCGCGGTTTGCAGTGCGGTTTCCGCAATGATATCGCTCATCTGTATGCAATTCCTGTCGTTTGAAAAGCTGGGCGCGGTTTTGCACCCATTCGGAAACGGGGGGGATTGCATGACGGATGCGTAACAATCCCGCCCGGCGCATGACAGATTCATGTCTGCCCCCGCCCTTGCCTTCGGCGCCGCCAGACCCGACAAGCCGAACGTGGCACCGCTTCTCGCACTTCAGGATATTCATCTCACCCTCGGGGGGGCGCCGTTACTGGATGGTGCCGAGCTCAGTTTGGGCGCCGGCGAGCGCATCTGCCTGGTGGGCCGCAACGGATCGGGCAAATCCACGCTGCTGAAAATCGCCGCCGGGCTGCTGCCGGGGTTCGATGGCACGCGCTTTCTGCAACCCGGCGCCACCATCCGCTACATGCACCAGGAGCCCGATTTCGGCGATGCCGCCACCGTGCTCGCCTATGTGGAAGCCGGCCTTGGCCCGGGCGACGACCCCTACCGCGCGCATGCGCTGCTGGAGCAGGTGGGGCTGACGGGCGAGGAAGCGCCATCGCGGCTTTCCGGCGGCCAGGCACGCCGCGCGGCGCTGGTGCGGGCCCTGGCGCCGCAGCCCGACCTGCTGCTGCTGGACGAGCCGACCAACCATCTGGACCTGCCGGCCATCGAGTGGCTGGAGGCGGAGCTGGCCAGCCTGCGCGCCGGAATCGTGTTGATCAGCCATGACCGCCGGATGCTGGAAACCGTATCGCGCAGCATCGTCTGGCTCGATCGCGGCCGCACGCGGCGGGTGGATCGCGGCTTCGCCAGCTTCGAATCCTGGCGCGATGAGGTTCTGGCGGAGGAGGAGCGCGACCAGCACAAGCTGGGCCGGCAGATCGCCCGTGAAGAGGACTGGATGCGCTACGGCGTGACGGCGCGGCGCAAGCGCAACGTGCGCCGGGTGGCGGAACTGGCGGGCTTGCGCGCCGCGAAACGCGACTTCGTGCGCCCCACCGGCGGCGTGCGCATGGCGGCCAGCGAGGCGGAGGGATCGGGCAAACTCGTGGCCGTCGCCGAGGGCGTGTTCAAGAGCTACGGCGATCTGACGGTGATCCGCGATTTTTCGGCTCGCATCCTGCGCGGCGATCGGGTGGGGATTGTCGGGCCGAACGGGGCGGGCAAATCCACGTTGCTCAAACTGCTCACCGGGGTGATCCAGCCGGACCATGGCCGTATCCGCCTGGGCACCAACATCGCCGCCGTGACGCTGGACCAGACGCGCGAAAGCCTGGATCCGGCGGCGACGCTATCGGAAACGCTGACCGGCGGTTCGGGCGATCAGGTGCTGGTGAATGGGCAGAAGCGCCACGTGATCGGCTATATGAAGGATTTTCTGTTCCGGCCGGAGCAGGCGCGCACCGCGGTAGGCGTGCTATCGGGCGGGGAGCGCGGCCGCCTGATGCTGGCCGTGGCGCTGGCGCGGCCGAGCAACCTGATGATCCTGGACGAACCGACCAACGATCTGGATCTGGAAACGCTGGATCTGTTGCAGGACATGCTGGCCGATTACCAGGGCACCGTGCTGCTGGTGAGCCATGACCGCGACTTTCTCGATCGCGTGGTGACCTCCACCATCGCGTCGGAAGGGGAGGGGCGCTGGATCGAGTATGCCGGCGGCTATTCGGACATGCTGGTGCAGCGCGGCCCCGCGCCGGCCGCCAAGGTTGATCAGCGCCGGCGTGCGCCGGAGGCGGAAAAGCCGCGGACGCCGAAGAAGCTCTCCTTCAAGCAGTTGCACGAGCTGGAAAAGCTGCTGCCGGATACGATTGCGAAGCTGCAGGCGGATATCGTGCGCTACCAGAGGGTGCTGACGGATCCGAATTTGTTCACGCGCGATCCGAAGAAGTTCCAGGCGACCACATCGGGTTTGGCGCAGGCGGAGGTGGAGCTGGCGAAGGCGGAGGAGAGGTGGCTGGAGCTGGAGATGCTGAGGGCGTCGTAAGAGGAAGGAAGAGTCTTCTTTTTTGAAAAAAAGAAGCAAAAAACTTTTGACTGTTGGCGTGTACCTCGCCGGCAGCGTGCGCAAAGGAATAAAAGTTTTTTGCTTCTTTTTTTCAAAAAAGAAGACTCTTCCTTAACGCTTTGTCGAATCCAGCGCCAAATTCAACTCCAGCACATTTACGCGCGGCGCGCCGATAAACCCCAGCGCCGGAGCTTGTGTTTTCTGCGTGACAAGCGCGCGCACCAACTCGGGCGACATCCCACGGGCATGGGCGACGCGAGCCACCTGGCCGGCGGCGTTTTCGGGCGAGATATCGGGGTCCAGGCCGGAGGCGGAGGTGGTGAGCGCATCGCCCGGCACGGGTTTGGTGCCTGCTGGTGGCAGGGCGGCGGTGACGCGATCGATCAGGGCCTTGGATGTAGGGCCGAGATTGGATGCGCCGGATTCGCCGGCGTCGTAGGGTGTCGCCACCTGCTTTGTGGAATCCTTGGGGTCCGTGCCCATCAGCGCCGACGGCCTGCCCCAGAAATATTTGTCCGAGGTGAAATGCTGGCCGATCAGGGCGGAGCCGATCACCTGGCCATGTGATTCGATCAGGCTGCCGCCGGCCTGATAGGGGAAGGCGAGTTTGCCGAATGCCACGAAGCCGAGCGGAAAGACGATGCCGGTGAGAACGGTGAAGATCGCGATCATCACTAGCGCGGGGCGCAATTGGGCGAGCATTGCTGAAACTCTCCTTAGGCAAAGATGTGCAGTGTGGTCAGCACCAGGTCGATGGCCTTGATGCCGACGAACGGGGCCACGATGCCGCCCAGGCCATAGATGAGCAGGTTGCGTTGCAGCAGGGCGGCGGCCCCCACGGCGCGGAATTTCACGCCCCGCAGCGCCAGCGGCACCAGGGCCACGATGATCAGCGCGTTGAAGATCACCGCGGACATGATGGCGCTTTGTGGCGTACTGAGATGCATGATGTTCAGCGCGCCGAGTTCCGGATAGGTCGCCACGAAGATCGCGGGCAGGATGGCGAAGTATTTGGAGATGTCGTTGGCGATGCTGAAGGTGGTGAGCGATCCGCGGGTGATCAGCAATTGCTTGCCGATTTCCACGATCTCGATCAGTTTCGTGGGGTCGCTGTCCAGATCGACCATGTTGCCGGCCTCGCGGGCTGCCTGCGTGCCGGTTTGCATGGCCACGCCCACATCCGCCTGGGCCAGTGCCGGCGCATCGTTGGTGCCGTCGCCGCACATGGCGACGAGGCGGCCCTCGGCCTGGGTTTTGCGGATGTAATTGAGTTTGTCCTGCGGGGTGGCTTCGGCGATGTAATCATCCACGCCGGCTTCGGTGGCGATGGCGGCGGCGGTGATGCGGTTGTCGCCGGTGACCATCACGGTGCGGATGCCCATGCGGCGCAGTTCGGCGAAGCGTTCGCGGATGCCGGGTTTGACGATATCCTTCAGTTCGATCACGCCCATCAGCCTGCCGTCGGACAGCACCGCAAGTGGTGTGCTTCCGGCGCGGGCGACGCGCTCCACGGCCTGGGTGAAGGCAGCAGGGGCCGGCTGCCCGATCTGCTTGAGGATGCTGTCCACCGCGCCCTTGCGCCAGGTGCGGCCGCCGGAATCCAGGCCGGAAACGCGGGTGTTGGCAGTGAAGGGGATCACCGCAGCATCGGCCGGCGTTTCCAGCGCGATGCCATGGCGATCCTTCACGAAGGTGATGATGGAGCGCCCTTCGGGGGTTTCGTCGCCTAGGCTGGCGCTGGCGGCGGCTTCGGCGAGGTCGCGTTCGCTGACGCCGGGCACCGGATACAGCCCGGCGGCCATGCGGTTGCCGAAGGTGATTGTGCCGGTTTTGTCCAGCAGCAGGGCATCCACGTCGCCGGCGGCTTCCACCGCGCGGCCGGAGGTGGCCACCACGTTGAAGCGGATCAGCCGGTCCATGCCGGCGATGCCGATGGCGGAAAGCAGCCCGCCGATGGTGGTGGGGATCAGGGTGACGAGCAGGGCCGCCAGCACGGGAATGCCCAAGGGCGTATTGGAGTATTTGGCGAAGCCCACGAGCGTGACGACGGCGATGAGGAAGATGATGGTCAGGCCCGCGAGCAGGATATCCAGCGCGATTTCGTTTGGTGTTTTGCGGCGTTCCGCGCCTTCCACCAGTTTGATCATGCGATCGATGAATGTGTTGCCGGGATCGGCCGTGATGCGGATCACCAGCCAGTCGGAGACAACCTGGGTTCCGCCGGTGACGGCCGAGCGGTCGCCACCGGCTTCGCGGATCACCGGCGCCGATTCGCCGGTGATGGCGGATTCATTGACGCTGGCCATGCCTTCGACGATTTCGCCATCCGAGGGGATCAGGTCGTTGATCTCGACCAGCACCAGATCGCCGCTGCGCAGGTCGGGCGCGGCCGTGAGTTTAATATTGGCGCGGTCGCGGGGATTCGGCAGCAGTTTCGCCATCGTGTCGGATCGGGCGCGGCGCAGGCTTTCCGCGCGGGCGCGGCCGCGGCCTTCGGCGACGGCTTCGGCGAAGGTGGCGAACAGCACGGTGAGCCAGAGCCAGATTGCGACCGCGAGCGCGAAGGCGGCGGGCGTGCCGCGCATCAGCGCCTCAATGCCGATGAAGGTGGTGAGCGCGGCGACGGCTTCAGTGACGAAGATCACCGGATTGCGCATCAACTGGAGCGGATTGAGCTTGACGAAGCTATCCCCGATCGCCCGTGCAATGATGGTTCGGTCGAAGAGCGCGATCGTATCAGCCTTAGCGGGTGCCATTTTAGTACGCCCTAATAGGTAAAAGTTCTTTGCTTCTTTCTTTCAAGAAAGAAGAGTCTTTCTTCTTTTTCTGAAGAAAAAGAAGCAAAAAGACTTTTATTCATTAGAAGGTTTTGCCCGACAGCATCGCGAAATGTTCAGCCATGGGTCCAAGGGCGTCGGCGGGCATGAACTGCAAACCCCCGAGGATGATGATCACGCCGATCAGAAGGCCTACGAACAAAGGACCGGTAGTGGGGAAAGTGCCGGCGCTCGGTGGAAGCTTTGGTTTGGCGGCCAGTGACCCGGCGATGGCCAGCACCGGCACCAAGAAGGCGAAGCGGCCGAAGATCATGGCGAAGCCCAGGCCGTAATCCAGCAATGGGGTATCCGCGGTGAGGCCGGCCATGGCACTGCCGTTATTTTCGGTGGCAGATGACCAGGCATAGAGCATTTCCGTAAGCCCATGCGGGCCGGCGTTGCTCAGGGAGGAAACCCCGTTCGGCAGAACCAGGGAAAGTCCGGCGCCGCCCAGGATGAACAGGGTGAGGATCAACACCGCCAGCATGGCGAGTTTTATCTCTTTCGCCTGTACTTTTTTGCCGAGATATTCAGGGGTTCGGCCTACCATCAGGCCCGCCACGAACACCGATAGCAGGGCGAACACAACGATCGTGTAAAGCCCGGATCCCACGCCGCCGGGCGTGACTTCGCCAAGCTGCATCAGGAACATTGGCACCAGGCCACCCAGCGGCGTGTAGCTATCCGTAAAGCTGTTGACGGCGCCGGTGGATGTGCCGGTGGCGCTGGCATTGAACGTGGTGGAGAGGGCCACGCCGAAGCGGACATCCTTGCCTTCCATGTTGCCCATGGCGGGATCGATGCCGAGCTGCGTCAGCAGCGGGTTGCCCGCGGCTTCGGCCGCGTAGGTGCCGGCGATGGCGAGCGTCAGCAGGATGGCCATGGCGGCAAACAGGGCGCGGCCCTGTTTCTTCTCCCCCACCATGTGCCCCAGCATCACGGCGAGCGCGAACGGGATCACCAGCAGCAGCACATTTTCCAGAACGTTCGTCAATGCGGAGGGATTCTCAAACGGATGGGCGCTGTTGGCGTTGAAGAAGCCGCCGCCATTGGTGCCGAATTCCTTGATCGCTTCCTGGAAAGCGACCGGTCCCACGGCTATCGTCTGCTGCGCGCCATCTATCGTGTGTGTGGTCGCATAGGGCGCAAGCGTTTCCGGCACGCCCGCCCATAGCAGCAGCACGGCCGCCACGATGCACACAGGCAGTAGCAGATAGAGTGCCGCCCGCGTGAGATCGACATAGAAATTGCCAAGTGACGTAAGCCCGCTGCCCGTAAACGCGCGCACCACGGCGACCGCGGCGGCGATGCCGGTGGCGGCGCTGAGGAAATTGTGCACCGTCAGGCCGAACATCTGCGCGCCGTAGGAGATCTGGGCTTCCGGCACATAGGCCTGCCAGTTTGTATTGGTCACGAAACTGGCGGCGGTGTTGAACGCCAGCCGCGGCGACATCGCGCCCACATGCATCGGATTGAAGGGCAGTACATCCTGCAGGCGCAAGATTCCATATAGCAGCACGAAATGCAGTGCATTCAGCAGGATCAGCGCGAACGCATATTCCTTCCATCCCATGCCGCGCTTGGGATCGATTCCAGCCAGCGCATAGAAGCCGCGTTCCACGGGGGCCAACACAGGGCTGAGGAAAGTGCGGCCGCCGGTGAACAGGCTAGCCATATAGCTGCCGAGCGGAAAGGCCAGCGCGAACACAAGCGCCAGCACGAGCGCGATCTGCGCCCAGCCGATCAACGTCATGAGGAGATGTCCTAAAAGGCCAGGTCTAGAAGTCTTCTGGGCGCACCAGGGCCCATACGAGATAGATCAGCAGCAACCCCGATGTGATCCCGCCGAGAACGAGGTCCAGCATCAGATGCGCTCGCACAATTCCGCATAGGCAGCCATGAGCAGAATGGCGCCTGTACCAAGCACGATTACCAGAATATCAGTCATCGCCAGCGCCTCCTCCGCGCCACGATGCGGGGATTAAGGCGGGGGCGCATAAAAAATCGATATGGAAATTTATCCGGCGGGTAAGTGCGGTAGAGGTTGGGGTTTGGGCGATCGGAGATTGCGGTGGATGTGGTGGGCTGACGCCCACCCTACAAAGCCTACAGCGACACGCCACTGAGGACCGAAAACTGACACCTGACCACTGGGTCTGGAGCGGGTGAAGGGAATCGAACCCTCCTAGCTAGCTTGGAAGGCTAGAGCATTACCACTATGCTACACCCGCGCCGTGCCCTGTATATCGTGCCCCGGCGCGCAGGGAAAGCGGCCCTGCTCAGGGCCGGATGAACGTGCCGAAGGCGCGCGGGCTGCTGCCACCCGGCATCGTACCCACCACCGATAGCGTGCCCGAATCGATGATGCTTACGGTGTTGCTGTCCCAGTTCGCCACATACAGCATCCGCCCATCGGGCCCGGCCTCGATGCCCTCCGGGTAGTCGCCCACCGGGATGGTCGCCAGCTTTTGCAGCGTCGTCAGATCGAACGCCGTCACGGTGGAGGCCAGTTCATTGGTCACGAAACCGCGCGCGCCCGCCAGCGCCACCACATACGGCCGTTTGCCCACCTTTATGGTGCCGATCAGCCGTCGAGCGGCGAGATCGACCACGCTGACGGTATTACTCTCCACATCCGCCGTGTAGGCGCGCCCGCCGGCGGCATCCACCGCCACCCCAAACGGATGCTCGCCCACGCCCACCCGCGCCACCTCCCGCAGCGTGCCCGTATCGACCAGCGAAACCGCGTTTGAAAGCCGGTCCGCCACAACCAGCAGGCGCCCATCCGGCGTTACCACCACACCCGATGGCGACTGGCCGACAGCCACCGTTGCGACCATGGCGCCGCTCACCGGATCGATCGCCAGCACCCGGCTGCCATACCAGTCCGCCACATAGATCCGCCGCCCATCCGGCGCCACGCCAATCCCCAGCGGGCCGCCCGGCGCCGAAATCCGCCGCAGGATCCGCCGCCCCGGCGCATCGATCACGCTCACCATCTGCGCCGAGGGGCTCGTGACATATGCCAGCCTGCCATCGGCCGACATGGCGATGCCCGCCGGCTTGCCGCCCACCGGCACGCTGGCTGCCACCTTGCGCGTCGCCAGGTCCACAATGGTGACGCAATCGCCATCCTGGTCGGTGATGAAAGCCTCGGCCGCCTGTGCCAGGGGCGGCGCAAGCGCCAGCCAGGCCGCCAATAGGGCAGGGAGGTGGCGTTTCAGTGTATCGCGCCGAACCTGGCCTTAAGCCCGTCCAGCGCCGGCTGGCAGAGCGCGGTCACCGCCTTCACCGCCGCGGCCTCGTTTAGGTCGGGCGGCGGATCGTTGTTGGGGTAGCCGCGGTAGAAGGCGCTGCGCCATTCCACGTGTGATCCGCCCGGCACCGGGGTCACGCTCAGGTGGGTGGAGAAATCCGCCACCGGCAGCACTTTTACGTCCACGTGGGGCAGGAAGGTGCCGTAGGTCATCCTGGTGGCATCGTAATCGCTCAGCTCCTCGTCGTGCCAGGCGCCGCCGGTCTTGAAGACCACGTCGCGTTTGGCGGTATCGGGATCGTTGCCCCCGGCGCCGGTTACTTTGGCGACGGCGGGCACCCAGGAGAGATCGTGGAAATCGCCCACCACGGCCCAGACCCTGTCCGGCGGGGCTGCCACATCGACGGAGAGCTCAAGCTTCTGTCGGGTGGGGCCATGGGCGAGGGCAGGGGTGGCGAGGAGGCTGAGAGCGAGAAGCAGGCGTGCGGACATGTGTGCCTCATTATGCGCTGCGATAGCGCGCGCACATCAGGCAAAAAGGCCAGTTCCGGCTCACCGATTTTGCCCCGCCTGTCGGGTACCAATGAGCAAGAGTTTTGGCAACACTCTATCTGACGCACTGCCCGAATACCGGGTCACGTCTCTCGCACAACCAAATCGGGCGGCGGCTCGCTTTTTTCTTTGGTTTTTTGAGAAAGAAAGCGCTTCTTTTTTGAAAAAAAGAAGCAAAAAACTTTGATTTATTTTACGAGGCTCGTGGGCGATGGGTGCGATGAGGCATGCATGCTCCACGTTTTGGTGTCAGTTGGTGGGGATCGGCCGTTCCAGCTCAGCCTTCAGGCCATCCAGTGCGGGCTGAGTCATGGCGGCGACCGCCTTGATGGCGGCGGCCTCGTTCAGCTCGGGTGGGGGGCCGAAATTGGGGTCGCCGCGGTAGAACGCACAACGCCATTCCACCACCGATCCGCCGTCGGGCTGCGGCAACACCACCAGCGTGGAGGAATAATTCGTCACCGGCAGCGCGTGCACATCCACATGCGGCAGGAACGTCGCATAGGTGAACCGCTCCGGCTCATAGCGCTCCAGCTCTTCGTCGGGCAGCACCGCGCCGCTCTTCAGCACCACCGTGCGCGTCGCCGAATCCGGCGTGTCTCCGCCCGGGCCCTGCGCGCTTGCCACCAGCCTGTCCCACGACATGTCATGGAAATGCCCGATCACCGCCCATACGCGGGCAGGGGATGCCGCCACATGCACGCTGGCCACATACTTCACGCGCTGCGCATCATGCGCCGCTGCCGGCGCCGCCAGCGCCAAACCCGCAAACGGCCACAATGCTGAAATCCGGCGGCCAACCCGCGGCATGCCTATCCTCCGTTCGGGGTGAGAAGCGCCTCTTATAGCTATGCCACGCCATGGTCCAACCCCGGCAGCCGGCGCGGCACCCTTGACATCACCGGCGTGGCATTCTTCATACGCCGCTCGCGTGCCGGCTATCGCCCCAACAGGCGACAGCGCCGGAGGGGTGTAGCTCAATTGGCTAGAGCGCCGGTCTCCAAAACCGGAGGCTGGGGGTTCGAGACCCTCCACCCCTGCCACGCGTCCTCTCGCCCTTTTCGTACTGTCTTGGTTATGCCCGCTCTTCTGCCGTTTTCAGCCTAAGGATACAAAACGTGGCGTTTGCACCCGCGAAATTCCTGGCCGAGGTCCGTGCCGAGGCCGCCCGAGTCACATGGCCCTCGCGCCGCGAAACCTTCATCACCACCCTGCTGGTGCTGGCCATGTCCACACTGACCGCCCTATTCTTCTTCGCCGTCGATATGGCGGCCGGCTGGGCCGTCCGCGTGCTGTTCACCGGCACGAACTGAGGATCCTCATACGTCATGGCCAAGCGTTGGTACGTCGTTCACGTTTATTCGGGCTTCGAGAAGAAGATCGCGGCCGCCATCAAGGAACAGGCCGAACAGAAGGGCCTGGCCGACCATATCGATGAGGTGCTCGTCCCCTCCGAGGAGGTGGTCGAGGTGCGGCGCGGCCAGAAAATCAACGCCGAACGCAAATTCTTTCCCGGCTACGTGCTGGTGAAAATGGAACTGACCGACGACGCCTGGCATCTGGTGAAGGATACCCCCAAGGTCACCGGCTTCCTCGGCACCAAGCTACGTCCGACCCCGATCAGCGAAGCCGAAGCCGACCGGATCATGAAACAAGCCCAGGACGGCGTGGACCATCCCCGCCGCTCCGTGGTGTTCGAAATCGGCGAACAGGTGCGCGTGGCCGACGGCCCGTTCACCAGCTTCAACGGCACCGTGGAAGAAATCGACGAGGAAAAAGGCCGCCTGAAAGTGTCCGTCTCCATCTTCGGCCGCTCAACACCGGTGGAACTCGAATACGGACAGGTCGAAAAAGTGTAGCCCGCAAGATGGGCTGCTGGGCAGCCCGTTGTCCCAGGCATCCGCATAACAAGAGTGTTCTTTTTTGAAAAAAAAGAACCAAAAAACTTTTGCCTATTTAGGTCCGCCTAATCCGGGGGCGCTTAGCTCGCGGCGGGGGCAACGATGATGCAAGTGCCGTGGCCGTGGGCCAGTTTCTGGCACGCGTGGATCGCGGCATCATGCGTCAGTCCCGCCAGCCGGGCGCGGTATAGCGTTGCATGGCCGGATCTCACCGGCGCCACCACCGTGTGGGATTGGCCCGCCGCTCCACGGGCCGCGCCCGCCGCGGCCTGAGCCTGGCCCGCATTGCCATAGGCGCCCACCTGAATTGCCCAGGCACTGCCGCCAACCGCATGGCCGGCCGATTCGCTGGCCACCGCCGCATCGATCAAATGGATGCCCCCGCGATGCGCAGGCACCACAGCCGACGCAAAATGCACCGGCCCAGCCACCGGGGTGTGGGCGGCATGCCAGCCGCGCGGCACCTCAGGGGCCTCGGCCACCTCAACGGGTGCCACTGCCAAAGTATGCGAGCCATGGCGCCGCTCCGCGCTTGCAACCCGCACGCCCGGCCCATGCCCCTTGTGCCCGCGATCCGCCACGGTGACATGGCGCACATAGCGCGGTCCCGCCGGGATCACCGTCGGCAACTGGTTCACCGCATATTGCTCCGCCGGTGAACGCGCCTGCGGCCAGGTGCCCTGAATGTTTGGCGCAATCATCGCCACGTAGCGCCGTGTCTCGTCCGGTAGAGGCCGGTTATGCACCAGATAATCCTCCAGCCGGGCCGGCCCGCCATTATAGGCGGCCAGAAAACCGGGGCTGCCAAACGCATCATACATCTCGCGGATATAGGCGGCGCCGGCGAGGATGTTGTTGTGCGGATCATAGGCGTCGTCGCCCAGATTGTAGCGGGCACGCACCTCGTCATAGGTCTCCGGCATCAGCTGCATCAGGCCCATCGCCCCGACCGGCGAGGTGGTGAGAACGCCGCTCGCCCGGAACTGATACCCGCCCGACTCCACCCGCATCACCTGCCGTATCCAGCGGTCAGGCACATCGAAGCGCTGCGAGGCCTCAACGATATAAGGCCCCCACGGATCCTCCGGCGGCCCCGGCGGTGCGTAGCTGGGCTTGGCGCGGGCCACATAGGTCGCCGCTTCCTGCCTGGCGGTCAGTGGCACCACAGGCGCGTGGCTGGCACAGGCTGAAAGCAGGCTTACGGTGGCGATGCAGGCGATCCCGCGTATCGCGGCGCCGGCTGATCTGCTATCGGCCAGACCGTGCCTCGGCTTGCGTGCCAGCTGCATCCGTCATTCCGTCCAAATTGGGCACGCCGGTGTCGTGCCGCGCCCAAGCGTATCGCCAGGTGCACTCCACAGCCTCGGCTCACCTCGATCATGAGCTATCGCCCCTAAGCCTCTAGCGGATTGAGGTACCGTGGGCAAGGAAGTAATCGCGCCGTAATGGGTCTGTTGCCTTTTGAAAGCGAGGCGGCAGCATCGTGCCCGTGGTTGCCGTTGCGGCTGGCCAGCTTATGGGGTACGGCCGGGCCGCTATGGACGCGATCTCAGACCAAACCCTCCCGCGGCTATCTCACGCCACGCTGGACGTGCGCTCGCAGCTTCGTCCAGCCCAACGGCATGCTCTTGCCTTGCGCGACATCGCTGGCGGGCTTGCGCTGTGGCGGCTCGGCTTCACCCTGGGATGGCTCGACATCAAACTGAAGTATCGCGGATCTGTGCTCGGGCCCTTCTGGCTCACCATCTCGACCGGCGTGATGGTGGCCGCCATGGGTGGGCTCTATGGCACGCTGTTTCACATGGACCTCAGAAGCTATCTGCCGTTTCTCGCCATGTCGCTGGTGCTATGGAATTCGATTGGCGGCCTTGTTACCGAAGCATGCTCCACGTTCACGCAATCCGACGGCGTGATCCGTTCCGTGAGAATGCCGTTCTTCGTGCACGCGCTCAGGGTGGTGGTGCGCACGATCGTTTCGTTCCTGCACAACCTGCCCGTTATTTTCATAACTTTCGCGGTATTTGGTATCTGGCCAAGCTGGGTCTGTCTTGAATCCATCCTTGGCTTGATGCTCTGGACAATCGACGCGTTCGCCGCGTGCTTTCTGCTCGGCGCCTTCTGTGCCCGCTTTCGCGACATTCCGCCAATTGTCGGCAGCGTGATGCAGATCGCATTCTTCATTACGCCTATTGTCTGGCGCGCGGACCAGTTGGGCCGCAAGGGCTGGTGGCTGCCGTTCAATCCGTTCGATTCGCTGCTGGAAATCGTCCGCCAGCCTGTGCTCGGCCAAGCTGCCTCCATCGAGGTGTGGACATTGTCGCTGGTGTATAGTGCGTTGTTATGTGCCGTCTCGTGGTTAATGTTCGCCAGGGTGCGTGCGCGCCTCGCCTATTGGATGTAGGCAGGTCATGGCACGTATCAGTATCGAGAATGTCTCGGTCGATTTCCCACTCTATCACGGCAGCGCCCGCAGCCTGAAGAAAACGGTATTCGCCGCCGCCTCCGGCCGCCTCGGCGAGGACAACCGCCAGCGCGTGGTGGTGGAAGCGCTGCGCAATATCAACATTCATCTCCACAGTGGAGACCGGCTTGGCCTGATCGGCACCAACGGGGCCGGCAAGACCACGCTACTGCGCACCATCGCCGGCATCTACGAACCGGCGCAAGGGCGTGTGTTCGTGGAGGGCGGCCTGAACGCGCTGCTCGATCCGCAGCTCGGCATGAACATGGATCTCACCGGCCGTGAGAACATCATGCTGCGCGGCCTCTACAACGGCTACACCAGGCAGCAGATACGGCTGCTGGAGGACGATGTGCAGGCTTTCGCCGAACTTGGTGAATTTCTCGATCTTCCGGTGCGCTTCTATAGTTCCGGCATGCTGGTGCGGCTCGGCTTTGGCCTGGCCACCGCTATCCGCCCGGAAGTGCTGCTGATGGACGAGTGGTTCATGGCCGGCGACGCGAGCTTCTTGGCCAAGGCCCGCGCCCGGCTGGAAAGTATCGTGAGGGGTGCCGACATCCTGGTGCTCTCGTCCCATGTTACCGGTGCGGTGCTGGAATGGTGCACCCGCGTGATCTGGATGGACCACGGTCGAATTAAGATGGATGGCAACGCACAGGACGTGATGGCCTCTTATCTCGGCACACCCGCCGCGTAAGACGAAAAAAGCCAGGCGCCTTTCACCGATAGAAGGCGTGATTCATCGGCTGGCGGCGGGAGCATTTTCCGATCATTTTGAGTCGGTAGCACCGGTCGGAAAATGCGCCAGCTCTGTGTTTCCAAGAGCATCTTTATCCGACGGGTGACCCGGTGTGGTCGGATGATTTTCTAGCCCGCGCGGCAGCAGTAGCCAGATCAACCCGATCAGCAACAGCGGTGCTGCCGCCATGGTGGCCAGGATCAGAGTCGCGGGGGCCAGCACGGGCTCGTGGCGTAGCGCGGCCTGTGCCACCAACCCGCCCAAGCTGGCTGGCGCGAACGCCGTCTGCCCCAGGGTGACGGCGAATGCGGCTGCGGCCGCAACCCCCAGCGGAAAAACCAGGTTCGGTAGCAGCACCAGGCGCCGGATCCGCCCTGGCGAGGCGCCACACGTGGCCGCTGCCTGGGCAATCCGCGGATCCAAACGGTTAAGGAAGCCGCTCATCACCAGCAGCACAAGACAGGCAGCCGGTACGGCCTGCCCAAACACGAGCACCGCCATCTGGCCGCCGGCCGGCCAGACACCAAACGCGGCAGCCACGCCCAGCCCGCTTGCGCTCCAGCCTGGCGGCAGCAGAAGCGGCAGAAGCGATGCGCTCAGCATCGCCCGGCGGTGCCGCCGCCTGGCGCCCCACAAGCCGAAGGCCGCCATGATCCCGAGCGGCCAGGCGATGGCGGTGCTTGCCTCGGCCAGCACCAGGCTGCGCCGCGCGGCTTCATTCCAAACCGGTGTGGCCAACACATGAAAGGCGCCGGGCCATCCCAGCAGCAGCACCGCCAGGGCCGGCGCGACGGCCACAAAAAGCGCGAGCCCGGCTGCACCCGCCATCGCCAGGCGGCCGAACACCCGCATGAAGGTGGTCTCAGTCGCGGCGGCGGCGGAATGCGTCCAAGCTGACCACCTGCGGCGCCTCCTCGCCGACGGGCGGCGCCTCGGGCGCTGATATGGACGCCGGCGCGGTCACCGGGGCCGGTGCAGGTTTCGCCACCCGAAAGCGTAGTCCATACTGTACTTGCGGGTCGGCAAATGCGGTCACCGCGGCCAGTGGCACAGTCAGCGGCGAGCGCACGCCACCAAACGACAGGGTCACGCCAAAACTCTTGCCCTGGTCATCTACATAAAGATCATCGAATTGATGCTGAAGGACGATGGTCATTTCCTCAGGATATTTTTGCCGCAGCCGGGCAGGGATCATCACGCCCGGATAATCAGTTCTGAAGGTGATATAGAAATGGTGCTGCCCCGGCAGCCCCTCCGCCGCCACATGGCTCAGCGCTTGCAACACCACGGCGCGCAGCGCCTCTTCGGTCCACTGATCATACGGAAGCAAGCTCTCGGGCGCCCCCGCACCAGCCTGCACATCGCTATCATCTTCCATGTCTCGCTCCTCCCCCTCCATACCGCGCAACCCCGCCCCCGCCAAATCCTTCGATAATGGCCACGGCCAGTTGGCTTGAAAACGTGGCCTGGCCAGTCAGCCGGCGGGGTTTTTCGAGCACCGGAGCGGCCTCTTGTGGCCGTGACACGGGAGCGGAAGAAAACCGCGTCAGATGACCGCCAGGGCGCGTTTACAAGCCAAGTGGGGGGCATTCTGTTGCCCGGGGCCCCCCTAACCGCGCGTGTCACTGCTTACGCAGCGATCGCGAGCGCCTCGAAGTTATCGTTGGCACTTGAGAATTGACCCGATGACGGCGGTATCATGCCGGGCAAAAGATGGGTCTTTACCACGCGTGTCGAGCCTGTGTCGTCCCCGCAAGGCCCGCCTTGGCGGGCCGCTCTTTCTCAAGATTGGTGGAGACGCCGGGCACTGCCCCCGGGTCCACAACGCTTATTCCACGCACCGTTTATCGCCATAGTCGGCCGAAGCAGACCTCTAGAGTATAGGTAGCCGCCAGCCTCTAGGCAAGGCGCCCCTTCTGCCGCTACGGCATAACCCATGTCCCTCACCGACGATCAACTGGCCGAGATCGAGTCCCAGCGCCAAGCCAGCGCCCCCACGCGCCGCGCCACCGTGCCCGCGCTGGAAGACCGCCTTTATCGCGCAACGCCGTTGCTGGACCACGGCTTCATCCGTGTGATCGACTATATGGGCGATGACGGCGCCATCGTGCAGGCCGCCCGCGTCAGCTACGGCCGCGGCACACGGCGCGTTTCCGAGGATGCCGGCCTGATCCGGTACCTGATGCGCCACCGGCACAGCACGCCGTTCGAGATGTGCGAGATAAAATTCCATGTGAAGCTGCCCATCTTCGTCGCCCGGCAGTGGATCCGCCACCGGATGGCGAACGTGAACGAGTATTCCGCCCGCTACTCCGTGATGGACCGCGAATTCTACATCCCCGCCCCGGATCAGCTGGCAGCCCAATCCGCGGCCAACCGCCAGGGCCGCGGCGACACGCTGCAGGGCGAGGAAGCCGCGGAGGTCCTCGCCCTGCTGCGCGACGATGCCGCCCGGAACTACGACCACTATGCCTGGATGCTGAACGAAGCGCCCGACGGCAGCCCGGCCGACGACACCCGCCAGGGCCTGGCCCGCGAACTCGCCCGCATGAACCTGACCCTCAATGCCTACACCCAATGGTATTGGAAGACCGACCTCCACAACCTGTTCCATTTCTGTGCGCTGCGGGCAGACGCGCATGCCCAATACGAGATCCGGGTCTATGCCGATGCCATTCTCGATATCGTGAAGGACTGGGTTCCGGCCGCCTACGCGGCATTCCAGGATTACCGCCTGGGCGCCGTTACGCTATCCGCGCAAATGCTCGCGGTGCTGCGCCGCATGCTGGCCGGTGAGACGGTCGCGCAAGAGGGCAGCGGACTCTCCAAGCGCGAATGGGCGGAGATGATGGGGGCGCTGGGGCGCTGAGCTAAGAAAGAAAGGTCTTCTTTTTTGAAAAAAGAAGCAAAAAACTTTTGGTACGGTGACGCGGACCCGCAGGATAGGCGCGCCATTTTGACCAGGAAGCAGATGATGATCTATCTTCCACAAACCTGTGCGTGTTTAGGTTAAGGACGGTTCCATGATGCGGTTTATGCTTCTCGCTGCGTCTGTGTGGTTGATGGCGGCTGCCCCCGTGCTGCCCCCCGGCATGGCCACGCCCGTGGCGCACCCCTACGACGAGACGGCGGACGCGCATGCGGCGGTGGCCGCGGCGTTCGCGCAGGCGCGGCAGACCAACCGCAAGGTTCTGCTGGATTTTGGCGGCAACTGGTGCCCGGATTGCCGCATGCTGGCCGGCGTGCTCGAGGATCCGCAGGTAAAGCAATGGACCGCTGACAAATTCATCATCGTCATGATCGATGTCGGCCGCTTCACGAAGAACCTCGATATCGCCGCCCATTGGGGCGTCAAGGTCCATGCCGCGCCCACCGTTCTGATGGTCACTCCGGATGGCAAGCTGCTGAACGGCGACGATCCCTTCGGCCTCGCCGACGCCCGCTCCCTCTCCACCCAAGCCGCAGTCGACCTTCTCGCCAGGATGTCCCGTACGTGACAGTCGAACGTTTTTTGCTTCTTTTTTTCAAAAAAGAAGCGCTTTCTTTTTCTTCCTGATGATTTGGCTGGGCGGAACTGTCTCGGGCCGGCCACCATCTCAGCCGGCACACGGTTTGCAAAACCCCCTCTTGCAAACAGGCTGCTTGCACATCGCGTAGCCGCCACGCCTGAGGGATGCAGATGCCAGGAAAATCCGCCAGATGGGTGCAACTCGCCCTTGGGGTCATCGCCATGATGGCGATCTCCAGCCCGCAATATATCTGGACTTTGTTCGTCAAGCCCTTCCAGGGCATCACCGGCGCCTCGCTGCCGCAGGTGCAGATCACCATCTCCCTGCTCATCGTGCTGCAAACCTGGCTTTCGCCGCTTCAGGGCGTGCTGATCGAGCGTTTTGGCCCGCGCCCGCTGGTGATGGCGGGCTGCGCGCTCTCGGGCCTCGGCTGGGTGCTGGCCGCGCATGCCACAACCACGTGGGCGCTGTACCTCACCTATGGCCTGTTCTGCGGCGTGGGCACCGGCATCGTCTATGTCGGCATTGTGGGTCAGATGGTGAGTTGGTTCCCTGATCGCCGCGGCTTCGCCACCGGCATGTCCGCGGCCGGCTACGGCTTCGGCGCCATGCTCACCACCTTCCCGATCGCGGGCATGCTGGGCCGGGACGGGCTCGGCGTCACGCTGACCACCTTCGGCCTCATCCTCGGCGCGGTCGGCCTGGCGGCCGCCGCCTTTCTGCGCGTGCCGCCGCCCCACTGGAGCCACCCCGCTTCCCCGATCAACCGGCCGGGCAGTGATGCCACCAGTGCGCAGATGCTGAAGGCGCCCATCTTCTGGCTGCTCTTCGGGATGATGACGATGATGTCCACGGGCGGGCTGATGGTGATCGTGCAGTTCTCCAGTTTCAGCGCCTCCTTCGGCATCGATTCGCATGTGCTGGTCTGGGGCCTTGCCGCCCTGCCGCTGGCGCTGACCATTGACCGCATCACCAACGGCCTCACCCGTCCCGTCTTCGGCTGGATTTCCGATCACATCGGTCGGGAAAATACCATGGCCATTGCCTTCCTGGGCGAGGCGGTTGCCATCCTCGCGCTGCTGGCCGCGCGCTCCTCGCCAACACTCTACGTTCTGCTCTCCGGCGTAGTGTTCTTCGGCTGGGGCGAGATCTTCTCCCTTTTCCCCTCGGTGCTGACGGACACGTTTGGCACAAGCCACGCCACCGCCAATTACGGCTTTCTCTACATGGCCCAGGGTGTGGGCTCGGTGCTTGCCGGCCCGGTTGCCGCGTATATCCATGATGCCAGCGCAAGCTGGCTGCCGGTCTTTGCGCTGGTCGTGGCCATGGATGTGGCCACAGGGCTGCTGGCGCTGCTGGTGCTGAAGCCAATGCGGGCGCGTGTGGGGCAGTTGGCGCTGGTGTGACGGAAGAAACGTCTTCTTTGAAAAAAAGACGGACAAGACTTTCGTCCTGCCGTCGCGGACTCGCTGGCAGTGCACGCAACACAGGAAAAAGTTTTTTGCTTCTTTTTTTCAAAAAAGAAGGCCTTCCTTTCTTTACCATGGCTAAGGCCCAGCGCGCATGTCCGAGCACGACCATGATCACCCACGTTCCCAGCGCGGCGCGTACGCCGATTTCGTGGACGAACTCTTCCGCCTGAACCTTGTCGACAAGCCTATGCGCGATATGCTTCGCCAAGGCCTCAAGCGCCTCGGTGCGGCCCATGCTGCGCCGATCATAAAACCCGCCTCATCCGCTCTCCCGCACCCCGGATTCGCCGCCGTCCGCCGTGCCGAGGAGGCGGGGCTCGTCCGCGGCACGCAGGCCGGCCTGCATATCGGCGCCGGTGCCGAAACCGTGCACTGGGGCTATCTCTGGGGCGCGGCCGAACCCGTGGCCGTCGTCCGCCCCGGCGACACCATCACCATCGATACCGTCTCGCACGAAGGTCTGATGCCCGATCAAGGCGAACCCGCCGCCTTCTTCGCCCAGGCCGGCATCGCCCCCGATGCCGTGCTGCGCCAGGCCGTGGAGATCTATGCCCGCGTACAACACAGCGGCCTCGGCCCGCATATCGTCTCCGGCCCCGTCTGGATCGAAGGCGCCTTACCGGGCGATACCCTCGCCGTACACATCCTCGATGTACGCCCCCTGGTGCCCTACGGCGTCAATTCCATGCGCACCGGCAAAGGCGGGCTGCCCGAGGAATTCACCCTCAACCGCAGCCTGGTCATCCCGCTGGACATTGACCGCAACATCGCGCGCTTTTCCCCCCGCATCGAAGTGCCCATGGCGCCGTTCTTCGGCATCATGGCCACCGGCCCGGCCCGCAGCCTGGGCCGCACATCCTCCGTGCCGCCAGGCCCCTATGGCGGCAATATCGATCTGAAGGAGCTGACCGCGGGCTCCATCCTGTATCTGCCCGTGCATGTGCCCGGCGCGCTGTTCATGGTGGGCGACGGACACGCGGCCCAGGGCGATGGCGAAGTGGACCTCACCGCCATCGAAACCTCCATGACCGGCCGCTTCCGCTTCGAACTGATTCGCGGAGAGACATTGGCGTGGCCGCGTGCGGAGACCCCAACCCACTGGATCGCCATCGGCCTGCACGCGGACCTGGAGGAGGCGATGCGGATGGCGATCCGCGAAACCGTGGGCTTTCTCGTGCAAACCCAGGGGCTGACGCGGGAAGACGCCTACGCACTGGCCAGCATCGCCGTGGATTTCGAAGTGACGCAAGTGGTGGATGGCGTGAAGGGTATCCATGCCATGATTCCCAAATCCATTTTCATCGGCTGAGATAAGAAAGAAAGCGGTTCTTTTTTGAAAAAAGAACCAAAAAACTTTTGCTTCTTGGCTCGCTGGCATATGGATTGCTTGATATACACCACGGATACGTATTGTATTCAGAGTGCAGGATGGAGCGGGTGATGGGCGCGGCGGTGCAGTATCTGAATCCGGAGGGCGCGTGCCCGGCGCAGGGACTCTACTCCCACGCCACGCGCGTCACCCCCGGGCCGATGTATTTCATCGCCGGTCAGCTCTCCGTCGCCGCCGATGGCAGTGTGGCCGGAAGCGGCGATTTCGCGGCCCAGTTCCACCAGGTGTTCGCCAATCTGGGCGACGTTTTGCGCGGCCTCGGCGCCACCTATAACGACGTCGTCAAATTCACCACCTATCTGGTGCACGCACAGGATATTCCAAACTTCATGCGGCTGCGGGCGGAAGTTTTCCCGACGCTGTTCGCCACAGCGCTGCTGCCGCCCAACACCCTGCTTGTGGTGGATCGGCTCGTGAAGGAGGAGTTCCTCATCGAGGTGGAAGCGATTGTCCGGGCGCCGGATTGACAGGAAGGAAGAGTTCTTTTTTGAAAAAAAGAACCAAAAAACTTTTGGCCGTGGCGTGCGCTTCCGGCTCGGTCCGCGACAGCAATTCCAAAAGTCTTTTGCTTCTTTTCTTCAGAAAAGAAGACCTTCCTTCACTCAACCGTTTGCACCCCATTCTCCAGCCGCCCGATGCCGCTAATCTCCACCGCCACCTGATCCCCGTTCTGCAAATACCGCGGCGGCTTGAACCCGATCCCGACACCCGCTGGCGTGCCAGTGGCAATGATATCCCCCGGCTTTAGCGTAATGCCGGCCGAGAGCGCCTCGATGATCGCCGGCACGTCGAAAATCAGATCGGCCGTGTTCGCATCCTGGCGCTTTTCGCCGTTCACAAAGGTCCGCAGCGTGGTGTTGGCCAGATCGACCTCGTCCGCGGTCACGGCCCACGGCCCCATCGGGCAGAATGTATCGAAGGATTTGCCGATGAGCCATTGCTTGTGCCGGCTCTGCGCATCGCGCGCCGTCACGTCGTTCACGATCGTGTAGCCCCACACATGCGCCATCGCATGGTCGCGCGAAATGCCGCGTCCGCCCGTGCCGATGATCACCGCGAGCTCGCCCTCATAGTCGATGCAACACGAAACGGAGGGATCGAATATGATCGCCTCTCCGGTTGCGATCACGCAATCAGGCACCTTCGAGAAGATAATCGCTGCTTCCGGAACAGCCTCCGCCGCGCTACCCGCATCAAAGCCGGATCGCGCGAACTCATGCGCATGCTCGCGGTAGTTCTTGCCCACGCAGAAGATGTTGCGGGCCGGGTGCGGGATTGGGGCGGCCAGGAGTGGGTGATCAGTCTCGCCCAGGTCACGCTCGATCTCCAGCGCGTCCATCGCGACGCCCGCTTTTACGACATCACCCACGCTGCTCCACTGTGGCGCAAGAAGCTGCGCAGGCTGGTCATCTGCCACGATCGCCACCCGAGACTGGCCGCCGAGCAGAATCGTTGCGAGTTTCATGATGGCACTCCGTCGGTCCAAACCAGCCGGGACGCTCCGGCACCGTCCGCCCCATGCATCTCCCATATCGCCAGGGGCACCGCAATGCCTGGGCGCGAGGTATTGGCAGGTTCTGAGGCTTTGTTGTGCGCCTGCCTCGCCGAAGCGCCCAACAACGCGCCAAACTGCGTTCTGTATACGGAACACAAAAATGCTCCCGCCCCGAGGGCTGGCAATACCGCCGCCGCGCCGGTATGGTATCGGCCGGAGTGGGCAGCCCTGCCTCAGCCGCGGTTGCACACCACGTCAGCCATCATGATCAGGAGGTCCCGTGCGCACGGAAATCATGCTACCGGAGAGCGGGGACCCGATCAGCCACTACACCGATGCGGTCCGCTTCGGTGATCTGCTCTTCATCTCCGGCATCGCGCCGCTCGATGGGCAGAACCAGCTGGTGGCCCCAGGCGATGTCGTGGCGCAGGCCGAATTCATCTTCGCCAAAATGGGGCGCATACTGGAACAGGCTGGCGGTTCCTTCGCCAACATATTGCGCGTCACTGTCTATCTGACAAACGTGGACGACCGCCCCCGGATCAATCCCATACGTCAGCGTGTGTTTGGTGCCACCCGCCCGGCGAGTACCCTGATTGAAGTGAGCGCGCTGGCGGTGCCCGGCATGCTGGTGGAGGTGGAGGCCGTGGCGGGCATCCCCGCGCCTCGTCAAGGCATTACCTAAGCGTGCACCCCGCACCGCCTCTGTGGCAGGAAGGTGCCCATGCATTTCCTCAGGCCCGTCATGCGTCGATGATGGCCCTGGCGCCGTCAAACCTTACCAATTGCGGTTGACGTTATCTATAAATTAGGACTATGCACACGTTAACTTGTTTTGAGACAGATATGGGTGGCTTTGTCACCCGTCGCCTGGCCGTCGGGAGAGCACAAAATGTCGATGCCGATGAGGTCCCTGCTGCTTGCCATGACCGGCCTGTTAACACTGGTAGCGTCATCCGTCGCCCGCGCCGATACGATCGCCTTTGACTATACGCTGCAGAGCGGAACCACCGTCAGCGGGGTGCTGGACGGGAATCTCCAAAGCGACGCCGACACGTTCAACGTGACAGGCATCAGCAGCTTCGACATAAACGGCAGCGCCATCACCGATCCCCTCTCCGTAGAGTCCGTGCAATCCCTGATCTACGGCGTGCCGCAGAGCCCCGTCATCACGGTGAGTGGCAGCTATATCGATTTGTTCATCGTCGATACTCTCAGCGGCAACGCTTTCGGGATGGCCGTGGGTGACCAGCTCAGCGGCTATGGCACCTATGATATTGCGGAGGCCACGGTCGCCTGGGGCGGCACCGGCGGCGAGGAAGCCTTTAATGCCACCAACTGGGACCCCGAGGTTGTGCCCGAGCCCGGCACGCTGCCGCTTATGCTCGTGGTGCTCGCAACGCTGGGGTTGGTCGTGGCCGCGGGGCCACGCCGCAGCGCCTACGCGCCCGCCTGAAGGCCCCGCCGCACGCCCGGCAGCAAATCCGGAAGATCTTCCGCCAGCAGGCCGGGGCCGAAGGAAGTAGCGGCCGCCCCGTGCATCCACACGCCAGCCGCCGCCGCCAGGAACGGCTCCATCCCCTGGGTGAGCAGCCCAAGGATGATGCCCCCCAACACATCGCCCGATCCCGCTGTGGCCAGCGTTTCCGGCGCATTGGTGTTGATCACCACGCGGCCATCCGGCGCTGCCACCACCGTATCGCTGCCTTTCAGCACAACCACAGCGCCGCTGCGGGCAGAAGCCGCCCGCGTGCGGGATAGCTTGTCGCCCGAATCACTGAAGATCCGGCGGAACTCACCTTCGTGCGGTGTCATCACACATGGACCGCTGATGGCGGCGAACAGGTCGTCGGGCGCCTCCTTGAACACGCTGATGGCATCGGCATCCAGCAGCACCGGCCGGCCAGTGCCCAGCATCGCCAGCACATGGGCGCGCGTCTCCGCGTTGATGCCGGCGCCGGGGCCGATCAGCATGCCGGTCACCCGCGTATCCGCCAGCAACGGCGCCAGATCTCCCGGCGTGGCCAAAGGCTGCACCATGATGCTGGTCAGCGCGCTGGCATAAACCGCCCAGGCGCGCTCCGGTACTGCGATCGTTGTCAGCCCCGCACCCGCCCGCGCCGCCGCCCGCGCCGCCATCCGGGCAGCACCCGTTATCACCGGGCCGCCGAACAGCAGCGCATGGCCGCGAACGAACTTGTTGCCGGCGGGAGAGGCGCGGGGCAGGGCGCTTTGCCAAAGGCCCGGCCCATTTTCAAACACCGTGGGGCCGATACTGTCCAGCACCCTGGCGTTGATGCCGATATCGGCCACCACCAGCGCGCCGCTTAGGATTCGGCCCGGCAGCAGAATATGGCCCGGCTTCTTGCGGAAAAACGTCACCGTCAGGGTCGCCTGCACGGCGCCCAGATCGGCGCCGGTATCGCCCGCCACGCCGCTCGGTACGTCAATCGCCACGATCGGCAGGTCAGCTTCTGCCGCCGCACGCAAGGTCTCGGCCGCCACCCCGCCCACCGGGCGGGAAAGCCCGGCGCCGAACAGCGCATCCACGATCACGCCTGCCCCCGCGAGCAGCGCCGGCGATACCTGCTCCACGCTATCACGCCATAGTGCCGCGTGATGGCGGGCATCGGGGGGGAGCTGGTCACGCGCACCCAGCAGGCCTAGCCGCACCCGCCAGCCGGCCCGCGCCAGCATGCGGGCCACCACGAAACCGTCGCCCCCATTATTGCCGGGGCCGCACAGCACCACAACCGGGCGCACTGTCCAGCGCCGGATGATCTCCGCAGCCACCGCCGTACCCGCATTTTCCATCAGCGTGATGCCGGAGATGCCGGCGGCGATGGTCAGCCGGTCTGCCTCGCCGCAGTCGGCATTTGTCAGCAGGGCCAGGGTCGGATCGTGCATCTGCGGTCTCCAAGGGAAAAAAGGCCTTCTTTTTTGAAAAATAGAAGCAAAAAACTTTTATCTCTGGCGTATGACTCGCTGGCAGCGGCGCAAAAAGACAAACGTTTCTTGGTTCTTTTTTTCAAAAAAGAACGACTTTCTTTCTTCCTCGCCGCCTCGTCTTGGCAGGGGCGCCGGTCCGCGCCTAGGGTGCCCGCCAGTCTCCAGGGGTGCCATGTGAAAAGACCAATCGCACGAGCCGCCGTCCTCGCAGCATCAAGCTTCGCAGTGATGCTCGGTTTCGCATATCCGGCTCCAGCCGCGCCACAAACGCTGGCGCCCGCCCCTCCTCAGCCAGCCCATCGTGCCGGTGCAAGCGGCAGTGTGCCCGCCGGCGTGCTGCGCGCGACCCTCGATAACGGTCTGCGCGTGGTCATCGTGCCGGACCGCCTGGCCCCGGTTGTCACCACCGAGATCAACTATCTCGCCGGCTCCAACGATGCGCCCCCCGGCTTTCCCGGCACCGCCCACGCTCTGGAACATATGATGTTCCGCGGCACCGCGAGCCTCAGCCGCGACCAGCTCTCCGAACTCGGCGCCCTGCTCGGCGGCGACTACAATGCCGACACCACCGAAACCGTCACCCAGTATTTCTACACCGTGCCCGCCGCCAACCTGCCGGTGGCGCTCCGCGTGGAGGCCCTGCGCATGCACGGGCTCACCCTGGACCAGGCCGACTGGGACAAAGAGCGTGGCGCTATCGAGCAGGAGGTGAGCCGCGATCTCTCCAGCCCGATCTACACCTATCTCTCGCAATTGCAGGCGATCATGTTCGCCGGCACGCCCTATGAGAACGATGCGCTGGGTACCCGCCCCAGTTTCGACAAGACAGATGCCAAGCTTCTCCGCGCCTTCTACGAGCGCTGGTATGCCCCCAACAACGCCATCTTAGTGATTGCTGGCGACGTGGACCCGCCCCAGGCGCTGGACGAGGTGAAAGCCGCCTTCGGCGCCATCCCCCGCCGCGAGGTGCCCAACCACGCCGCCTTCACCGTCAGCCCCGTGCAGCCGAAAACCCTCTCCCTGCCCACAGACTTCCCGGTCGGTCTCGTGACCCTCGCCTACCGCATGCCTGGCCTGCGCTCGCACGACTTCGCCACCGCGGACATCCTTTCCGACGTGCTGAGCAGCGAGCGCGGGTCGATGTACAACCTGGTTGTCACGGGTCACGCGCTGCTCGCCCAATTCGCCTTCGAGCCGAAAGCCGATGTCGCTTATGGCGTCGCCGCCGCCGCCTTCCCCAAGGGTGGTGATCCCAAGCCCTTGCTCGCCGATCTGCGCGGCCTGCTCGCCGATATCGCCCAGCATGGTGTGCCGCCCGATCTGGTTGCCGCTGCCCGCCGGCAGGAGGTGGCGCAGCTCGCCTTCCAGAGTGACAGCATCACCGGCCTGGCTGAAAGCTGGTCCCGTGCCCTCGCCTTCGAGAACGCCACGTCGCCGGATGACATCGCACATGCCTACGAGGCTGTGACGGTTGACGATGTGAACCGGCTGGCGAAGGCGCTGCTCGATCCCGCGCATGCGGTGACCGCGATCCTCACCCCCGAGGATTCGGGCAAGCCCGTTGCCGGTAAGGGCTTTGGCGGCGCGGAATCCTTCGGTGGCGCGCCCGGTCAGCCGGTTGCTTTGCCGCCCTGGGCCGCAGAGGCACTGGCCACGTTGCATCTTCCCGATCCCGGAATTGCGCCGGACGTGAGTGTGCTGCCGAACGGCCTGCGGCTGATCGTGCAGCCGGAGCATGTCAGCCGCACCGTCTCCGTGTTTGGCCAGGTGCGCCAGGTCACGGAGATGGAGGAGGCGCCTGGCCGCGAGGGGGTTGCCGAGCTGGTGGGCAAGTTGTTCGATTACGGCACCGAAAAGCACGACCGGCTGGCCTTCCAGAAGGCGCTGGACGACATCGCCGCGCAGGAAGAGGCGGGCTCCCGTTTCGAGCTGAAGGTCCTCACCCCCGAGTTCGCCTCCGGCATGGCGCTGCTGGCGGAGAACGAGCTGCACCCTGCCTTCCCCGATCAGGCGTTCGCCATTGTTCGGCGGCAGGAGGCGCAGAGTCTGGCCGGCCTGCTGCAATCGCCGGATTTCCTGTTCAAGCGCGCGCTTCTGAAGGCCGTGGTGCCGCCGGGCGATCCGCAATTGCGCCAGGCAACCCCTGCCTCGGTGATGGCGCTGAAGCCCGCCGATGTGCGCGCCTATTACACCACTGCCTACCGCCCGGATCTGACCACCATCGTTGTGGTGGGCGATGTGACGCCGGAGGAGGCCAAGCGTGTGGTTGCCGCCAATTTCGGCGGCTGGGCCAAGCCCGGCCCCACCCCCACGGTGGAGCTGCCTCCCATTCCGCTCAGCAAGCCGAGCGACGCCCATGTGCCGGACAGCAGCAACCTTCAGGACACGGTGGCGCTGGCGGAAAGCGTGCAACTGCCGGTGACCAATCCGGACCGCTACAATCTGATGGTCGGCAACACAATCCTCGGCGGTGGGTTTTCTTCCCGACTGTACAAGGATCTCCGCGTCAAGACCGGCTATGTCTATAGTGTGGAGAGCCAGCTCGACTGGTCGCGCACGCGCTGCGACTACAGTGTTTCCTTCGGTGCCGACCCCGACAAGGTGGTACGCGCGCGCGCGCTGGTGGTGCAGGATATCAAGGCGCTTCAGGATGCGCCGGTGAGTGATGGGGAGTTGACGCGCGCCAAGGCGCAGATGCTGCGCCGCCTGCCGATGCAGCGCGCGAGCGTGGATGCGATCGCCGCTCTGGATCTGCGCCTGACCGATCTAGGCCTGCCGCTGGACACGCCGCAGATCGCTGCCAAGCATTACTACGACGCCACCGCCGCCCAGGTTCAAGCCGCCTTCAAGACCTGGCTCCGCCCCGACGCCCTCGCCCAGGTGGTGAAGGGCCCCGCCGTCTCCCAATGACGAGACACGCCATGGGTAAAGGTTTTTTGCTTCTTTTTTTTAAAAAAGAAGAAAGACTCTTCTTTTCTGAAGAAAAGAAGCAAAAGACTTTTAGTCTTTTAGGGGTATGATGGACAACGATTTTCGCCTGGCGGCGCTGGAGTACCATCGGCATCCGCGGCCCGGGAAAATTGCCATCGAGGCGACGAAGCGGATGGCCACCCAGCGCGATCTGGCGCTGGCCTATTCGCCCGGCGTGGCCGCCGCATGCCAGGCGATTGTGGAAGATCCCCGCCAGGCGCGGGAACTGACCGCGCGTGCAAACCTCGTGGGCGTGATCACCAACGGGTCCGCCGTGCTGGGCTTAGGCAATATCGGGCCGCTGGCCGGCAAGCCGGTGATGGAGGGCAAGGCCGCCCTGTTCAAGAAATTCGCTGGTATCGACGTGTTCGATATCGAAGTTGATGCGGCCGACCCCGATCTGTTCATCAATGTGGTATCCGCGCTGGAGCCGACATTCGGCGCGATTAACCTGGAGGATATCAAGGCCCCCGAATGTTTCATCATCGAGCGCGCGCTGCGCGAACGGATGAAAATTCCCGTCTTTCACGATGACCAGCACGGCACCGCCATTACCGTTGCCGCCGCGGTGCGCAACGCGCTGGTGCTGCAAGGCAAATCCATCGCCGATATCAGGCTCGTCACCTCCGGCGCCGGCGCCGCCGCGATCGCCTGCGTGGATCTGCTCGTGGCCATGGGGTTGCGGGTCGAAAACGTGACGCTGACCGACATCAAAGGCGTCGTCTATGCCGGCCGCGAGGCTGATATGCCGGAGAACATGGCTGTTTATGCCCGCCACACCGATGCCCGCACGCTGGCGGACGTGATCGAGGGCGCGGACATTTTTATGGGCCTCTCCGCCCCTCGCGTATTCAAGCCAGAATGGCTGCCCAGGCTCGCCAACAAGCCGATCATTCTGGCGCTGGCAAACCCGGATCCGGAGATCCTGCCCGAGTTGGTGCGCGCCGCCCGCCCCGATGCGATCGTTGCCAGCGGCCGCAGCGACTATCCGAACCAGGTCAACAACGTTCTGTGTTTCCCGTTCATCTTCCGCGGCGCGCTGGATGTGGGTGCCACAACCATCAACGAGCCGATGAAGCTGGCGGCCGTGGAAGCCATCGCCGAGCTTGCCCGCATGGAAGCCAGCGAAGTGGTTGTCCGCGCCTATGGCGGCTCCGCCCCCGTCTTCGGTCCAGACTACATCATCCCCAAACCTTTCGATCCCCGGCTGATCCTTCAGGTGGCGCCCGCGGTCGCGCGCGCCGCGATGCAGTCCGGTGTCGCGCTGAACCCGATCGAGGATTTCGACCATTACCGCTCCGATCTGGAGCGTTTCGTGTTCCGCTCAGGCCAGTTGATGCGCCCGGTGTTCGAGGCCGCGCGCAAGTTGCGTGGCCGTGTCGTCTATACGGAGGGTGAGGACGAACGTGTTCTGCGCGCGGTGCAGACAGTTGTGGACGACAACATCGCCCAGCCCATCCTGATCGGCCGCCGCGACGAGATCGCGCGCCGGATCCGCGAGATGGGCTTGCGCATGAAGATCGACAAGAATGTGCAGGTGCTCGATCCCCTGACCGACCACGATATCTTCGATCCTTTGGTGGCGCCCTATCATCTTCTCACCGGCCGCCGTGGCGTCTCCCCCGATGCCGCCGCGCGGCGCATGCGCACGCGCCATATCGTCGCTGCCGGCATGTTGCTGCACACCGGCCAGGTGGAAGCCGCCTTGTGCGGCGGCACGGGAAGCTGGTGGCGCCAGATGGAGTATCTGCTGCCGATCATCCCCAAATCCCCGCGCGTCACGCGCATTTTCGCCCTTTCCGCGGTGATCCTGCAGACCGGCGCCATCTTCCTGTGCGACACGCACATGAACATCGATCCCTCCGCCGAGGAGATCGCGGAAATGACGTGCCTGGCGGCCGCCGAAGTGGAGGGGTTCGGCATCGCGCCGAAGGTGGCGCTTTTGTCCCATTCCAGTTTCGGCGCCAGCAATTCTCCCAGTGCCAAGAAGATGCGCCATGCGCTGGCCCTGATCCGCGCGCGCGATCCCGATCTGGAAGTGGATGGCGAAATGCATGCCGATGCGGCGCTCAGCGAGGCGATCCGCGAGCGTGTGATGCCCAACAGCACGCTCTCGGGTGTTGCCAATCTTCTTGTTCTGCCCAACCTCGATGCCGCCAACATTGCCTTCAACCTGGTCAAGGCCGCGGCCGATGGCCTTCCCGTCGGCCCGCTGCTGCTGGGCATGTCCAAACCCGCGCATGTGCTGGTGCCCAGTGTCACCGCCCGCGGCATTGTGAACATGACCGCGCTTTCGGTGGTGGAGGCTGGCCAGTGCGCGGCCAAGCGGGGTGGGTCCCCCGCGTGAGGCCGTTGCTGCTCACGGTCGATGGCCCTATTGCGCGCCTCACGCTGAACCGCCCCGCGCAGCGCAATGCGCTGAGTGCTGCCATGTGGTCCGCCATTCCCGGCCTGATCGCGCAGGCTGTGGCTACGCCTGGCGTAAAAATCCTGATCCTCTCCGGCGCCGGCGGCCATTTCGCCGCCGGTGCCGACATCAGCGAATTCGCGGAAGCCTACGCCACGCCGGAGAATGCAGCTGCCTACGGCGAGAAGGTCGCCGCTGCCATGCAGGCGGTGGCGAGTTGCCCCAAGCCGGTGCTCGCACAGATCGAAGGCGCCTGCGTCGGCGGCGGCTGCGGCTTGGCGCTGGCGTGCGACATCCGCATTGCGGCAGGCAATATCCGCATGGGCATCACGCCCGGCAAACTCGGCCTGGCCTACAGCCTGGGCGACACGAAACGTCTTGTGGACGCCGTGGGTTTTTCCAATGCGCGCCTCATTCTGTACACCGGCCGCCTGGTGCAGGCGGAGGAAGCGCGCGCGATGGGCCTCATCGACCGCATCGTGGACGCGCCGGATCTGGCCACGCACGTTACTTCGCTCGCGCTCGAGATTGCCGCCACCTCGCAGGTCTCGGTGCGGATCACCAAGGCAACGCTGGCGCTGATTGCCTCCGGCACTATGGACGATACGGAGGAAACTCGCATGTGGTATCTTGAGGCCGCTGCCAGTCCTGACCTGGCCGAAGGCCGTCGCGCCTTCCTCGAAAAACGCGCTCCGAACTTTCCGATGCCCTAAGCCGCCCTCATTCGACGTCGTCGGCCCCCACGCGACTGCGATGCAGATCTCCGATAAGAAAGTGTTCTTTTTTGAAAAAGAACAAAAAACTTTGAGTCGTTCAGGTGCGGGTGGTGCAGGCCGTGTCGGAAAGCCGGTAACACCGAACACGTAAAAGTTTTTTGGTTCTTTTTTTCAAAAAAGAACATTTTCTTTCTTCCTTGACCTCAGTTTCCCCGCAGGCAAATATCGTGCGTCACAAGAACGGCACGTAAACCTATGCCCGCCTCCTGGAGGATTTCTGCCCTCGCCGACCGCCACCGCGCCCTCGGCTCCGCGCTGGAAGATTGGAACGGCATGGGCACTGCCTGGACCTACACCGCCACCAGCCTGGCGGAGGGGCATGTCGCCATCCGCACCCGCGCCGGCCTGATGGATGTCTCCGGCCTCAAAAAACTCCACCTAGTCGGCCCACACGCCGCCGCCGTGCTGGATAGCGTTACAACCCGCGATGTCCGCAAGATTACCCCCGGCCGATCTGCCTACGCCTGCATGCTGAACGAGGGCGGCAAATTCATTGAAGACGGCATTCTCTACCGCACCGGCCCCAATGCCTGGATGGTGGTGCACGGCAGCGGCGCCGGCCACGAAACGCTCTCCAGCGCCTGCCTAGGCCGCAACGTGGCGCTGGTATTCGATGACGATCTGCATGATCTCTCCCTGCAAGGCCCGCTCGCCGTCGATTTCCTCGCCCGCCATGTGCCCGGCCTGCGGGATCTGAAATACTTCCACCACATGCAAACCACGCTGTTCGGCGCGCCGGTAATGATATCCCGCACCGGCTACACCGGCGAGCGCGGCTACGAAATCTTCTGCCGCGCGGCGGATGCGCCGACGATCTGGGATACCATCCTGGAAAAAGGCGCCGATCTCGGCATCATCCCCTGCGCCTTCACGGTGCTCGATCTCCTCAGGGTCGAAAGCTACCTTCTCTTCTACCCCTACGATAATTCCGAGATGTATCCCTTCGCCGATCAGCCCCCCGGCGACACGCTGTGGGAACTGGGCCTGGATTTCACGGTCAGCCCCGGCAAGACCGGCTTTCGCGGCGCCCCTGAACATGCCCGCCTGCGCGGCCGCGAACGCTTTAAAATTTTTGGCCTTCTCGCCCCCTCCGGCCTCCCCATGGAAAACGGCGCCCCCGTCTTCGCAGGCGACCGCCAGGTAGGTGTCGTCACTTGCGCGATGGTCTCCACCATCACCGAAAACTCCATGGCCATCGCCCGCCTCGCACCGGATTGCGCCATCCCGGGCACCCCGCTCGTCGTACAGAACAAGGCCGAACGCCTGCCCGCGCTCGCCCACACTTTGCCGTTCGACGACCCCAAAAAAACCAAACGCACCGCCATCGGCTGACCCATGGACCAAGGCATCAAGAGCCGGCCGCGCTACCAGCCCTTCCGCATCGATCCCACCGGCACACGCCACCTGATCGTCACCGACCAGCCCAGCCCGCCGCCCGACACGCCCGAGGCAACCGAGCTGTGGACACTATCCCCACACCCCGGCACCCAGATTTTCGCCACCCCGACCCTCCTCTTCGCCGCCCTGGCCCAGCATCTGGCAGGGCAGGGGCCGGGCTTCCGCCTCTACGCCATCGGCACCGAACCCTTCATCTGGGATGCCGCCCATATCGGCACCGAGGCCGGCCTCACCATGCAGGAAATCTCCCTTCACCACGCCGGCAGCCTCGCCCGCCGCGTGCACTGCATCCACTGCAAAACCAACATCGAGGGCGTCACTACCAACATCGTTCCGTGCAACAGCTGCGGCGCCCCGCTCTTCGTGCGTGACCATTTTTCCCGTCGCCTGCGCGCCTTCATGGGCGTTCGGGTCGATGCCGAAACCCCCGGCATCCTGCCGCCCACCGAAACCCTTTACGCATGACCCAAAGCGCCAAGATCCCCGTTCGTGTCAGCCATATCGAGCCCCTGAACGCCAGCCTCCGCCGCATCACCCTTGAACCCGCGGACGGTCGCCTCTTCCCCGCCAGCGCCGCCGGCGCCCATATCCAGCTCGAACTCATCGGCGAGGCGCGCATCTGGCGCAACGCCTACTCCCTTGTGTCGCCACCCGGCAGCCGAACCGCCTACACCATCATCGTACGCAAAGTGCCGCAGGGCCGCGGCGGATCACTGTTCCTGCACGAGCGCCTGGCGGTTGGCCAAACCCTGAATATGTCTCCGCCGGTGAACCTCTTCCCTATCGCCCGCCTGGCCCGCAAGCATCTCATGCTCGCCGCCGGCATCGGCGTTACCCCCTTCCTCGCCTACCGCACCGACCTGGCCGAAACCCCGTTCGAACTGCACCTCCGCTGCCGCGCCACGGACCAGGCGGCCTTCGAAACCCTGCTGGCGAACTGGCCCCAATACCACATCCACACCACGCCCGATTTGCACGTCAGCGACCTGCTGCGCCGCCAGCCACTCGGAACCCACCTCTACCTTTGCGGCCCCGCCGGCTTCATGCAATCAGCCGAAACCGCCGCCCGCGCGCTCGGCTGGCCCGAAGCCCGCATCCATCAGGAGCATTTCGGCGGCCCCGCCGGCGGTCATCCCTTCACCGCCATCCTCGCCCGCAGCGGCCGCACCATTCACGTGGCGCAGGACCAAACCCTGCTGGAAGCCATTGAAGCCGCCAATATCGATGCCCCCAGCCTCTGCCGCGGCGGCGCCTGCGGCGAATGCCGCCTCACCCTGCTCGCCGGAAGCCCGGACCACCGCGACCACTTCCTCACCGAGAGTGAACACGCAACCTCCATCATGCCCTGCGTCTCCCGCAGCCACTCCGAGACGATCACAATCGACATATGAAGGAAGAAAGGCCTTCTTTCTTGAAAGAAAGAAGCAAAGAACTTTTATCCGTACGGCGCGCGAGGAAAAGCCAGCATGTTTAATCCAGACGAAAGCTTCCGGCCAAGCTTCTCATACAAGAACTCAGATCAGGCGATCCTGCGTTTTCCATTCCCGTTCCCGCAAGATAAATATATGTACCTCGTCAACCTCGAACCCCACGTCAAAGGCGGCCCCACCGCCGCCTACGACGCCACATTCGATGTCGATGAACACTATATCGCCGAATGCGCCGACCGCGCGCTTACCCTCATCGCCGATCCCAAACGGTGCCAGGTTCTGCCACACATGATGGCTGCCCAATGGGACACGCTAGAACTCATCATGGAAAGCTTCGCCGCCGATTACCCCGAGCACTTTACCCTCATCCGTGAGGGTGATGCCTGGACCTGGATCAACCGCCCGCTGAACATCGAACAGCATTTCACCTTCGGCGACCCCGCCACCCTGCCTTACGCCCCGTTCGAATACATCACCCGCCAGGCCCAGGGCGATTTCACCATCCACGACCAGCGCGACAACGACCTCTGGATGGATGGCGGCATGGTCACCGCCCAGGCCGACTGGTCGCTCGATTTCGATCTCGGCATGTCCTTCATGGAATGGCACGGCCCCGTGCCCAAAGCTCACGAGCTGGGCGTGTTTGATCGCGCGCTGAAATTCCTGCTGCGCTTGCAAGTCGATGCCCCCGTCCGTCGCGTCAACTGGACAATGACAGTCAATCCACGCCTCGATACCTCGCCCGAAGCCTACCCCGTATGGGGTCCGGACCGCACCACCATCACCGCGGAAAATGTCGCCGAAAAACTGCATTTGCGCGTGGAACTGCAAACCCTCTTCCGCCTGCCACGCAGCAACGGCATCCTCTTCGGCATACGCTGCTACCTGATCAGCCTGGCCGACCTCGCCCGCGTTGAAAAATGGCGCAAAAGACTCCACCGCGTGCTACGCGACCTCGATCCCGCCGTCATCGAATACAAGGGCCTCACACGCACGCGCCCCGCCGCATTGCTCTACCTCGCCCAATTTGATGATGGCGCCCCCATACCGCCCGGCACCGCCCCCGATCAGACTGCGCTGCTGTGATGGCCGCGCAAAAGGCCGACGCTACCAACGATCTCGCCACACTTTCCAACGCCGCGCCCGCCACCGACCCAACGCTGGAACAAGCCATCGGCGCCCAAATCCGCAGCCTGCGCCGCCGCGCCGAACTCACCGTGGGCGACCTAGCCGCGGCCGCCGGCATCTCCGCCGGCATGATGTCGAAGATCGAGAACGGCCAGATCTCGCCATCCCTCTCCACCCTGCAAGCCGTCGCCGCCTCACTCAACGTCCAGCTCACGCAACTCTTCTCCGCGTTCGAGCAAAAGCGTGACTGCTCCTACGTCAAAGCCGGCCAGGGCGTGGCCATCGAACGCCGTGGTACCAAAGTGGGCCACCAGTACAACCTGCTCGGCCACGCTATCGGCGGCGCCGTCGTCGTCGAACCCTATCTCATTACCCTTCGTGAAGAAGCCGTCCCTTACACGGGCTTTCGCCACGCCGGCACGGAGTTCATCTACATGCTCACCGGAGAAGTCATCTACCGCCACGGCGAGGAAGCCTACCATCTTACCCCCGGCGACGCCCTTCTCTTTGATTCCGCCGCTCCTCATGGTCCTGAACGTCTGTTGCAAAAACCCATGACCTACCTCTCGATCATCCTATATCCGCGCGAAACCGCCGCTATTCCCTAAGAAGGAAGTGTTCTTTTTTGAAAAAAAGAACCAAAAAACTTTTGACACTTGGCGCGCGCCACCGGCGAGGCCCGCACCAATATACAAAAGTCTTTTGCTTCTTTTCTTCAGAAAAGAAGGCCTTCCTACTGGCACGCACCTTGCCTATCCATCCCTGAACCCCCATCCAAGGCAACCCATGTCCGAAACCGCTGTCCAGATCTATGATGAGGAACGCGCGGCCGGCGCGCTGCATCGCAATATCTCCTGGACCCACGCGGTATGGGTGGCCACCGGCGTGCCCGCGCTGGTTCTCTTCTCCATCGGCGGCCTCGCCGCCACCGTCGGCACGCCATCCTGGCTCGTCTGGATCGTTTCGATCGTGATTGGATCGTGCCAGATGTTCACCTACGCCGAGGTGGCCGGCATGTTTGCCCATAAATCGGGTGGCTCCGCCGTCAGCGGCGCGATGGCGTGGCTGCCCTATGGCCGGGTATTCCCCGCCCTCTCCGTCTGGACCTATTTTCTCGGCTGGACACCTGTCGTCGCCATCGGCGCGGCCATTGCGTCCGGCTACATCCTCACCGCCTTGCTGCCCGCGGGGTCGCATTTGCTCACGTGGCAACTCACGTTGATCGATCTCGGCTTCATCCAGGATCAGCTCAGCATCCGGGTCAACCTTGCCTACATCGTAAGTGCCATCATCCTTGTGGCAGCGTTTATCATTCAGCATGGCGGCCTGATGCAGGCTTCACGCATGCAGATGATCATGGCGGTGGCCTCGCTGTTGCCGCTGGGCGTGATCGGCGTGGTGCCGCTGATCAGCGGCCACGCGCATCTGAGCAACCTGTTTCCGCTTGTTCCCCTGGCGCATGATGCCGCAGGCAGGATTGTTCCTGGCCATTGGAACATGGCCGGCATTTCGGTTTTCGCCGGCGGCCTGTTCATCGCCGGCTGGTCCACCTACGGCATCGAGACATGCCTTGTTTACACAGGCGAATTCCGCAATCCGAAGACCGACACATTCAAGGCCGCGCTGGGCACGTCTTTGCTGTGCCTCGTTTTCTACGCCCTGGTGCCGATCTCGTTTCAGGGCGCCCTCGGCCTGACCGGCCTGCTCGATCCGGGCATCTACGATGGCTCCGGCGTTGCCGCTGCGATGGCGCACATGGTGGGTTTGAGCGGGTGGCTGGCCAACGTGATCGTGGCCATGCTGGTGCTTACGCTGGTGCTCTCGATTATGACGGCGATCGCCGGATCATCCCGCACGCTCTACCAGGCGTCCATTGACGGCTTCCTGCCGAAATTCCTATCTCGGACCAACTCTCATGGCTCGCCCATTCCTGCCATGTGGACGGAGCTTGTCTTCAATCTGGCTTTGCTTCTTGTTTCCAACAACGTGTTTCTGCTCGCCCTGAGCAACGTGAGCTATTTGGCCTTTATCTTTCTCAATCTTCAGGCCGGCTGGATCCATCGTCTCGATAGGCCGGACTGGTCGCGTCCCTTCCGCTCGCCGACGATCCTGCTCGCCTTGGGTGCGGCCCTCGGGTTTTTCGACATCTTTCTCATTGGCATGGGCGCCAACGCCTATGGCAGCGGCGTTCTCGTCTCCGGCCTTGTCACGATTGTCGCGATCATCCCCGTGTTTCTCTATCGCCATTACATCCAGGACCGCGGCGTGTTCCCGGCCGCTTTGGCAGCTGATCTGCAGCCGGGTTCGGATGTTGCGCCGTTTGTTTCGCGCGCGGGCGTGCTGCCTTATTTGGCCCTGCTTGCCGGCGGGTTGCTTATTGCGCTAGGCGCGCACCTCGCCTCATAATCCACCGTCCAAAAGACAAAAGTTCTTTGCTTCTTTCTTTCAAGAAAGAAGGCCTTCCTTTCTTACTCCGGGCAGCAAGACCCCTTGCTTGTACTATGCCCATCCTTCCCCGGCGCCACATCAATTCCCGGATTGCGCCCGAAAAAATTGTTCGGCTTAAGCGTAAATCCCGCATATTCCACCGGCATCACCGGAAGATCCTCAGGCTTGCAGAAATGCGTGTGGCCAAAGCTGTGCCACACCACAACATCGGTGTTCACGATCGAGCGGCCCTGCTTGATATATTTCGGCAGCCCCTCTCCGCCCTGGCTCTTGTTGATGTACATCCCGGCGGCAAAGCGCTCCGCCGGCGCGTACGGCGTCACCCAGAGATGATGCGTGGCGAATGCCGCGCGTTTGGCGACCGAGCTATCGGGTTGCGCCAGCAGCAGTGGGCTGGCCGTGGCGACCAGCTTATACCCCGGATGGTTCCCCGCGTCGTTGCGCCGGTTGGGGTTGATGATTTTCCAGAATCGTCCGCTGGCGCCATCGGCGATGCGGCACGCTTCCTGTTCATGCGTCAGCACCCGCGTCGTCATATCGAAGGCGTTGCCATATGGGTTTTTCTCGCCCCAGGGTTGACCGACAAACTCGTGCTCCGTCACGCTGTTGCCCTGCCCATCCAGGTGCATGTGCAGCCGCGCGTTAAAGATGTGCTGGTGGATCGGCCCACCCAATCCTGGCCCCATCATTCCGCCGCGATACCCCGCCGCATCTGGCACCGCGGCCGTCTGCACAATGCCGGTCAATTTGGCTTCCAGTTGGATCGTGCCATCCTGGTACAGATACCAGTAAAACCCGTAATCGTAATTTCCCACCGTCGCGAAGAAGCTGATCACCAACCTGCGAGACCTGCGGGTTTCCGACGATCCCGTGCGGAACTCAGCATGCTTCCAAAGGATTCCGTAATCTTCCTCATGCATGCAGATCGCGTTCTTCATCAGCATCGGCGTGCCGAAATCATCCGCGCTAGGCACATCAAAATAATGGATATGCCCCAGGCAATCGCATCCCAGCTCCAGTGCATTGGCGCATTTGCCAAGCCCAACTTCGCCGGCATCAAAGGCGCTTTTCCAATAATGGCTCATGCCCGTATCGCCATAGGGCACCACCATCTCGTCCACGCTGGCGCGATAGATGATTGGCCTGTGCCGCCCATCGTCATCGTAGCCCAATTGGTGCAGCACAAGCCCCTCGCGCGGCGTGAACCCCACGCGGAAACGCCATTTCTGCCAGCTTACATGCCAGCCATCCACGGTAAAGCTTGGCCCATCCGGCTGCGTGATATGCAGGGCCTTCTGATCCGTCCGCGCGGGGATAGTGCCCGCCTCATAATCGTATCGCTTGGTCGGGAATGGTGTATCCAGATGATCGTCCCGCAGTTCGATCACGGTTTTACCGATCAGATCAACAACGGCGACAAGCCCTTCCACGGGATGCATATACGGGCAATCCCCCGCATCCGCGCGGTAATAGCACACGGCATTGATGGCTCGCCGCCCGCGGCTTACCTCCTCGCCAAAGTTTCCCGCGACAAACGGATCGATCCACACCAGCTCGATATCTGCCTCGCTGAACCCACGCCGTTTCAGCGCAGCGCGCCAGCCTTCATCCTCCTTGCACACACGTGCGACGGTGTGGAACTCCTCCAGAATCACCGCCGGCTGCCCATAGGGCGGCTCGCTCACCGGCACGATCGTGCGGCGCGCGATCTCGCCCGCATCGATATCTACGACTAGCTCCAGCGTCTCGTTCGTGCGTGTATCGAAAATCACCATGAACGCCTGGCGGGCAATCGGATCGCCTGGCGCGAAAGCCAGCACCGAAGCCTTCTGAGGCTCTTGCAGTTCGATATTCGCGAAGCGCGCCGTTTCAGGCAGCGCCAGCAGCGAGCGCGCAATCTGCACCGCACGGGTGATTTCCGATGTGGTCAGCGGATCAAGCGGATGTCCGTTCGTCATGAACCTCGTCCCGTCTAGGCGGCCTTGTCCACGGCCAGGAACGTGGCAAGCGAATCATCCAGCGCCTCCAGCCATTTCGTGTGATGCACCGGCGCCATTGTGCCGGTGAGTGTGGAAGGGTAGGAGCGGTCGCGATAGGTCATGATCCCGTCGCGCTTGTGATCCTCCCATTCCTTGAACAGCCGCACCACCTGATCCACATCGAATTTCGGATAATCCGTGGCTTCCAGGAGATCTTTTACATACGCCGCCTGGAAGTCGATGCCATCGAAAGCGTTCTGCACCGCTTCCTCGCGCACGCGCCATGCGGCGATATCCGCCGCCCGCGCCTCGGCATCCGGCAGGGCAATCCGCCCTAGCAGCACATCGCGCGCATACCATGCCTGGGCATCGAACATGTTGAACGTAAAGAACTGATCCTGCATTCCAATGTAGATCAGCTTCGGATTATCCTGCCAGAACACGCCTTTGTACAGCCCCAGCGGCCACAACCTGTTATTCGTCTTCAGCCTTAGGCTATCCTCCAGAAACGGAAAATGGTGCAGATACCCTGTGCACATGACAATGGCATCTACGCTGCGGCTGGACCCATCCTTGAAATATGCCGTCTTGCCTTGCACATGCGTCAGCAGCGGCCGCTCTTCAAACCCCTCCGGCCACGCAAACCCCAGCGGGCGGCTGCGGTAGCTGAATGTGATCGATCGCGCCCCATACTTGAAGCATTGCGATCCGATGTCTTCGGCCGAATAGCTGCTTCCCACCAGCAGCACATCTTTCCCCGCAAACTCGTTGGCATCCCGGAAATCGTGCGCATGCAGTACACGCCCAGGGAACAGCTCTAGCCCCGGAAATTCCGGCATGTTGGGGGTAGAAAAATGCCCGCTGGCGACAATCACGTTATCAAACCGCTCGGTATAAACCCGGTCACCCGCCAGGTCCTTCACCGTCACGTCGAAATCGCCGCGCGCCGCATCATACGCCACATGGCGCACCGGCGTGCGAAACCGTATCTTCCCGCGCACGCCGCTCTTCTCTACCCGGCCCTTGATATAATCATGCAGCACGGCCCGTGGCGGATAGGAAGGGATCGGCCGCCCGAAATGCTCCTCGAAGCCGTAATCGGCAAACTCCAGACATTCCTTCGGCCCGTTGGACCACAGGAACCGATACATGCTGCCGTGCACCGGCTCGCCGAATTCATCAAGACCGGTGCGCCAGGTGTAGTTCCACAAGCCCCCCCAATCACCCTGCTTCTCGAAGCACACCAGTTCCGGCACGTCCTCGCCGGCACTCGCGAAGGCGCGCAACGCGGCTAAACCGCTGGGGCCGGCACCAATGACTGCAATTCGGGTAACCATGATCACCTGCAAGGAGAGAAAGGAAGATCTTCTTTTTTGAAAAAAAGAAGCAAAAAACTTTTTCTCATTTAGGTACGCGTGTTGCCAACGTGTCGGGACCAATAGACGAGAGTTTCTTGCTTCTTTGGGTCAAAAAAGAAGTCCTTAACTTCTTACTCTTGCCTTCGTCGGATCATAGTGGGGAAACCCCACCACCCGCGCTCGCAGCCGCTTCTGGTGCCCATCCAATTTGCCCACTTCCACATCCTCGCGCGCGGAAATATCCAGCCGCGCCAGTGCGATATGCTTGCGCAGGATCGGCGAGCGCGTCGCACTCGTCACCACGCCCACCTGCGCGCGCCCGGCGAACACGGGATCGCCATGCCCCACATCCTCCTGGCTCTCGATCTCCAGCCCCACCAGACGGCGCTGCGGATGCTCCCTTCGCCGCGCCAGCGCCGCATCGCCGATATAGGCGTCCACCTTCTTAGCCGGCACAGCGAACCCGATGCCGGCCTCGAACGGATCGGTCTGGTCGCAGAACTCATATCCCGCGAACACCAGCCCCGCCTCGATGCGCACCATATCCAGCGCCGCCAGCCCCATCGGTGTCAGGCCGAACGGCTCCCCCGCCGCCCACACCGCATCCCACACAGCCGGGCCCGTATCCGGATGGCACCAGATTTCGTAACCCAACTCACCCGTATACCCGGTGCGGGAAACCACCACCGGAACATCTCCGATCCGCCCGATGGTGAACCTGAACCATCCGAGCTCGGTCAATGAAGGCTGATGCGCCGGCGTCTGCACGATGCCCGCCAGAATCTCCCGGCTGCGCGGCCCCTGCACCGCCAGGTTATGCAAGTGATCCGTGGAGGTTCTGCACCACACAGTGAACTTCCGCTCCTCGGCCAGTTGTCGCAACCACACGGCGCAGAACGGATCACCGCACACGAACCGGAAATTCTGCGACCCCAGGCGAAAGATCGTCGCATCGTCGATCATGCCACCGCTCGGATGGCACAGCGCCGTATACACCACCTGGCCCACCGCAAGCTTACGCACATCGCGCGTTACCGCCAGTTGCAGCAGCGCCTCTGCATCCGGCCCGGTGATCTCCACCTTGCGCAGCGCGGATAGATCCATCACGACCGCGCGCTCCCGGCACGCCCAATACTCGGCGAGCGGCCCATAAGCCGTATAGCTTTCCGGCAGCCAGAACCCCTTGTACTCTATCATCCGCCGCGCCAGCGCGGCAGTGCGGCTATGGAACCCTGTTTGCCGTGTCATCTCCGGCGTGGCCTGCGGCGTCATCCGATGCGCGATCCCCCGGGGAAATGAACAATCCTTGTCATATACGCGCACCTGGATATCTGTCGGCACCCAGGCATTGGCTGGATCGATATCATCCGCGCAACTCGATGAGGCGCACACCAGATCCGTGAGCGCCCGCAGCAGCACATAATCCCCGGGCCGAGACCACGGCGCGTCGCTCGCAATGCTGCCATCCGCTGCCACCGCGGTATTGAAGAAAAAATTGATCGCCGGCCAGCCCGGCCGCGCCGGCAGCCCGAAATCGGCTAACGCCGCGCTGAAATTATCCGAGCAATTCGCATGCCCCGGATACCCCATATCGGCGTAATACTTCGCCGTGCAGGCCAGCAGAAACGCATCATGCCGCCCCACCGTATCCTGGATCACTTCCACCAGCGGCTGCATATCCGCATCGAAATACTTCGCGTGCAAACCCGGGGCAGGGGTGCTGTGCCCCATCAGCGTGCGTGTCGTCGTCGCATCGATCCCGCGCTCTCGCCCCGCCGCCAGCGCCGCGGCATCGAAGGCCAGGAAATCTGAGCATTGCTGCCCGTCGATATCCACGATCTGGATGTAATCGCCGGCTGCCACGCGATAGGCCGTCGCTGTCGCCGCCGGAACGCGCAGATCCATCTTCGCCGGTGCCAGCGGGGCAGGGGGCGCCCCGGCCGCCGACGGCAGGGTGAGAAGCAGCGCCGTCGGCGCGCCCTGCTCGTGCGGCGCCATCGCTCGCCCAGGCGCGCACAGCACGGCCCAGCACGCCGCATTGGGCGCGACTGCCACGCGACGCCCCGGCGCGCCCTCCGCCGCCAGCACATGATACCCGACGCCGCTCGCCGGATCGATGCCCGGTATGGCCGCCAGCATCGCCCGCGCCGCGTCCGGCATATCCAGGCCCGAGGTTGGCGTCATTCCTGCCAGTTCCGGCCGCGCGCCCTCAGCCCCGAACAGAAATATGTCTCCCCGCTGAAGCCCTTCCGGATCCTCCACCCAGGCCGACTCGCCGGCGCCCAGGTGGAAGGCGGCCGCCCCGCCCCCCGCCACCTCGCGTGTGCGGCCGCTGGGCGAGCGTGCGGCAAAGGCGGCGGTCACGGTGGAAAACTCTCCCCGAGGGTGCGGAACACACGGCCAATCATATCCCGGCCATAGCAGAGCCGCCCAAATTGCGCCAGCGATATTCCTGACAGGAAGAGTTTGTTCTTCACAGTTGACGCCTCGCGCCGCCCCCGATAGCGTTCGCCTTGGGCAACGAGGGTTCTCCTATGCGTATCGCGCCGCCGTCTATGTTGGTCTGCTTCAAGCCGCTCGTTGTCGCTCTTGGCCTCTTCCTGCTCATCTGTGGCGGCAGGGCACACGCCGCGACGCCGGATGCTGAGTTACTTGCCCCGGTGCAGCGCATGGTGGATGCCATCAACCATGCTGAGGTCGCCCCGCCAAAGGGTGTGTTCACCACGGATGCGACCGTTATCGACGACTTCGCGCCCTACCGGTGGTCCGGCAAAAGCAACGCCATCGACTGGTACAAAGGTTTATTGGGCACCGACGCTGCCTCGCGCGCCGACTTCCTCGCGCTGAAGGGCATACTTTCCGTCGGCGCACCCCAATTCAGCCGCGTCACTGGCGACACGGCCTATTTCGTCCTCCCCGGCCTGTTCATCTTCAACGAATCTCCCATCAAGCGTACGCGTCAAACCTCCACCTGGGTGATCGCCGAAAAGCGTATTAAGGATAAATGGCTCATCGCCGCCCACGCCTGGGCCATCACCGGCGAAACAACCGTCAAATAACCCCAGGACGCGCAACTTTCCGGACACAAACCCTAACGAACATGAGTTTTTGGTTCTTTTTCAAAAAACAACAGGTTCCTTTGCCAATTTTTCCGCCAACCTCAGCGCCAAGGCCACAATCGTCAACGTTGGATTAGCCTGGCCTGAAGTAGGAAAAACTGCGCTCCCCGCGACAAACAAATTCCGCATCCCGTGCACCCTACACTCCGCATCCACCACGCCCTGCGATGCACTCCGCGCCATCCGCGCCGTGCCTATATGGTGCCCCCCATACGCCCCATCCTGTAACGCGCACCCCTCAACACTCTCCGGATCAAATCTCAGCCGCGCGCACCCACTCTCCGCCATATCCTCAGCCAACGCCTCCGCCGCCACACGCACGGTGCGGATATCCCCCCGCGTGTACCGCCAATCCACGCGAATGCGCTGCATCCCCAGCGCGTCGCGCGCCGCCACCAAACTCACCCGGCTTTCCGGGTTCGCCTCCTGCTCGCTATGAAAATCCAGTGTATAAACACCGCTTTTCGGCCGCACGATCACGGTTGGAAATTTCCGCGCCGCCAGGGTTCGCCTTGCCAAAAAATGCAGCAGAAACCCCGCCGTATCTACCGGATCCAGCACCACATTGCGCACATGCCCAACCCAGGCGCTCAGTGCAAGCGCCCCCTCACCATGCAGCCTCTTGCTATACTCATAACTAATCAGCGGTTTCGCCAACATCAGCGCGGAAAGTGATCCCGTGCGATGCGCCGGATCGGGGATACGCGGATGGTGCAGACGCGTCACAAAATTGCCCACGCCCAGCTGCGCCTGCGCTTGCGCGCGCAGCGCAAACCTGCGCCGGCAATACACGCCATCATCGGCAATCTGATAGCTGTGCCAATGATCCTTCGCATTCCCTGCCGCATGCACCTCGCCCAGGCTGCCGGCGATATGGCACATGTAATTGCGCCCCACCTGGTCATGCGCATTGCCGATCCCCCGCGCATGCCGGTCACGTGAGGCCAGCAGTAGCCGCGGCACCTCCAGCCCGCCCATCGCCAACACCACCTGGCGCGCCCGCACTGAAAATGCGCGCCCGGTCAGAGTCTGCACCGCCAGGCTCTCCACAAAACTCCCATCCACGCCGGTCCGCAATTCCGTCACGTTCGCATGCAGCACCAGCCGCAGCCTGCGGCTCCGCGCAATCCGTGCACGATAGCGCCGCCCGAAATCGGTCGGGCAACTGAACCGCTCCAGCGTGTCGTCGCTGAAATGCCGCCCCGCAAAACCTTTCAGCAGTGGCCGCATGCCGCCGGGAAACGCCTCCTGCGCGGTATACGCAAAATCCCCCGCCTCGCAGATCGCATTCGCCGCCGGATAAAACGGCATCACCTCCTCTATCCCAATCGGCCAGCCCGGTCCCGGCATCCAAGGCCGCTGCGCGAAATCGATCGGATCGAACGGCATGCACCGCCCACCCCAAATCGCGGTCGATCCCCCAAACGCCCGCCTGCGATAGTTTATCGGCGGCGCATGCAGTCTTTCATCCGCCACCTCGCCGCCATACAGCGCCTGCGTCTCCGGCTCATCATCCTCCCCCCCCGCCTCCATCAGCAGCACATCCTGCCGCCCCTCCAAAAACTGCAGCGCGACCGCAATCCCCGCCGCGCCCGCTCCAACGATACAAATATCCGCGCGAAGATCGCCCTCAACCTCCCGAGCATCCACAATCACGACCACGCACCGAAGCAAAGAAAGATAACCGCGACGGCACGAGGGCACGCAGGAAAAACGCTTAGACCTTTCCTGCGGAAATCCTTTATGCCTCCGTGCCTTCGTTGTCGAAACTTTTTCTTTCTGGCTGAAACTGCGCGTTTGACGTTGCCGGAAATCGTCTTCGCATACTCAAAGAGGTAAGAGTCTTCTTTTTTGAAAAAAAGAAGCAAAAAACTTTTACTCATTTGGGTGTCGACTCTAGAAACCAACGCGCGCAGTCGGCCAGAGTCGCATCCACGCAGGTGCGCTCAAAGCCAAGAACGGCAGAAGCCCGCCCGGCAGCCAGCCGGATCTGCTGCGCGAACAGGCGCAGCAGGGAAGGGGGAATTGGCTCAGGCAACGCGCCAGCCTTCAGCCCACAGCGGGCAGCCACCAGCTTGCCCACCTGCAACGGCACCGCCAGCCGCGCCTCCATCGCCAAACGACGCGCCCCAATGCGTGGCACTGGCACCGCCCCAATTGCCCGGCCCAGCCGCACCAGCACATCGTTCCATCGCGGCGGTGACGGTGGGCCTAAATTGAACGCCGCCCCCACCGCGCCGGACGATTGCAGCGCCGCCACCACGGCCGCCGCTACATCCCGCGTATCGATCAAATTACAAAATCCATCCCCTGCTTCCCCCAAATCCCCTAAACGCCGCGCCCGCAACAAACGGCACAACCTACCCGCCCATTGCTGCCCACCCGCCCCCATGACAATCCCCGGCCGCAGGATCACCGCGGCTCCACCCCCTTGCACATACCCGCGCACAATCGCCTCACACGCCACCTTGCTGCCGGCATACCCATCCGCATCAAGCGCCAACGCAGCACCCTCATCCACCAGCCCCGAAACCTCGCCGTAAACCGACATCGTGCTCACATGCACCACACGCTCCAGCCCCGCCGCCGCATTGCACATCGCTCGCGTCGCCGCTCGCAACGTCGCATCCCCGCCAGACACGGCGTTCACCGCATACCGCACCCCCTCCAGCGCCCGCCGCACGCTCTCCGGATCGGTCACATCGCACAGCCGGAATGGAGCCGCCCCCGGCCGCGCCCGCCTGATTCCCCGCACCGGTTGAAACTCGCCCGTTCGCGCTAGCGCCGCCACGATCGCGCTGCCCACGAACCCGTCACCGCCTAGCACCAGAACCTGGCCACCCCCGGCGGTCATCACCGCATCTCCGGCAGCGCACCCTGCCCCCCGGCCATCCCAACCCCCGTCGGCGCGCACGCCTCGCGATAAAGCTGGGCCACCCGTACGGCCATCACCGCCACGTCCAACCTCTCCGTGAACAGCTTCCGTCCAGCTACCCCCAGCCTCTCGCGCTCCCCCGAATCATCCAGCAGCCGGATGATCGCCCCCGCCAGCGCCGCCACATCCCCCGGCGGTACCAGCAGCGCATGTGTCCCGTCCTGCAGAAACTCGGGCACCGATCCCACAGGCGTGGTGATCACCGCGACGCCCTGCGCCAGCGCCTCCAGCACCGCGATCGGCAACGCCTCGTGATGCGAGGGCAACAGCAGCATGTCCGCCCGCTCCAGCAGCCGAGCGGTGGCCGCCCGGTCAGTCCATCCCGGCAGGTCCACGCGCCCGCTCAGGCCATGCGCCCGCACCGCCGCGCGGAAGGCCGAGGCATCCCCATCGCCGGCGATCGTCGCGTGCCACGCCCGCGCCTGTACTGCCGGCATGGCCAGTGCCGCGATCAACTCCGGCACGCCCTTGCGTGCCCCCAGCCGGCCCAGGAACAACAACTCGGGCGCCCCGGCCCGCGCCACACGCGTGCCCGTCGCCGGCGCTGGCACACCATTCGGCACGATCGCGATGCGGCCGGCCGCCACGCCCAGCTCGCCGGCCAGGAAATCCCGCCACGTTTGGCCCAGCACGATCACACATTGGCACCGGCGCAGCACCGCGCGGATCGCAGCCCGAAACAGGCGCGGCTGCCGACGGTAGAATGGAAGGAAATCCGCCCCGTGCATATGCATTATCACCGGCACGCGCAGCGCCATCGCCACCCCGCACAGCACAGCTTTGCGCAGAACGCTGCCGCGTGTCGTCATATGCGCATGCACAAGGTCGGTCCGCCGCAGCACCCCGAGCAACCCCAATTGCCCGATCGCCGCCGCAAACCGCCCCGCCCCGTCCAACGCCCCGCCCTGGCCACGCGTATCGATCACCCGCACACGCGGCCCGTCCGCGCGCTTGCCCCATTCATCCATCAAATACAGCATCAGCGTGCCCACGCCGCCGGAGGTATGCGCCAGACCGCCCCCGGCCAGCACCAGAACCCGGTAGGGCCAGCCACCGGCTGCGCCGCTCAATGCCCCACCGCGCCGGCTGCCGCGGTGCCGCCCGTTGCCGCCTCCTGCCGGGATGATGGCGCCATGTGGCGCTTCAGCCGCGGCCCGCACCGCTCACACAGCTTCGCAAGAAGACACCAGCAACAACGCCTTTTCCCGCCGCAGCGATTTTCATCACGCGCCGCCACTATATAACGCCTCCACAACGAATAAAAGTTTTTTGCTTCTTTTTTTCAAAAAAGAAGACCTTCTTCCCCTCTTTCCTTCCCACCCATCTCATGCAAGGTTTATCGTTCCGGTATCGTAGTGTTTCCCGGGGGCCGCCGCCCTGCCAACCTCTTCAAGTAGCATCCTGCCGTGATCGCCTTCCCACGCATGACCCGAAACGGCGCAGGCCTGCCTCTGCCGCGCGGCGGCTATTGTGGCATCCAGGCGCTACGCGCCGTGGCCTGTCTTCTGGTGGTCGCCTACCATGCTCTGGAAAGCTGGGGCCGCATCATTGCCCCCGGCAGCCGTTCCATCGAGGCCTGGCCGAATGGCTCCGCCGGCGTGGACCTGTTCTTCGTCATCAGCGGCTTTGTCATGCTGGTGTCCTCCGCGCGGCTGCGCGCTCAGCCGCATGGCTGGCGCGCCTTCATGGCGCGCCGGCTGGAGCGTATTGTGCCGCTCTACTGGGTGCTCACGCTGGCCAAACTCTGCATTAGCCTGGCCTCGCCTGCCCTTACCCCCGGCACAAAGCCCGATGCCTGGAATATCGTCGCCTCGCTTCTCTTCATTCCGGCGCGCGACGCCGCAGGCCTGATCCGCCCGGTGCTCCCGGTAGGTTGGACACTGAATTTCGAAATGCTGTTCTATCTCGTCTTCGCGGCCGCCCTCGCGTTGCGCGTGCACCCGCTGAAAGTCGTGCTGCCGGTACTGGTGCCCCTCGGCGCGGCTGGGTTTCTGAGGCAGGAGAGCTGGCCCGCGCCGCTCTCCTTCGCCAACGGGCTGGTGATTGAACTCTGTAGCGGCGTGGTGCTGGCCGTCGCCCAGCAGCGCTTCGGCACCCCCGGCCCCCGTGCCTCGGCCACGCTGCTGTTGGCGGGCGCGGTGCTGCTGATGCTGATCGTGCCCACCGGCAACTGGCGTTTCGCCGGGTGGGGCCTGCCCGCTTGCATGATGGTCATGGGCGCCGTCGGGCTGGAGGATGTGTTCGCCTGGCGCTTGCCCAACCCGCTGCTCCTCCTCGGCGACGCCTCCTATGCTATCTATCTCAGCCACCTCTTCATAATGCCCGTGCTCGCACATGCGTTGCTGCGGCTTCATCTGCCGGCGGCCGCGGCGCTGGCGGTACTGATCGGGCTGGGACTGGTGGTTAGCTCGGCGGCAGGGATCGCGCTTTATGCGGCGCTGGATGCGCCGGTGCAGCGGTGGTTGAGACCGCGAGTGAAAGTAAAGGAAGGTCTTCTTTTTTGAAAAAAAGAAGCAAAAAACTTTTGTCTGTTCAGATACGCACTGAACTTACCGGCTCGTACACTGGGTGAGGGCGCGGGAATAAAAGTCTTTTCTTCAGAAAAGACGGCCTTACTTCCTTCCCAGCCTCGGCTCCGCCCGCGTCCGCGCCGCTGCTCGCAGCGTCGGGCTTCGCTCGTTTTCCCACGACGCAGGTGGGATCGGCGGCGGGCTTGTCTCCCGAGGCGCCGGCGCCGCGCGCAGCACCACCGCGTCGTCGTCATACCCCATACCGCGTCCAGGCTCCGGCAGCCGATGCGCCAGGCGACGGATTTCGGCCTGGATCTCGTCCAGCCTTGCCTCCACCCCCTCAAGCCGGCTTTTCACGCCGAACACACTGAACGGCATCAGCAAAAAACATAAGCCCAGCAGCACGACGACCACCACGGCCAGAAGCTGCAGCCACCACGGCATCCAATCGGGAAACTCGAACGGCAACGTCATGACTCGATCCTAGCACAGGCCGACCGTCACCTTAAGGCAGGCTTATGGCCTCCGGGTCCATCCCACCTGGATTTTACGGTGCGGCCGCCAATACGCCTTCGGCCACCAGCTCGCGTAGCTTCGGCTGAAGATGCGCGTTGCCCGCCACCACATCGTTATCCGGCCCGTCGCTCACTACGAACTCGGCCCCCGCCGGGTCAGTCACCGTGCCGCCCGCCTCGCGAACGATCAGCAGCCCTGCCGCCACATCCCACGCCTTCAGCCCCAGCTCCCAATATCCGTCGTACCGCCCCGCTGCAACCCAGGCCAGATCCAGCGCCGCAGAGCCGAACCGCCGCACGCCGGCGGTTGCCGGCATCAGCGCCCCCAGCGTGCGCGCGAAGGCCAGCCGGTTGCGCGGCGCAACTGCCGCGAAGGGTATCCCCGTCGCGAACAACGCATCCTTCATCTCCCGTCTGGCCGAAACGCGCAGCCGTCTATCGTTCAGGTACGCGCCCGTGCCCTTTTCCGCCCAGAACATCTCGTCCACCGCCGGGCTATACACCACGCCGGCCACGATCTCCGCCGACCCATCCAGATGGCGCCGCTGCAGCGCCATGCTGATGGACCAGTGGGGGATGCCGTGCAGGAAATTCGTCGTTCCATCCAGCGGGTCTACCACCCACCGCCAGGTCCAGTTATCCCCGCCCGATGCCCCGCTTTCCTCCATCAGGAACGCATATCCCGGCCGCGCCTTCGTCAGTTCCTCCCGCAGCGTCGCCTCCGCGCGCAGATCCGCCTGGCTGACGAAATCGGAGGGTCCTTTCACGCTGACCTGCAACTGCTCGACTTCGTTGAAATCCCGCAGCATCCGCTTGCTGGCTTTTTGGGCCGCGTTCTGCATGACCGTCATGTGGGGGGAGAGGCGAAGGGCCATGGGTTCGAAAACTTTCAGTTTTTGGATTGGCCGGGGCCAAAGATGCGCGGCACCTCGACACCGCCGGCCGTGGGGGCGCTGTGTCGGGACCCACCAAGCCCACTCCCCGAAGAAAGAAAATGTTCTTTTTTGAAAAAAAGAACCAAAAAACTTTTACTTTTTTAGGCCCGCCTCAGCCCTTGGCGCGCTCCACGTAGGACCCATCCTCCGTGCGCACCACAACACGCTCACCCGCCTCCACAAAAGGCGGCACCAGAGTCTTCACGCCATTCGAAAGCCGCGCGGGCTTGTAGCTGGAACTCGCCGTCTGCCCCTTCACCACCGGATCGGCCTCGATGATCTCCAGCGTCACCTGCGGCGGCAAATGCGCGCCAACCGGCTCGCCCTCCACCAGATCCACCTCGATCACCATGTTGTCCTGAAGAAACGGAGCCTGATCCCCCAAAATCTCCAACGGGATGATCGTCTGCTCATACGTCTCCGGGTCCATCAGAACGATGTTGTCGCCGTCTGTATATGAGTACGTGAAATCTTTGTTGTCCGTCATCAGCCGCTCGACGGTATCGGCCGTTCGCCAACGCTCATTCGTTTTGTTGCCGGTCTTGAGGTCGCGCATCTCCACCTGGATGAAGGCCCCACCCTTCCCTGGGGTGATGATCTGCTGCTTGAGCACTGTCCAGCGTCGCCCGTCATGCTCGAGAACCTGACCCGCACGGATAAGATTGGCCTGCTGCTTCATGGCGGAAAACTCTATTTTTCCCGCACCCGGAAAACGGGGCAGGGGAGGGACAAGATCGGCGGCTTCTAACCCTTGACCTCGATGTCAGCAAGCGCATGCCGCCCACCCCAAGGGTCACGCACCCCGACACCCGCTTCCAAATACCCCGGCCCAATTGGCACTTTGCCATGCCCCCCCGGGATATCCAGCACATAGGTCGGCCAGGCCAGGCCCGTCACCCGTCCACGCAACCCTGCCAGCAGCGCCTGGCCCTCCGCGATCGGCACATGGAACCGCGCCGTGCCCGGCGCGGGGTCAAGTTGATGCAGATAATAGGGTTTGATCCGCGCCCGCAGCATCGCCCTGAATAGCGCCTCCAGCGCCTCCAGCGAATCGTTCACCCCGCGCAGCAGCACGCTCTGCCCCAGCACCGGCACACCCTGCCCCTGAATCCGCCGTACCGCCGCCCGCGCCGCCGGCGTGAACTCGCGCGCATGGTTGGCATGCACCACCAGCCAGAGCGGCAGTTCCGTCGCCAGTGTCGCCGTCAGCGCCTCGCTCACCACATCGGGATCCGCCACCGGAACCCGCGTGTGAAGCCGCACCAGTTCCACATGCCCGATCGCCTCTATCCCGGCCAGTAAAGCCTGCAATCGCCGCGGCGAGAGCAGCAGCGGATCGCCGCCGGTCAGGATCACCTCACGTATCTGTGGCCGCGCCGCGATATAGGCCAGTGCCGCGGCAACCTCCGCCTCGCTCAGAAGCCCGCCATCCGGCCCCACATGCTCCCGCCGGAAGCAAAACCGGCAATACACGGGGCAGATCAGCAGCGGCTTGATCAGCACCCGGTCCGGATACCGGTGCACCAGCCCCTTCAATGGCGAGAACGCCTCATCCCCGATCGGATCCGCCCGCTCATGCGGCGCCGTTATAAGCTCCCTCGCATCCGGCAGCACCTGCCTCCCGATCGGGTCGTCCGCCGCCTCGATCAGCCCCGCGAACGCCGCCGGCACCGCCACCGCATACCGCTCGCCCACCGCCTCCAGCGCCGCGCGATCGCCATGGGGCAGCAGCCCCCGCGCGATCAGGGTCTCTACGTTACGAATTGTGCCATCTGGCATCGTGTGCAGCCGCGCTCACTATTATGGGTGCCGGCACGTAGCACCGGCGACCAGTGAACTGAACAGTGACCTCCTCCCTTGCCCCCAACCATGCGCCCACCCTGGCATCCGGACAGCCTGGCCGACCGAAGCGGCTTTCTCCGCCGCCGCGCGCTGCTTACCCAGGCGACGCGGGCCTTCTTCGCGGCGCGCGGCACTACGGAGGTGGAAACCCCCTACGCGGTGCCCGCTCCCGGCGAGGAAGTGCACCTTCAAGCCTTCGCGACGGAACGCCTCTCGCCCACGGGAGCGCGCGAAAAGCTCTGGCTGAACACCAGCCCGGAATTCGCCATGAAGCGACTTCTGGTCGCCGGGGCCGGTCCGATCTTCCAGTTCGCCCGCGTCTGGCGCAATGGCGAGCGCAGCGACCTGCATGCTGCCGAATTCACGATGCTGGAATGGTATCGCCCCGGCGCCGATTTCGCCGCCCTCATGGCGGAAACCGAGTCGCTGTTGCGCGCCGTGCTGCCCCCGATCGTCACCTGCCGCGGCATCACCACCAGCCTCGCCTGCTTCGAGCACCTCACGATGCAGGCGGCCTTCGCCCGCTACGCCGGCGCGGATCTGCTGGGCACGCTGGAGGACGCATCTGCACTGGCCGCCTCCGCCGGCGCCACGCTGCGACACGGCGAAACGTGGGAGGATTTGTTCTTCCGGCTATTGCTGGAGCGAATCGAGCCGCATATCGGCCGCGCCTGCCCCACCTTCCTTACCCATTGGCCCGCCCCACAGGCCGCCCTTGCGGTGCGCGACCCAACCGACCCTCGCGTCGCCCTGCGCGTGGAACTCTTCGTCTGCGGCCTGGAACTCGCCAACGGCTTCGAGGAACTGACCGATCCCGCCGAGCAACGATCCCGTTTCGAGGCCGACCGCGCGCGCCGCCACGCCATTTCGGGGCCGGATTGGCCGCTGGACGAGGATTTTCTGGCAAGCCTCGCACATGGCATGCCACGTGCCTGCGGCATTGCCCTGGGCTTCGACCGCCTCGCCATGATTGCCTCCGGCGCCGACAGAATCGATCAGGTTCTGTGGCTACCCGCGCCGGCAATAAATGATTAGGACCCACGCCTTGCAGGCACATGTAGCATCCGTCGTTTCAACCCACACATTTTCCACATCAAGAGTAGCAACGGAGCCAACACCTCATGCGTAAAGTTATCACCGTGGCCGGCCTGGCGCTGCTGGCCGGCTGTGCCTACCCCAATCCGCAGCACGTTGCCGCGCTGAACGCGCTCGTCGGCAAGTCGGAAACCGATCTGGTGCGTGCCTATGGCGCCCCTAACCGCACCTACGTCACCGGCGGCTCAAAATTCCTCACCTACTCGGTCAGCCGGATCGAATCCTACCCCGATGGCTGGGGCTGGGGCGGCGGTTGGCACCGTGGCTGGGGCGGTTGGGGTGGCGGCTGGGGCCCCGACATCGAAACCCGCGACTGCAACACCACCTTCGAACTCAAGGCCGGCGTGGTGCAATCCTGGTCCATCCGCGGCAACGCCTGCTAGGCAGCTATCAGCAGTCAGCTTTCAGTCACCAGATTCTCGCTTTCTGGTGACTGACAGCTGATAGCTGACGGCTAGTTTGCAGCCTTTTGGCGGCGGCTTTGCCACAGGCCGACGAAATCGATCGGCTGCAGCATCACGGGCGGGAAGCCGCCTTCGCGCGTCACGTCGGAAAGTACCGCGCGGGCGAACGGAAACAGCAGCCGCGGGCACTCGATCAGCAGCATTGGCTCGACCGATTCAGGCGAAACCCCGTTCAGGGTGAACACGCCCGCATATTGCAGTTCCGCGATGAACACCGGCCGGCCCTCGCCGCCGTTCTGCACCGCCTCGCGCGCTTCGGCCTTCACCGCCAGCACCACCTCATACACGTTCTGGCCTTCCTGTAGCGCGCGGGCTTGCACATCCAGGTTGATCTGCACGGCCGGCGCGCTCCGCAAAGTCGCGTAAATTTCCGGCGCGTTTGGCACTTCGAACGACAAATCCTTGATATATTGAACGTTCACCACCAGGGGCGGTTGCGGCGGGTTGGTGGGGCTGGCGGTCTCGGACATGTGTGTGGCTCCTAACAGGCCGCGCCGGTAGCACGGCAGGCTGGCCGCGCAAAGGCCGGGAAGCCCGCAAAGCGGTCACCTGCTCCGCTAGCCTACCCAAAGTGGGAAAGGTCCGCAGGCCCCCGGGGGCCATAGGGATCGAACCGTATCCAACTGCCGTTCGCCAGGCTCTCTCCGCTCAGTGTCAGGATGAAGGCCCAGTGGCTGACCACCAGCGTGCTGCGCCACTGCGGGTCCGCCTGCATCTCGGCGCGGAACCTGTCCGCACGGTCCGCCACGCTCTGTATCGTCTCGGTGGCTTCTGGCCACCAGACTTCGTCCAATTGAGTGAAATCATGCTGTGGCCATGCCGCCGCCAGAGTTTCCCGACCCGTGCCGATATCGCAGCTGAAGTGGAACCGCTCGCGCACCTCCGGATGGATCAGCACCGGCAAGCTCAGGGCGTGGGCCGTGGGGGCTGCGGTTTGCAGGGCGCGCGTGTAGGGGCTCGCCACGATCCGGGTGATTCCCGCATCCCGCAGCGCCTCGGCCGCTGCTTCCGCCTGCGCCTGGCCCAGCGGCGTGAGGGGAGGATCGATGATGCCGGGGTCGCGCTTGGTGGCGGAGAAATGGAGGTTGAATTCGCTTTGGCCGTGACGCAGCAGGATCATGGGCCGACATCTACACCAAAAAGAGGCGGAAGGTCAGGGGCAGAGCGACTGGCCTTTTCTCGCGCGTCCTCCAGGCCTATGTGAGTGGAGGTTCTTAGGAGATAGACGTGCAATCCGCGGGCGGCTTCCCGATCGATATCGTTCTCTTCGCCATGATCGCCGCATTCCTCGTGCTGCGTCTGCGGAGCATCCTCGGCAAGCGCACTGGCTTCGAGGGCGCGCCGGCCGCCCCCTTGAGGCCTTCCCCACGGGCCGGCGGCCCGATCATCGACGCCAAGGCCGAACCAGCCCCCGGCCAGGCCCGCGCATTGCCCGATCCCGCCGGGCCTGTTGGCCGAACCCTGGCCGCCATGCGCGCTGCCGATCGCCGCTTCGATCCCGCCCAGTTCCTCGCCGGTGCCGAGCACGCCTTTCGCCTGATTGTCACTGCCTTCGCCGAGGGCAAGCGCGACCAGCTCCGCCCACTGCTCTCCGCCGACACCTACCACGCCTTCGAGAACGTGATTGCCGCACGCGAAGCCGCTGGCGAGACCCAGCGCACCGAAATCCGTGACATCGAGGAAATCACCATCACAGATGCCCGTCTGGCCGGCCAGCACGCCAGCATCACCATCCGCTTCGTCTCCCGCCAGATCAACGTGACCACCGACCGCACCGGCCAACCCGTTTCCGGAACCGATGCCCTCACCGAGATCTCCGATATGTGGACTTTTGAGCGCGAACTGGGCCAGGCCGACCTGACTTGGCGCCTGGTGGCTGCCCACAGCGCCTGAGCATGATGCGTAAGAGTGTTTTACCCGCGGCTTCATTGGCTGCGGCCATCTGCGGATGCGCCCAATTGCCGCAGCCGCAGGTGCAGGCACCGCAACCCGCACCTGCGCGCTTCACCGCCGCTAGCTTCGCCGACATCCCCGGCTGGCCGGCCGATCCCGTCGAACAAACCCTTCCGGCGCTGCAGGCCGAATGCCGCCGTCTGGCTTTGCTACCTGTTGATACTGCGTTGGGCGGTCAGGGCCTGGCGCAACAGGCCGGCGGCCGCGCCGGCAACTGGACCGCCCCTTGCGCCGCGGCCAGCGCGCTGGAGCCCGGCGACTCGGCCGGCATCCGGCTCTTCTACCAAACCTGGTTCCAGCCCTATCGCGTGGAAATCCAAGGTCTCGTCACCGGTTATTACGAGCCGGAGGTCCGCGGCTCCCTCACCCAGATTGGCGCCTATCAGACCCCGCTGCTGGCCCGTCCCCCTGATCTCGTGCAAGCCCCATCGGCAACCGGCGACCAGAACGCCCAACCTGGCGTCGGCCGGATCGTCGATGGCCAAATGCAGCCTTATTCGAGCCGCGCGCAGATCGAGGATGGCGCGCTCGGCACCGCCGCCCGCCCGCTCTTCTACCTCGCGGACCCTGTCGATCTGTTTTTCCTGCAGATCCAGGGTGCCGGCCGTATCCGGCTGCCCGATGGCAGCGTGATGCGCGTCGGCTATGACGGCAAGAACGGCCGCACCTACACCCCCATCGGCCGCGTCCTTGTCGCCCGGCACGCGCTGGCGCCCGACGACGTGAGCATGCAATCCATCCGCGCCTGGCTCGAATCCCACCGCGATCAGGCCCGCGCCGTGATGGACGCCAACGAGGATTACGTGTTTTTTCGCGTTCTCACCGGCGCCGACAGCAGCATGGGGCCGCCCGGCGCCCTCGGCGTTAACCTCCTTGCAGGCCGCACTGCCGCCGTCGATCGCCATACTATCCCCCTAGGCGCGCCGTTGTTCATCGACACAACCGACCCCGTTACGGGCCACCCCTGGCAACACCTCGTCCTCGCCCAGGATCTCGGCACCGACATCAAAGGCGCCGCCCGAACCGACATCTTCCTAGGCTCCGGCCCCGCCGCCGAAACCCAGGCCGGCCACATGCATCAGCCTTCAACGGAATACGTACTTCTCCCCCGGCCAGCCGCTTAACAGGCAAAAGTCTTTTGCTTCTTTTCTTTAGAAAAGAAGATTCTTCTTTTTTGAAAAAAAGAAGCAAAAAACTTTTGTTTGTTTGGGCGCGCTGCCGGCACCGTTTTCTGCCAAAAGCCAGCATGGAAACACAGTGGCGAGTCGCGGGGCAAGCGATCTGGCAGGGAGATTGCAGAGCCATCCTGCCGGCGCTGCAACCCGCCTCGGTCGACGTGGTCGTCACATCCCCGCCCTACAACCTCGATCTTGCCTACAGCACCTACGAGGATTCGAAAGCCGAAGCGGAATACCTGGCCTTCCTCCTTGATGTCGCCGCTCACATCAAGACTGTGATGAAGCCGGACGCGTCCTTCTTCCTCAATGTCTCAGGTTCCAACAGTCGCCCCTGGCTGCCCTTCGAACTGATCGTGCGTCTGCGCGGCCTCTTTGTGCTGCAGAACCACATCACCTGGATCAAGTCGATCACCACCGGCCAGGATAGCGTCGGCCACTTCAAGCCCCTGGCTGGCCGTCGCTTCCTCAACCACAATCACGAACATATCTTCCATCTCACCCTCTCCGGGGATGTGCAGCTGAATCGCCTGGCCATCGGTGTGCCTTTCAAGGACAAATCCAACATCGCCCGCCGCGGCCACGCCCAGGATGCCCGTTGCCGCGGCAACACCTGGTTCATCCCTTACCGCACGGTGCAGAGCCGTTCGGCCAAGTATAACCATCCCGGCACCTTTCCTATCGACCTGCCGCGCTGGTGCATCCGCCTACACGGCCGCCCCGCCGCCACCGTGCTCGATCCCTTCGCCGGCACCGGCACCACGCTGGTCGCTGCCGCGCTTGAAGGGGGGCGCGGCATCGGCATCGAACTCGATCCCGCCTACGTCGCCACCGCCCGCGCGCGCCTGGCTGAACTGGTGCCTCAGGAGACTACGAACAGCGCCACTACGCACGCGAAGCCCGCCGTGAACACGACGCTCCGCACCGTGGCCACGCCCCCCACATAGGCGGCGGTGTAGGCCACGCGAATCACCACGAACAGCGCTGCCAGCAGATCGATGGTGTGCTGGGGCGTGCCCTTCATCTGGGCGATGATCACCCCCGCCGCGAAGGCGGGAAACGCCTCGAAATGATTATTCTGCGCCGCATTCGCCCGTGCCCGCCACCCGTGCAACTGCCCCAGGTATCTGCGGGGATCGGCGTTGTCGTAACTCGCCTGGCTCTTCGCCAGCCCGGCGCTCAGAATCGGCAGACACGCCGCAGCCAGTACCATCCAGTACGAAATATGCATCCCGCCACCCCACGCGCCGCGGCGCCATCGACCGCTTGCGGGTGTCATGACCGCAACATCCGCATATGCACAAGGGCTGCCGGTCGTCGGGCTGCACCTGCTCAGCCCACGCCACGACCGGATCACTCGGAGGCAGGCCTTCATTGGTGATGGTTTCCGCCGGAGGCGGCTTCACGAGCCGATGAGAGTCGGCGCAGGATACGTCCGCTTATATCTGCGTGGCACACCAAGCCGGCATGGCCCAGTCGACGGGATGCAAATTTGCCGCCATTTACCTAAGCTCCCCCCATGTCCGATCCCTTCGTCCACCTCCGAGTCCACTCCGCCTACTCCCTCAGCGAAGGTGCCATCAAACCGGACAAGATCGCCACGATGGCCCGCGATCTCGCTATGCCCGCTGTTGCCATCACCGACACCGCCAACCTCTTCGGCGCGCTGGAATTCACCCAATACTGCGTGGGGAAGGGCATCCAGCCCATCATCGGCTGCCAGATCACCATCACCCGCCCGGAAAAACCCGGGCTGCCGGGCGATCCCGTCGTGCTGCTCGCCCAAACCGAAGAGGGCCTGGCCAACCTCCAGCGCCTCTCCTCGGCCGGGTTCATCACCTCCGATCCCGCCGCCCCGCAGCTGGATTTCACCACCATCGCCGACCACGCCGCCGGCCTGTTCCTGCTCACCGGCGGCACACGCGGCCCCATCGCCCGCTTTCTCGCCGAAGGCCGCGAACCCGAGGCGGCGCAGCTTCTGGCCCGCATGCGCGAGGCCTTCCCCGATCGCCTCGCCGTGGAATTGCACCGCCACCTCACACCGCTGGACCGCGCCATCGAGCCAGGCCTGATCACGCTGGCCGACCGCGCCGCCCTCCCGCTGGTGGCCACCAACGAATGCTTCTTCGCGACCCCCGCCATGTACGAGGCGCATGATGCGCTGCTGTGCATCGCCGATGCCCGCGTGCTCTCCGAAGCCGAACGCCGCCGCGTCACGCCTGAGCACTACTTCAAATCCTCCGCCCAGATGCGCGCCCTCTTCGCCGATCTGCCCGAAGCCTGCGACAACACGCTCGCCATCGCCAAAACCTGCGCGGTTATGGCCGAAACCCGCAAACCCCTGCTGCCCATCTGCCCAAAAGTTCGCCCCGGTACAACGGAAGAACAAACCCTGCGCGAAATGGCCGCCGAAGGCCTGGGCCGCCGGATGCACGCCATTGGCGCCGACGCCGCAAAGCACGCGCGCTACGCCGAACGCCTGGAGTACGAACTGGGCGTCATCGCCAAGATGGGGTTCGCCGGCTACTTTCTGATTGTGGCCGATTTCATCCAATGGGCCAAATCCCAGGGCATCCCGGTCGGCCCCGGCCGCGGCTCCGGCGCCGGCTCCGTCGCTGCCTGGGCGCTTACCATCACCGATCTCGATCCCATGCAATTCGGGCTGCTGTTTGAGCGCTTCCTCAATCCCGAACGCATCTCGATGCCCGATTTCGACATCGATTTCTGCCAGAACCGCCGCGACGAAGTGATCAGCTACGTTCGCCGTGAATATGGCGACGATCGCGTGGCCCAGATTATCACCTTCGGCAAACTCCAGGCGCGCGCCGCGGTGCGCGATGTCGGCCGCGTGCTCGGCATGCCCTACGGCCAGGTCAACCGTGTGGCCGAACTGATCCCCAACAACCCCGCCAAACCCGTCACGCTGAAGGAGGCGGTCGATGGCGAGCGCAAACTCCAGGAAATGCGCGATACGGATGACTCCATCAAGCGCCTTCTCGAAATCGCCATGCAGGTGGAAGGCCTCTACCGCCACGCGAGCACGCACGCCGCCGGCGTGGTGATCGGCGATCGCAAGCTTGTCGATCTCGTGCCCATGTATCGCGACCCGCGTGAAAACACGTTGGTGACGCAGTACAACATGAAATGGGTGGAACAGGCCGGGCTGGTGAAATTCGATTTCCTCGGCCTCACCACGCTCACCATCCTGCAGCGCGCGGTGGAATTTCTGCACGACCTCAACATCACCGTCGATCTGGAACGTTTGCCGCTGGATGATGCGCCCACCTACGCCATGCTGACGCGCGGCGATGCCGGCGGGGTGTTTCAGTTCGAGAGTGCGGGGATGCGCGACGTGCTGCGCCAGATGCGCCCGGACCGGCTGGAGGATCTGATTGCCGCCGTCGCCCTCTACCGCCCAGGACCGATGGCCAACATCCCGGATTATTGCAAGCGCAAACACGGCGAAGCCTGGTCGCCGCCGCATGAGGAATTGCGCGATATCCTGGCCGAGACCTACGGCATCATGGTCTACCAGGAACAGGTGATGCAGATCGCGCAGAAGATGGCCGGCTATTCGCTCGGCGCCGCGGATCTTCTGCGCCGCGCCATGGGCAAGAAAATCCGCGCGGAGATGGATAGCCAGCGGCAGATTTTTACCACTGGCGCCACCGCGCGCGGCATCCCCGAAGCCAAGGCGATCGAAGTTTTCGACCTGATGGCCAAATTCGCCGATTACGGATTTAACAAGTCCCACGCTGCGGCTTATGCGCTGGTCTCGTACCAGACCGCCTGGATGAAGGCAAACCACCCGGTACCTTTCCTAGCAGCCTGCATGTCGCTCGCCATGGGCAATACCGACAAACTCGCCGCCCTGCGCCAGGAAGCCGAGCGGATGGGAATCCGCGTTCTGCCCCCCGCCATCAACAGCAGTGGCGCCGATTTCCGTGTGGAAAAACTGGCTGACGGCACGCTTGCCATCCGCTACGCCCTTGCCGCCATCAAGAAGATCGGTTTCGCCGCCATGGAGTCGCTCGTCGCCACGCGTGGCGCGAAGCCCTTCAAGGACGTCTCGGATTTCGCCGCCCGCGTGGATGCCCGCCAGATCAGCAAGATGCAACTGGAAAATCTTGCCCGCGCCGGCGCCTTCGATTCGCTGGATTCTAATCGGGCGCGCCTCTTCGCCGGCGCGGAAACCGTCCTTCGCCGCGCCCAGGCCAACGCGGAGGAAGCCTCCAGCGGCCAGATCGGCCTGTTTGGCGGCGCAGAGCCGGAAAAACTCCGCCTGCCGGACGTCGCCGCCTGGCCCGACATCGAAAAACTCGCTTTCGAGGCGGAGGCCATCGGCTTCCATCTCACCGCCCACCCGTTGGATGGCTTCGCTTCCCTCCTTAAGCGCCTCGGCGCCGTAGCCACCACCGCGCTGCAAACCCGTGCCGAATCAGGCAGCGCGCGCGTGAAAATCGCCGGCTGCGTCGCCGGCACCAAGGAGCGTACAACCAAGAACGGCACGCGCATGGCGTGGGTCACGCTCTCGGATGCCGTCGGCAGTTGCGAAATCACGCTGTTCAGCGAGGTTCTCAATGGTTGTCGGGATCTGCTGGCCGCTGGCACGCCCTTGTTGGTGACGGCCGATATCCGCCTGGAAGGTGAGGCGCTGCGCATCACTGCACAGGATGTGATCGGCCTGGAAAAGGCCGCCCAGGAGGCCGGTGCCGGCATGCGCATTTGGCTGAAGCATACCGAGGCCGTGCCGCATATCCGCGGCCTGCTGGACCGTGAGGGCCGCGGCCGCGGCCGCATCAGCCTGATTCCATTGCTGGATGCGCAGGAGGTTGAAATCACGCTGCCAGGCGGCTTCGCCGTCACCCCCCGCCTCCGCCAAGCCCTGAAACTCGTCCCCGGCATCGAACGCGTAGACGAAATCTAAACAGACAAAAGTCTTTTGCTTCTTTTCTTCAGAAAAGAAGACACTTTCTTCCTGAAAGAATTCCCTGTTTTCCTGTCGTCACATACATGGCCTGCGGAACGGTAGGGAAGAGTCTTCTTTTTCTGAAGAAAAAGAAGCAAAAAGACTTTTACCTATTGTAGCCGACTCCCTGAAGGCGTGCGCCTTAATTGTGTACGCCGATGATGGCGAGGGGATCGTCGCCGCGAAGGTCTTTCACATGGGCGTCGTCGCGGTGCCACCAGCCGCCGCCGAGGGATTGGAACAAGGCGGCGGTATCCGCCAGGCGGGCGGCGCGGGCCTGGATCAGGGTCAATTCCGCTTGCAGGGCTGCTTGCTGGGCATTGAGAATGCCGAGATACGCGACCTGACCGAGAGAGACTTGCAGGCGCACGATCCGCAAGGCGTCGGTCGCGGCGCGTTGCGCGGCATGCGCGGCGGCATCGGCATCGGCATCGGCCTGAAGTGCCGCCAGGCTATCAGCCACGTTCTGAAACGCGGCGAGCGCGGTCGTGCGATAATCGGCTTTTGCCTGATCCAGCGCGGCGCGTGCCGCACGCGCCTTGTGCAGAAGCGCCCCACCATCGAAAATCGGCTCGGTCAGGGAGGCGCCGATCGTCCAGAAGCCATTGCCGCTGGCGAAAAGCTGCTTGAAGTAGTTGGACTGCGACCCGCCCTGCGCGGTCAGATTCAGCAGCGGCAGACGGTTCGCGACAGCGACGCCCACATTGGCGCTCGCGGCGTGAAGATTGGCTTCCGCCTGCCGTATGTCAGGCCGCTGATCGACCAGGGAGGCCGGAATGCTGACCGGGAGTTGGCGGGGAAGGGTGATGTCATCGAGCGTGAATTTTTCGGGCACGATGGTGTCGGGCGGCACCCCCAGCAGGCTGGCCAGTGCGTCGCGCTGCTGATCGAGTTGTTTCTGCAACGGCGGCAGGGTGGCCTGTGCCTGGGCGAGCGCGGTTTTCTGCGCCAGCACATCCACCATCGCGATCTGGCCCAAATCGTATTGCTTTTGCAGCACAGCGAGCAGATCGGTCTCCGCCGCGATGATGCCGCGCGTGGCCTGGATCTGTGCGCGCAACGCGGCCTCGTTGATGCTGGCGGCAACGAGATTCGCCGTCAGAGTGAGGTAGGTCGCCTCAAGCTGGAAACGCTGCTGTTCGGTTTGCGCCACCAGGCTTTCGACCTGGCGGCGGTTCAGCCCCCAGATATCGGGGGAGTAGGAAACGGAAAGCTCCGCCGTGATCAGCGTGTAATACGCCACCGGTTTGGCGGCGGCGTAGGATACGCTGCGCGTGGCGGTCTTGTTGCGGGTCGGCTCGAAGGTTCCGCTGAGGCTCGGCAGAAAACTCCCCTCCTGCGCATAGAGAGTCTCGCGCGCCTGCAGCAATGCCGCCTGTGCCGATTGCAAGCTGGGATTGGCCGCAAGGGCGCGTTGCACCAGGCGTTGCAGTGCGGCGGAGTGGAAGAGCGTCCACCACTGGCCGGGGATGTCCAGACCCTGCACGAAGGTCTGCGCGTCATCCCTGGCCACGAGTTTGGCCGGTGCGTAGGTCAGCGATACCGGCGGCGCGGGCTTGTGGAAGTCCGGGCCGACGGCGCAGCCGCTCAGCAGCACGGATGCGAGCCCGGCCCAGGTGAGGCGATGCATGGCGGTCACGAGCGGGCCTCCGCGTCATCGCGTTCCCGCTGCGGGTTCGATCCGGTACGCCGGGAAAATATGTCGAGCAGCACAGGCAGGACCGTGAGGAAAAGCAGCGGGGCAAGGCTGATGCCACCGACCACGACGAGCGCCAGCGGCCGTTGAACCTGCGATCCGATCCCGGTTGAAACCGCCGCCGGCAGCAAGCCGACCATCGCCACCACGCATGTCATCACGACCGGGCGCATCTGAACCGAGCAGGTGCGTGCGACAGCGGCGGCGCGGTCGACATCGCTTTGGATCTGCTCGTTGTAGAACGTGACGATGATGATCCCATCCATGGCGGCGATCCCCATCAGGGCCACGAAGCCGATGGCGGCCGAGACGCTGAAGGCGGTGCCGGTGATATACAGCATCAGCAGGCCGCCGATCAGTGCCATGGGAATGACGCTGGCGGCCAGGAGCATATCGACGATGGAGTTGAAGTTCACATAGAGCAGAAGGCAGATCAGCAGGAAGGCGAGCGGCACCACCACGGAAAGCCGGGCTATGGCATCCTGAAGGTTGCCGAATTCACCGACCCATTCGGTGTGGTAGCCGCCGGGGACCACCACCTGTTCGGCCACTTTTTTCTGAGCTTCCAGCACCGTGGTGCCCAAATCACGGCCACGCACGGAAAATTTGATCGGGATGTAGCGTTCCTGACCTTCGCGATAGATGAACGAGGCGCCGGAGGCAAGGCGCACGGTCGCCACATCGGTCAGGGGAATGGGGATCACGCCGCTGCCGCTTGGGCTGGGCGCGCCGATCATGATGCGGCGGATCGAATCCAGGCTTTGGCGGAATTGTGGGGCCAGGCGAACGATGATCGGAAAATTGCGGTCGCTGCCTTCCTCGTAGGCATTGCCGGCCGGCTGGCCGCCGATCGCCGCTTGCACGGTGTTGTTGATATCGCCCGGGGCAAGCCCATAGCGCGCCGCCTTGACGCGGTCGACGTCGATTCGCACCGTGGGCTGGCCGAGCGAACGCAGAACGGCGAGATCGGTGATTCCCGGCACGGACCGCAGCACGTCGGCCATCTTGTTGGCGGTGGCTTCAAGCACCTCAAGATCGCCGCCATACAGCTTGACCGAGTTCTCGCCTTTTACGCCGGAGGCTGCCTCCTCCACATTGTCTTCGATGTACTGGGAGAAGTTGAAATCGACCCCGGGGAATTCATCAGACAATGCTTGCGTCATCGCGCCGACCAGGCGCGGCTTGTCCCACCCTTTGGGCCATGTGTCGAAGGGTTTGAGGGGCACGAAGAATTCCGCGTTGAAAAAGCCGGTGGCGTCGGTGCCATCATCGGGGCGTCCGTGCTGCGAAACCGCCGTAATGATTTCGGGAAAACCGGTGATGATGTTGCGCATGCGGTTCACCGGCGCGTCGCCCGCCTCCAGCGAAATGGATGTCGGCATCGTGGCACGGATCCACAGATTGCCTTCTTCCAGTTTCGGCAGGAATTCCAGCCCCAGCGATCGCGTGCACAGCGCCGTCACCACCACCAGCACGGCCATGCCGCCCAGTGTCAGCACGCGATTGGCCAGCGCCAGGCGCATTACCGGCAGGTATATCCTGTGCAGCCGCTCCACCAGCCAGGTGTCCTTTTCCTGCATCGAGTCGGGCAGGAAGATCGCGCTCAGCGCCGGCGTTACGGTGAAGGTGGCGATCAGGCCGCCGGCAATGGCATAGGCATAGGTCTTGGCCATCGGGCCGAAGATGTGGCCCTCGATGCCGCTGAGCGTGAAGAGCGGCACGAAGGCGGCGATGATGATGGCAGCGGAAAAGAAGATGCCCTGGCTCACCTCGGTGGCGGCCCCCGCAATCACCGCCGCGCGGCCGCGCAGATTTGCTTCGGCACGCATGCGCTGCATCACCGAATTGCGGAAGCGCAGCGCCGCGGGCTGCGACAGCCGGCGGATGATGTTCTCCATCATGATGACCGTCGCATCCACGATCAGCCCGAAATCGATGGCGCCGACCGATAGCAGGTTGGCGGATTCGCCCTTCAGCAGGATCAGCCCGATCGCGAATGACAGGGCGAACGGGATGGTTGCGGCAACGATCAGGGCGGCGCGGATATTGCCCAGAAACACGTATTGCAGGATGAAGATCAGCAGGATGCCTTCGATCAGGTTGTGCATCACCGTGTGGGTGGTGACATTGATCAGATCCGACCGGTCGTAGATGCGCTGGATCTGCACGCCCGGCGGCAGGATGCCGGTGGTGTTGATCTTGGTGACCAGCGCTTCCACCGCGCGGATGGTGGGCATGCTTTCCGCGCCGCGCCGCATCAGCACGATTCCCTGCACGATGTCGTCGGAGCGATCCTGCCCGGCAATGCCCAGGCGCGGCTGGTTGCCGATCATCACCTCCGCCACGTCGCGTATGCGCACAGGGCTGTTGGTGTTGGGCGAAATCATCGTATTGCGGATGTCGTCCAGAGAATGGATCAGGCCGATCCCGCGCACGACGGCCGCCTGCTGGCCGAAATTGACCGTCTGGCCGCCGACATTGACATTGGCGTTGTTCAGCGCGGCCAGAACCTGCGGGATCGTCAGGCCGTAATGCATCAGTTTCGGCTGATCGATCCGCACCTCGAACGTCTTGGTCTTGCCGCCCCACCCATTGACGTCGATGACGCCGGGCACCGCCTTGAAGCGGCGTTCGAGCATCCAGTCCTCGATGGTCTTGAGGTCCATCACCGAGTAGCCGGGCGGGCCTACGACGCGGTAGCGGTAGATTTCGCCGATCGGGCTTTCGGGCGAGATGCCCGGCTGGGCGCCGTTCGGCAGCGGCGATAGCTGAGAGAGGCGGTTGATCACCCGCTGCTCCGCCTCCTCGTAGCCGAAGGCGTAACTGAACTGCACCTTCACGTCGGAAAGGCCGAACAGGCTGATGGTGCGGATGGCAGTGATGTTGGGGATGCCGGCCATCTGCACTTCGATGGGGATGGTGATGTAGCGCTCGATCTCCTCCGCGCTCTGGCCGGTGCTCTGTGTCACGATGTCCACCAGCGGCGGCACCGGATCGGGATAGGCCTCGATATTGAGGTTGATGAAGCTGACGACGCCGGCGGCAAACACGAATACGGTCAGAACCGCCAGCAGGATCCGCTGGCGCATCACGAAGGCAAATAACCCGCTCATTATCGAACTTTCAGAGGGCGTGCAGGCTCATGGACGGCAGACACAGCAAGGCATTCTTACTGGAGCAGCCGATCGGCGGGTTTGGGTGCGCCGGTGGAGGGATTTCGTGGCGGCACCAATCGTCAACTGTCGGAAAGTGTGCGGTCGATGAACACGGCCCCGCTGGTCACCACGCTCTCACCGGGTTTCAATCCCTGCAGCACCTCCACCAGCCCGCTCTCCTGCGCCCCGGTTGTGATCTGGCGGATGGCCAGCGTTTGGTGCACCGGATCGGCCACCCACACATGCGCCGCCGCGCCTTCGTAGACCACGGCGTTCTCCGGTACCATCAGCGCCGGCGATGGCGCGCCTGTCATGATCTCAAAACCCGCGAGCATATCCGGTTTGAGGGAAAAATCGGGATTTTCCACCTCCGCGCGCACCGTCAGCCGATGCGTAGCCGGATCGATCACCGGCGCCACATAGGATATGGTTGCGCTGAATGTGCGGCCCGGATAGGCGGGCACGCTCACCCGTGCCGCATCACCCACGTGGAACCGGCCCGAATCCTCCTCGCGCCCGTTGGCGATCATCCATACGCGGCCAAGATTGCCGATGGTGAAAACCGCGCCGGAGGCGCCTGAACTGGTGATGGCGCCGACAATATTCTGGCCGGGGCTGATCTGGCGCTGCGTGATGGTGCCGGCGATGGGGGCACGCACCACGGTTTCGGCCGTCTCCCGCTCCGGGTTGCTCGCGGTTTCGATGGCGGTGATCTCGGATGTCTCGATGCCCAGAATGGTCAGCCGGCTGCGTACGGAGGCCACGGCGATTTGCGCGCTGTTCAGCCCGCCACGCGCCGTTGCCAGATCCACCAGGCTCTGCTGCCAGTCCCGTTGGGCGGCGCCATGCCCGAGATAGAGCAGATGCTGACGATGCTCGTTCGCGGTGGCCAGGTCCAACTGCGCGCGGGCGGTATGCAGGGTGGCAACCGCGCTCACCATATCGTTCTTCGCCTGGGCCAGTTCGGTGGATTGCACGGCAAACAGCTTCGCGCCCATCGCCACCGTGTCGCCGACGCGGGCGAAAACCCGCGTGACACGGCCGGAATAGGGTGAAATCACCGGCGTGCTGAGGTCGTCGTCTACGGCAATCCGGCCCTCTACCTCCACTTGCGGCGCGTAATCCTGCTGGCTTACGCGGCGGATCTTAAGGCCGGCCCATTGTTGCGGCGTGGGTTTGAAAGCGCCGTTGCCCTCAGCCGACGCATCCGCCTGGCCAGGCGCTGCAAGCCCGACCACGGCCGGCACCACGAACAATACCGCGATGAGCACGACGCCGAACACCAGCAGCAGCACGGACTGAAGAGCCACCGGAAGGCGCCGGCCAGGGGCGGGAAGCGGATGGTGGTCGGGCATTTCGGGTTGTGTGGTCACGGCACCTCCGGGCGTTTGCTCCGCCACGGATCAGTGCAGGCGATAGGGCCGCCTGGTCTACTGTGATTAGTAACAGCCCCATCGCCGCTTGCGCGCATGCGACCACTTGTGGGCTTTGGCGTACGCTGCCGGCGGGTCCGCGACAGCCAGCCAAAAGTCTTTTGCTTCTTTTCTTCAGAAAAGAAGACCTTTCTTTCTATTGTGCCTATGCGGTCACGAGCCCCGTCAGCGGCGCCACATCCACCCCCGGAAACACGGTCTTCATGGATTTGGCCGAAAGCCCAAGATGCGCCTCCAGCACCCCCATCGCAATTGACCGCACATCGGTGGTCGGCGCCAGGTCACGGCCCTCATAGAGTTGAGATGAGCTCAGGCCGGGCCAATTGGCAACAACCCTGCCGCCGGAAACCGCACCGCCGGCCAATATGACAGCGAACGCCGTGCCATGATCGGTGCCGCAGGTGGAGTCACCATTGGCATAGGCGGTCCTGCCGAACTCCGTGATGGTCATGACCACGGTATTGGCCCAAACCGACCCCAGCGACTGCTTCAGCAGCAGCAGCGCGCCATCCAGCTCCGCAAGGCCGGTATTGAGACGCGAGACCTGGCTGACATGGGTATCAAAACTGTCACTCTGGATCGTCGCAATCCGCGGGCCCTGGGGCGATGCCAGGAAATCGCCTGCTGCCCAGGCAAGCTGCTGGAAGGGCGTAAGGTTGCTCGCCATCGGACCCGATTGCAGCAGGGAGTTGAAACTGGCGCGGTCGGCATAGCCTGCCGCATAGGCTGGTGCGAGAAGGCTGTCTCCCGAAAGCAGCTTGCTCAAGTTGCTGATGAACTCTGGGCTGGCCTCAGGGAAACTATCGGGTGCCCAGCCGGCTGTCACTGTCGCGCCCTGCACGATCAGCGGTTCGCAGCTGGCCAGGGATATGCCGCTCTGCATGCCAGAAACGCCAGGCACCATGCCCATCACACGGTTCAGCCAGCCGGTCGTCAACAACTCCGGCGCGCCGCTCTGCAGGTAGTCCTGACCTTCAAAATGGCTGCGTGTCAGTGCGATGTTGCCAACGGCATGAACGAAGGCCGCCTCGCCGGCCCGATACATGGCGTATAGGTTCGGCATCGCCGGATGCAAGCCGTAGAACCCGCCCAGATCGAACATGCCCCCAGGCTTGCCGACCGCGGGCGCCATGATCTGCGCTCGCAGCGGTGCCAGGCATGGATCACCGTAGGGCGCCACGAGCGACAAACCATCCAGCCCGCCGCGCAGGTTCAAAACAACCAGTCGCGCGGCCGACGTGCCCGCGGCCAGGGCGATTGAAGGCCGCCCAGCCGCGAGTGCCGCACCCATGCCAAGCATCAGGGAGCGACGATTGATCTCGAGTTTCCCCGATGTGCACACGGGCTTGGTTGCCATTATGGGTCAGCGCCTCTGGAATTCGGATGAGCAGAAAAGCAGTGCAAGTTCCTCGGCCGGAGTTTCCACTGCGTTCAGCAGTGCCAAGGTATTTGTAGATAGAAATGGCACGACACTTGCCTCGGTCACCTCGGTCGGCGTGAGCCATGATACCGTTGACGCGAACCAGTTGGCGCAATCCGCCCGCTGGAGCATCGGTTGCGGGCCGGTCCAGTCCGCAGCCAGGTCCGAGTAGCCGTTTGGGAACTGCGGTTGCCATAGCGGCTGGCTAAACGCAGTCAGAAGCCCATCAAGCGAGGCTCCGATATTGTCCAGCTTGGCCGCGGACATGTTGGTGGCACGGAACATCGCCACCATCCAGTCTTGCGGGGTACGAAGCTTTTGCAGGGGTATCCATGCATTTTTTAATCCGACGATCGCGCTGTGCGCCGCCGGCAAACTACCCCCGCTGCTCGCGAAAGCATCATAGACTGCCTCGATATCGGATTGCCCAGGTGTGTCGGAAACAAAATGCGTCACCAATTGGGTAGCCAGGTGCATATAGGTCGAGTGATGCGTTCCCAGCATTTGCAGCGCGCTCATTAGGCCGGCTTGCGTACAGTCATATGTGTGGCCGAGCAAAGTAACACTGCCCGGCTGCGCCTTATCGGGATCCCAGTAGTAGCCCAGCTTAGTGCCGACGACATTGTTCATGTTGATGCCGGTCATCAGGTAGGAAAGTGCATCCACGTCGGCCTGCGTGTAGCCACCGTTTACGCCCAGCGTGTAAAGCTCCAGCGTTTCGCGGCCAAGATTCTCATTGAACGAGAGGTAGCAGCCAGTTTTGGCCGCGGCGATGGCTTCCTCGCTCTGCGGTCCCCAGGAACTATAGGCGTCGAGACTTACGAACATGGCGGGATGCAAGATCACCGCTTTCAGCATGTCCGCAATTGTCTTCGTCATATTTGGGCGGATCGCCGTGCGGACGTAGGGGCCGGCGGACGCCTGGACAGTTCCAATCGAGGCCATGATCGCAAAATGGTTCGACCAGAACCACACCAGGCGCTCGCGGAACGGAATCTTGGTAGTGACGGCGTAGCTGATGAACGACTGCATTTCCCTGTTGAACAGGGCGGTGAATTCTTCCTCCAGCGTGGCGGCCGCGGCAGATCCTGTCGGGGCGAACGCTGCCTCGTAGAACAGCTTCAGACTCTGTTGCAGCGTCGGCATGCCTGCCACCGGTGCGTCATCCGCACAGGTAATCTGATCGGTCAGCCACGAAACCGGATCGGCGGGTACTGCGTCATCGGGCCGCCCGCCGAGGCCAAATCTGGTGAAAGCTTGGGCGGCGGTAGCGTTATTCGTCAGGACACCCAGTGCAATCTCCATCGAGAAAATGAGCAAGTGGACCAAAAACCATGCGATATAGTGCGATCGTATGCGCGTAGTATTACGTGCACCACTGTATGACACAACCAGAGATAGAGCGACCTCATCACTTTGTTACTGGCTAACCAGTTCATAACGTCTCTTTAAAGACCAGTCAATCCAAAAATAATGTATGAACGGCCATAGAACGTCTAAATTAATATACCTGACCTGTATAGCAAGCCAAAACGCAACCTGAAGTCCTGCGCTATGGTCAAGTAACCCTCTTTTAGGAGATCGTTCTCCAGAAACCAGTCCATATTACGAGACAATCTGACTATTTTGGTCCAGCTCTGCCGCCGCGCGGGGTGAGCTGGTGACAGTGTCAGCACTCTGCGGGCCAACATGCGTCTGTATCTCATTCCGCCAGCGGCGGCCCGGCATGGACATAGTCCAGGTCAATGGAACCACCACGGCAGTGTTGCTACATGAACCGACGCTATCAGAAAGTGGCGCAGGATGTCCGCGCCGCCATTGCTGCCCGGATGACTGAGAAAAAACCCAGGAATAAGGAATTATTCCGAGAAGAAAGAAATTAAGTGTTCTTTTTTGAAAAAAAGAACCAAAAAACTTTTGACCGTGGGGTGTCGGATCGGCAGGCCGCGCTGATCTAATGGCCCACGGCAAACCATGCATGCGCCGCAAGGCCCTCCGGCCGAATCTCCATCAAGTGCCCACCAATTTGGTCAGGCACCGCCAGAACCTGAGGGTTCTGAAGTGCTGTCGGCACCAGATGGGCCTGGCCAGAGCCGCCGTCACCGCCGAACTCGATCAGCGTGTCCCCGCTCGTCCCTGCCACCACGGTCAGAGATCCGGTCAGCGCCGACGTCGTGGCCAGCGCGATCGTGCTGCCGGTGCTCAGCGTTACCACCAGAGAATCGCCGGAGAACGAGGCCGCCTTCGCGACCGTCTTGGCCAGATCGATCGTATCGCCGGCGGCAAATCCGCCGATTTTGCCCAGGAACGTCGCCGGCGACAGCCCCAGCACGCTTGCCGTTCCGGTCGCGAATAGGGCGATCTCGTTCTTGCCAACCGACGCCAGGTTCAGCCGGTCGCCCGCATCCACCACCAGCGTGCCGTCGCCCGAGACAGCCTTGCTCAGCGTCAGCGTGCCGCCGCTGGCTGTAATCCGGCCATCATTGATGATCGGCGCCGCGATCGTGCCGAACCCGATGATCGAGCCTGCCTTAGCGTTCAGCAGCGCGGTCTCGGGCGAGGTATCGCTGTTGGCCAGCGTGCCCCCGTTTAGATCGATCTTGCCCGCGTTGGAAAAGGTGACATCGTTTTCCACCGTCAGGCCGGAGGCCGCGCCAATGGTGACGAGCCCGCTATTGGTAAAGCCGCTGTTCACCCCGGCGGTGGTGCTGAACACCAAATTCCCGTCGCTGATCGCCAGCGTGCCGCTGTTCGTCAATGTGCCGGCCGTCACGCTCACCTGGTCGCCCTTCGCGATGGTCATCAGGCCAGCATTGTCTAGGTCGACATAAGCGGTATCAAAAATCCCGCCTTTCTCAGCCAGACTCAGCGTGCCGTCGTTCACGATCGTGTCGCCCGTGGGCTCTTCGATCTGGGTTGCCGTATCAAAAGCATAGGCTCCCTGCAGAAACGCCAGCCCCGTTTGATCCAGCGTGGTGCTCGCCGCGAGCGTAAGCGTGCTGGCCAGGGTGCCGCTGTCTGATAAATAGATGCCATCCGCCGTGCCGTAGCCGCCGGTGATGTTGCCGAGATCGATCACCGTGTCGGTCAGGCTCTGCGAACCCAAGAAATCGATGGAACTCGCCTCGCCAGTCACGCTGCTGCCCACGCCAGTGACGGCGATTGTTCCTGGTCCTGTACCGGAGGTGGGCAGAACGGTGATACCGCCCGTAACGGTAAGCAGGCTCAGCGGTGCCGTCAGTGCCAGTTCCCCCCGATAGGTCACGCCGGAGAGCGTTCCGCGATCGTCCACAATGCCGCCGCCGGCGTCGCTGATCGTGCCGCCCAGGATGGTGCCGGTTGGCTCCAGCAACAATGCAGGTAGGCTGGTGCCCGTGCCTACCACCAGCGTGCCGGTGTTGGTCAGCGTTCCGGCAATCCCCAGCGTGCCGCCGGTGCTGATTTTTACCGTGCCGAGCGAGGCTGCGGTAAACGTGCCGCCGATATTCGCGGTAGCATCCGAAATCAGCAGCGTGCCCGTATTGCTGAAGGTGCCACCTACGCTGCCCAACGTGACATCGGCGCCGCTACCAATGCTGATCGTGCCACTATTCTCCAGCACATAGGGTCCCGCGTCGATAAGGGTGGATGAAGTTCCGGCGATGGAGATCAGGCCGGCATTGCTCATGCTCCCAAACAGCGAGATGCTGCCGCCGGTATCGCTGACGTTGCCGCTGTTGTTTGACAAGCCGAAGAAGTTATCGTCGTTAGAGATCAGGATCGTGCCGTTATTGATCAGGTTGCCAACCTGGAACTGGCCGTCGGCGTAGCCCGCCGTGATGGTCCCCTGGTTGATCACCTCGTTGATCAGTTTTTCCTGCGAAGCAGCTGGGACCACATCGACGTCTGCGCCCACCTGCGTGATCGCCAGCTTAGGCCCCAGCGTCAGCGTCGTCGCCGCCGTCTCGTTATACGTGCCGACGGTGATGTAATCATCATAGGTATTTTCGGGCGAGGCGGCGAGGCTGCCCATCGTGATCGACGCATTGTTGAGCGTCTGGCTGCCGGCAAACACCACGCCACTGCCGGCGCCAGTGATGGCCATCGTCCCCGTGCCAGTGCCCCCCGCGCCCTCTAGCGTGATGCCGCTGGCGACCACCAGCGACTCAGAGTTTCCAACTTCCAGCGTGCCCTCATACGTGACGCCCGCCAGCGTTCCGCCCTGCCCAACAAGCCCGCCACCCGAATCCTTGATCGTGCCACCCCTGATCTCGCCGCCATAATTCACCGCCAGCGTAGCGATCGTTCCATCGCTGCCCAACGAGAGCGTGCCTGTGTTGATGAGCGTGCCGTCCACGCCTAGGGTGCCGCCACTGGCAATCTTCACCGTGCCCAGGTTGGCGGGCGTCAGCGTACCGCCAAGCGACAATGTCGCATCCGAAATCAGCACCGTTCCGGAATTGCTGAAAAAATCACCCGCGCCATTCAGCGTGATTTTTGCGCCATCGCTGACACTGAATGTGCCAGCATTGGCAAATGCGCCCAACACATTCGTTCCGAACCCGGATGCGGCACCGGAAACCGAGACAAGCCCCGTATTATCGAAGCTACGGCTGGCTTCGAAAATGCCGTCTACAGTAATAGTCCCGCTGTTGCTACCAGATACGGCGGCCTCGATTTCAAAAGCGCTACCAGAAGCGATATTGATCATGCCAGCATTCACGATGGAATCACCAGCGAGGGTCAGGCTGGCGGAGCCGCTTACGGATATCGATCCGTTATTGGTCAGGCTACCCGCGGTGCTGCCGGCGGGGCCGTAAACCTGGAGATCGCTGTCTCCGGCGGCTGCCGTTAAGGTCGATGTGCTCCCCAGCGTGAGCGCCGCACTTGTGCTCGTGATTTCGGCGCCGTCGGCCAGCACGATCCCGACATTGGCAAGCGTGGTGCCAGCATACTTCACCTGGACCTCGGCGCCGATCGCGAGCGTGCCGCTGCCTGTGCCGGCGGTCCCGGCGAAACTGCTCTGGCCCAGCCCGACATTGGCAAAGTTGCCCGACGTCGAGGCCAGGTTCAGCGCCCCATCCCACGTCAGCCCGGAAATTGCCGAGGAATTGCCCGTGGGCCCAGTGTCCAAGAATACCTTACCCGTGGTGCTGGAATAGGTTCCGCCAGACAGCGTTCCGCCAATCAATGCTAGGTTGCCGGCTGCCAGGGCGAATGTCTTCGCCACCGCCAATGTTCCGTTATCCACATCCAGCGTCGCCGCCGCCTGGTCCAGCGTCACCGAATCCACGCTCGCCGCACTCGCCAGCGTCACCGTATACGCCGTGCTGCCAGCCGCCGGCGCCACCGCAATGGTCACATCACTGCTTGCGTTCGGCACCGCGCCAGTGGACCAATCCGCCGCCGCCGTCCAGGTGCCGCTGATCCCGGTCTCCCAGCTAATGGCTGCCATTGTAATGAATTCCCAAAATATAAAACGGGAATACAATTATCACATGGGAGAACCATACCATAGTAACGATTGCGGCAAGTAATAAAAGAATAAAAGTGTTCTTTTTTGAAAAAAAGAACCAAAAAACTTTTGCCTGTCCAGGTACGCGGTGTGGCCAGCGCGTCGGATCACGGGGGAGCAAGGAACAAAAGTTTTTTGCTTCTTTTTTTCAAAAAAGAAGACCTTCCTTGCCTTACTTCCCCCCGTTGTGCTCTAGACCGCCATGCCCCCCGCCAGCCGCATCCTGATTCTCGATTTCGGCAGCCAGCTCACCCAGCTGATCGCCCGCCGCCTGCGCGAAGCCGGCATCTATTGCGAAATCTTCCCCTACACCGCCGGGCCGGACCGCATTGCCGCCTTCGCCCCCGCCGGCCTGATCTTCTCCGGCGGCCCCGCCAGCGTGCTCGATGCCGGCGCCCCCACCGCCGACCCCGCCCTGTACGCGCTCGGCCTGCCCATCCTGGGCATCTGCTACGGCCAGCAGCTTCTCGTGCAGCAGCTCGGCGGCATTGTGCAGGGCAGTGACCACCGCGAATTCGGCCGCGCCTACGTAGACGTTGCCGCCGATTGCGCCCTGTTCCACGGCGTGTGGGCGCCTGGATCGCGCGAGCAGGTCTGGATGAGCCATGGGGACCGCGTGACCGCCCTGCCACCCGGGTTCACCACCGTCGCCGTCAGCGAAGGCGCCCCCTTCGCCGCCATCGCTGACGAATCCCGCCGCATCTACGGCATCCAGTTCCACGCCGAGGTGGTGCACACCCCCCACGGCGCCCAGCTTCTGCGCAACTTCGCCCTCGGCGTATGCGGCTGCGCCGGAGACTGGACCATGGCCGCCTTCCGCCGCACTGCCATCGACCGTATCCGCGCTCAGGTAGGGCAGGGGCGCGTGATCTGCGGCCTCTCCGGAGGGGTGGACTCCTCCGTCGCCGCCGTGCTGATCCACGAAGCCATCGGCGCCCAGCTCACCTGCATCTTTGTCGATCACGGCCTGCTGCGCGCCGGTGAGGCGGAGCAGGTGGTGGAAACTTTTCGAAATCGCTTCAATGTGCCGCTCGTGCACCGCGACGCCTCGGCGCTGTTTATCGGCGCCCTGGAAGGCGTCACCGACCCCGAAACCAAACGCAAAACCATCGGCCGCCTCTTCATCGACGTTTTTGAAGAAGAAGCCGCCCGTATCGGCGGCGCCGCTTTCCTGGCACAGGGCACGCTCTACCCGGACGTGATCGAAAGCGTCTCCGTCACCGGCGGGCCTTCCGTGACGATCAAATCCCACCACAATGTCGGCGGCCTGCCCGCCCGCATGCGCATGCAGCTCGTCGAACCCCTGCGCGAGCTGTTCAAGGACGAGGTGCGTGCGCTGGGCCGCGAGCTCGGCCTGTCCGATGCCATCGTCGGCCGCCACCCTTTCCCCGGACCCGGTCTCGCCATCCGGATCCCCGGCGAAGTCACCCAGGAGAAGCTGGAGATCCTCCGCCGCGCCGACACGATCTACCTGGAAGAAATCCGCGCCGCCGGCCTTTACGACGCCATCTGGCAAGCCTTCGCCGTATTGCTCCCGGTCCGCACCGTCGGCGTCATGGGCGACTACCGCACCTACGATCAGGTTTGTGCGCTACGCGCCGTCACCAGCACCGACGGCATGACCGCCGATGTGTATCCTTTCGACATGGGTTTTCTCACGCGGGTGGCCGGCCGCATCGTCAACGAAGTCCGCGGCATCAACCGCGTTGTTTTCGATGTGACGAGTAAACCGCCGGGGACGATCGAGTGGGAATAGCAGGCGCTGGCGTTGCATCCTTCGCCCCTCTGCCGCGGGTCAAATAGGTCGGAAAATGCTCCGGGACGCAACTCTTCGGCGCAGGTGGCTTCAGTATGATCTCGATCAGTGGGGTGGTACTAAAATTAGCTTTCCGATATGGCTCTTCTCCGCAAAGATAACTTGGGCCCGCGCCATCTCTGCCAACGGAAACACCTGCGCGATAAGTGGCCGGATCTCGCCCCGCTCGATATGGCCGATCAAGGCCAAAAAACCCTCCCGGCTCTGTGCCGTGCACCCCAGCAGGGTGAGATCCTTCAGATACAATCTGCGTAAGTCCAGGCTGACCAGCGGACCACCAATAGCGCCCGATACGGCATAACGCCCCTGGGGTCTCAACACCTCCAGCAGGTCCGGCCAGGCGGGACCGCCGACAGCGTCGATGACCACATCAACGCTATCCCGCCCGAGCACCGCGCTTGGCGCTGCCGTACGGCTGATCAGCTGGTCAGCCCCCAGCACGGCCGCGTCCGCCATCTTGGCCGCAGAGACGATAGCAACAACGGTGGCACCGCGCGCCTTCGCCAGTTGCACAACCGCCGAACCGAGGCCGCCACTGGCACCCGTCACGAGAACGGTTTCGCCCTTTACCACGCGGCTGCGGCGCAACAGGTTCTCCGCCGTGCCATAGGCACAGGGAAAGGATGCCAGCTCGATATCCGTGAGGGAACCCGCAACCGGGTGGGCATCCTCCGCCGGCACGGCCACGAACTGGGCGAAGCCGCCGTCGCGCTCCGACCCCAGCCAGATATCGGCGTTGCCGCGCCGGAGAGACACGAGGCAGGACTGCACCAGCACCCTGCTCCCCAGCCGCGCCGGCGCCACGCCTGGTCCTGTTGCTACGATGGTACCACACACATCCGCGCCCTGGATGCGGGGGAACACCAGCGGAGCGCCGGCCCAGGCGCCGCCCTCATACCACCCGATGCGGGTGTTGATGTCCGTGTTGTTGATTCCGGCTGCACCCACCCGGATCAGCACCTCCCCGGTGGCGGGAACGGGTGTTGGCACATCCTGGCGATAGACGAGCGCGTCCGTGTCTCCATGGCGGGTCAGCAGCATCGCGGTCATGTGCCGGGGGAGGGGGATCATGCTGACGGCGCTAGGAGTAGGAAGTAAGAGCTTCTTTTTTGAAAAAAAGAAGCAAAAAACTTTTGACGGTGCTGTCGCGGGCTCACCGGAAGCGTACGCAAAGTCCAAAAAGTTTTTTGCTTCTTTTTTTCAAAAAAGAAGACCTTTCTTACTTGCTTTCTTCAATACACATCCCTCACATACCGCTTCTCCCGCGCCATCGCAGCCACATACTCCGCCGCCTTCTCCGCCGTCAGCCCGCCATTATCCTGCGCCACCTTCCGTAGGGCCGCATCCACATCCTTGGCCATCCGCGTCGCATCGCCGCACACATAGAAATGCCCGCCCTCCTCCAGCCAGCGCCAGAGCAGCGCGCCGTTTTCGATCATCCTGTGTTGCACATAGATCTTGTCCGCCTGGTCGCGCGAGAACGCGGTGTCCAGCCGGTGCAGGCAACCCTCGCGCTGCATTGTTTCCAGTTCGTCGCGGTAGTAGAAATCCGTGCTCGCGCGCTGCTCTCCGAAGAACAGCCAGTTCTTACCCGCGGCACCTGTGGCCTGGCGCTCTTGCAGGAAGGCGCGGAAGGGGGCCACGCCGGTGCCCGGCCCCACCATGATCATCGGCAGCTCCGGATCCTTCGGTGGCCGGAAATGCGCGGATTTCTGCACGAAGATCGGCACATCCATGCCCGCCGCGCGGTCGGCCAGGAACGTGGAGCACGTGCCGCCGCGCGCTGCGCCATACCGCACCGTGGAAACCGTAAGATGCACATCGGCCGGGTGCACCGCCGGGCTGGAGGAGATCGAATACAACCGCGGCTGCATCGGTTTCAGCACGGAAAGCAATTCGGCCGCACCTACCTTGATCGGAAACCCATGCAGAAGATCGATAAATTGCCGTCCCCACAGCCAGTCGGCGCGCTGGGTTCGGCGCTCCTCCAGCATCAGATCGATCAAGAACGTACTACCTGAACGCTCCGCGACAAAGCGCAGCATATCCGGTGTGGTCTTGCCGATCTCGTAATGGCTCAACAAAGCAGCGGCCAGTGGCAGGCTGCCATGGCCCGGCACCGACACAGGCGTATCCTCGGCGATTTCCAGTGTGGCAAGCATGTCGGCCACCAGGCCAGGATCGTTCTTCGGCCACACACCCAGCGCATCGCCGGCCTCGTACGTGAAGCCCGTGCCGGCCAGATCGAAGATGAATTGACGGGTCTCTTTCTCGGCGCCCGGCGCATTGAGCAGCCGGTTGCCCACCAGCCGTGTCAGCAGCGGTCGCGCGCGGTTGAATGCCGGCACGGGCGGGGCTTGCGGGGCGGGTGCTGCTTCTGCGCCTGCCGGGCCGGCCGCAACCAATTCGGCCGTGGCAGGCCGGGCCGCGCCCTGCAGCGCCTGCACCACGCGATCCAACCACTGCCGCGCCGTCTCCTCATACTCGGGCTCGCAATCCGCCCGCGCGGTCAGCCGTTGCCCCCCCAGCGCCTCCAACCGCGCATCCAGGTTACGCCCAAAGCCGCAGAACTTGTCGTAGCTGGAATCGCCGAACGCCAGCACCGCGAAGCGCGTGTTCTGCAATTGCGCCATCGCTTCGCTGCACAGGCCGCTCCAAAAGCCGGTGGCCGTGTCGGGCGGATCACCGTCGCCGAAGGTGCTGGCCAGCAGAAGCACCACCGGCACCGCGGCCAGTTCGGCGGGCTGGATGGCATCCATGCCCACCAGCCGCACGGGATGGCCAAGCTGCTCCAAATGGCGCGCGCATTCGGCCGCGAAACCCTCGGCCCGGCCGATTTGCGACGCCCACAGAACCATCACCGGCTCGGCCGCCGGGCCAGCCCGTGTCACCATCGCTTCGGCCGCCGGGGCCACGTGGGAGAACAGCCCAGCCAGCATGCCATCCAGCCACAGCCGCGTTTGCGGGGCCACGGGGGCCGCGGCCGGCAATACCGGCACGGCTCCCGGCGCGCGGGCGGTATCGGCCAGCAACCCGCTCAGGAAACCCTGCATGTAGAGCTTTTCCTGGGCATCCAACGGCATGGCCGGCGCGGGATCGAGGCCCAGAAGTTTGGCAGCCGCCTCGATCCGCGTCATGTCATCGGGCTTCCCCAATACTGGTGTCGTGGCCAGGGCCGGGTGCGCGCGCCCTGCCGCCGCGGCGGCAGGGCCCGACAGCCGTGCCAGAGACACGGCGCTGAACTTGAAATCCGGCTGGTGGGAAATTGGGTCGGCGGCATCGCTTGTCACGGCGTTGATGGCCAGATCATCACCGAAAATATCGTTCCAATGGAAGGGCGCGAAGCATGTGCCCGGCCGTACCCGCCCGCTGACGCTGGCCGGCAGAATGGCCATGCCTCGGCGCGAGCGGATTTCCACGCGGTCGCGCTCGGCTATGCCCCGCGCTGCCGCATCGTCGGGATGGATTTCGATGAACGGTCCCGGGTTCAGCTTGTTCAGCGTGGCGATCTTGCCGGTTTTTGTCAGTGTGTGCCATTGATGTTGGAGTCGGCCGGTATTGAGAATGAGCGGAAACGCCACATCCGGCAGCTCCGCCGGCGCCATATGCGGGCGCGGCAGGAAGGCGGCGCGGCCGTTTTCCGTGGGAAACAGCAGGCCGCCGCCCGGCTCATTGGCGATGTAGCGGATCGGGTTGCGGTCGCCAGGGGCATCGGGCGGGCAGGGCCATTGCAGGGGCTGTGCGCGCAGCCGCGCGTGGCTGGCGCCCCGTATGTCATACCCCGTCCTGGGGTTGGCCGCCTGTTTCAGCTCCTCGAACACCGCATCGGCCGAGGCATAGCTAAAACTCTCCGCATACCCCATGGCGCAGGCGACGCGGGCAATGATCTCCCAATCCGGCCGCGCTTCGCCGGGCGGGTCCACCGCCCGGCCGGTAAGTGTCATGTTGCGTTCGGAGTTCACCATCACGCCCTCGGCTTCCGCCCACAGCGCGCCGGGCAGCATGATATCGGCGGTGATGTTGGTCTCGGTATCCAGGAACGCATCCTGGGTGATCACCAGCTCCGCCGCCTCCAGGGCCGCGATCGCCTCCGCACGGTTCGGCATGCTGGCCAGGGGGTTGCTGCAGATGATCCAGCAGGCCTTGATATGGCCCGCACGCATGTCCTGGAACATGGTAACAGCGCCGGTGCCGGCCTCCGTGCGCAGGCTGCCGGCAGGGATCTGCCACAGGGTTTCGGTGAAAAGTCGATCTTCCGGATTGTCGGCGGAGCGCTGGCCCGGCAGCCCCGGCCCCATATAGCCCATCTCGCGCCCGCCCATCGCGTTCGGCTGGCCGGTCAGTGAAAACGGGCCGCTGCCGGGCGTGCAAATCTTGCCGGTGGCCAGATGCAGGTTGCACACCGCATTGGTGTTCCAGGTGCCGTGCGTGCTCTGGTTCAGGCCCATCGTCCAGCAACTGATCCAGGCGGGGGCGCTGCCGATCCACGCCGCCGCCTGGCTTATATCCTCCTCGGCAAGTCCTGTGATCCTGGCGACAGTCTCCGGCGGATAATCCGCCAGGAATTCCGTCATGCCCTCCCAGCCCTCGGTGTGGCGGGCAATGAAATCCGCATCCGTTTGGCCGTTGCGCGCAATCAGGTGCAGCAGCCCATTGAGCAGCGCCAGATCCGTGCCTGGGGCGATCTGCAGGAACAGGCTGGCCTTTTCCGCCGTCGCCGTCCGCCGCGGATCCACAACGATCAGCCTGGCGCCGGCTTTCACGCGGTCCATCATCCGCAGGAACAGGATCGGGTGGCAATCCGCCATATTCGCCCCGATCACAAAGAACAGATCCGTCTTGTCGAAATCCTGGTACGAGCCCGGCGGCCCATCCGCCCCTAGCGACAGCTTGTAGCCGCTGGAGGCGCTGGCCATGCACAGCCGCGAATTGGACTCGATATGCCTGGTCCTCAAAAACCCCTTTGCCAGCTTGTTGGCCAGATATTGGGCTTCCAGCGACATCTGGCCGGACACGTAAAGGGCGATCGCATCGGGGCCGTGCGTATCGCGGATGGCACACAGGCGCCGCGCCGCCTCGGCGATGGCCACGTCGATATCCACCGGCACCTGATCCCGGCGCGTGCGGTTCGGGCCCTCGCCCTTAGCGATATACGCGCGGTCCATGCGCCCCGGCACATCGATGGCCTGCGCGCAGGTGCTGCCTTTCGTGCAAAGCCGGCCAAAATTGGCCGGGTGAGTCTTGTCCCCGGAAAGTTTGACAACGCGGCCTTCCGCGACCTCCATGACAATCCCGCAGCCGACGCCGCAATACGGGCATACGCTCCGGACAGTCTTGGGGATATCGCTGTCTGAAGACATGGTGGCTTCAGTCCGAATGACTCGTCAGGAGGGCAATAACGCTGGCGCGCTCGTACGGCGAGTCCGCGACAGCACGGGCAAAAGTTTTTTGCTTCTTTTTTTCAAAAAAGAAGACCTTCCTTTCTCTTACGACTTCGCATTCGTCATCCGTGCCTGCGCCACATAAACCCCCGGGAACAGCGTCTTCAGCGCCTCTACCTTCGGCATATCGTTATAAACGATATACGGATAATCCGGGTGGGTTTCGAGAAAATCCTGATGGTAGGCCTCGGCCGGATAAAATCCGTGCAGGGGATCCACCCGGGTGGCAATCGGCGCGCCGTATGTATGAGACGCATCGAGCTGCGCGATATACGCCGCCGCCACCGTCTTTTGCTCCGGCGTGCTGGCCCAGATTTCCGATCGATACTGCGTGCCGCTATCCGGCCCCTGGGCATTCTTCATCGTCGGATCCAGCGCCACGCTAAAGAAAATTTGCAGCAGCTTGCCGTAGCTGATCACATGCGGATCATACGTGATCTGCACCGACTCCGCGTGGCCCGTCATCCCCGTGCTCACCGACTCATAATCCGCGGTGTCGCGGTCGCCGCCGGAATATCCTGCAACAACCCGGCTCACCCCTTTCACATGCTCAAAAACGCCCTGCACGCCCCAGAAACATCCGCCCGACAGCACCGCGGTCTGCGGCCCATCCGCTGCCTTCACATCCAGCGCGGGCGCAGGCACCACATGCATGTCCTCCGCGCCGCGCGCCGGCGCATGCAGGAAGGTTGTTGCCAGGAACAGGGCCGTGCCGCCGCCCAGCAGGATTTTACCGAATTTGATCATGAGTTTGTCCCCGCCTTGTGAAAGCTTAGGGCTACGCCGTTCATGCAATAGCGCAAGCCGGTGGGCCGTGGCCCGTCATCGAACACGTGCCCCAGATGGCCGCCACACCGGCTGCAATGCACCTCCGTGCGCTCCATAAGCAGAGAATCATCGGACTCGGTGGAAACCGCTCCCGCAATCGGCTGATAAAAACTCGGCCACCCGGTGCCACTATCAAATTTCGTGGCCGAGAGAAAAAGCGGCTGCATGCACCCCGCGCAATCATATCGTCCATCGGCGAACAGGTGATCCAGCGGGCTCGAAAACGGCGGCTCCGTCCCCTGGTGCCGCAGCACCTCATACGCCGCAGGCGAGAGCAGTTTTCGCCATTCCGCATCCGTATGCGTGACAGAAAAGCGCTCGGTCGCCAGGGCCTTCCCGCGCCCACTCAGCACTAGCCCCATACCGGCCAGCAAGGCCGATCCGGTCAGCAGCACATTGCGTCTTGTCATCGCTGTCAAACTCCGTTTCCTGGAAGGCAGCGCACTCCGCCGCCCGGTCGCCGCAGGTCATTCGGCCCTGCTGGCGGCGCGGTTACGCCGCCCACCGGCGCCACCGTAACCGTCAGACCTCGTGAGGCGAATGACAGCATACACCGGCCCCAGATGAGGGCGTGAATGGCGTGGCTTCAAGGCGTGCGGTCCGTCTATGCAAAGAAAGGCCTTCTTTTTTGAAAAAAGAAGCAAAAAACTTTTACTTTTTTAAGTGGCACAGGCGGGGACAGCTTTTCTAAGCTCGGTTTATGGAGGATAGCGCGCTGGCGGCATTGATGCAGGCGGCACAGGCGGGCAATGCGGAAGCCTACCGTACCGTGCTGCGCGCCTGCGTGCCGTTCGCGGCGACAGCTGCGCGGCGCGCCGGCGTGCGGCCCGATGCGGTGGATGATGTGGTCCAGGACGTATTGCTCACCATCCACCGTGCCCTGCCAACCTACGATCCGTCACGCCCGTTCCTGCCCTGGCTGCGCGCCATCGCCACCCGTCGTGCCATCGATTCCCTGCGCCAGCGCGGCCGTCACAACGCCCGTGAAGTGCACGACCCCAACGCTTACCTTAACCACGCCGCGGACAGTGAAACCGCCGACAACGCGAGCCTGCGCCACGGTGACGCTCGCCGGCTGCGCGCGGCCATCGCCACGCTGCCGCCCCAACAACGCCACGCCGTGGAAATGCTTGGCCTGAAGGAACGCTCCCTGGCCGAAGTTGCGCAGGAAACCGGCCGCACCAAGGGCGCCCTCAAGGTAAACCTGCATCGGGCCCTGAAGGCACTGCGCTCCAGGCTAGGGCACACCACCGATGGCTGACCACGCCCCACAGGAACTGCTCATCGCCCGCCTCGCCCGTGACTTGCGCCCCGTGGCGCGTCTCGCCCCCCCCTGGCAGCGGGCCGCGGCCTGGCTCGTGGCCGCACTCTGGCTCGGCATGCTGCTCTCGCTCTTCGCGGATTTTCCCGCTTTGGGCACGCGCCTGGGGGCAGCCCCGGATATGTGGCTCAGCCTGCTGGGCGCCGCGCTGACCGCAATCCTCGCCGGCTGGGCGGCGCTGCAAACCAGCGTCCCCGGCCGCTCATCGCTCTGGGCCTTGCTCCCTCTGCCGGCCTTCCTGCTCTGGGTCGGCGCCAGCACTGCCGGCTGCCTTCGCCTCACCCCCATACTCGGCACGGTGCCGGAAGCCCCCATGCACCCCATGGTGTGCCTGGAATTTCTGCTCCTCGTCGCCTTGCCTCTGTTGCTGCTTCTTACGTGGCAGTTGCGCCGCGCCTTCCCCTTGCGCCCCGGCCTCACCGCCTGCCTCGCCGGCCTCGCCAGCGCCGGCGCCGCCGCCACCCTCCTCGCCCTCATCCACCCTTTCGACGCTACCGCCGACGACCTCGCCATGCACCTTGCCGGCGTCGTGGTGGTCATCGCCCTCAGCCGCTTCACCACCCGTAAAAGCTGACAATATTCTGGCAAGACATTCCTTCCTTTCTGAAGAAAAGAAGCAAAAGACTTTTGGCTGCGCTGTCGCGGACCGAGCCGGCAGCGTAGGCCATAGTGGAGAGTTTTGTGTTTCTTTTTTTTAATGAAGAAGGCCTTTCTTCCTACATCTCCCGCCCCGCCGCTCTCAAACTCTTCCGCAACGGCTCCATCAAATACTCCAGCGCTGTGCGCGCCTTCACAGGCACCACCACCTCCACCGGCATCCCGGGCCCCAACTGCTTGAGCAGCCCGCCCTGCGCATGGTCCGCCAGCAGCGACACCTCGGCCGTATAATAGCTCCGTCCCGTCCGCGGATCGGTCAGCCGGTCCGCCGAAATCACATCAACCCGACCCTCGATCGGCTGCGTATCCCGCGGATTGAAGCCGGTGGCGATAATACGCGCCGCTTGCCCCGTATGCAGGTTCTCGATATCCTCAGGTCGTATTTCCGCGACCGCTACAATGGTGCGGCTTTGGGGCACGATCTGCAGGATTGCGCGGCCCGGTTCGATCACCCCGCCCTTGGTGAAGGCCTGCAAATCCACCACCTGGCCACCCACGGGCGCGCGAATTTCCAGCCGCGCCAGCACATCCCGGTCCGCCACAATCCGTGGCAACACGTCGTTCACGCGCAGTTGCGCCTCGCGTAGCTCGCGGGTCGCATCGCTCTCCGCCGCCGCTCGAAGGCGCAACTTTTCCGCCTCCAGCTCCGCCACCTCCGCTGCGTGCCGCGCGATATCCGACCGCAACTCGCCCGTCTGCCCGCGCAGCGCCTCGATCGCGCGCGAAAGCTCCAGCACAGAGTTCCGCGCCGCCAGCCCCATGCGCTCCAGTGTTGTCAGCGCCGCCAATTGCTGCGTGCCGAACGCCAGCCCGCGCATGGATGCCTGATGCTGCGCTTCCGCTCCAGCCGATTGCTGCCGTGCCTGTGCAATCCGCTCATCGATCACCCGCAATTGCTGCGCCAGCAGATCGCGGTGGTTGCGAAACACAATCCGCTCCCGCGCCATCACCGAGCGTGCGACAGGATCGGCCGGATCGAGCGTGGCGGGAAAATCCACCGAAGCCGCCCCGGCAATCTCCGCCATATCCCGCGCAATCAGCGCCTGGTCGCCGGCAAGCTGCGCCTGATGCACCCGCAACATCGCGAGTGTCTGCGTGTCATCCAGCCGGATCAGCACCTGATCCCTGGCCACGTGATCGCCATCCTGCACCAGCAGCGCCGCAACAATGCCGCCCTCCTTGTGCTGCACGGTCTTCGAATTGCCATGCACGGCCAGTGCGCCGGTACCGACCACGGCGCCGTCCAGGGGCGCCCAGGCAGCCCACCCACCAATCCCACCGAAGAACACACATATGGTCAGAAGCCCGACCTTGATAGCGGCTAGGCCAGGGGGCTCTGTCCCCTGCACCCCAGCGGGGGCCGTCGTGCGAAGTACGCTAGCGCGTGACGGCCCCAAACCCCATGTCATAAGCTACTCTCCGGCGGCGGCGGGGCGGCTCAGGAAGTCGGTCGTGCGCTGAATGCGCAAGATACGGCCGCCAACCATCGTGGCCACGTAATCGGCAATACGAACCAGCGCGGTGCTGTGCGTGATCAGCACCACCGTGCGGCGCCGCTCACGTGCGGCAATCACACAGCGAAACAACGCCGCCTCGCCATCCGCATCCAAACTCGCATTCGGCTCGTCCAGCACCAGCACCGGCGGATCAAACAGCAGCGCCCGCGCCAGCGCCACACGCTGCCGCTGGCCACCGGACAAACATCCGGAACCCTCGTCGATCCGGGTCTGATAGCCCTGCGGCAGCCGCAAAATCATCTCATGCGCCAGCGCCGCCTGCGCCGCCGCAATCACCTCCTTGTCGGTGGCGTCGCCGAACCGCGCGATATTGTCGCGGATCGTGCCGGGAAACAGCGCCACATCCTGCGGCAAATACCCGATCGCCCGGCCAAGCTGTGCACCCTCCCACGCGGCCAGTTCCGCGTCATCCAGACGCACCACGCCGCTCTCGGGCCGAATCGCTCCGGCGAACAGCCGGCCCAGCGTGGACTTGCCCGCCGCATTCGGCCCCACCAACGCCAGAACCGCCCCCGGCTCGATCTTCAACGTCACGTCGGCCACCGCCGCCCGCTCCGCGCCAGGCGGCGTCCAGCTCAGCCGCTCCGCGCTCAGCGCCCCCGCCGGCGCCGGCAGAACCACCGCCTCCACACTTTCCACCTGCGGCAATGCCGACATACGGCCTAACGCATCTTTCGCCGCCAGCGTGCTGCGCCATGATCCCACCACCGCCTCCACCGGCGCCAGGCACCTCCCCAGCAGCAGCGATCCCGCAAATACCGCCCCACCGCTGATCTCGTGGTTGATCGCCAGATACGCCCCCAAACCCAAAATCGCCGACTGCGTGAACATGCGCGCGAACTTCGCAACCGCCCCCAGCACCACCGCGCGCCGGCTTGCCTCGTTCTGCGCCGCCAGCATCTCCGCCCGCAAAACCTGCCAGCGATCGGCCAGGGCACGCCCCAGCCCCATCGTGCTCGCACACTCCGCATGCCGTGCGATCGCATCGCCAAACTGATAGGCGCGGCCCGCCACCGACGCCGCCAGCGCCATCGGCGCCCGCGCCGAACGCTCCGCCGCAATGCTCAGCCCAACCAGAATGGCGCAGGCCGCCACGGCAAAAGCGCCAAGCACCCAATGCAGTAGAAAAAGCACGCCCAGATAGATCGGCGCCCAGGGCAGATCAATGAACGCCAGAACCGCCGCGCCCGCCGCGAACTGCCGCACCGTATCCAGGTCACGCCCGATCAGCGACGGCTCCGGCCGGGGCCGGCCGCGCTCCGCCGGCGCCGTCGTCATGCGCAGCAGCCTATTCGCCAGCCGGTTCTCAACAACATCGCTCACGCCGGCCAGGATCTGCCCGCGCACACCATCCAGGATGGCGAACGCCGCATACGCCATAGCCACCGCCAGCGTCAGATACAGCAGCGTCGGCACGCTCTGGCTGCGCATCACCCGGTCGTACACCTGCATCATGTAAATCGGTGCCGCCAGGTAACACACATTGAGAAAGCACGAGAAAAATCCAACCCAGATCAGCGGCCGGGCCAATGCCGCCATTAATCCACCAGGAGTCATGATGCGCATGCGCGAGCCCTCTTAACCGTGATGCTTGAAGAAGATCTCGCTGGCCTCCAGGCTCTGCGGCGTGGTGGTGCCGCCCAGCGTGATCAGCGTCACTGGACTTTGTCCCGGCACGTCCAGCGAAATCGTATGCGCGGTCGGGCTGTAGATCAGCGCCGCCGTGGAAAGGTTCTGTGGCACCGATCCCGCCTGATAGAGATTGACGAACTTCCCCGTATCCACCTCGATGGCCCCGCTACCGGCGAAACTTCCGCCCAGACCGGTGACCAGGCTCTCCACCAACCCCGCATCCAGCACCACCAGCGGCGCGGATTCGTTGCCCGCCCCGCCCGCCGTCTCGGTCACCGCGAAATTGCCGCCGCTGACATCGGATGCCGTCACCGTGAAGGCCGCATTGGTCTCCACATTGCTCGAAATCAGCGATCCATCCTCGCCATATACCTTAATCGTACCGCCGGCGATGGCGGTGCCCGAAACGCTGAGTACATCGCCAGACTCCGAAACCGAAACGCCGGTCGGCAGAACGCCCAGCGCGTAGCCGTTCTGCACCAGATTATCCGATTGCAGGGCGGCATATTCGGTGGGTGTCACGGCCAGCGCATCGGCGCCCATGCTGATCGTGTGCGCGTTCATCACAAGCGCGCTGCCCAGGTCGGCAACCGATGCGAGTTCCGCGGCGCTCAATCCGGTCACGTTCGCGGTCAGTGTTATCGTGTTGCCATCGGTCACGAAGCCCGAGCCCATGTCGGCGATCGCCTTCAGCGTGGGCGCATTGGCGAAATCGTCGCTGGCCAGAACCAGATCGCCCGTGCCCGGAGTGAAATGCGGGATCTCCGCCAGACGCTCCACGGTATTGGCCGACACATATTCCTGCCCCGGCACCGTCACCGCTACCGCCATCTCCTCGGCCGCGGAATTGGCCGGATTCAGCAGATAGGCGGGATCGTCCGAAATCGTCAGATGCGTGGTGTCGTTAAAGCCAGGAATGGAAACGAGCTCTTCAGCCGTCGGCGCATCCAGCGTCTCGCTGTCGGAAAGCTGCACCACAATATGCGAGGCCAGTCCGCTTTCGCTGATATCCGTTGCCAACGTGCCGCCCAGAAGATCGCCGGACGTGTCCGAAATCGTTAACACCGTATTGCCACTCAGCGTGAAATTCGACATCGAGAGCAGCGCTTCCGCCTGCGCCGCATCCACCGTTGCCGATCCCTGCAGCGTCACGCTGCTCGCCAGCGCCAGCCCCGCCGCATATTGCGTGTTCAGCAGATTGGTCACGCTGTCCTGCACGGTCAGCGTGCTGCCGCCGAGGCTGAAATGGATGCTGCCCGCAATCGCCGCCAGCGACTCCGCCGCTTGCGCGCCAACCGTTACATTCCCCGAGAGCGTGCTCTGCGTAACCCCTTCCAGGAACGACAGGTTGGCCGCGTTCGTCAGGTCCGCGACGCTGTCCTGCGCGACCAGTTGGAAATCGGTTTGCAGGCCCGGATGCGCGGTCCAGGCGGCATTCGTCGTCACCGTCTGCAGATCGGCAATGCTGTCCTGCACCTTCACATGGGAATCGAAACTCAGCGAGCCCGCTGCAATGCCGGGCCCGTTCCCGCTCCTGATCAGCGAGAGGAAGGTATTCGCCGCCGCCGCCGTCACTGTCTCCGTGTCGTTGATCTCCACGCTGCCGGTCAGCAGTGGCGAATTTATTGCCAGCGCCGCCACATTCGCGAAACTATCGTCCAGCGCCACGCTCACCACACCGGCCGCCGCCGCCGTCAGCCCCGTCAGCCCGGCCACGCTGCCGGAGAGGCTGAGGACGTGGCCGTTCAGCGCGATCGCGCTGGCGAACTCGCCCAGCACATTGGCCTGCGCCAGCGACACGCTCTGGCTAGAACTCAGCGTCAGCGTGTAGGTGCCGGGATTGAAATTCGCCAGTTCGACGATCGAGATCGCCTGCGCCGCCGTCACCGTTCCGCTGGCGGAAAGTGCCCAGGCAGAGGCGCCGATCGATTCATCGTCGGTCTGATCGGCGATCGCCGTCAGCAATGTCGCCGGGCTGCCCGTCACCGTCAGCGAAACCCCGCTCGCAGCCACAGCGCCCAGCGCCTGCAACTCGGTCAGGTCGGCATAGGGAATTGTAGCGCTTGCATTCACCACGATCGCAGTCAGCAGCGGCTGGTCTGCCAGCGCGATATGCTCCGCGGCGATATTCGCGGCGCTGTCGGAAACCGTTAGCGTGCTGCTGCCCCCGGCCGGCGTGTTCGTGGAGAAATTCGGGATCGCCAGCAGCGCCGCCGCCTGCGCGGCCGTCACCGTGGCCGCACCGCCGGTGGTTTTCAGATCAACCGCGCCGATCAGCGACGTATCGCCAAGTGCTGAGGTGTAAGCCGTGTTGGTCAGGTGGCTTACCGTATCATATACGGTCAGCCCATAGCCGCCGGTGCTGAACCCGCTCAGCCCCTCCAGGGCCAGCACATCCGCGGCCCCCACCACGCTCGCGCCCGAAAGGGTCGCGCCGTTGGCCTCCATATAGGTGATCGCCGCGTCATTGCCGCTCTCCACCACCGCCGCGATCGCCGTGCCGGTATCCACCACCGGCAGCCCGTTCAGCGTCACGCCCGCCGCCAGCAACGGCGCCACCAGATTGGCCCGCAGGCTGCTATCTTGCAGCGAAACGCTCAACTTGCTGCCCAGAGCTTCCAGCGCCGAAAGATCGCCCACCACAGTGGCCGCGTCATCCTGCACCACCACGCTGCCCACCTTGGGGTCGGCGGCCAGTGTGGCGATCAGCGTGGGCGTCAGTTGCGCCACACTCCCCGTCACCGTCACATCGCCGGTATTGGTAATGGACTCCAGCGTCGCGGTGTTTGCCGTGTATTGCGCGGCACTGATCGACATCGGGCTGGTCAGCGTAATGCTCGCCGACCCGTCGAAATCGCTTTGCAGCGTGGCCAGCACACCGGCGACATTGCTGCCGGTATCGGTAATGTCCACCACGCCCGCCAATGCCAGCACGGGCGCCGACAGCGCCGCGATCTCCGGCGCACCATCCGACAATGTCAGGTGGTAGCCACCGGTGGAGAAGCCCGGCAGCGCCGCGATATCGGCCAACTGGGCAGCATTCACCGTGCCGCTGGCAGTCAGGGTCACGCTGCTGATGTCGCTCTCATGCGCGGCAAGTACCGAGGCACCGCCGGTCAGATCCGCGGCGATCGCACCGGCCGATGCCGTCACAGCCAGTTGCAGGTTCGGCCAGCCGGCAGCGGCAAGGCTGGCCACATCGCCCAGCAGTACGCCGGTCACCGACACCACCGTGCCCTGGGCGAGGTCGGTCGTCAGCACCGCATCCAATGCCGGCGTACCCAGGATCAGGTCGGCCTGCGAATCCGTCAGCGTCAGCTCGCCGCCCGTCACGCTGATCGTCTGCAGCGGCAGCGCCGTATATGCGAGCGCGGAGGCGCCGCCGGTCAAATCGGCAACGATATGGTTGGACGTGTCGGAGATATCCACCTGGAAACTGCCACTGATGTCGGCCAGGGTGGTGGCATAGCTCGTCAGCGTGGCCACGCTCATCGTCAGCACCGTGCTGCCGGTGAGCGTGATCGAACTGAGCCCCGTCACCTCCGCCAACTCCGGCAACGCAGCGAGCACCGCCGATGCGCTGTCCTGCACCGTCACGCTGGCCGAAAGGGCATTCAGCGCGGCGACATGGAGCGCCACATCCGCGGCGGAGTCGTTGGCAACCGTCACGGCGGCCAGCCGTCCGTCATTGGCCAGCCCCTGCAGCGCTGCCTCGTTCAGCGCAACGTCGGCAGCGGTATCAGCCACGCTCAGTTGCACGCCGGCGCCCAGATGAGAGTCCAGCGGCGCCAGCGCGGCGGCCACACCAGCGCTCACGGTCGTTCCATCCGAGAGCGTGATGGTCCCCAGTGTCGCGCCCAGTGCCGCCAGCGCCGAGGCGTCGCCGGCGATGGACGCCCCCAGATCCGACACGCTCAGCGTGAACCCGCCCGCGGAGAAATCCGCAAGCCCGGTCATCGCCGTCAGCTCCGCCACCGACACGATGCCGCTGCCGTTCAGCGTGACGCCCGAAATCAGTGACGAGTTGGCCAGGATCTGCGAATGGCCGGAAACGAGGTCAGATCCGATCGCCGAGGCCGAATCCACGATGGCCACACTCAGATGCGGCCAGCCCGCGGCCGCGATCGCGGCAAGGTCGGTCAGCGGCACTCCGCTCACCGTCACGGTGGTGGCGGGCGACAGCGCCGACATCAACCCGCTCAGCGTGGCGTTGCCCAGGATCGCGTCGGCCTGCGCATCGGACAGGCTCAGGATGCCGCCCTGCGTCGTGATCATGCCGATCAACCCCGCCTCTGCCGCCAGCGTGGAGACCGGGTCGCTCAGCGCCGCCGCCAGATTGGCCGACGTGTCGGTCACATCCACCGTCAGATCGGGCAGCCCGGCGCCGGTGATATTGGCCAGATCGTTGAGCGGCACCCCCGTCACCACGATCTGCGTGCCAGCGGCGAGTTGCCCCGTCAGCACGGCCAAATGGCCACCATCGCCCAGGATCGCATCCGCCTGTAGGTCGCTCAGCACCAGCGCTCCGCCAGCCACGTTCACCGTGCCGACCGGGAAGCCCTCATCGGCAAGGTAGGAGAACCCGGCCGCCAGATCGCTGGCGACCGCGCTCGACGATCCGGTCACATTCAGCGAGAACGTGCCGCCGATCGCCCGTAACACGGCAGTATATTCGCTGAGATCGGAGAGGCTCACATCGATCGGGTTCTGCGCCCCGTCGCTGACACTGATCCCGGTCAGGCCGGTGATCGCGGCAAGGCCTGGCAAGTAGGTTCCGATATGCGCCGCCGTGTCCGAGATCGTCACCGGCACATTCAGCTCGTTCAGCGCCGCCGAATTCGCCACCGCATCCTGCGCGCCGATATTGGTGACAGCGTCAGGTGTGCCGAGTTTGCCCGCGCTCTGCAGTTCCAGCAGTGCGGCGAGGTTGCTTTGCAGGGCGTCCGCGCTGCCCTGCACCACCAAAGACGTGCCCGCCACCAGATGGCTCGCCAGCGGCGCCAGCGCGGTCGCGATCGCGACCGATACGGTCTGTCCGTCAGTGAGCGTGATCGTGCCGAGCGTCGCGCCAAGCGATTCCAGGGTGGGGGCATCTGCGGCCAGCGTCGAGCCGAAATCGCTCACGTTCAGCGTCTGGCCCCCGGCCGAGAAACCGGGCAGGGCGGTCATCGCCGTCAGTTGCGCCACATCCACCGTGCCGCCCTGGGTCAGCGTCACGCTGCCGATTTTGCCTTCCGCCGCCAGCAGCACCGAACTGCCGGAAACCAGGTCCGTCGCGATGGCGCCCGCCGATCCGGCCACGGCCATCGTCACGTGGCTCCAGCCGGAGGCGGCGATCGCCGCTACGTCGCCGAGCGGCACCCCGGTCACCGATACCACGGTTGCCGGTGCCAGCTTGGCCATCACCGCATTCAGGGTCGGATCGGCCAGGATGCTGTCGGCCTGCGCATCGGTCAGCGTCAGCGTGCCGCCCTCAACCGTGATCTGGCTGATCGTGTCCGCCGCCACGGCGCTGCACAGCAGCGAGCTGTCGCTGCCCAGCGCCCCCACGATCGCCGTCGAGGAATCCGTCACCGAGATCGCCGCCGGCGCCACGGGCAGCGACAGCAGCGCGCCCAACTGGCTCACCTGCGCCCCGGTGACGTCGAAACTATGTCCCGCCAGCAACGCGATCAGAGAGCCGGCGCCACTATCCACATTTGCCGCCAACGCGGTGCCGGCCGAAAGGCTGAGCGTGCCGCTGGTGATGGTGATGCCGGTGATCAGGCCTGGATCGGCCGCGATCGTGCTCAGCACGGTGGCGAAATTCGTCTCCAGCCCGGTCGCCGTATCGCTCATCTCGATCGCGGTGGGGGCGACGCCGAGTTCCAGCATCTCCGGCAATTCCGCGGACGTGACCCCAGTCACCTCCAGCCCGCCGCCGCTGGTCTCCGACAGCACCGATCCCGCGCCGTCATCAACATGCGGGGCCAGCACCTGCGATTCCGTCAGGATGATGGGCAATCCGTCATCGACGGTGACGGAGCTGATGTTCGCCAGCTCCGTCACCAGCAGCGAATTGCCCGAGGCCAGTGCCGCCGACAGGGTCGCGGCGGTATCGGACACAGCGATCGAGGATGGCGCCACATGCAGCGCCGCGAGCCCTGCGAGCTGGTTCACCCGTGCCTGCGTCACCACAAGGTTGGCGCCCGCCAGCAGCCCGATCGCCGAGTGGGCCGAGTCATCCACCCCGGCCACCAGCGCCTGCGTGGCGGTCAGCGTCACATTCGCCGAATCCCTCGCGGTGATGCTGCTGATGCTCGAGAGATGGCCCAGCAGCACCGACTCCGCCCCCAGGGCCAGATCAGCCGCGATATCCGCGCCGGTGTCACTGACCGCGATGGCGGCAGGTGCATGCGTGCCCGCGGCGATGGTCGCCAGATCGGCGACATCCACGCCGGTTGCATCCAGCGTACCGGAGAATTGGCCGAGGATCGGGCTGGCGCCGCTATTGACGCCCGATTGCAGCAGCAAAGCCTGGCTCAGCACCAATGGCTGGCCGTTGCTGGTGGTGATGGTGCCGATCTGGCTCAAATGCGAGGCCATCAATCCGTCGCTGCCAAGCGCGAGGTCGGCGGCAATGTCGGCCTGCGAGTCGGTGATATCGATCACGTAGGGGGAGGTGATCTTGGCCAGCACGCCGGCATAGGCGCCGAGCGTCGCCAGGGCCATCGGCAGGGCCGGTGTGCCCCCATCGTTCAGGCTGATCGATTGCAGCCCGGCAATGCCAGCAAGCCCCGCTAGCCCGGCATTCACATCCGCCGCGTTGTCGGTGATCACAACCGATGCGGGCAGGGCGTTCAGAGCGGCGGCATATGGCACCACGCTCGCCACCGTGCCGGATACCTCTACCGTCCCCAGATGTCCTGCGCTCTGCACCGTCTCCAGCGCCGCCAGGTGTGCGTTCACCTGGGAAGCCGTGCCGGTGACCGTCAGCTCCACACCAAGCCCCAGGTGAGTGGCGACAGGCGCCAATTCGGCAGCTGTACTGGCGCTCACGGTGGTTCCATCCGACAGCGTCATCGTGCCCAGCGCCCCGCCCAGCGCTTGCAGCGCGCCGATATTGCCGGTGATAGCGCTGCTGGTATCGTCCACGCTCAGCGTGAAACCGTCCGTCGCTACCCCGGCGCCGGTCAGCGCCGTCAATTGCGCCATGTTGACGGTCGCGTTGCCGTTCAGCGCCACGCCGGAAATCGCCGCCGCATGGCTCGTCAGTACCGAACTGCCGGAGGCGAGGTCCGCGGCGATATCGCCCGCCGTGTCGCTGACCGCCAGACTCACATGCGGCCAGCCGGAGGCGGCCAGCGCCGCCACACCCGCCACCGGCACCCCGGTCACCACAACGATGGTGTTGGCGGCGAGCTTGCCCATCACCGCATCCAGGGCCTGGCTGCCCAGGATTGTATCGGCCTCGGCATCCGTCAGCGTCAGCGTGCCGCCGGTGACGCCTATGCTGCCGATCAGCGCCGCCTCTGCCGCCAGCACCGAGCTGCCGGAGGCCAGGTCGGCCGCGATGTCGGCGCTGCTGTCGGCGATCGCGATGGATGAGGGCGTCTTCACGCCGCCGGTCACCGCCGCAAGATGGGCCACATCCACGCCCGTCACATCCAGCGTGCCGGCGAAATGACCCAGGATGGCATTGGCCCCGCTATTGACGCCGCTCGTCAGCACCTGCGCTTGTGTCAGCACCAGAGGCTGCGCCGTGCTGCTGGTGATCAGGCCGGTCTGGCCAAAATGCGCCGCCAGCACGCCATCGGCGCCAAGCGCCAGATCGGCCGCCAGATCAGCAGGCGTGTCGGAAACATCGATCGTATAGGGCGAGGTGATCTTGGACAGCACGCCCGCATAGGCGCCGAGCGTGGCCAGCGTCATGGTCAGCGCCGGCGTACCGCCATCGGTCAGGCTGATGGATTGCAGACCCGTGATGCCGGCCAGCCCCTCCAGCCCGGTATCCACGGCCGCCGCCGAGTCGGTGATCGTCACGCTTGCTGGCAGCGCGTTCAGCGCTGCCGCGTTCTGTACAATGTCCGCGACCGTATCGTTGGCCACCGCCACCGTCAGCAGGTGCCCGGCATTGTTGAGGCTCTCCAGCCCTGCCAGATTGGCCGCGACCTGCGCCGCCGTGGCTGTCACCGTCAGCGCCACGCCGTTGCCCAGATGGCTGGCCAGCGGCGATAACAACGCCGCCGTGGATGCCGATACGGTGGTGCCGTCCGAGAGCGTGATCGTGCCGAGCGTGTCGCCCAGCCCGCCCAGGGCGGCCACATCGCCGGCCAGCGCCGCCCCGGTATCGCTCACGTTGAGGGTGAAGCCACCTGGCGAGAAACTGCCCAAACCCAGCAGCGCCGTCAGTTGCGCCACGCTGACGGTGGCGTTGCCGCTCAGCGAAACCGTCGAAATATCCGCCGCATCCTGCGTCAGCACCGAATGGCCCGAGGTGAGATCGGCGGCGATGTCGCCGGCGGTATCGCTCACGGCGAGCGTCAGATGCGGCCAGCCCGAGGCCGCGAGCGCCGCCACATCCGCCACTGGCACGCCGGAGACCGAGACCACCGTCGCCGTCGCCAGCTTGGCCATCACCGCGTCCAGCGCCGGATTGCCCAGGATCGTATCCGCCTGCGAATCGGTCAGGCTCAGCGTGCCGCCGGTGACCGTTACCGAACTCACCGCGGTTGCGGCCGCCAGCGCCGAACTGCCGGAGGTCAGGTCGGCGACAATCGCCGCGCTGCCGTCGCTAACCGCAATCGCCGCCGGCGCGTGCGCGCCGCCTTCGACCGTGGCAAGCCCGGCCACCGTCACGCCGGTCACGTCCAGCGTGCCCGTGAACCGCGACAGGATCGGGGAGGCGCCGCTGTTCACCCCGTTTTGCAGGATTTCGGCCTGAGTCAGCACCAGCGGCTGCCCGTTGCTGGAGGTGATCTGGCTGATCAGCGGATGCGTGGCGATCAGCCCATGCGCGCCCAGCGCAATGTCGGCGGCAATATCCGCCGGCGTGTCGGTGATGGTGATGCTGTAGGCGGAGCCGATCTTGCTCAGCACGGCGGCGCTGGTGCCAAGCGTGGCCAGGGACATCACCAGCGCCGGCGTGGTCAGATCCGTCAATGTGATGGCAGATAGGCCGGACACGGAGGCAAGCGCGGCAAGACCGGCCACCACATTCGCGGCGGAATCGCTGATCGTGATGATGGCGGGCAGGGCGTTCAGCGCCGCCGCGTTCTGCGTCACGTCACTGACGCTATCGAGCAATACCTTCACGGCCACCAGATGGCCGGCGCTATTCACCGTCTCCAGCGCGGCCAGATCTGCCGCCACCTGGGATGCGGTGCCGCTGGCCACCAGCTCGACCCCCGGCGCGAAATGCGTGGCGACCGGCGCCAGCGCAGCTGCCGTGGCCACGCTGACCGAATTGCCGTCGGTGATTGTGACGAGGCCAAGCGTGGAACCCAGCACCGTCATGTCGGCGATGCCGCCGGCTAGCGCCGCCGCCGTGTCGCTGACATTGATCGTGTTGCCGCCCGCCGAGAAATTCGACAGGCCCTCGATCGCCGCGAGCTGCGCGATGGTCACGGTGCCGCCAGCGCTGAGCGTAATGCTGCTCACCTCCGACGCATCGCTTTGCAATACTGAGTCGCCGGAGGTGAGATCGGCCCCGATGGCTGCCGGCGTATCCGAAACCGCCACGCTCAGCCCCGGCCACCCGGAGGCCGCGATCGCCGCCAGAGTCGCGACACTGACGCCGGTCACCGCTACGGACGTGCCATGCGCCAGCTTCGCGATCATGGCATCATCCGCTGCGTTGCCGAGAATGGCCTCCGCCTGTGCCTGAGTCAGCGTCAGCGTATTGCCGGCCACCGTGATGCTGCCGATCAGCGAGGCGCTCGCCGCCAGGGCGGAACTGCCGGAGGCAAGATCGGCCGCGATGTCAGCCGAACTGTCACTGACCGCTATGCTGGCCGGCGCCACCGGCAAGGCACTCAGCGCGGACAGTTGCGATACCAGCGCGCCCGACACATCGAATACATGGCCGGCGAGAAGCGCGATCAGCGACCCCGCGCCGCCATCCACATGTGCCTGCAAGGCCTGCGTGGCGGTCAGCACCAGCGGCCCGCCGGTCAGCGCGATGGCCGAGATGCTGCCGATATCGGCGATCACGGTGCTGAAATGGGTTTGCAGATTGGCTGCGCTGTCGGCGATCGCCACGCTCGCCGGCGGTACGCCAAGGCCAAGGATTGTCGACAGTTCGGACACCGCCACCCCGGTGACGGCGATCGGCGCCCCCGTCATTTTCGCCAGGATCGACTCGGGGCCGTCATCCACGCCCTGCGCGAGGATCGCCGCTTGCGACAGGCTGACCGTGCCGCCGCCCTGCACGGTGACCGACGAGATCATGCCGCGGTCGGCGAGCAGCGCCGACGACCCGGAGGCGAGGTCGGCGGCGATGTTCGATGCGCTGTCACTGACGGTGACGGCGCTCGGTTGCACATGCAGCGCGGCCAGTTGCGGCAATTGCGCGATCGTCAGCCCCGTCACCACCAGCCCCGCGCCGGAGAGGCGGGCGATGGCGGAGCTGGCGCTGTCATCCACCCCCGCTGCCAGCGCCTCGGCCAGGGTCAGGGAAACCGGCTGGCCGTTCGCCGGCACGATGCTGCCGATGACGGAAAGATGCGCCAGGATCGCGCTGGAGCTGCCCAGCGCCAAGTCCGCGGCGATGTCGGCAGCCGTATCGGTGATGGTGATCGAATAGGGCGAGGTGATCTTCGCCAGCACACCCGCGCCGGACTGCACCGCCGCCACGCTCAGTGACAGCGCCGGCGTGCCGCCATTGGTCAGCAGGATGCCATGCAGGCCGGTCAGTTCGGCGAGGCTACCGAGCCCGGCCTGTACGTTGGCCGCGCTGTCATGCACGCTCACCACCGCGCCCGCTGCGTTCAGCGCAGCGAGGTTGGCCGAGACATCGGCAACGCTGTCACCGCCATCAATGACCTGGGCGATTGTTCCCGCCGTCTGCAGCGCCTGGATGGCAGCGAGGTTGGCCGCGATCGCAGACGCACTATCGTCCACCGAGAGCGTGTAACCCTGCGGCAGGAAATGCGCGCCTAGCCCTTTCAGTATCGCCGCCTGCCCGGCCGTGACGGTGCTATCGGCACTGAGCGCGTAACTGGGGCTGAGCCCGCCCCAATCATCGCCCGAAGCGGCCGCGAGATTGGCGCCGGTGTCCAGCACGATGAGCCGCGCCGCCAGGGCCACTCCGGCGGCGTTGTCCGGGTTGGTCAGGGCGGCCAGGCTGTCCTCCACCGTCAGCTGGGCTCCAGCGGCGAAGGTGATCGGCACGGCCGTCTGCAGGGCCGCCAGCGCATCCGCCTGGTCGGCGGAAACCGCACCGGAGGCCGTCACCAGCACGGAATTGGCCAGGGTCGCCACCGCGGCCTCGTTGTTGGCGATGTCGGACGCCGTATCGGATACGCCCAGCGTGAACCCGGCCTTGGTGAGCGTGGGGATGGTGGCAAGTTCCGCGGCCTGTGCGGCGGTGATCTGCCCGCTTGCGGAGAGTTTGACGCTGCTTGCCGCCGCCAGCACACTCGAACCCGCCCCAGCCGCCAGATTGGCTGCCGTGTCCACCACCTCGCTGTGGGTAGCGATGCTATGCCACAACTCCGTCTGCGCGTTCGTCAGATCAGCCAGCGTATCGGCGACCGTGATCGTGGCGCCGGCGGCGGAAAAATGCGGCAGCGCTGCCAGGGAAGCCGCCTGCGCCGCCGAGAGCGTGACCACCGTGCCAGGTGTCAGCCGCTCCACGGCCACACCCGCCGGCGCGGCCGCGCCATGGGCCAGCAGATTGGCCGCGCTATCCTGCACCGTCAGAGTGATGCCGCTGGCGATGTAAAAACCGGGCAGGGCGGCCAGGGATGCCGCCTGGGCCGCACTCACCACCGCGCTGGCGCCAAGCTGCGCATGCGCGCCGGACGCGAAATGCAAATCGGTGGCGAGAAGCTGCGTGGCATTGCCAAGCAGCGTGCCGGCGGTAACCAGAACCTCGCTAAACCCGTGGCCCAGAATGGCCGGGGCATGCGCATCGATCTGCGCCGCCGTGTCAGCCACCACCAGCGGCTGCGCGCCAGGCGAAAATCCCGGCAGCGTGGTCAGTACCGCCGCCTGCGCGGCCGAAACCTGTCCGCCACCGCTGGTGATGGTATAAGAAAGGGTCTGATGCGCCGCGAGTGAGATCAGCCCGGCCGCGTTCTGCACCAGGTTGGCCACGGAATCGGCCACCGGCAGCACGGTGTTGCCGCCGCCGGCGACGAAAGTAACGGTGTGACCATGCGCGGCCAGGCTCGCCAGTTGCGCCACGGCAGACGCGGTGACTGAGCTCCCGTCCAGCCCCAGCCGCACGGCCATGGCCTGCCCCACCCAGGCCGGGTGGCTCGCCAGCAGGCCGGCGATGTTAGCGGTGGTATCGGCCAGCGTGATGTCCGCGCTGCCCACGCTGAACCCCGGCATCTCCTCCAGGGCCGTCAACTGTGCGACCGAGAGGGTGACGCTGCCGCTGAGCACGAGCTCGCCGGAAGAGGCGATCAGCTTGCTGCCCAGGCTGGCCAGCAGCAACAACTGGCTGGCGTTCAGCACTGCGGAGCCGGAGACGGTGAACGAGGTAACCCTGCTGACCAGGCCGGAATTGGGAAGCGCCGCGGCAATATCCGCCGCCGTGTCGAGCACAAGAAGGCCGGAAGCGGTGCTGCTGCGCGCCTGCGCGACGGTAACAGTGGCCATGAGTGGTGCGGTCCTCTGCAAGCAAAACGACGTGCCGCCGGTTCAAGGCAGCGTGTTGCGAAACAGAGTGGCAGGCAGCCATTGCAGAAAAGTTAGGATTGCCCCGGCCAAGGAAGATGTTCTCTTCTGAAACAAGAACCAAGAAACGTCTCCCCGTTCGCCTTCACCATCCCCCGCCTGGCACGCCCCGCGACGACCCAAACAAACACATGTTTTTTGGTTCTTTTGTCAAAAAAGAACCTCTTTCTTTCCTACATCCTGCCGCCAGGTTGCTGCCCAACAGGAACGCGTTTATTGCCTGCCCTGACGGATTGAGGAGTTTTGATACCGGTGGGCAGACGCGTGGGCGGCCGGAGACGGCAGGGTTTGGTGCTGGCTCTGGCTCTCAGCATGGCGACGGGTGGTTGCGGCACCATCCATACGGTGAAGAAATCCATCCTCGGCGGCCCGCTCGATCCCGGCGAGCACCTCAAGGGCTTCATTGGCGGCGTGGTGGCCGACGAACCGCTGGCCGCGCTTTCGGCCCGAGAGGTGCTAGCCACGGGCGGAACCGCGGCCGATGCCGCCGTTACGCTGGGCTTCATGCTCACCGTCACCCTGCCGTCCCGAGCCTCGCTCGGCGGTGGCGGCGCCTGCATCGCCTATCGTCCCGGCGCCTCGTCGCCTGGCCATGGCGTGCCGGAAGCGGTGCTCTTCACGCCGCGCGCGCCCGCGCTCACTCTAGGCGACCGCCCCGCCGCCGTGCCCATGATGGCGCGCGGCCTGTATCTGCTCAGCGCGCGCTACGGCACCAAGCCCTTCGACACGCTGATCACCCCCGCACGCCGCGCCGCCTATTCGGGTTTCTCCATCTCCCGCGCGCTCGCAACCGATCTGGCGCAAGTGCAAGGCCCGTTGCTCGCCGATCCCTCCGCCGCCGCCATCTTCGCCCCCGGCGGCCATGCGCTCGGCGAGGGCAGCGTTCTGGTGCAGCCGGACCTGGCCGCCACCCTCACGCAGATCGATGCGGTGGGCGTGGGCGACATGTATCTGGGCCTGCTCGCTCAAAAACTGGTCCAGTCCAGCGCCCAGGCCGGCGGCCCCTTCAACCTCGGCGATCTGCGGTCTGCCGTGCCTCGCCTTGCCGAGCCGATCGTGGTGAAGGCCGGCGATGATCAGGCCGCCTTCCTGCCGCCGCCAGCCGATGGCGGCCTCGGCGCCGCCGCTGCCTTCCTGGCCCTTGAACGCAGCGGCATGGTCACCCAACAACTCGCCGAACTCTCCGTCGCCGCCGCCGCCGACTGGCGCGAACACGGCACCGATCCGCTGAAGATCCTGCAGGCGCCCGCCGTCTCCGGCACACTCCCTGCTTTGCCGGCCTCCACCAGCTTCGCGGTGCTGGACCGCAACGGCGGCGCAGTGGCGTGCGCGCTGACCATGGAAAACCTGTTCGGCACCGGCCGGATCGCGCCCGGCACCGGGATCCTGCTCGGCGCCTCGCCCGCCATCAAGCCGCCCGCCCTGCTCACCGCTGCCATCGCCTGGAACAGCAACCGCGACGCCTTCCGCGCCGCCGTCGGCGCCTCCGGCCAGAACGGCGCGGCCCTTGCCGGCGCCGTCGCCCTCGGCCAGGCCATGGTCGGCGACCTTCCCCCCCGCGTGCCGGTGCCCGACCCCGGCCGCGCCAACGCCATCGGCTGCCCCCACTACGTCCCCGGCGACCCCGATAGCTGCCACTTCTCCAGTGACATCCGAAACGCGGGCCTCGCCGCCGGCGGCAGCTAATGAACAAAAGTCTTTTGCTTCTTTTCTTCAGAAAAGAAGAGTCTTTCTTCTTTTTTGAAAAAAAGAAGCAAAAAACCTTTACCTGTTCGATCCCCGACCGGCCGTGAAAGTCGGGCGGGCGGCCGCGGTGCCGCCGTTCCACGTGATGGATGTGATCAAGGCGGCAAATGCGCGGCAGAAGGCGCTGCCGCCCGGCGCGCAACACATCATCCATATGGAAGTGGGCCAGCCCGGCACCGGCGCACCCAAAGGCGCGGCCGAGGCCGCCGCCCGCGCGCTCACCGACCGCCAGCCCATGGGCTACACCGAAGCCTTCGGACTGCCGGGCCTGCGCGACCGGATCGCCGCCCACTACCGGCACTGGTACGGCCTCACCATCCCGGCCAGCCGCATCGCCGTCACCACCGGCGCCTCAGGCGCGTTCCCGCTCGCCTTCCTCGCCGCCTTTGATCCCGGCGACCGCATCGCGCTCGCCGCGCCTTTCTACCCGCCCTATGTCAACATCCTCACCGCCCTCGGCCTGCACCCCGAAATCCTGCACGCCACGGCCGAAACCCGCTTCCAGCCCACCCCGGCCGTGCTCGCGCGCCTGGATCCGCCGCCGCAGGGCCTGATCCTCGCCAGCCCCTGCAACCCCGCCGGCTCCATGCTCCATGCCGATGAATTCGCCGCCCTCTCCGCCTGGTGCATCGATAACGGCGTCCGCCTGATCTCCGACGAAATCTACCACGGCCTCACCTATGGCGAGGCGGTCTCCACCGCCGCCGCCATCCCAGGCGCCATCGTCATCAACAGCTTCTCCAAATACTTCTCCATGACCGGGTGGCGGATCGGCTGGATGGTGCTGCCGGAGGACCTGATCCGCCCCGTCGAATGTCTCCTGCAGAACCTGTTCATCAGCGCCCCGCATATCAGCCAGATCGCCGCTTACGCCGCGTTCGATTGCCACGCCGAACTTGCCGCCAACGTCGATGCCTACCGCCGCTCCCGCGCCCACCTGCTGCAAGCCCTGCCGCAGGCCGGCTTTCCCAAACTTACCCCAGCCGAAGGCGCCTTCTACATCTACGCCGACGTCTCGGACCGCACCGACGACAGCGCCGCCTTCTGCACCCGCCTGCTCGATCAGGCCGGAATAGCCGCCAGCCCCGGCATCGACTTCGACCGCACCCGCGGCCACCACTTCATCCGCTTCAGTTATTGCGGCCCGGAGGCAGACATGCAGGAGGCCGCGGACCGCTTATGCCGTTTCATATGACGCCGGGTTTTTCTGTCATCGAAATGTCATCAAAATGAAATAACGCTGCGCCCGGCCTCGGCTAAGTCTGCGCCAAATTGGTGAGAGGCTCCCGATGTCCCAAGCAGTGCTGACCAGCCCCGGCGCCCTTCCACAAGGCCCTAACCTAGATGCCAAACCCCACGTGGCGGGCATCATCGTGTTCCTCGCCCTTCTGGTTCTCGGCATCGGCTTCGCGGTGCACGGCATCACCGCCGACATGAACCAGGCCGGCGCCCCGTCGCTCGCCATCGGCGCCTTCCTGCTTCTGGGCCTCGCCCTGCTGATCGCGCTCGGCTTCGAGTTCGTGAACGGATTTCACGACACCGCCAACGCGGTCGCGACCGTCATTTACACCCACACGCTCCCGGCGCAGATCGCGGTGGTCTATTCCGGCTGCTGGAACCTGATCGGCGTGCTCACCTCCAGCGGTGCCGTGGCGTTCACCATCGTTACCCTGCTGCCGGTGGAACTGATCCTTCAGGTCGGCAGCGGCGCCGGCTATGCGATGATCTTTGCTCTCCTCGTCGCCGCCATCATCTGGAACCTCGGCACCTGGGTCATGGGCCTGCCCGCCAGTTCCTCGCACACGCTGATCGGCTCGATCATCGGCGTGGGCGTGGCAAACCAGTTGATGGCCGGGCCAGGCGTGGGTACCTCCGGCGTTGATTGGGGCCAGGTGACAAAAGTGTTCGAGGCGTTGCTGTTCAGCCCGCTGGTCGGCTTCATCGGCTCCGCCGGCATGCTGTTCGCCATGAAGGCCCTGGTGAAAAGCAAAGCCCTCTACAGCGCGCCCGACACCAGCAAGCCGCCGCCGCTGTGGATCCGCGGCCTGCTCGTGCTCACCTGCACAGGTGTCTCCTTCGGCCATGGCTCCAACGACGGGCAAAAGGGCATGGGCCTCATCATGCTGATCCTCATCGGCGCCGCGCCCACCGCCTACGCGCTGAACCACGCCATGCCCACCAGCGAGACGCCGCATTTCCTGGCCGTCACTGACGCTGCGCAGGCCTCCTTCGCGGCCCGCGCCCCTGGCGTGACGGTGTCGCCGGCCGAGGCGCGCACCACCGTCACGGCTGCGATCCGCGACAAGAAAGTCACCGGTGCCCCCGTGTTTGGCGCGCTCGCGAGCCTCAGCGGCGATATCGAGCGCCAGGTAAAGGCCAGCGGCGGCGTTGCAACCGTTCCCGCCGCCGTCACCCAGAACGTGCGCAACGACATGTTCCTGGTCGCTGAGGCCGTGCGCCAGATGCAGAAGAGTGGTGGGCCGATGTCCGACGCCGACAAGAAGGCGATGGGCGACTTCAAACAGGTTCTGGACGCCTCGACCAAGTTCATCCCCACCTGGGTGAAGGTGACGGTGGCGATCGCCCTGGGCTTGGGCACCATGGTCGGCTGGAAGCGCATCGTGGTCACGGTCGGCGAGAAGATCGGCAAGACGCATCTCACCTATGGCCAGGGCGCTTCCGCCGAATTGATCGCGGCGGCCACCATTATCGCCGCCGACCAGTTTGGTCTGCCTGTCTCCACCACCCACGTGCTCAGCAGCGGCATCGCCGGCACCATGATGGCTAACGGTTCCGGCCTGCAATGGAGCACGGTGCGTAGCATCGCTATCGCCTGGGTTCTTACCCTGCCGGCCGCCGCGTTGCTCTCCGGCGCCCTGTTCTTCACCCTCCGCCAGTTCGTCTAGCCCGTCCGCTCCTCCACGGGGGATGGGGTGGGCGCAAGTTCCACAGGGGCTCTTCGGGGCCCTTCACCCCACCCCCGCCCTCCCTACAGCGGGAAGGTGACTAGCAGCCTGTCGGGTTGGCACGGTTGGCGTTTGCGAGCGGGTGAGTGTGGGCGGGCTACGCGGCCTGCAAGCGATTGATCCGCCTGCAGTTGTAGGCCAGGGCAATCAGGGTCCACTCGGCGGCG
>Ga0209208_10000046_pt1 | contig 119619 bp, 104 predicted proteins | sample S1TSphfallax_3_FD_187694 | JGI IMG/M metagenome (GOLD analysis project Ga0209208, IMG submission 187694) | Host-associated microbial communities from peat moss isolated from Minnesota, USA - S1T2_Fd - Sphagnum fallax MG (SPAdes) (version 2) | ecosystem: Host-associated > Plants > Peat moss >... | reverse complement strand
CCCCCAACCTCACCCGCCGCACCTCCCCCACCCCCTCAAACCCCACCTCCAACGCCCCCGCCAACCCCACCCGCTCCGGCCACTCCACCACCACCACATCCTCCAACGCCGCATCCCACCCCAGCTCCGCCAACCCCTCCGGCCCATCCACCCGCCATAAGTCAAAATGATGGATCACCACCCGGCCCGCCTCATAACTCTGCACCAGCGTATAGCTCGGGCTCGGCACCTCCAGCCCCACATCACCGCACACCGCCCGGATCAGCGCCCGCGCGAACGTCGTCTTCCCCGCCCCCAACCCGCCCCGCAGCAGCACCACATCCCCCGCCACCAGCACCGACCCCACCCGAGCCGCCAGCGCCTCCACCCCCGCCTGATCCAGCAACAGCTCCACATCACCCCGTTTGGCGCAGCACGCCCGATAGTGTAGCACCCGCGGCATGATCACCACCGATGTCGCCATCGTCGGCGCCGGCCCCGCCGGCCTGTTCGCCGCTTTCCAATGCGGCATGCTCAAACTCAGCACCGTCCTGGTCGATGCGCTGGACGAAATCGGCGGCCAATGCGCCGCCCTCTACCCAGAAAAACCCATCTTCGATATCCCCGCCCACCCCGCCATCGAAGCCGGCGACCTCATCACCCAGCTCGATCAGCAAATCGCCCCCTTCGCCCCACCCCGCCTGCTCGGCCGCCGCGTCACCGCCCTCTCCGGCACCCCCGGCCACTTCCACCTCCACACCGACAAATCCGACACCATCAACGCCCGCGCCGTCATCATCGCCGCCGGCGCCGGCGCCTTCGGCCCCAACCGCCCCCCACTCCCCGGCATCGAAACCTTCGAAGCCACAGGCGCCGTCCAATACTACGTCCGCCGCCGCGAGGATTTTCGCAACCGCCGCATCGTCATCGCCGGCGGCGGCGATTCCGCGGTCGACTGGGCGCTGCAACTGAAAAACATCGCAGCCGAAACCTACGTCATCCACCGCCGCGCCAAATTCCGCGCCGCCCCCGAAACCGCCGCCCAGCTCGATGAAGCAGCAGCCGCCGGGCAAATCCGTATGGTTACCCCCTACCAGCTCCACGCCCTGCACGGCACCGCGGGCACCCTGCACGCCGTCGAAGTCGCCGATCTCGACGGCAATACCCGCCTGATCGAAGCAGACGTGCTCCTCCCCTTCTTCGGCCTGTCGATGGATCTCGGCCCCATCGCCGAATGGGGCCTCAACCTCGATCGCCACCATATCCCCATCGATCCCGCCACCTGCCAAACCTCGCTGCCCGGCATCTTCGCCATCGGCGACGTCGCCACCTACCCCGGCAAACTCAAACTCATCCTGCAAGGCTTTTCCGAAGCCGCCATGGCCGCACACGCCATCCACCCCATCGCGCGGCCTGGCGAGGCGCTGCACTTTGAATATTCGACGACCAAGGGCGTACCTTAAGGAAGAATGTTCTTTTTTGAAAAAAAGAACCAAAAAACTTTTGCCTGTTTAGGCGCGCCTGAAGCAGCACCGGCCAAAAAAACAATGCTACGCCGGATTGATCCGGCGTAGCATTAAACGTCCAGGGCGCCACTGCTTTGGACATTCGGAAGGAGAACCCGATGCGCATGAGCATCGAGATCAAGTTCCGGATTTGGAAGTGGCGGCTCAGGCTAAAACTAAGCCGCCATTAAGCTTCCAAACTTCGGAGGGTGGGTCGCCTGACAGCGACCCACTTTCTGTAGAGTAATGGCGCCCCGGTCACGTGGCAAGGCCCAACCAGGCCTTGCCACGCTCCCCCTCTGCCCGAATGGTGCGCCCGAACTTTCACCCCCGCACCACAGGCCAGCCCCGATGAACCGACGCACCCTCCTCGCCGCCCTCGCCCTCATCCCAATAGCCACAAGCGCCTACGCCCAGATCCACGCCGCCGTCCTCTCCGATTCCGATCAGGCCACCCTCGTCCAGGTCAGCGCCTACCTCAACAGCCTGCGCACCCTGCAAGCCCGCTTCCTCCAGATCGGGCCAGACGGCACAACCACCCGCGGCAATGTCTGGCTCGATCGTCCCGGCCGCATGCGCTTCCAATACGATCCCCCAAGCCCCCTCCTCCTCGTCGCCGGCCACGGCGTCGTCATCTTTCACGATTCCCAGCTCGATCAAACAACCACCATCGCCCTCACCCAAACCCCCCTCGGCCTTCTGCTCGCCGACACCGTCACCCTCTCCGGCCCCGGCGCCGGAGACATCACCGTCACCGATTTCCAGCGCCCCCCCGGCCAGATCCAGATCACCCTCGTCCGCACCAAAACCCCCGGCGACGGCAGCCTCACCCTCAGCCTCAACGCCGCCCCTCTGGCCCTCACCGGCTGGTCCGTCGTCGACGCCCAAGGCCGCGAAACCCGCCTGCGCATGTCCAACATCCGCCTCGGCGGCAGCTTCGATCCCGCCCTCTTCACCTTCACAGACCCAGACAGCGGCAAATAGCCGCCACCACTTGCGCGCCTGACACCGCTTCACAATTTCTCATGGTACCGAAACACATCAGTGACATTGAGCGATCAAGGTAATGCCATGTTCAACCGCGAGCTTACTGCCATGAAACCCTCTCTTCCCGTCCGGCTTCTCGCCGGCACTGCCGCCGCGGCACTTGCCGGCACCATCGCCCTCAGCCCCGCCCCCGCACGCGCCTGGGGCATCATCGTCGGCGTACCCCCCATCGTGGTCGCCCCGCCCGTCGCCCCCTACCCCTACTATCCGCCCTATTATTATGGCCCGGGCTACGTCTATGGCCCAGGCTACGCCTACCCGCCGCCGGCGCCGGCACAGCCTCAGGCAAGCACCCAGGGCCAGTCCACCCAGCAGCCGCAATACTCCCAGGCCAACACGCCCTACGGCCGCACCTGCTATGCCGGGGTCTATACCTGCGCCGCGCTGCCCTACACCCATGTCGGCACAGGCTGCTCCTGCCCCGGTATCGGCGCCCCGTCCTACGGCGTGGTGCAGTAAGATTTACAATTCCTACTGAGGCAGTATGACAACACGGCCCCGGAAATTATCATCCGGGGCGCGTTTTCTCTTCGGTCTGCCACGTTCGGGGTGCAGAATCGGCACATGATGAAGCCCCTCGTCGGCATCTCCTGCTGCAGCAAAACATTCGGCCCCAACGGCCTGCCGAACCATGCCGCCTCCGATTTCTGCGTCCGCGCCATCCGCCACATCGCCGGCGCCATCCCCATCCTTCTCCCCGCCATCGGCTGCGATGGAGATTGCGATGATCTTCTCGCCCGGCTCGATGGTATCCTGCTCACCGGCAGCCAATCCCATGTCGCCCCCGCCCTCTACGGCGCTTCTTGCCGCCTCGCCGGCATGTCCTCACTGGACGATCCGGGCAGGGACGCGACCACACTGCCCCTGATCCGCGCCGCCATCGCCCGTGGCACCCCCATCCTGGCCATCTGCCGCGGCATGCAGGAACTCAACGTCGCCCTCGGTGGCACCCTGCACCAATGCCTTGCCAGCCTGCCCGGCCGCCTCACCCACGCGGCCGCCCAGCCGGAAGACGCTGTCGCCCGCGCCACCCCCGCCCACCCGATCACGCTCACCGCCGGCGGCCTCCTCCACCGCCTTGCGGGAACGCGCATGCTGCACGTTAACTCCCTCCACCACCAAGGCATCGACCGTCTGGGCCAAGGCCTGCGCGTGGAGGCCCTCGCGCCGGACACCACCATCGAAGCCATCAGCCTTGCCGGCCCCGGCTTCGCGCTCGGCCTGCAATGGCACCCCGAATTCACCGCCGCTTCCCCCACCTCCACCGCCATCTTCCGGGCATTCGGTGATGCCCTGATTCATCCCATCACCGAACACCTCGCGGCCGACTGAAGACCAACCTCGTAGCCCGCATGCAAAGCGGCAAGCCACGCGTTCGCGTTGGTATGTCCGGCGCCGTCCCGCCGCGGCTCGCGATGGCGTGGCGGGACGCCGCGCGTGAAACTCGACACCGATTGGTAAAACCCACCCACGCACGAAGGATATCACGACGAAAAAATGACGTGCCTCTTCTTCGTGTCAGCTTCGTGTCTTGGTGCCTTCGTGGTTGGACTTCTGTTTTTTGGCCGGGCCGGCGGGCCGACCTTGCCCCGCATTTTGATGGTGGCTGGGTCTAGCGTGTGTTCCTTAGGTCACAGATAAGGACATCGGATCGACCGGCTTGCTATCGTGGCGGCTGTGCCACGCCTCCATCAGTTGCAGCACGGTCGCGGCCGTCTCCTCGATCGATCGGCGGGTCACATCGATCACCGGCCAGCCGCGCCGCGTGCACAGCCGCCGCGCCCACACAAGCTCTGCCCGCACTGCCTCCAGATCCACATACTCGCCGCTATCCTGCTTGATATGCACCGCCCCGTGGCCGTGCCCGATCAGCTTCAGCCGGTGCCGCCGGATCTCGATCAGCGATTGCGCGTCCAGCGTCAGCCCGATCACCGGGCAATGCGGCTCGTCCAGCCCCGGCGGATCGGGCAGCCCCGGCACCAGCGGCACGTTCGCTGCCTTCACCCCCCGGTTCGCCAGATAAAAACTCGTCGGCGTCTTGGAACTGCGCGAAACTCCCACCAGGATCACATCCGCCTCGGCAATCCCCGCCTGCGCCTGCCCATCGTCATGCGCCAGCACGAAATGGATGGCATCGATCCGGCGAAAATAATCCGCGTCCAGCACATATTGCCGCCCTGGCCGCGCCGTCGCCTGCGCGCCGATCTGGTCCGCCAGCATTGCCAGCACCGGCTCCAGCACATTCACCACCGGCAGCCCAAGCCGCTGGCACGTCCCCTCCAGATCGTTGCGCAATGCCTTGTCCACCACCGTGGAAAGCACCGGCCCCGGCTCGGCCTCGATCCCCTCCAGCACCCGGTGCAGTTGGAATCGCGTCCTGATCAAACTCCACCGGTGATACAAAATCTGCGCATGCTCGAACTGCGAAACCGTCGCCCGCGCGATCGAGTTCAGCGTCTCTCCCGTCGCATCGGACACCAGATGGAGGTTGATTCGATCCTGAGTCATGGGGCGACACCTCGCTGGGGGTTATCGAGGATAGCGGGGATAACCCGCCTCACCACGGCGCGGGCCTGGCCGCCGTCCAGCTTGCGGGGATAACCCGCACACATGCAAACACACGGGACAGTCACCGCCCTCACTCGCCCGCCTTGCGGATGAACCCTGAAAATCCCGTCGCCTGAACCGCTTGCCCGCCGCACCGCATGTGGATATCTCGGCCGCAACCCGCGCCCGTGAGGGGTACCACATATCCACACCCCCATCTTCAACCTCACCCTACTCTTAAGTCTTCTTACAGTTTAGGAAGTGCGTGTCCCCCGCCTGGCGAGCACCCAGCAGCAAAAGTTTTTTGGTTCTTTTTTTCAAAAAAGAACATCTTTCTTTCTTTGTTTCTTTTTCCCCGATCGGACTGGTCAATGATCGAAAAGCCCATCCTGCGCGTCCTGGCAGGCGAAGACATCTGGCCCCCGCCGCTCTGGCTGATGCGCCAGGCTGGCCGCTACCTGCCGGAATACCGCGCCATCAAGGATAGTTCCGGCGGTTTCATTGCCCGTTGCACAAACCCTGATCTGGCCACCGAGATCACGTTGCAGCCCATCCGCCGTTTCGGCATGGATGCGGCTATTCTGTTCAGTGACATTCTGATCCTCCCCTGGGCTCTGGGTCAGGACGTCGCGTTCAAGGATGGTGTCGGTCCGGTTCTCGCCCCCATCCGCAGCGCCGCTGGCATCGATGCTCTCAGCCGCGCCCGCGTTGCCGAGGCCACGGCCCCGGTGCTGGAAACCATCACTCGCCTCACGGCTTCCTTGCCCGCCGCCTGCACCCTGATCGGCTTCTGCGGCAGCCCCTTAACCGTCGCCTGTTACATGGTGGAAGGCGGCGGCTCGCGCGATTTCGCCGAAACCCGCACCATGGCCTATGCCGAGCCCACCCTCTTCGCCCGTCTGATGGAGGTGCTGACTGCCGCCACCACAGATTATCTTTCCGCCCAGATCCAGGCCGGCGCCGAGGCCGTGATGCTGTTCGACACCTGGGCGGGCATGCTCTCCCCGCTGCAATTCCGTCAGCACGTGATCGCCCCCACCGCGGCCATCGTTGAAGCTCTCAATGCCCGTCACCCTGGGGTGCCGGTCATCGGCTTCCCCCGGCTTGCCGGCATGTATGCCGGCATGTATGCCGAGCGCACCGGCGTGGATTGCGTAGCTCTCGATACGGGCACCGATCCTGCCCGTGCCGCGGCCAGCGTGCCCGATAGTGTCGCCGTCCAGGGCAACCTCGATCCCATCGCCCTGCTCGCCGGTGGCGCTGCCATGCGGACAGAAATTTCATCCATCCTGGATGCACTCCGCGGCCGCCCCCATATCTTCAACCTCGGGCATGGTATTCTGCCGCAAACCCCGCCAGAGCATGTGGCCGAGCTGGTGCAGTTCGTGCGCAGCCGTTGAACAAGGAATTTTTCACCATCGCGGATGCCGACTACGATCTGCCCGATGACCAGGACAACCGCTTGGCCCCCCCGCTGGTGGGGTCGACGCGGCGCAAGCTTGCCATCGTATTATTCAATCTGGGCGGTCCGGACCGCCCAGAATCGATAAAACCTTTCCTCCTGAACCTCTTCCACGATCCCGCCATCCTGCGGGTGCCCTTCTTCGTCCGCCCGCTGCTGGCCCAGATCATTGCCACCGCGCGCGTCAAACCCGCAACCGAGAACTACGCCATCCTTGGTGGCAAATCCCCCCTGCTGGAACTCACCCAGGATCAGGCGGATGCCCTGGCCGATGCCGTATCCGGCCCCGATACCGACGCGAAATGCTTCATCGCCATGCGCTACTGGCACCCCTTCAGTCAGGAGGCCGCATCGGCCGTCAAAGCCTGGGGCGCCGACGAGATATTTCTCCTGCCGCTCTACCCGCATTTTTCCACAACCACCACCGGCAGTTCGCTCGCCGCCTGGCGTGATGCAGCACTCCGCGCCGGTCTCGCCCGCCCGGTCACCACCCTCTGCTGCTGGTTCGATGATGATGGCTACGTCGCCGCCACCGCCGCCATCGTGCGCCGCAGCCTGGCGGAGGCCCGCGCCGTCGCCACAGCGCCCTTGCGCATCCTTTTCTCTGCCCATGGCCTGCCGGAAGTCATTGTCGCCCGCGGCGACCCCTACCAGTTCCACATCGAATCCACCGTCCGGTCCGTCGTCGACCACCTGCAATCCGATGGCGAACCCCTCGATTGGCAGGTCTGCTACCAGTCCCGCGCCACGCCGCAGAAATGGCTGGACCCCTCCACCGAGGAAGCCATCGAATCCGCGGCGCGCGACAAGGTGGCGGTTCTCGTCGTCCCCATTGCCTTCGTCTCCGAACATTCCGAAACCCTGGTGGAGCTGGACGTCGAATACCGCGAGCTGGCCGAAAAAATGGGCGTCCCCGGCTATTTCCGCGCCCCCGCCCAGAACAGCGATGCCGCTTTCATCGCCGCCCTCGCCGGCCTTGTTCACACCGCGCGCCGCCGCGGCACCGGCATTTGCAGCTTCATGGGCACCCGCGCCTGTCCTGGGCACCATAAGGACTGCCCCATGCTCATGGCCGCGCCGGTTCTTGCACACGCCTCCGCCTGACAAAGCCATGACCTGGCTGCCCCTGCGTCTCGTCATCTTCGATTGCGACGGCGTTTTGATGGATAGCGAGCCAACCTCGCGCCTCGTTCTGATGGAGGAAGCCGCCACGCTGGGCTTCCCCCTCACCGAAGCCGGCGCCCACGCTTTCACCGGCCAGACCTGGCACGCCATCAAGCCGGTCTTCGAAGCCGCCATCGGCCGCACCTTGCCCTATCTCTGGCCGCAGATGCTGCGTGACCGCGTCATCGCCCGCATGGCCCAAACCATCCAGCCGATCCAAGGCGCCCGCGACGTGCTGGAGGCTACCACCGCGCTAGGCCTGCCCTATCGCATCGCGTCGAACTCCTCGCACGAGGAAATGGCCGTCAAATTCGGCGCCACCTTCATGGCCGAACTCGTCGCCGGCCGCACCTACAGCGCCGTTGATGTGCCACGCGGCAAACCGGCGCCCGATATCTTCCTCGCCGCCGCCGCCGGGGTCGACCCTCGCGCCTGCATCGTCGTGGAAGACAGCGCCCCAGGCATCACCGCCGCCCAGGCCGCCGGCATGCGCGTCATCGCCTACGCCCCGAAGGGTCTTCCCGCCGGCCTCACCCGCGCCCCCGATGCCACCATCACTAGCCTGGCCGAACTCCCACCCGCTTTCGCCGCCGCCATGCGTCCCCAGGCCGCCTGAGAATGCCCTTCCTGCTGCACCTCTACCCCTGGACCAAGGCGCTCCACATCATCTCCGTCATCGCCTGGATGGCCGGCCTTCTCTATCTCCCGCGCCTCTTCGTGTACCACTGTGATGCCCCACCCGGCAGCGAAACCAGCGAACTCTTCAAGATCATGGAGTGGCGTCTCAGCAAATACATCATGACGCCGGCGATGCTCGCCACCTTCGGCTTCGGTATCCTGCTCGCCCTCACCCCCGGCCTCGTCGATTGGCACGCCGGCTGGTTCTACATCAAGCTGGTTGCCGTTATCCTCATGGCCGGCGCGCACGGCGCCATGTCCCGCTGGCGGAAGGATTTCCTCGCCGACCGCAACCGCCGGCCCCAGCGCTTCTTCAGGATCGCCAACGAGGTGCCTACCGTCCTGATGCTCATCGCTGTGATCATGGTGGTGGTCCAACCCTTCTAACCCCACCCAATCCTTAGGGTGGGGTTTCGCCCACCATTTCCCCGGCACGCGCTCGCACAGCGAAGAAGAAAGCGCTTCTTTTTGAAAAAAGAAGCAAAAACTTTTACCTATGGCGCTTCGCCACTCGGCCGGAATGCTTTTCTTTTCCCAAGCCCCCTTGAAGGGCCGGCATGAGTGTGCCAGTTCTACGTCGCCGGGCCGGATTCTCTGTCGCCCAGGTTCTCCATATTCCCGCAGGCACTCTAAACCAGCGCGGATTCACCTTCCCTTAGCGGAATCTCAGTCCATGCTTGCCGCATGGCCATCCCCCTTTCAGCCACATGCGATGATCCGAGGCATCCCTTAATGCATCTCGCCGAACTCAAGGCCAAGTCACCGGCCGACCTGCTGAGCTTCGCGGAAAACCTGCAAATCGAGAACGCATCCAGCCTGCGCAAGCAGGATATGATGTTCGCGATCCTGAAGAACCTCGCCGAAAGCGACCAGGCGATCCACGGCGACGGAACGCTGGAGATCCTGCCTGACGGTTTCGGCTTTCTCCGCAGCCCCGAATCCAACTACCTGCCAGGGCCGGACGACATCTACGTCTCTCCCAACCAGGTCCGCCGCTACGGCCTGCGCACCGGCGACACGGTCGATGGCCAGATCCGCGCCCCCAAGGACGGCGAGCGTTATTTCGCTCTCCTCAAGCTGGATAACGTGAATTTCGAACCCCCCGAAGCGGTTCGTCATCGTATCAATTTCGACAACCTCACCCCCCTCTATCCCGACCGCCGCCTGAAGATGGAAATGGAAAATTTCCAGTCCGTCGCCAAAGGCCCTCAGCGCGACAACACACCCCGCGTGATCGATCTCGTCGCCCCCATCGGCATGGGCCAGCGCGCCTTGATCGTTGCCCCGCCGCGCACCGGCAAAACGGTGATGCTGCAAAACATTGCCACCGCCATCTCCGCCAACCACCCCGAAGTCTTCCTCATCGTCCTGCTCATCGACGAGCGGCCCGAGGAAGTCACCGACATGGCGCGAACGGTCAAAGGCGAAGTCGTCGCCAGCACCTTCGACGAACCGGCCACCCGCCACGTCCAGGTCACCGAAATGGTCCTGGAAAAAGCCAAACGCCTTGTTGAACACAAGCGCGACGTGGTGATCCTTCTCGATTCCATCACGCGTTTGGCCCGCGCCTACAACACCGTCGTTCCCTCCTCCGGCAAGGTGCTCACCGGCGGTGTGGACGCCAACGCCCTACAGCGCCCAAAACGCTTCTTCGGCGCCGCCCGCAATATCGAGGAAGGCGGATCGCTCACCATCATCGCCACCGCCCTGATCGACACCGGCAGCCGAATGGACGAAGTCATCTTCGAGGAATTCAAAGGCACCGGCAATTCCGAGATCATCCTCGACCGCAAACTCTCCGATAAACGCACCTTCCCCGCCATCGACATCACCAAGAGCGGCACCCGCAAGGAAGAACTCCTCGTCGACAAGGGCACATTGTCGAAAATGTGGGTCCTGCGCCGCATCCTCAACCCGATGGGCGCCTCCGACGGCATGGACTTCCTGCTGGACAAGCTGAAATACAGCAAAACCAACCAGGATTTCTTTGACGCCATGAACACCTGACACCAAAAAACCCCTCTTCCGCGCGTGGCGAGCAGAGGGATTGTGTGGGTGAGCGTGGTGCCGCTACCCACATGCTCCCCCACCAACACTACGTGGTGGAATCCCAACCCCCGGATATGCCATCCTGCCACGGACCGGCCCCACCCGCCGGCGGAGAGGACCACCCCATGCGCAAGGCGGATTACGCAACGGCGATCATCGTCGCGATGATGTTAAACCCCGCCGCGTCGCACGCGCAGCAACCCAAGCCTGCCGCCAAACCCGCATCCGCCGCGACGTCCAATCCCTTCATCGTGGAAAGCTGGGTCTCGCTGGCCCCCGCCCCCGGCTCCGCCGAAGCCCGCCTGGGCATGAGCGCGGAAGCCCCCAGCGTGGAAACCATCACCGTCATCGGCCAGCGCCACGCCATCCCCGAGGAACGTCTCTTCCCCACCACCACCCCCGGCGAATCCTGGCACTCCGATGCCGCCCAGCCCATGGTCCCCGGTCTTGGCGATTCTTGCAGCTACAAATACGGCTGCTTCGACAAGGACCAGACCGGCCTCTTCACCTCGGTCCCCGCCCTGCTGGGCAATAATTAAATCCTCCTAAACCCGCTCAACGCCTCTTTTACTGTGCGCAACCTCCTCTTAGCGCCTGCGCAACACCTCGCCTGCACTATCGCCGCCGCGACCCACAACGCGGGAAAATAATGCGGCACTTCCTTACCAGCCTGAAAATACGCACCAAGCTGCTCGCCGGATTCGTCCTCGTCCTCGCCATCACCGCCGCACTCGGCCTCACCAGCCTGCAGCGCATGTCGGCAATCAACGCCGCCGCCCGCATCGTCACCGTGCATGATTTCCAAAGCATCGTGCTCGCATCCAAGCTGCGGGCCGCCGCCTTGCGTCTGCGCATCAAGGAATATCATTACCTCGTCGGCGCCGATGCCACCGATCTCGCCGCCACCGGCCGCGCCATGGCTGGGCTGATCGGCGACTACCAAAACGCCCGGTCCGGCCTCGGCAAGCTCATCCTAGGCCCCGATCAAACCACCCGGATCACCGCTCTCGACAGCATCTGGGCGCGCTATCTCAACCTGCACAAGACCCTGATTTCGCTGGCCGATACCGACCGCGCGAAGGCCGCCGCCTTCCAGACCCAGCACATGACAGGTCCGATCGCCGAGATGATGCAGGCGCTCGATGCGATTTACGACTCCGTGGCTGCCCATGGCCAAGCCTCCGGCGCGGTGGCTGATCGTCTCTACGTCCAGGGCAGCCTGTTCATCGCCGTGTTGATCGGCCTTGCTTTGGCTGCGGCCTGCCTCGTCGGCGCCGTCTTGGTACAGGGCATCGCAACCCCCCTCCGCATCATGGCCACGGCCATGCGGTCCCTCGCCGCCCATGATATGGCCGTCAACATCTCCGGGCTCGGCCGCGGCGACGAAATCGGCGCCATGGCCGAATCCGTTCTCGTCTTCAAGGAGAGCATGCTCCGCGCCGATGCGCTCGCCGCCGAACGCGCCCAGGCGCAAGCCCACGCCATGTCGCAGCAGGCCACGCTACGCGCCTTGTCCGATGCGTTCGAGCGTGCCGCCACCGGCCTCGTGGCCGAAGTCGCAACCGCCTCCAGCACCCTTCAAACCACCGCGCAATCCATGGTTACCATGGCCCAGCAGTCCGGCAGCCAGGCCGCATCAGTCGCCCTCACCGCCGCCGATGCCAGCACCAGCGTGCAAACCGTCGCCGCCGCCGCCGACCAGCTCGCCAGTTCCATCACCGAAATCTCCCGCCAGGTCAGCCACTCGGCCGAAATCACCGGCCAGGCCGTCGCGGAAGCACAACGAACCGATTCGATCGTGCAGGCCCTGGCCGCCGCCTCCGCCAGGATCGGCCAGGTGGTTCAGCTCATCAGCCGCATCGCCGGCCAGACCAATCTGCTCGCCCTTAACGCCACCATAGAAGCCGCCCGCGCCGGCGCCGCCGGAAGCGGCTTCGCCGTCGTCGCCGGCGAGGTCAAAAACCTCGCCCAGCAAACCGCTCGCGCCACCGGCGAAATCGCCGCCCAGATCGCCGACATCCAGGCCGCCACCCAGCAGGCGGTCGCCGCCATCCACAGCATTGCCGCCATCGTGCAGGAAGTCAGCGCCATCGCCGCCAGCATCGCCGCCGCGGTGGAGCAGCAAGGCGCCGCCACCGCCGAAATCGCCCGCAACGTTCAGCAAACCGCCGCCAGTACCCAAAAGGTCACAAGCAGCATCACCGGCGTGGGTGAAATCGCCCAAGCCACCAGATCCGCTGCACAGGCCGTCCTGTCATCCGGGTCCAGCCTATCGCAACAGGCCAGCTCCCTCTCGGGCGAGGTTGTCAGCTTCCTGGCGAAGATGCGGGCTGCATAAAGACAAGAAACTTGTTCTTTTTTGAAAAAAAGAACCAAAAAACTTTTACCTATGGGGTACGCTTCCGGCGACTCCGCGACAGCACAATCAAAAGTTTTTTGCTTCTTTTTTTCAAAAAAGAAGACCTTCCTTCCCCAACCCCACCAATCCTGTGCCCCGCCCGCGCGATAGCCCCTGCACACCAAGCAGGAGCCATCCATGCCCCAATCCCCCCGCCTCGCCGGCCGCGTTGCCGTCGTCACCGGCGCCGCCCGCGGCATCGGCCGCGCCGCCGCCATCGCCATGGCCGCCGCCGGCGCCGACATTGTCGGCATCGATATCGTCGGCCCCGTCAGCCCCACGCTCGATGTCACCCCCGCAACCGCGGCCGAACTGGAGGAAACCGGCCGCCAGGTGCGCGCCCTCGGCCAGGAATGGATGGAAATCACGCTCGATCAGCGCGATCGCGCCGCCATTGCCCGCGCCGCCGCCCAGGTGCGCACGGAATTCGGCGGCCTGGACATCCTGTTTGCCAACGCCGGCATCCAGGGCTTCGCCTGCCTCCTGGACATGCACGATGCGGACTGGGACGATCAGATAAACGTCAATCTCACCGGCACCGCCAACATGGTGCGCGCCTTCGCGCCTCTGCTGGTCGATCGCGGGGCCGGCCGCATCATCCTCACCTCTAGCACCCAGGGCCGCCACGGCACCAAGAACGGCAGCGCCTATTCCGCGTCCAAATGGGGTATCATCGGCCTGATGAAATCCGCCGCCCTCGAGCTCGGCGCCCACAAGATTACCGTCAACGCCCTCATCCCCGGCCTGATCGACACGCCCCTCACCCGCCACGAGGAACGCTACGCCGCCGCCATCAAAGAGGCTGGCCAACACCCCTCCGGCGACGAAGCCAAGGACGAGGAATCCACCCGCCAATCCCAGCTCGCCAAAACCCCCCTCGGCGTACCCTGGATCGAGCCGGAGTCAGTCGCCCCTGCCGTCGTCTTCCTCGCCTCCGACGACGCCGCCATGATCAGCGGCGCCACCATCGACGTCACCGCCGGCGACAGCGCCCATTACCAGTAAATCCCAAGAGAGGTCCTGGGGGATCGCGATCAAGAAAGAGGAAGTAGTTCTTTTTTGAAAAAAAGAACCAAAAAACTTTTACCTATGGCATACGCTTCCGGCGGCTCGGCGACAGCACAATCAAAAGTTTTTTGCTTCTTTTTTTCAAAAAAGAAGACCTTTCTTCTACGGCAACAACACCGTGCTCCCCGTCGTCTCCCGCGCCTCCAGCGCCCGGTGCGCCGCCGCCGCATCCTGCAACGCAAACGTCTGATGCACCGCCGCCTTCACCACGCCGGCCGCCACAACCCCAAACAAATCCGCCGCCATCCGCTCCAGATCCGCGCGCTTGGCCGCATGGGTCGAAAGCGTCGGCCGCGTCAGGAACAAGCTCCCCTTCGCGCTCAATATGCTCACATCCACCGGCGGCACGGCGCCGGAGGCATTGCCGTACGAAACCATCAGACCCAGCGGCGCCAGGCAATCCAGGCTCGCCGCAAACGTATCCTTGCCCACGCTGTCATACACCACCGGCACCATCGCCCCGCCGGTGATGCGTTTCACCTCCGCCGGCAGCCCGGCAAGGCCAATCACCACATGCGCCGCCCCATTCTGCCGCGCCAGTTCCGCCTTCGCCTCGCTGGAAACCACGCCGATCACCCGGGCGCCGAGATGCTTCGCCCACTGGCACAGCAGCAGCCCCACGCCGCCCGCCGCCGCATGCACCAAGATCGTATCGCCGGGCTTCACCACGAACGTCCGGTGCAGCAGATATTGCGCCGTCAGCCCTTGCAGCATCAGGCAGGCCGCGGTCGCCATGTCCACCGTATCCGGCAGCTTGATCAGCCGCTCCGCCTGGATCACCCGGTTGATCGCATAGGCCCCCAGCGGCCCCGCATAGGCCACCCGGTCCCCAACCGCCACGCTGGTCACATCCGGGCCCAGCGCGGTCACCACGCCCGCCCCCTCCTGGCCGATCACCGCGGGAAAACCCGGCACCTTGTACAGCCCGGTCCGGAAATACACGTCGATGAAATTCAGCCCGATCGCCTCGTGCCGCACCAGCGCCTCGCCCGGCCCCGGCTCGGGCAGCGGCACATCCTCCCATTTCAGCACCTCAGGCCCGCCATAGGCATGGATGCGGATCGCTTTGCTCATTGGCCCTCCAGACGCATCACACCCTGCCCCATGCCGCATGTGTCAGACTGGGCGCGACGCTCCAGCCCCAACAGCCAAATCTTGGTGTCCACTCCATCGCCGCCGGAATAGCCCCCAATCCCGGCGCTGCCCACCACCCGGTGGCAGGGGATGATGATCGGAATCGGGTTTGCCCCGTTCGCCCCGCCCACGGCCCGCGCCGATCCCCCGGCCCGCGCCGCGATCGCCGCATAGCTCGCCGTCTGCCCATACGGGATCGCCCGCAGCGCCGCCCACACGCGCTGCCGGTAGGCACTGCCCGCCGGCGCCAGCGGCAGATCGAACTCTGTCAGCGCGCCATCGAAATACGCCTGCATCTGCGCCCGCCCGCGCAGCAGCAGCGCGGTCTGCACCTGGTCGCGCCCAAACCCCCAATCGAGCGCCACGATTGCCCCGTCCTCTTCCGACAAGGTCAACGCGCCTACCGGCGTGTGAAACGATAGCTGCGGCATGGACGGCATCACTAGGCTGGAAAGGAACGAGAAGGAAGGATGTTCTTTTTTGAAAAAAAGAACCAAAAAACTTTTGCTTGTTCGCCTTCCCCGCTACCCGACACGGCCGGCTCAACGCGTACCTGAACACAGAAAAGTTTTTTGCTTCTTTTTTTCAAAAAAGAAGACCTTCCTTCCTTTCTGGATATACCATGCCCCCCGACCCACCCCCCTTCTTCGACTTCCACGTTTTCGTCTGCACCAACCGCCGCCCAGACGGCCACAAGCGCGGCAGTTGCGCCGCCGCCGGCTCCGAAAAACTGCGGGACTACATGAAGGCCCGCGCCCGCGAGCTCGGCCTGGCCCGCACCCGCATCAACACCTCCCTCTGCCTGGACCGCTGCGAGCGTGGCCCCTGCATCGTCATCTACCCGGAGGGCATCTGGTACGGCGTCAAAACCACGGCAGATATCGACCGCGTTCTCTCCGCCCATCTCCAATCCCACGGCCGCGCCACCGAGCTCATGCTCCCCGCCACCGATCCGTGACCCAACTCGCCGAGGGCGCGGCCACCGACACCATTTTCGCGCTCGCCACCGGCGCCGGCCGTGCCGCCATCGCCATCATCCGCCTCTCCGGCCCCGCCACGCCCGCCATCCTCACCGCGCTGGCCGGCCCCCTGCCCACCCCCCGCCGCGCCACCTTGCGCAAGCTGCACGATCACGCCGGCACGCTTCTCGACCACGCCCTCATCCTCTTCCACCCCGCCCCCGCCAGCTACACCGGCGAGCACACCGCGGAGCTTCACCTCCATGGCGGCCGCGCCATCTTCGCCGCCGTCACCGCCGCGCTCCTCCACGCCGGCGCCCGCCCCGCCGATCCCGGCGAATTCACCCGCCGTGCCTTCCTCGCCGGCAAGATGGATCTGCTGGAAGCCGAAGCCATCGCCGACCTCGTCGACTCCGAAACCGAAGCCCAGCGCCGTGCCGCCCTCCGCCAGCTCGGCGGCGCCCAATCCGCCCTGCTTGCCGGCTGGGCCGCCCGCCTGACCCACGCGCTGGCCTTCCAGGAAACCCTGATCGACTTCCCCGACGAGGACCTGCCCCCCCACATCGAAGCCACGCTCCTGGCCGACCTCGAGAATCTTCTCGCCGAGATCCAAACCCACATCGCGCTCGCCCCCGCCGGCGAACGGCTCCGCACCGGCCTCACCTTCGCCATCGCCGGCCCCCCCAACGCCGGCAAATCCTCCCTGCTCAACGCGCTCGCTCGCCGCGACGCCGCTATTGTCTCCCCCCACCCCGGCACCACGCGCGACCCCATCGAGATCCACGCCGAATTCGCGTCCATCCCCGTCACCCTGATCGACACGGCCGGCCTGCGCCCCACCGCGGACCCCATCGAGGCCGAGGGCATCGCCCGCGCCCGCGCCCGCGCCCAATCCGCCGACCTCGTCCTTCACCTCATCGACGCATCCGCCCCCACCCCGCCCGACCCCGCCCCCGGCCCCACCACCCTGCTCATCGCCAACAAGATCGATCTCGCCCCGCCCCCGCCCGGCGCCATCGGCATCAGCGTCACATCCGGGCAGGGCCTGCCCGCCTTGGAAACCCTTCTTGCCGCCCACGCCGCCCGCCTCACCCACGCCGGCGCCACCCCCCTTCTTTCCCGCGCCCGCCACACCGCCGCATTGCGTGACGCGGCCAGCGCCCTCACCGCCGCGCTGGCCGCCCCCGCCCCCGAGCTCCGCGCCGAGGACCTGCGCCACGCCCACCACGCCCTCGCCCGCATCACCGGCAAAACCGACCCCGAAGCCCTGCTGGACGTCATCTTCCGCAGCTTCTGCATCGGCAAATAACCGAAACGCACAAGGCCAAATCGCGCGAGTAGGGCGTGCTCCAGCACGCCAACCCAAGCACAGCGCGGGTTTGCCCGGCCGGAAATGGCTTGCGTTGATCGGCCAACACCTGTGCTGGAACGATGCCAAGGGCCGCAACCTTGAACGCGCGTTCACCGAACCGAATTTGCTGATTGACTGGCGCAGCCTCCAACGGCCCGCATTGAACCAGTCTTGACATTAGCTATCTCCCTAATTAGCTTCATGCCTATGAACGTCCTGTTCAAGGCCCTCGCCCACCCATTGCGCCGGGAAATCATTGAGATGCTACGACCGGGCCCGCTGACCTCGGGCCAGATTGCTGCATCATTTGCTGAAAGCTGGCCGACCATTACCGGCCATCTCGCTGTGCTTCGCGAGGCTGGGCTAGTCGACTCTGAGAGGGACGGAACACAGATCCGCTATCGCTTGGTGATTTCCGCCATCGAGGAAGGGCTAGCCTTCCTGCTCCAGTTAACGAGCGAAACAAATGTCGTTGCTAGACCACGAGAAAGGAAATTTGCGCGGTGAGACTGTGCCTTGTCGAAACGGCTTCGGCAGCGATCCTGCCGGCCGACGCGTACCTCACCTGGTCGACATTGCCGCGCGGGAATGCAAGCCTGCCGGAAGCGATTTTGGTTCTCGGCTTTAGCCTCTACGCAGCGATTGCCATTGCTTGGCTTGGTTGGCAACGCAGGCAGGCTATCGTGTCGCCCGCTCGTCAAATGGGCCTGTATGTGGGGCAGTTCCTGATGCTGTGTGTGAGCATCGCACTCGCTGTCACGGTCGGAGCCTCCACTTCAGCAGTTGCCGGGCTTAATCCCAACAACTGGCTGCTGCTGCCTCTGACGATCGTCTTCATCCTGATCGGCGCATTCATCGGCAAGGTGCCGCCGAACATTTTTGTTGGCTTGCGCACGCCCTGGGCGCGCCGCAGCCGTTTGGCCTGGGATCTTTCGAATCGCTTGGCCGGCAAACTTATCCTCATCACGGGTGTCGCCGGGCTGGTGGTGGTCCTCTGCGGCCGGGCCGCAGCTTCTGTCGTGCTGCTCGGCACAGGCGGAGTGCTTGCAACCGTTGCCGGCGCGTGCCGCAGCTTCTGGGTCTGGCGAACCGATCCAGACCGGATGGCCTGACCATGCCGACTGCGCCGGCACCCCCATGTGCAATGCAAAACACGATCACGACCCACGCAAAGCCGCAGGTATGGCATGCCTGCGTAGTGCTTGCCGTAATAGCGTGTATGTCCCTTCTTGGCTTTGTTCAGCACAGCCCTCCCTATGTCGAAATCCCCGGGCTGACCGTTCGATTGTCTGCGTATGTAACCGTCATCGCTATCGAATGGCTACTCGTGGTCTTCATTTGGCACGCGCAGCGCCAGCAGGGGGAGACTGTCGCAGCCCTTGTCGGCGGGCATTGGCCGAATTGGCGTGCCGGCCTGAAGGATTTCGGACTTGCCATCGGCTTCCTGCTTGTCGGCGTACCCGTAACGTCCGCCATGGCGATGCTGACGCCCACGTCGCCTGGCATGTTGCGGGCCATCCCTGGCACGCCGGCTGAGGCGGCAATTTACGTCCTGCTGTCTTGCACGGCAGGATACTGCGAGGAGCTCATCTTTCGCGGTTTCCTGATGCAGCGCTTTTGGCGCTGGACCGGCAGCAAGACGCTAGCTGTGGGGTTTCAAGGTTTGGCGTTTGGCTTAGCGCATGGCTATCAGGAATGGCGCATGGCCGTTATTGTCCTCTACGGGTGCATGTTCGGTGTTTTCGCTCTTTGGCGAAAAAGCCTTCGGCCCGGTATGCTCGCTCACAGCATCCAGGATGCGATTGGCGGTCTTCTGGCGTTCTTGCTCATGCGTGCTTAGCCGCAGCGCGTAGCCCGCATGAAGCGCAGCGCAATGCGGGTCGGGCCGTGTGACGCACCCCTCAATCACGTTGGAAAATGCCCTTTTCAGCGCGGGCCAGCGGCCGGGGTCATCATCATCATCCGTTGGCAGCATCCGGATGCCATGCATGTGGTCTGGCGTACGACCCAAGCATCAATGTGGAACGGCGCCTGCGCGCGCGTCGTTCGAACCGCCTCGCGCAACACGTCGATGCGAGCCACCTCAAGGTCGCTCGCCCGGTTCAGCAAGTTTGCGGTGAAGATATACGTTCCGCCTGATACTGGGTTACGGCGATTGTCCGGCATGGCAACCAAAGCGCCGCAAAGGATAGCTTGAACTTGTCTACTCGATCAACGCACCGTTGAGAATTAACGGGCCATTGGGAATAACAATCCTTTCTCAACCCGCGGGTTCGTATGAGGTGAAATAGCAACATAGAGGCGTTCAGTCGGTCGTTCAAGAGCCAACAGATGTAGTGAATACTGAACGGAAAGGTGGAGCAAAATGCGGCGGTTCTTTTACATTTTTCCGGTTATGGTCGGAGTTTTGATCTATTTGCCGGTGTACTATTTTCAGCTTCGTGAAGAGCCGGTGCACTGCAACGCGGCAAATAAGGTAATTGTTTGTTGGGGCGGCGAGCGAGGAAGCGAACTTATTCCCCTTGAGTGGATAGCGAGGCCGCCGGACACCTATTTGCTGAAAGGCATTTACACACGAGTTGGCGTTTCCATACAAATTGCCCATTTAATGGGCTTATATCTACCAGCTTGCATCATTATCCTTACAATCGTTCTCGCGTTTTGGATGTATTGGAAATCGAATAAGGACACGGGTGAAATGCAGTGCGTAGCCCGCATGAAGCGTAGCGCAATGCGGGTCGGGCCGGGCGACGCACCCCTCAATCAAAATTAGCGTCCACGCTCGTGGTGGAAATTGGAGTGCCGCTGTTGGGGCTTCTGCCCCGGAGGTCGGCGTGGCCGTCCGGAGGGGCAGAAGCCCCAACAGCGGCCGGGTTTGAGGCCGTCACCGGATCAGGGGCTGTCGTGGAGTTGCGAGACTTCAACCTGACCCGAGAGGACCCGATGACCGCGAACAGCTTACCACTGGCAGACGTGGACTTTACTCAGTTTATGGCGCTTTCGTTTTTTTTATCAAAGGTTCTTGGCTGTTGCTTCTAAAGTCGATTTCAATTCGCGCGCCTGAGCTACAAGCTCCTAGATCCTCCACTGTATCGTAAGCGGCTTTCGGCGAGCCGGTCCAGGATCGCCTGCGCGCCAGCCTTGTCGGATGCATATAGAGCTGCCTTTCTTGCCGCTGCCCATGCTTCTTCCACCCTGTCCAGCCGAATCAGGCAATCGCGCAGCGCGGTCCAGCCGCCGTCATGGACCGGATCCAGCGCCACCGCGCGCGCGAACGTATCGAGAGCGCCCTCCATATCGCCGCTGCGCCACAGCAGATGCCCCAGTCGACGCGCAAACATCGCGTCCTCGTCCAGCGATGCGGCGCGCTGCTGCCACGTCAGCGCGCCCGCCAGATCGCCCTCCGCCTCCAGAATCCGTGAAAGCTCATGCGCGCCCATGGCCGATCCCGGCGCTTCGGCCAGGCCGATCTCCAGCTTGGCGCGGGCGCCCGGCCTGCCGGATTGCGCGTCGATCACGCCTTCCTGCAGCGTCTCGCTCCAGCGCGCCTGCATGAACCGCAGCACGTATTCGTCGAAGGTGAATCTGCCCTCCCACAGGAACGGATAGCATGTGTGTTCGCTCACCCAGCGCATGCCGAAGAACGCGGCAACCGACGGGTGCACGGGCACGAAGCGCGGGACGAACGGCGCCTCACGCAGATGATCACGGATTCGCTGGCCGTATTTCGCGTCCAGGCCGATCCGGTCGCACAGCGTTCCCGCCAGGTGGCGCGCAATCCGGCCGCTGAAATGGAACGCGGATTGAAACAGCTGTTCTTCCCCCAGGAAGCGCTCGATGATATCGGCACAGGCGTACCCCGCGGCCGCGTCCACCTGGCGCTGGCCCTGCATCGCCAGTTCGTAGAGCCGGCCGACATGCGCCTCGCGGGCCACGTCATGGGCACGGTAGCGCGCCAGGGCTTCCTCCGGCGCCGTGCCGGCCATCAGCAGCTTCGCCAGGAAGCGATCATTATATTCGCGCGTATAAGGCTGGTTGCCGACGCGGTGCGCCGGGTTCGAGGGATGGCGCACATCCTGGTACGGATAGAGAAACCCGCCATTCACGCTCGGCACCAGGTGCAGCTTCACGCCATTCGGAATGTGGTCGTGTGTCAGTGGCGGCGGCTGCGTTGTTGCCTGGGCAACAACGCATTCGGCTCTGGCCAGCCTTGCATAAGAGTTGTCGTTGATACCGTTATAGGCATCGACGAAATCGGTGGTAATCCCCAGCGACCGCGGCACGAAACGCTGGATGATCCGCCCGAGCGTCTCCACTTGACAGTTGCCCAATAAGACTACGTGCATGCGATCTAAGGCTCTCTATAGGCAGCGCGTAGCGCGTAGCGCGTAGCCCGCATGAAGCGTAGCGCAATGCGGGTCGGGCCGGGTGACGCACCCTTCAATCAAAATCAGAGTCCGCGCTCGTTGTGGAAATTGGAGTGCCGCTGTTGGGGCTTCTGCCCCGGAGGGCGGCGTAGCCGTCCGGAGGGGCAGCAAGCGTAGGGCGTGCTCCAGCACGCCAAACCCAGCGCGCAACGCGCGGCTGTTCCGTTTTGTGTCGGCAATGCCTTGCTGGAGCACGCCCTACGTTTGAAGCGACATTTCCGAATTCATCGCCCGTCTGCTGACCTGTGCCGAACACCCCCAAAGCCGCCGTTCCGCTCCCGGCCAAGTCCGGCCAGTCCCAATGCCGGAAAACAAGCATCATCTGGATCGGCTACGCCCATCCCCCCCCTTCTTCCCCGCCAAAACCCCCAGCAACCGCTGTATCACCGCCGCCCCCGCAATCGATGTGATATCCGCATGATCATACGCCGGCGCCACCTCCACAACATCCCCACCCACAATATCCATAAACTCTAGCCCACTCAGAATCATCAGCGCCTCACGCGATGATAACCCACCTGCCACCGGCGTCCCCGTGCCAGGCGCAAACGCCGGATCAAGGCAATCAATGTCGAAACTCACATACGCCTTGGCATCGCCAACACGCTCCCGGATCCGCGCCAGCACCCCATCCACCCCCAGCCGCGCCACATCATCGCCATACACAATGTCCAGCCCGCACGTATCCGGCGCATGCGTGCGGATCCCGATCTGAATCGATGTCTCCGGCACGATCACCCCGGCCCGCACCGCCCGCGCCACAAACGATCCATGGTCGATCCGCTCATCCGCGTCGAACCACGTATCCTGATGCGCATCGAACTGCACCAAAGCCAACGGCCCATGCCTCTCCGCATGCGCCTTCAACAGCGGCCACGTCACAAAATGGTCCCCGCCAATGGAAAGCAACGTCACGCCGGCATCCAAAATCGGCTTCGCCTGGGCCTGGATCCGCTGCGGCGTCTCACCATGCATCCCGAAATCCAGCGCGCAATCCCCATAGTCGATCACGGCAAGATTGGCGAACGGATCGGCATGGAACGGATATTGCGGATCACCCTCCATAATGGCCGAAGCCCGCCGCACCGCCTGCGGCCCAAATCGCGCGCCAGGCCGGTTGGAAACCGCCGCATCGAACGGAATCCCCCACACCGCCACGTCCACGCCCGCAAGATTCCGCGTCAGCCGCCGCCGCATGAACGAAAGCACGCCGCTATAAACAGGCTCGTGTGAGCCACCATACAGATCGCTACCGTAGATGGCCGTGTCGGTCTCAAGACTTGGCTTTTCGGGGTCGGGCATAACGAAATTCCTACAGAAGAATGTTCTTTTTTGAAAAAAAGAACCAAAAAACTTTTGCTCTTTGGCCTACGCTGCCGGCACGTGGCGCGCCACTTAAACAAGCGTCTTGTGCTCGGAAAAGCTCAGCACCTGGCAGGGCGGGTTGCAGGGCCGCGCCCTTGATGGGAGACAGGGCCAAAGGCTGTTCTTTTTGAAAAGAACAATCAGAAACTCTACTCGTTTGGTTTTCGGCAGATGCGAGCATCCAACCCACACTACGACGTCATCGTGATCGGCGGCGGGCATGCGGGCACCGAAGCCGCCGCCGCCGCCGCCCGCGTGGGCGCCAGAACGCTGCTGCTCACCCAGCGTCTCGACCGTATCGGCGAAATGTCCTGCAACCCCTCCATCGGCGGCATCGGCAAAGGCCACCTGGTGCGCGAAATCGACGCGCTTGACGGCATCATGGGCCGCGCCGCCGATCAGGCAGGCATCCACTTCAAGCTGCTCAACCGCAGCAAAGGCCCCGCCGTCCGCGGCCTGCGCGCCCAGGCCGACCGCACCCTCTACCGCCAGGCCGTGCAAGCCCTCCTGGCCGAAACCCCCAACCTCACCCTTGCGGCCGATACCGCCGAAGACCTGATCATCAGCCCCGCAGGCGCCGCCGCCGCTGTCCTCACCAACACAGGCAAGCACATCCACGCCGGCGCCATCATCATCACCACCGGAACCTTCCTGCGCGGCGTCATCCATATCGGCCACACCCAATCCCCCGCCGGCCGCATCGGCGAACCACCGTCCACCGGGCTGGCCTACACCCTCGCCCGCCTCAACCTGCCGCTCGGCCGCCTCAAGACCGGAACCCCCCCGCGCCTGGATCGCACCACGATCGACTGGGCGAGCCTGCCGCCCGATCACGGCGACCCCACCCCCGCCCCGTTCAGCTTCATGACGGACGCCATCACCACCCCCCAAACCGACTGCCGCATCACCGGCACCACACAAGCCACCCACACCCTCATCCGCGACAACCTCCACGCCTCCGCCATCTACGGCGGCGGCATCACCGGGCGCGGTCCACGCTACTGCCCCTCTATCGAAGACAAAGTCGTCCGCTTCGCCGACCGCACGCGCCATCAGATTTTCCTGGAACCGGAGGGCCTGCCCGGCGGGGAAGACGGCAACACCATCTATCCCAACGGCATCTCCACCAGCCTGCCCGCCGACCTCCAGTCCGCCATGCTCGCCACCATCCCGGGCCTGGAACACGCCCGGATCCTGCGCCCCGGCTACGCCGTGGAATACGATTACGTCGATCCCACTTCCCTGCACCCCACGCTGGAACTCAAGCAGGTCAAAAACCTGTTCCTTGCCGGGCAGATCAACGGCACCACCGGCTATGAGGAGGCCGCCGCCCAAGGGATACTCGCCGGCATCAACGCCGCCCGCCGCGCCGGCGGCAGCCGGGGGATCATCCTGGACCGCGCCTCCAGCTATATCGGCGTGATGGTCGACGACCTCACCACACGCGGCGTCTGCGAGCCCTATCGCATGTTCACCTCCCGCGCCGAATTTCGCCTCACCCTGCGCTGCGACAACGCCGACCTCCGCCTCACCAACATCGGCATCGCAGCCGGCTGTGTGGCCCTACCCCGGCAGATGCGCTTCGCCGCCTACCAGGCCGAAGTGGCCGCGGCCCTCGCCCAGGCGGCGGCCGATCTGCGCACCCCGTCCGCGCTGGCCGCCGCCGGGATCGAAATCCGCCAGGATGGCCAGCCCAAAACCGTGCTGGACCTGCTCGGCCACGGCCATGAGCCGGCCAGGATCGAAGCCGCCTTCCCCTGGATGCGCAGGCTCTCACAGGGTGCGCGCGCGCAAATCGAGGTGGAAGCGCTCTACCGCGGCTACATCACGCGCCAGGCCGGCGAAGTGCGGCAACTCCGCGCGACCGAGGCGGTGACCATCCCCGAGGAAATCGATTATGCGGCCATCAAGGGCCTGAGCACCGAGGCGCGGGAGCGGCTGTCAGCCTCGCGGCCACGGTCGCTCGGCGCGCTGAGCCGGTTGCAGGGGATCAGTGCGGCCACGTCGATGGCAGTTCTGGCCCATCTGCGCCGAACGGGGTGAATGTTTCACGTGAAACACTCCACATCCTGCCCCAAAATGTTTCACGTGAAACAATCCGCGTCCCCACCCCCCATCCAAAATGTTTCACGTGAAACACTCCACAGGCTGGAGGTGTTCGCCGAGCGCCTTCTCAGCTGGAACGCCCGGATAAACCTCATCAGCCGCGCGGATGCGCCCGATGTTTGGTCCCGCCACATCGCGGATTCGCTACAGCTTGTCCCCTTGGTCCCTCCGCATTGCGCGCGCGCGATCGATCTGGGGTCGGGCGCCGGTTTTCCGGGGCTGATCCTTGCCATCGCCACCGGCATTCCGTTCGATCTGATCGAATCCGATCACCGCAAAGCAAGCTTCCTCAGGGAGGCGGCTCGTGCCACCTCCGCCCCCGTAGCGGTGCATGCGTGCCGGCTCCAGCAATCGCCGTGCAAGCCGGCGCCCCTGATCACCGCCCGCGCGCTTGCGCCGCTATCCTGCCTGCTGGAATTCGCCACGCCTTTGCTCGCGCAAGGGGGCGTCTGTCTGTTTCCGAAGGGAGAAAATGCCGAAACGGAGGTGCAGGCGGCGCTTGCGTCGTGGACCATGAAAGTGGAACGGCATATAAGTTCAACACACCGTAGCGGCGTGATTCTGCGGATCAGCGAGGTTGCCCGTGTCTGACAGTTTCACCAGCCGCGTGATCGCCATCGCCAACCAGAAGGGCGGCGTCGGCAAGACTACCACGGCCATCAACCTGGCCACCGCCCTAGCGCTTCAGGGGCGGCGGGTGCTGCTGATCGATCTCGACCCCCAGGGCAATGCCTCCACCGGTGTGGGCCTCGATCGCCGGCGCCGCAGCGTGGGCACCTACACCATGCTGATCGAGGGGCGCGACCCTGCCTTTCTGGTGCAGCCCACCGACATCAAGGGGCTGGAGGTGATCCCAGCCGATCCGGATCTGGCGGGGGCGGATGTGGAGCTGGTGGGCATGCCGCGCCGCGAATTTCGCCTGCGCGAAGCGGTGCTGGCGACCATCGGGTACGACTATATTATCATCGATTGTCCGCCGAGCCTGAGCCTGCTGACATTGAACGGGCTGGTGGCCGCATCCTCGGTGCTGGTGCCGCTGCAATGTGAATTTTTTGCCCTGGAGGGGATCAGTCAGTTGGTGAAGACGATCGACCTGGTGAAGGCGAAGCTCAACCCGCGTTTGTCGTTGCAGGGCATCGTGCTGACGATGTTTGATCAGCGGACGAACCTTTCCGACCTGGTGGCGGCCGATGCGCGGAGTTTCTTTGGCGATCGGGTGTACGAAACGGTGATCCCGCGCAACATCCGCATTTCGGAAGCGCCGAGCCATGGCAAGTCGGTTCTGGTGTATGACAAGAGTTCGGCTGGTGCGATGGCCTATGTGAAGCTGGCGGATGAGTTGTTGCGGCGCGAACGGAAGCTGGCGGCGTGAGCGTGGCTAGTCCCCGGCTGGGTCGCGGGCTGGCCGCGCTGATGGGTGATGCGCCGGCGGCGGAGGCGGTGTCCGATGCCGGGCGGGGGGCGATCCGGGCGCTGCCGGTGGAGAAGCTGGAGCCGGGACCGTTTCAGCCGCGCACGAGTTTTGATCCCGCGGCGCTGGGCGAGCTGGTGGAGTCGATCCAGGCGCGGGGGATTCTGCAACCGTTGCTGGCGCGGCCGCATCCGCGCTTGCCGGACCAGTATCAGATCATCGCCGGGGAGCGGCGCTGGCGGGCGGCCCAGCAGGCGGGGCTGCATGAGGTGCCGGTGCTGGTGCGCGACCTCTCGGACCAGGATGCGATGTCGGCCTCGCTGGTGGAGAATTTGCAACGCCAGGATCTGAACCCCATCGAGGAGAGCGAGGGGTTTCGCCGCCTGATGGACGAGTTCGGGCTGACGCAGGAGAGCCTTTCGGTCGCGGTGGGCAAGTCCCGCAGCCACATCGCCAACACGCTGCGGCTTTTGCACTTGCCTGCTGCCGTGCGCGCCGAGGTGCAGCGCGGCCGGCTGACGGCGGGGCATGCGCGCGCGCTGCTGACGCATCCGGAGCCGGAGACGATCATGAAGGCGGTGATCGAGCGGGGCCTGAGTGTGCGCCAGACGGAAGCGCTGGCCGCGCCGAAGTCCGTGCCGCTGCATCCACCCAGCAAGCATGTGAAGAGTGACGATACGCGGGTGCTGGAGCGGGAGCTTTCGGAAAAGCTTGGGCTGGTGGTGCAGATTTCCTATGACGGCACGGGCGGCTCGCTGACGCTGAAGTATCGTAATCTGGATCAGCTTGATAGTTTGATGACGTTATTGACGCGGCTCAAGTCGTAGAAAGAAGAAAGAGTCTTCTTTTCTGAAGAAAAGAAGCAAAAGACTTTTGTTTGTTGGCTCTGGCCTGCTATCCGACTCGCCAGCTTCGCGCGACACCCAAAGAAGTAAAAGTTTTTTGCTTCTTTTTTTCAAAAAAGAAGGCCTTCCTTCCTGATGCTCACTGCCCCCGTCCCCGAACTTCCCGCACAGCTTGTAGCTAGTGCCACTGTGCTGCCCAACCGGGCGGCCATCCTGCCGCTGCTGCCCAAGCATAAGGTGATCGTGGAGGTTGGCGTAGGTCTGGGCTGGTTCTCCAATCAGCTGCTCTGGAATTGCGCCCCTCGCCGGTTCGTCGGCATTGACACGTTCCTTCTCCATACGTGCGCCGATGTGTTCGGCATGTCGGCCAAGGAGCGTTTCGGCGGCCTGACGCATCGCGAGTATTACCAAAGCGAAATGGAAAAACACCCTGCCGGCAGCGTGGTGACCGTGATGGAAGGCGATAGCGCCGACATGCTCGCGGCGCTGGAGGATGAAAGCGCCGACATTATCTACATCGACGGCGATCATGGCTATGACGGCGTGATGCGGGATCTGATGCAGGCAGGGCGCAAGATCAGGCCGGATGGTTATCTTATTGTGGGGGACTACATTCTCATCGATCACCTGCATGCCGATCAGCCCTATGGCGTGATCTACGCGACAAACGAGTTCATGCTCAGCCAGGGCTGGGCGATGCAATATTTCGCGCTGCAGACCAACATGTATTGCGATGTCGTGCTGCGACGGCCCGATGTGGTGGCCGCCGGCGCCGCGCGCCTGCGAGACCTCGAACGTGAGAACGCGGCGCTCCGGGATGAGATCAGGCAACTCCGCAGTTCCCGCAGCTGGCGCATCACCGCCCCGCTTCGGCGCCTGCGCGGCGGCTGAGATGCGGGATGGAGTGGGGTGACGAGAGGGATCAGCCCGCGTGGTAGAATGCGGCAACGATGCGGGGTAGCCAAACCAGGTCGATCGCGGCAACGGCGAGCGGGAGCGATTGCAGCACCAGGCTCGCACGCGGCCGCGGCCAGAGCGGCGGGGCCAGTGCCAGCGCGGGGATCAGCGGCAGGAAATAGCGGCCCTGGATACCGCCGATCCACGGCATTCCCACTGGTGTCCATTGCACATAGAGCGCCGTCCCCACCGCGATCGCTGCCAGGCTGGCGGCTGCCAGGGGTAGCGCGCAATCGATCCAGGAAGCGGGGCACCGCGGCAGCGGGGGGGACGCCACAATGTTGGACAGCACCGAGGCTGCCAGCGCGGCAAACCAGAGATAATAGAGGCCGGGCGGCAACAGGATGCAAAGCCAATCGAGGATGCCGACCAACTGGTGCAGAAGCAGATCGGCTTGCGTCCAGATGCTGCGCACCGGCAGCGTAATGGCCAGCGCAGGGTGCGCAGCCAGTACGCGAAGTTGCGCGGCAAAATCCGGGCCGGCGAACATCGCCGGCCGCGCGCCCGGCCACAGCGGCCCGGCTTCCGCGGGCGGTAGCGGCGGCGGTTGAATGACGTATGCGGCCCCCCACACCGCCCAGCCCAAGGCCGGGAGCGGTACCAGCGCAGCGATCGCGAGCCGGCGCCACAGATCCTGCCGTGACAAGGGCAGGAGCAGAAGCAACGCCAGCGGCGCGTATGGCGGCTTGCTGGCGATCAGGACCGTCAGCAGCATCGCAGCCGCAGCGAACCACGGCGAGCGGGCCGGGGTTGCGAGGCAAGGCAGGCGGCTCAGGCAGGCGCAGGCCAGCGCGGCGGTGGCGATGAGCAACCCGTCCTGGCTGCAAGACGCTGCCAGGCTCAGGGTCATCGGCAGCAGCAGCACACAGGCAATCGTCGCCTGCCCCCGCCGCGCAACCGTTAGTGCCAATGCGCCGATCACTGCGAAGCAAGCGATGTTGGCGAGCCGGATGGCCAGGAAGGCCAGCGCAGGGGAGCCGCCCAAAAGCCGTGTGATGGCGATTGCCAACGCGCCGGGCACATAGGGCAACGGCTCGTAGGCGACGACGCTGCTGCCCGTGGGTATAAACAGGGTGCGCGGATACCAGGTGACCGCCTCTGACTGGCGGATCATCGCCTCTGTCTGCGGCTGCGGCGCCGTCAGCATTGGCTGTACTGGCATCGTCGGCACGCCTTTGAGTGCAACATTGGCCGGCAGCCCGCTGACCCACCGCCCGCCCTGCTTCTCGCGATGGCCAATCCAGGCCCCATGCAGCAGGCTATCAGCCCGCAATGCGTGAACGAGTTCGTCGGGTGCGTGGCCTAGGGGAATGAGAAAGGCAAGTTGGAGGGCGGTGGGGATCGCGAGAAGAAGAAAGAGGGTTCTTTTTTGAAAAAAAGAACCAAAAAACTCGTGTGTATTTAAGCGCACGCTGAGCCTGCCATGTCGGGTGGCGGATGGGGGCGGAAGGAAAATGTGGGCAGCGGTGCGGTGCGGATGTGCGCTGCTGCGAGGCATGGGCGGTTCTGGCGTGGTGGGCCGACGCGCAGCCTACACCGGCTGACGCACACGCGGTAAGGCGCCCAGAGACATTGCAGCGGCGGGAGGGTTTGGCCGCGATGGCGGAGGTTGAGGATTTGCGCCGGATGGCGCTGGCGCTGCCTGGCGCGCGCGAAGACAGGTTTCGGGGATGATGGGCAGACCCGCGGGCGACGCCTGGAAGCGACGCATTCGGTGCCGGCACCGCAGGAAGACTCAACCACGAAGGCACCAAGACCCGAAGAAGGGCACGAAGAAAAATCTCCATGCGTCTTCTTCGTGGCCTCCTTCGTGGCTTGGAGCCTTCGTGGTTATCTTTCTTCCTTGGTGCCGTGCCGGCGGCGCAGCCGAGCCAAGGCTGGACCAGTGTATGACGTGGCGGCAAGCAACCCTAACCAGCCGCATCCACCAGAACCACCTCCGCATCGTCCAACGCCTTCACCCGCAATTCCGCCTCCTGCGCAATCGCGGCGCCGTCACGCGCATTCAGCCGCACCCCATTCACTTCAATCACGCCACGCGCGGGCACCAGATACGCACGGCGGGATTCCCCCAGCTCATATATCGTCTCAGACCCCGCCTTCAGCGTTGCCCCCAGCACCCGCGCATCCGTGCGGATCGGCAGCGCGCCCTCATCCTGCGCGAACCCGCTCGCCAGCGTCACGAACTTGCCCGAACGCTCACCTTTCGGAAACGGCTTCGCCCCCCAGGAGGGTTTCGCACCGCGCGCGGTCGTTTCGATCCAAATCTGGAATATCCGGGTCGTCTCCGGCTCCCGATTGTATTCGGAGTGGCGCACGCCGGTGCCCGCGCTCATCACCTGCACATCGCCCGCCTCCGTGCGGCCCTTGTTGCCCAAACTGTCCTGATGCGTGATCGCACCTTCGCGCACATACGTAATGATCTCCATGTCCGCATGCGGATGCGGCGGAAAACCGGAATTCGGCGCGATCGTATCGTCGTTCCACACCCGGATCCGCCCCCAATTCATCCGGGCGGGGTCGTAATAGCTGGCGAACGAAAAATGGTGCTTGGCGTCCAACCAGCCATGGTTGGCACCACCCAGCGCTTCAAACGGACGGCGTTCGATCATGATCAACTCCTACATGAGAAAAGTAAGATGTTCTTTTTTGAAAAAAAGAACCAAAAAACTTTTGGCCGTGGCCTACGCTTCCGGCGAGGTGCGCGCCAACAGTCAAAAGTTTTTTGCTTCTTTTTTTCAAAAAAGAAGATTCTTTCTTCCTTACACTGGCAACTCCCCCGCCGCCTTCACCGCTGCCGCCAGCGCGCTCGCCCGCTGCTCCGGCCCATAGGCAATCCCCTCCGCGTGGATCACCTCCACATCCGTGATCCCGATGAACCCGAACACCGCGCGCAAATAGCTCTCCTGGTGCTCCGCCGGCGATCCGGCCGGATAGATCCCGCCGCGCGACAGCGCCAAAATCACCCGCTTGCCGCCAGCCAGCCCCTGCGCGCCACTTTCCGTGTAGCGGAACGTGCGGCCGGCAACCAGGATGCGATCCACCCAGGCCTTCAACTGGGTCGGCACGGTGAAATTATACATCGGCGAGCCGATCACCACCGTGTCGGCGGCCAGAAACTCCTCCAGCACCGCGCCGCCCAGCGCCAGATCGGTCTGCAGCGCCTGGTCGTGCTGCACCTCGGCACTCTGGCCGGCCAGATAGGCGCCGGTGAGATGCGCGATCGGGTGCGCCACCAGGTCGCGATACGTCACCTCCACCGGCGCGGGGCCGGAGGTCAGCCGCGCGACCACGGCGGCCGAGATGGCGCGGCTGACGGAATTGCCGCCCAGAATGCTCGCGTCGATATGCAGAAGCTTCATTGTCGTGTTTCCTTGGTTCCGATTGGTGACCAAGGTGCCTATGAGTGCCTATATCACCCCGAAACAAGGAGGCACATGAATGGAACCGGGGCACATCGCTGAAACCGTCACCGCCCCAACTTCCGCAAGGCCGGTGCCGCTGCACGCCACGCGCGATTGCCGGCGGGTCAGCGCCCTGCTCGGCCGCATAGGTGACAAATGGAGCGTGCTGGTGGTGGTGCTGCTCGGCGAAGGCCCGCGGCGCTTCAACGACATCAAGCGCCTGGTCGGCGGCATATCGCAGCGCATGCTCACCCTGACGCTGCGCGGGCTGGAACGTGATGGGCTGGTCACACGCACCGTCTATCTCACCGTGCCGGCCCGCGTGGAGTACGCGCTGACCCCGCTCGGCCATTCGCTCCGCGAAGCCGTCGCCGGCCTGGGCGACTGGGCGCTGGCGCATCACGGCGAAATCGAGGCGGCCCAGGCACGCTATGACAAGGCAGAAGACGAGAAGTAAGAATGTTCTTTTTTGAAAAAAAGAACCAAAAAACTTTTACCTATGCCGTGCGCTTCCGGCGACTCCGCGACAGCAGGTGAAAAGTTTTTTGCTTCTTTTTTTCAAAAAAGAAGATTCTGTCTTTCCTAATAACACCCCGCCTGCCGCCCCCTCTCCCGCACCAGCGCCAGCACGCCGCGCGCCAGCGGCATCTCCACGCCCGTCAGCGCCCCCAGCTCCACCACCGCCCCCAGCAGCGCATCGATCTCCATCGGCCGGCCACGCTCCAGATCCTGCAGCATCGATGTCTTGTGCGCGCCCACCTCGGCCGCGCCCTCGATCCGCTTGTCCACATCAATCCCGAAGCGCACGCCCAGCGCCTCGCCCACCGCGCGCCCCTCCAGCATCAGGCCGCGGATCAGCGCCCGTAGCTCGCCCGGCGCGGTCAGCCGGTCCAGCGTCGCCCCGGTCAGCGCGGAGACGGGGTTGAACGCCATGTTGCCCCACAGCTTCACCCAGATCTCGTCGCGTATCCGCGGCCGCACCGGCGCCTTGAACCCCGCCCCGATCAGCGCCGCACTCAGCGCCTCCACACGCGGGCTGCGGCTGCCATCCGGCTCGCCCAAGGTGAAGCGGTCGCCATAGGAATGGTCGATCACCCCCGGCTCCACCACCTCGGCCGCCGGATACACCACGCACCCGATCGCCTGCTCCGGCGGCAAGATGCCCGAGACCACGCCACCGGGATCCACGCTTTCCACCACACGCCCCCGGAACGCGCTGTCCTGGCCATAAAAATACCAGTACGGCACGCCGTTGATCCCGGTCACCAGCGCGCTCGCCGGCCCCATCATCCGGGCAATCTGCGGCGCCGCGCCGGCCAGGCCATGCGCCTTCAGCGTCACCACCACATAGTCCTGAATGCCCGCCTCGCCCGCATCGGCCACGCAGCGCGGCCGCGCCACGATCTCCTCGCCGCCGCTGCGCAGCACGATGCCGTGGGATTGCATCGCCGCCAGATGCGGCCCGCGCGCCACCACCGTCACATCCACGCCGGCCCGCGCCAGCTTCACCGCCATCAGCCCGCCGATTGCGCCGGCCCCGAATATCGCGATGCGCATCAGGCCAGCCCCAGTTTCTGCGCCAGCCCGATCCGCTGCAATTTGCCCGTCGCCCCTTTGGGAATATCCGCCACGAACACAATCTTTCGCGGCACCTTGAACGGCGCCAGCCGTGTGCCGGCGAAATCCCGCAGCTCGTGCTCGCTGGCAACACACCCCTCCCGCAGCACCACCGCGGCCGCCACCTCCTCGCCCAGCTTCTCGTGCGGCAGGCCGAAGGCGAGGCATTGCGCCACCGCCGGGTGGTCCATCAGCACGGCATCCACCTCCAGCGGGCTCACTTTCTCGCCGCCGCGGTTGATCAGTTCCTTCAGCCGCCCGGTGAGCCGCAGATAGCCCTCCGCATCGATCACCCCCTGGTCACCGGTACGGAACCAGCCGCCCACGAAATTCTCCGCATTGGCCTTGGGGTTGTTCTCGTAGCCCAGCGTCACGTTTTCCCCCCGAATCACGATTTCACCGAGAGTTCCCGAGGGTAAAATCTCGCCATCCTCGCCCATCACCGCAACCTCCGGCCCCGCCGCGACGCCGACACACCCCGGGTAGCGTGCGCGCGGCGGCAGCGGGTTGCACGCCATCTGGTGGGAGGCTTCGGTCATCCCGTACGCCTCGATTACCGGCACGCCGAAAGCGGCTTCCAACGCCTCCATCACCGCCGGCGGCAGCGAGGCGGAGCTCGACCGGATCAGCCGCAGCCGCCCCCCCTGGATGATGGCTTTGTTGCGGGCGGCGAGCGGCAGGATCGCCTGGTGCATCGTCGGCACCGCCGTGTACCAGCTCGGCCGCGCCTGCTCCATCCAGGCGAAGAAGCGGAAAGCATTGAAGCCCGGTGTGCACACCACGCAGGCGCCGGCCGAGAGGCTGGCCAGGGTGGCGGCGATCAGGCCGTGGATGTGGAACAGCGGCATGATGTTGAGGCAGCAATCCGCCGATGATAGCGCCAGGCTGGTGGCGATGTTGGCGGCCGAGGCGGTGATGTTGGTCTGCGTCAGCGGCACGATCTTGGGGCGTGATGTGGTGCCGGAGGTATGCAGCACGAGCGCGACATCGGCCGGCTGCGCCAGCCCGCCCTGGCCAGGTGTGCCCGCCAGGCCCGGCGGAGCCGCCAGCACGAACTCTCCGGCGTCTTGCTGCCCAGGGACCAGGTCGATGACGGGAATGTTCTGCGCCGCGGCGGCGGCGCGGGCCGGGCTTTGCATCCCTGCCTGGATCACCAGGGCGCGGGCGCGGAGATCGCCCAGATAGAAGGCAAATTCCTCGCCCGTGTAAGCGGGGTTCAGCGGCGCCGTGGTGGCGCCGCAGCCGATGGCGACGAAGGCGGCCGCCATCTCCGGCCCGTTCGGCAGCACGATGGCCACACGGTCATTGCGGCCTATGCCCATGCCATTGAGCTGCCGGACGGTGCGTTGGGCCAGGCTGCGCAATGCCGTGTGGCTGAGGGATGGCCGGTCAGGTGCGCCGATCGCCGGTGCGGCATCCTGCCCGTTGCCCAGTAGTTCAAACAGCGTCGTCGCGCCCAACTGCCTCTCCGATCTTCCGGTGCGCCCGCTGCCGTTTTGGGTCGTACGCCACAGGTAAAAGTTCTTTGCGTCTTTCTTTCAAGAAAGAAGACTCTTCCTCACGCTGTTTTCTCTTCCATCAGATGCCGATGTACCCTGATCGGCCGCAGGATGAACAGCGCCAGCGCGACCACCACCGCATTGGCCACCGCGCAGGCCAGCAGCACGGCGGTCCAGCTTCCGGTGGATGTGACCAGCACGTTGCCCAGCGGCACCAGCCACACCGCCAGGCCTTTCGCCGTATACAGCAGCCCGGCATTGGCCGAGGCATAGCGTGTGCCGAACAGATCGGTGCAGGTGGAGGGGAAGAGCGAGAAGATTTCCCCCCAGGTGAAGAACACGGTGGCGGCGGCCACCACGAAGAACCATGGGCTATGCCCGGCCATCGCCAGGAGCCAATAGCTTGCCCCCCCCAGCGTGAAGGCGATGGCCATGGTCGGCTCGCGGCCGATCCGGTCGGAGACAAAGCCGAAGAAGGGCCGCGCCAGCCCGTTCATCACGTTATCCACGACCAGCGCCACGCTGAGCGCGGAGGCGCCCCACAGCACGGGGGAGCTGGCCAGGCCATAATCCTTGGCGATCGGCGCGATCTGCGCCGTGACCATCAGGCCGCTGGCCGAGACCAGCACGAACATAGCGTAGAGCAGCCAGAACACCGGCGAGCCGAGAACCTGGCCCGGCGTGGCATTGACCAGTGACTGCTTTACCCGCGGCTTGGGCAGGCTGGAGAGTTCGCCGGGCGCCGGCGCGTGCATGATGGGCGCGAGCAGCACCAGCAGCGCGCCTTGTCCAAGCCCGAACCACAGGAACGTGCTCGCATATCCGGCCGTGTGGATCATCATGTTCACCGGCACCACCGTCAGCGCCGCGCCGGCCCCGAAGCCGCCGGCGGTCAGCCCCACCGCCAGGCCCCGCTTGTCGGGGAACCATTTCACGGCGTTGCCCACGCAGGTGGCATACACGGCACCCGCCCCGGCGCCGGCGAGGCTGCTGCCGATGTATAGCAGCGCAAGGCTATCCGCGTAGGCGTTCAGTCCCCAGCCGGCGGCGACCAACACGCCCCCGATGCCGATCATCAGCGGGGAGCCGCGACGCCCGCCGATATGGTCGGCCAGCCATCCGGCGGCCGGCGTCAGCCAGGTTTCCAGTGCCACAAAGATGGTGAAGGCGAGCTGGATGCCGGGCAGCGCCCAGCCATGCGCCTGGTGCAGCGGATTGACGAACAGGGTCCAGGCATATTGCAGGTTTGCGATCAGGATCATGCAAACCACGCCCAGCCAGAGCTGCGACCACCGGTTACTGCTTAAGCCCATTGTATCTGATGGCACGGCGTTCCCACCACGTATGGGCCGCTGAACGGCCCTGTGATTTTTGGGAAGGTTTGCTCACGATTATGGCTCTGTAAATAAGGACTTAAGCAAGGTTGAAACGGCCAGTGGGTTGTGGTGGTGCGGAAATCGGCCAGTCAGGCAAGTGAAAAAGTAAGAGTTCTTTTTTGAAAAAAAGAACCAAAAAACTTTTGGACATGGGGCGCGCTGTGTGGCGGGCGGGCGGCCACACGGGGAAGCCGAGATGGAAGCGGGTTCAGACCGGCTCCATGCAGCGCCCATGGAGGCGCCCCATATGAGTTGTCCGGCCGGCCGTGCCGGCACGAGCAACCAAGACGCCGCCTGCAACGCTCCCGGCAGAATGGCGCCAGTACAGGAGGCATACATGCATATCTCCGACATTCTCCGCGTCAAAGGCACCCACGTGACCACGGTGCAGCAGACCAACACCGTCACCTCCGTGGTGCGAATCCTGGCCGAAAAACGCGTCGGTGCGGTGGTGGTGGAAGACCGCTGGGCCAAGATGGTCGGCATTTTCTCGGAACGCGACCTGGTGCGCGCGCTGGCCAATCGCGGCGCCGATGCTCTGGGCGTGGAAGTGCGCGATCTGATGACCACGGCGGTGATCACCTGCGCACCAGCCGATCGGGTGGATGCGGTGATGGGCAAGATGACCATGAACCGCATCCGCCACCTGCCGGTGATCGACGAGGGCCGCCTCGCCGGCATCGTCAGCATCGGTGACCTCGTGCATAGCCGGCTGGGCGAGAAGGAGTTGGAAGCCGGCGTGCTTCTGGATATCACGCGGATGCGGAGCTAGATCGCGCTTGGGCTCAAATGGGGCAAAAGTTCTTGGTTCTTTTTTTCGGAAAGGGGCTATCTTTTTAGCCCTTCCCGGGCAGGATGGGGTAGGTAACCCCTTCCACACTCCGGGCCGTACGCCCGGTGTCCTGCATAAGCCCGTAGGTTGCGCCAGCGCCTGCGGGCTTACCGCTTGACGGGTGGAACAGGTTGCGGTTGACGACGCCACGGGTCATCTGATTCACCATCGACAGCCACGCTGCGGCCGGCGGCGACTGTTTCCCTTGCAAGGACAGGCACTTGGACACGCATGTTCCCGACCTGGCCCGACGGGCGCTCGCCTGCAAGCTGGCCCCCGCCGTGGCGCCGGACGGGACTCCGCTGAGCGACGATATCATTATCGCCGACGCGCGGGAACTGCGTTCAAAAACTGTCACGAAAATGTCGGCGAACGGCTACGGACGGCTGCAAATATCGCCCGATCTGTGGAGCATAGACTATCTCCTCAACGAGGAGAGAATCCTCTTCGGGCTGCGCGGGGACTTCGAGTCCCTCAGAGAGGTCGAGGATCCGGGAACCCTGCTGATCGACGGGACAGGACGCAAGTTTATCCTTATCAGCCTCTATGAAACGCTGGAAAACCGGCAATTCTTTCTGGCCGCGCAAATCGGCCACTACAAACTTCATATCCCGCCGGACTCCTTCGAGGGCGAGCTGCCGGACGCGGATCGTTATTTCCCGCCTCACCTGATAGACCCCGTCTGCTACAGGCAAGCCTCGCTCTATGCATTCGGCCTGCTCGTGCCACAGGACATGGAGACCAGCCTGATCGAGGCCTCGCGGAGAACGAGCCCGGAAGATGCCGTGACGACCGCGAGGAGCAAGGCGGAACGCCCCCTGGTGCCCGACCAGATTCTCGTAAGGCACCTCAACCGCATCACCACCCTGCCCGCAGCGCAAGGCACGGCCGCCAGCTGATCACCATGTCCGCTGCTTGGCTCAACGCTCGTCACGTCCCCCGGATCGCTCAGCAATGCCCACGCCGCCCGCCAACCCGGTTCTGCTATTCGCCAGCATCGAGCTGCTGGAATTCACCGTAACGCCCCAGGACCAGATCCAGCCCTACGCCGATGTGTGAGGCAGCCCCCTCACTGACCCTCCCACCAGGCGCTATATCAGCGCCGCCACGCTCGCCACGACCAGCACCAGCAGCGTCACGATCGCCCCGCCGGCCCGAAACGGGTTCGGCGCCTTCATCGCCATGCCCACCGGATGCGCGATCCGCGCCACCACCAGCAGCACCGCCAAACCCTCCACCAGCTGCGTTGCGCCGGAGCGCAACTCCAGCAAGCCGATCAGGATCAGGCAGATCGGCACATACTCGGCAAAATTGGCCTGGCTGCGAAAAGCCGCGAACAACGGGCTGTCCTCGCCGCCGGCGCCCATCAGCACCCGCTCGCTAAAACGCGCGGCAATCACGCGCCCGCAGAGCACGAGGTAAACCAGGCCAAGCACGCCGGCCGTACTTGTGGTGACAATCGGGAGGTGCATGTCGAAACCGTGGAACTTCATGCCGCAGGCGATATAAGGCAAGGAAGAATGTTCTTTTTTGAAAAAAAGAACCAAAAAACTTTTAGCCCTTTGCGCGCGATGCCGGCGCGGCGCGCATCAATAATCAAAAGTTTTTTGGTTCTTTTTTTCAAAAAAGAACATTCTTGCCTTTTCCCCGCCAACCCCCTATGTGCCCCTTATTCTGACATCTTCCGCTCTCGGGGGGTGGCCTTCGCGGGCCGCCTTTTTTGTTTTGGACGCAAGCACAACCCTGCTGAACCATACCGGCCTTGAAGGCCGCATCGCCGCCCTGGTCGCCCCCACGCTCGGCGGCATGGGGTATGAACTGGTGCGCGTCGCGGTGCTGGGGCGGGAGAAGCCCACCGTGCAGATCATGGCCGACAGGGCGGATGGCGCGCTGATCACCGTGCAGGATTGCGAGGCGATCAGCCATGCCGTGGGCGCGGTGCTGGACGTGGACGACCCGATCAACACCGAATGGACGCTGGAAGTGAGCTCCGCCGGGATTGACCGCCCATTGACGCGGGTCAAAGACTGGAACCGCTTCGCCGGCCATCTGGCCCGGGCAGAGACCAACATGCCCGTCGGCGGCCGCAAGCGCTTCGCCGGCATCGTGCTCGGCGCCGATGAACAAACCGGCCGTCTGCGTCTGGACGACGGCACGGACATCGCCCTGCCGCTCGCCGACCTGAAAAAAGCCCGCCTGGTGCTCACCGACGACCTGATCGCCGCCTGCGCCCCGCAAAAAACCGCAAACTGAAACTGAAAACTGGGAACTGACACCATGGATACCGCCGTTTCCCGCCCCGAGCTCCTGCTGGTCGCCGATGCTGTCGCGCGCGAGAAATCGATCGATCGCGAGGAAGTGCTGGAAGCCATGGAGCAGGCGATCCAGAAGGCCGGCCGCGCGAAATACGGCCACGAGAAGGACATCCGCGCCACCATCGACCGCAAGACCGGCGATGTGCGCCTCTCCCGCTGGACCGAGCTGGTGGAAACGGTGGAGAACGAGGAGACGCAGATCCCCGTTCACATCGCCAAGAAATTCCGCCCCGATCTCGATCTCGGCCAGTTCATCGTCGATCCGCTGCCGCCGATCGATTTCGGCCGCATCGCGGCCCAGACCGCCAAGCAGGTGATCGTGCAGCGCGTGCGCGAATACGAGCGCCGGCGCCAATACGATGAATTCAAGGATCGCGTGGGCGAGATCATCAACGGCGTGGTCAAGCGCACGGAATACGGCAACCTGATGGTCGATCTGGGCAAGTCCGAGGCGCTGCTGCGCCGCGACGAGCTGATCCCGCGCGAAAGTTTTCGTAACGGCGACCGCGTGCGCGCCTATATCTACGATGTGCGCGAGGAAGTGCGCGGCCCGCAGATTTTCCTCAGCCGCACGCATCCCGCCTTTCTGGCGAAACTGTTCGCGCAGGAAGTGCCGGAAATCTACGACGGCATCATCGAGATCAAGGCGGTTTCGCGCGATCCCGGCAGCCGCGCGAAGATGGCGGTGATCAGCCGCGACAGCTCGATCGATCCCGTCGGCGCCTGTGTGGGCATGCGCGGCAGCCGCGTGCAGGCGGTGGTGCAGGAGCTTCAGGGCGAGAAGATCGACATCATCCCCTGGTCGCCCCAGGCTGCCACCTTCGTGGTGAATGCGCTCGCCCCCGCCGAAGTGACGAAAGTGGTGATGGACGAGGAAGCCGGCCGGGTGGAAGTGGTGGTGCCCGACGAGCAGCTCTCGCTGGCCATCGGCCGCCGCGGCCAGAACGTGCGCCTGGCCAGCCAGCTCACCCGCTGGGATATCGATATCCTCACCGAGGCCGAGGAATCCGAACGCCGGCAGGAGGAATTCCGCCGCCGCACCGGCCTGTTCGTGGAAGCGCTGGACGTGGACGACGTGATCGCCGGCCTGCTCGTCACCGAAGGTTTCAATTCCATCGAGGAGCTGGCCTTCGTCGATCGTGACGAGCTGGCCGAAATCGAGGGGTTTGACGAGAACGTGGCCGATCAGCTGATCCAGCGCGCCGAAAGCTTTCTGGTACAGCGCGACGAGGCGCTGACCGAGAAGCGCCTGGCACTGGGCGTGACCGACGAGGTGGCCGCCTTCGAGCTGTTCACGCCGCAAATGCTGGTCACGCTCGGCGAGAAGGGCGTGAAAACTCTTGATGACCTGGCCGATCTGGCCGGCGACGAGCTGGTGGAGATCCTGGGCGCCGAACTGGTGGACGAGGAGACCGCCAATGAGGTGATCATGGCCGCGCGCGCGCACTGGTTCGCCGATGGGGGCGAGGAGCAGGCTGACGGCGAATTGGCCGAACAGGCTGATGGGGAGGCTTCAAACGGCTGATCCAGCGCCCCATCTGAGCGACGATGAAGATGGCGATGAACCCGAAAAAGGTCCTCAACGCCGCTGCATCGTCACGCGTGAGCACGGTGCGCGCGAGAGGATGGTTCGTTTCGTCGTAGGCCCTGACAGGCGCGTGGTGCCTGATCTGGCCGCACGGCTGCCCGGGCGGGGTTTGTGGTTGAGCGCCCGGGCCGATGTGTTAGAAACCGCGCGTGCCAAAGGCGCGTTCGCACGCGCCGCCCGCGGCCCGGTCACTGTGCCTGCCGATCTGAACGCCGTCCTGCAAGCCGGGCTTGCCAGGCGGATTTCCGATCACCTGGGGCTGGCACGGCGGGCGGGGCAGGCGGTTGGCGGCTTTGCCAAGGCCCGCGAGTGGGTGCAGGCGGGCCGTGCGGGGCTGGTGATGGAAGCCAGCGACGGCAGCGAGGAGGAGCGGCGGCGGCTGTTGTCGGGTGCCGCGGATGGGCTGGCGGTGGCGTGGCCGCTGGATGCGGTGGCCCTGGGTGCGATCTTCGGACGTGACCAGGTGGTTCATGTGGCAGTGCTGGAAGGCCGGCTGGCCGAGGCATTGCGGAATGAGGTCGAACGCCTGGCCGGGCTATCCGGCCGGCGTCTGACTGAGACAGTGTTGTGCAAGCAGGCAGGTGAATGAGCGAAACCAACGACCGCGATGTGGGCCAGGATACGGGCGAAGCCGGCAAGGATGCCGCCAAGGGGCGGCTGTCCCTGCGGCCGGCCGGCCGCATGGAATTGGGGCGGACAGAGGCTGCCGGCTCGGTGAAGCAGGTGTTCTCGCATGGCCGCACCAAGGTGGTGCAGGTGGAGGTGCGCAAAACGCGCACCGGCGCCCCCAAACCCGCCTACCAGGCCGCACCGCAGGCGCCGCTGCCTGCCAATCTTGGCGCGCCGAACCGGCCGGCGCCTCCGCCAGCCGCGGCGGCGCCGGCCGCCGCCGCCCCGGGCGGTGCCGCGCGGCCCGCTGCCACGCCGCCGGGCCGCACGCCCGGCGCTGCCCGCCCTGGCATGGGCGGGCGGGCGCTGACCGCAGCCGAACTCGCCGCCCGTCAGCGCGCGCTGGTGGAACAGCAGAAGGTGGTGCAGGAGCAGCAGCGCGAACAATCCAAGCGTGATGCCGAACGCCGCGAGCAGGAGAAGATCTCGATCCTCTCCGCGGCCGAGGAAGCCCGCCGCCGGGAAGACGATGCACGCCGTGCCGCCGAGGAAGAGGCGCGCCGCATCGCCGCGGAGCAGCGCACGGCGCGTGAGGCCCTGCCCGCGGGCACGGCGCCTGCCCGCACCGAAGAGCCGCCACCTGCACAGGCGGACATGTCCGACCGCCACGGGACCGCTTCACCGGCAACCGCGCCCACCACCCCGCCGGCGAGACCGGCCGCGCCCGCCCGGCCTGCCGGCGCCCCCACCGAAACACTCCGCCTGCGCACCGGCCGCGAGGACGAGGACGACCGCGGCGGCATCCGCCGCCCCGGCGGCCCGGCCGCGCCGCGCCGCGTGCTGACCCCGGTTGCCGCCAAGAAGGGCCCCGGCGAGGGCCGCCGCGGCGGCCGGATCGACGTGCAGGCCGCCATCGAGGGCGAGGACGAGAAAACCCGCAGCCTCGCCAGCGTGCGCCGCCAACGCGAGCGGGAGCGCCGCCAGGCCGAACTTGCCGCCCTGCGCGCCGACCAGGTGCGCGTGGTGCGCGATGTGGTGCTGCCGGACGCGATCACCGTGCAGGAACTCGCCAACCGCATGGCCGCGCGCGTGGCCGATGTGGTGAAAACCCTGATGCGCATGGGCGTGATGGCGACCGTGACGCAAATCCTCGATTCCGATACGGCCGAGCTGGTGGTGCAGGAATTCGGCCACCGCGTGCGCCGCGTCTCCGAAAGCGACGTGGAGCAGGGCATCGATGGCGTCGAGGATGTGGATGCCGATCTGTCGCCCCGCGCCCCGGTCGTCACCATCATGGGCCATGTCGATCACGGCAAAACCTCGCTGCTGGATGCGCTGCGCGCAACCGACGTGGCGGCCGGCGAGGCCGGTGGCATCACCCAGCATATCGGCGCCTACCAGGTGAGCCTGCCCAGCGGCGCGCGGATCACCTTCATCGACACGCCGGGCCACGAGGCCTTCACCAGCATGCGTGCCCGCGGTGCGATGGTGACCGATATCGTGGTGCTGGTGGTTGCCGGCGACGACGGCGTGATGCCGCAGACGATCGAGGCGATCAAGCACGCGAAAGCCGCGCATGCGCCGATCATTGTCGCCATCAACAAGATGGACAAGCCGGACGCCAATCCGAACCGCGTGCGCCAGGAATTGCTCAGCCACGAGATCGTGGTGGAGGAAATGGGCGGCGACACGCAGGACGTGGAGGTCTCCGCCACCAAGCGGCTGCATCTCGACAAGCTCGAGGAAGCGATCCTGCTGCAGGCCGAAATTCTCGATCTGCGCGCCAATCCCGATCGTGCCGCCGAAGGCTCGGTGATCGAAAGCCGGCTGGACCGCGGGCGTGGCCCGGTGGCCACCATTCTGGTGCAGAACGGCACGCTGCATCAGGGCGACATTGTGGTGGCCGGCGCCGAATGGGGCCGCGTGCGCGCGATGCTGGACGACAAGGGACGCCAGATGAAGGTCGCCGGGCCTTCCACACCCGTAGAAATCCTCGGTCTCGGCGGCGTGCCGAGCGCCGGCGAGCCATTCGTCGTCGTCGAAGATGAAAGCCGCGCGCGCGAGATTTCCGAATTCCGCACGCGCAAACTGCGCGACAAGGCGGCCGCCGGCGCCACCGCCGCGCGCGGCACGCTGGAGCAGATGCTCACCCGCATCGCCGCCGGCGCGCAGAAAGAGGTGGCCGTCGTCATCAAGGCCGATGTGCAGGGCAGTGCGGAGGCCATCCAGGCCACCGTGCTGAAGCTGGAGCACGAGGAGGTGAAGGTTCGTGTGCTGAACGCGACCGTCGGGCAGATCACGGAAAGCGACGTGCAGCTCGCCAAAGCCTCCAACGCGGTGATCGTGGCGTTCAACGTGCGCGCCACCAGCCAGGCGCGCGAGCTGGCGCAGCGGGACGGCGTGGATATCCGCTACTACTCGATCATCTATCAGGTGGCCGACGACATCGAGCAGCTCGTGAAGGGCAAGGTGGCGCCGAAATACCGCGAGAATTTCCTCGGCTACGCGGAAGTGCGCAAGGTGTTCGACATCACCAAGACGGGCAAGGTCGCCGGCTGCATGGTCACCGAGGGCCTCGTCAAGCGCGGCTGCGGCGTGCGTCTGCTGCGCGACAACGTGGTCATCCACCAGGGCGAGCTCTCGCAGCTCAAGCGCTTCAAGGACGATGTGAAGGAGGTTGCCCGCGGCTACGAATGCGGCCTCTCCTTCGCCGGCTTCAACGACCTGCGCGAGGGCGACATGGTCGAGTGCTACGAAAGCGAGCTGGTCCCGGCGTGAAGGCCCAGCGCAAGGAAACCCGCCTGGGCACGGCACCAGCCGCGCCCAAGCGGGCTTACACCGCGAAGAAATCCGCGCCCCGGCCGCCTTCGCAGCGCCAGTTGCGCGTGGCCGAGGAAGTGCGCCATGTACTCTGCGGCATTTTTACCCGCAACGAGTTCCGCGATCCGGATCTGGCCGATGTTCTGATCACGGTGACGGAAGTGCGCATGTCGCCCGACCTGAAACACGCCACCGCCTTCGTCACGCGGCTGGGCCGCACCGATATCGATGCCAAACTGCCTGCCCTGAAACGCGCCGCCCCCTTCTTCCGCGCGCAGGTGGCCCACGCCATGCGCCTGCGGGTTGCGCCGGATATTTCGTTTCAGGCCGATACGGCGCTGGAATATGCGATGCATATTGATTCGTTGCTGCGCGCGCCGGAGGTGGCGAAGGACCTCAAGGAGGCATAGAAAGCTTGCCCGGGGGTCTGTGAACGGCATATGGTCAGGGGCATGCCTTCAGCTGGTGAAAGAAACACCATCGCATTCGACCACCAAGGGTGAACAAAATGCTGACTGATGCCGTGCACGAGGCCGTTGAGGAGGTTGTCCGCCGCAGCCTTTCTTCTGACCGGATCAGTGGTGTGGATGTTCAAGACGACTGGGACCAGGACGGCGAGCCTCTTCTGCGCATTACCGTTGTGTTCAAATCGTCTCCGTCGCCAACAGACGCCCAAAGGATGATTCGCTTGATCGGTGCCCTTCGATCAGAGCTACGGCGTTTGCAAACAGACAGTTTTCCGTTAGTCAACTTCATATCGAAGAATGAGGTGGCGAAACTGCAACGTGCAACCGCGTGAATTACTGGCAAGCGCACGAATTCTATTAAAGTCCAAACAGGGCCGCCCGACCGACGCAAGTTTGCGCCGTGCGGTCAGCGCTGAATATTACGCCCTATTTCATTGCGTATGCCATGAGTGCGCTGACCTTCTGATCGGACCACGGAAGTCCAAGAGAAGCGAGGAAGCATGGCGGCAAGTGTATAGATCACTTGACCACAATGCCGCAAAGAGAAGATGCAGAAATCCATTAATTGACAATTTCCCATCTGGCATAAAGGGATTTGCCGACGTATTCGTGACCATGCAAGATAAGCGGCACGATGCGGATTATAATCCTCGCGCCCAATTCAGACGCTCTTCCGTCACAAATGATCTACAGGTCGTGGGGGCCGCAATGACGAGCTTCAAGAAAGCGCCTCTGTCCGACCGTCGGGCATTCTGCGCATTGCTATTATTTTCCTTGCGGGACGAAAATTCGTCCGGTGCCGCGGCGAAGACCAGGAACAAAGCTCAATCAAAATGAACCAATGGCCTTGATACAGATCACGCCCCGCGTGGTTGCCAGCGGAATCGACCATGGCGTGCGTTGCCGGCGAGCTACGCACCGATAAGCAAAAGTTTTTTGGTTCTTTTTTTCAAAAAAGAACACTCTTTCTTCTTTCCTGGCTCATCCTATGCTCGCAAACACGCAACAAACTTGGGGCAGCCTCACAAAATTTCTCCACTGGCTCATCGTGGCGATGGTGCTGGTTCAGGTACCCGCCGGGTATCTGATGTCGTACACATACGGCCTGGCGGTGCATGATGCCGCCGTGCAGCCCTTGCAAACGCTCATGAGCCAGATCCATCACACGCTGGGCTTGCTGATTCTGCTGCTGGTGCCGGCACGATTGCTGTGGCGGCTCGCCGGCCCGGTTCCGGGCACCCGGCACATTCTGGCCCGGCTGACGCATGCGCTGTTCTATGTGTTGCTGCTTGTGCTGCCGCTTTCAGGATGGGCCGCAGTCTCCGTGGTGGCCGGCGCCCCGATCTGGTTGTTCGGCGCACACATGCCGCCCATCCTGCCGCCGCTGAAACCGGATTCGCCTTTCGGCTACACGCTGTACGCCCATGTGCACATCTACGCCGCCTGGCTGGGCGGCGTGCTGCTGCTGCTGCACGTGGGTGCCGCTTTCTGGCACCACGCCGTTCACAAAGACGATGTCTTCCGCCGCATGTGGCCCCTCGCCAAAACATAAAGCCCGGTGGTCAGTTCCCCGGCCGCTCATCCCCCCTGGCCGGGATGCACGCGAAATTCGCCGCATCCCACATCGATCCCCTCCCATTCCAATGTGGCGACGCCGGATAGGCGCAAATCGGGCGGGTTTTCGCCGGCGCCTTGCCCGCCTCGTCCGTGCTGGCAATCATACGCTCGGGCGGCCGGCCCGTCTCCGCCCAGCGTCGCACCGCACCGAGGGCATCAAAATGATCCGGTCCCGTGCCGCCGGAGCAATGCCCCATGCCCGGCACCATGAACACGCGCATGAACCCATCCACCGCCCCGGCGGCTTTTTCCACACCGGCCTGCCGTGCGAACACATCGATCACATCAGCACGGTAGGCGATCGGAAGCGTTTGCGCGTTCAGCGGATCGCCCCACCCCTGATAGATGATGAGCTTGCCCCGCCGATGCGCAAATTCGGCAAGATCGGGGTTCATGGCGGTAATATCGGCCCCGATCCGGTGGTCCAGGTCGGCCACATCCTTGTCCCAGTCGAAACTCCGCCAATCCCATGCCGGATTGTGGTAAACCATATCCTGCAACAGCGGGATCGCGAAACTCTGCGCCAGCGGCCCCTGAATGCCGCCCCAGCCATAGAACCTCGCACGTTGCGCATCGGATTCCTGATCCGCCTCCGATCCGAACACAAATCCCGGATAAATGCGCGCACCGGTGCGCGGATTATGCGGCCCCTGATAGATCAGCAGCGCGGTTTTCACCTGAGCGGGCGTCAGACATGCCGCGGTATCGCTGCCCGCGCATGTCAGGCGCCGCACATCGAAGTGGCAGGCCAGCGGGTCGCTGATCAGGCCGTCGCGCGCCCCATCCAGATGGTCGCACGCGTCCAGCACCGCCCGGTTGAGCAGCTTCAGTTTAGCGAGCGGCAGCGCGCCGCCGGGCCTGTCCGCCGCTTTGAGGCCCCACAAAAAACTCAGCATCAGATGCGCATAGGACATGCCGGGCGCCCCCGCGACGATGCCGTCATAATCCGCAGGATAGAACTCGGCCTCTTCCATCGCCTGCGCGCCGCCCGTGGAGCAGCCGGCGAAATACGCATACCGCGCCGGCGACCCATAATAGGCGCGCACGATCGCCTTCGCCGGCCCCGTCACCAGATGCGTGGCGCTGTGCCCCCAGAGGCGAACGCGCGCAGGGTCACGCATCCAGGCGCGGTCAGACCCCTGGTGACCGGTATCGTTGCTGGTGACCGCGTATCCCTTCGATAACCCATCCGCCAGCGCCGCAAGCTGAATCTCCCCGCCAAACCCGCCATTGCCCACGGAGAGCAGACGCAGATTCCAGCCCTGTGCCGGAAGCCACACGTCAAAGCCGATGGATCCGCTCGCCACGCCGTTCACGCGGCAGAAGGCGGGAAGCTGAACCGTTTGGGGGGCCGCGCCTGGAAACACCCTCACCGTCATCGGCGCGGCGCGCTGCATCTCCGCCGTCCGGATCACCGCATCCTGGAGCTTCGTAGCCGCCAGGGCGGCACATTCATCCGCCCGCGCCCCCGTCGCCAGGCTCGCGAACAGAACCGCCGCAAGCATGGGTGCGGACAGCACACGGGTTTTCACCATGCTCTGCATTCGGCCAGTGCCTAGGGCCGCCGCCCGCGCTGCCCGGTCGCCCAAAATACCGCCAGGCTCCCCAGGATCACCCCGGCCAAAGCCACCACCTCGATCCCGCGCGCCGCCAGCACCATGGCCGCCATCCCGGCCAGCCCCACACCCACCGCAACCGGTAAACCGGGCAGCCGCAGCGCCGGCCCCGTCAGCGCCACCCCGCGCCGCTGCAACACAAAGGCCGCGGCGCAGGAAAGGCTGTAAATACCCACCGACGCCAGCGTGGACAGCACCACCAGTTCCAGGAACGACCCTGTGATCGCCAGCACCGTGCCCGCCACCACATACGCCACCACCGCGTTCCCCGGCACACGCGACCCGGCCGTAAGCCGCCCGAACCAGGCTGGCAGCCTGCCATCGCGGCCAAAGGCGAATAGCAGGCGTGATGCGCCAAGAACGTCGCTGGCCATCCAGGCGAGCGCCGAGATGAACGCGCCCGCCAGCAGGATGGCCCGCGGCCCCGGCCCCATCCGCCCAGCGGCTTCGGCCAGCGGCGCCACGCTATGGGCGAGGTTCGTGCCCAGCAAATGCTGCGCGGTGAGTTGCACGCCAACGTAAAGGGCCAGCACAGCCAGCATGGCCATGAACAGCGCGCGCGGCAGGGTGCTGTGCGCATCGCGCACCTCGCCGCTTGCGCTCAACGGCGTTTCCATGCCGCACAGCGCGAACAGAGTCAGGATCATCGCGCGGCCGAACCCGCCCAGGCTCACCGGCGCCGGCGGTGGGCCCGCCGGCGCCGGATGCGCCAGAGACACCAGGCCGAGGCCAAGAAAAAACAGCAGCGGCAGCATCTTGATGGCGGTGGCCGCGGTGATCAGCCGCGCCGTGGTGCGCACGCTCACCAGATTGGCGGCGGCCAGCACCGCGAACAGCGCTATAATCACCAGCGCCCGGCCCAGCCCGGCCGCCACCGCCGGCGCCACCGAGCCGAACGTATCCGCCACCAGCGCCGCGATCCCGCCGCTGGCGAGAAGGTCTGACATCAGCAGAAGCACGCCGGCCACGAAGCCGGTGGCAGGCCCGAACGCCGCTTCGGCCGTGCCGTAAACGCCGCCGCTGGTCGGCACCCGGCTGCCGGCGGCGGCGAAACACACCACCACCGCGGCCATGATGACGCCGCACACAAGGTAAGCCCAGGGCGCGGCGCTGCCCGCCTCCAGCGCCACCGTTGCCGGCAGGGTGAAAATCCCCGCACCCACCACGGCGTTGACGATATTGGCCGCAAGCCCGGCCGTGCCGATGCCGCGCACCAGGCCGTGGTCGCGCGCCAGCCTGGCGCCTGGAAGCGCGAAAGCCTGCAAGGGAGTTGCCTGGAGTTCCGACACGCTGCATCACCGTTGCATGAACAGTCCGACCCTGGCGGAAGTACGAGCGTGGGACAAGCACGATCCGCTCGCGCCCTTCCGCGCCGCCTTCGCGTTGCCCGAAGGGGTGATCTACCTGGACGGCAACTCCCTCGGCCCCCTGCCCCACGCCACTCAGGCTCGGCTCGCGGGGGTCATTGCCCAGGAATGGGGCACCGGCCTGATCCGCGGTTGGAACGATGCCGGCTGGATGGCCGCCCCGGCGCGCACCGGCGACAAGATCGCCCGCCTTCTCGGCGCGGCCCCCGGTGAGGTCATCGTCGCCGACAGCACCACGGTAAACCTGTTCAAACTTGTCGCCGCCGCCCGCGCCCTGCATCCGGAGCGCTCCACGCTCCTGACGGAGGCCGGCAACTTCCCCACCGACCGCCATATCGTGGATGGCCTGGCCGGTCTTCTTCCCAAGCTGCGGGTAAAAACGGCAGCTTCGGATCAGATGGCATCGGCCATGGATGGCGATACCGCCGCGGTCGTTCTCTGCCACGTGCATTACCGCAGCGGCGCAAGATACGACATGGCGGCCATGAACGCGGCCGCCGCGCGCTGCGGCACCACCATCGTGTGGGACCTCAGCCACAGCGCCGGCGCCGTGCCCCTGTCGCTTGCCGCCGACGGCGCCGAAATGGCCGTCGGCTGCGGCTACAAATTCCTCAATGGCGGCCCCGGCGCCCCCGCGTGTCTCTACGTTACGGCAGCCCTGCAAGACCATGTGCGTTCCCCGATCCAAGGCTGGATCGGCCACGCATCGCCTTTCGGCTTTTCGGACAAGTATGAGCCGGCACCGGGCATCTCGCGCTTCCTCAGCGGCACCCCCGGCATCCTGGGCCTGGCCGCGCTGGAAGCCGGCGTGGACCTGTTCCTCGCCGCGCCCCCAGCGGCCATCTGGGCCAAAGCCGCCCGCCTGTTCGATCTGTTCCGGTGCCTCGCCGCCACAAGCTGCCCCGCGCTGGAGCTGCTCACGCCCACCGATCCAAGCCACCGCGGTAGCCACATCGCCTTCCGTTGCCCACAAGCAGCCAGCGTGATGCAAGCCCTGATCGCGCGCGGCGTCATCGGCGATTTCCGCCCGCCCGACGTGCTGCGGTTTGGGCTCACGCCGCTCTACACGCGGTACGAGGATGTTTGGAACGCCGTAGAGGCCGTAGAACAAGTAAGAAAGGAAGGCCTTCTTTTTTGAAAAAAAGAAGCAAAAAACTTTTGCCTTTTCAGGTGTGTGGTCGCCCAACGTGTCGGGTGCAAACAGATAAAAGTTTTTTGCTTCTTTTTTTCAAAAAAGAAGGCCTTCCTTTTGTATAAGTATCGCCCGAAAATCATTCACATTCGTGCGCGTCGGCCCCGTCACCACCAAATCCCCCAGCGCCGCGAAAAACCCATATCCATCGTTATCCGCCAGCCGCGCCCGCGCATCCCTCCCACGCGCCCAGCTTTCCGGCGTCAGCACCGCCCCCGCATTATCCTCGGTCCCGTCGATCCCGTCCGTGTCACACGCGATCGCAGAAATGCCCGGGTGCCCCTCCAGCGCCACCGCCAGGCCCAGCAGAAACTCCGCATTGCGCCCCCCACGCCCCTGCCCGCGGACCGTCACCGTCGTCTCCCCGCCGGAGATCAGCACGCAAGGCGGCGCGCAAGGCTGACCATGCCGCGCGCATTGCCGCGCAATCCCCGCCATCACGCGGGCCACCTCCACCGCCTCGCCCTCGATGTCGCCCAGGATCACCGGCGTCACCCCCGCCTGCCGCGCCACCGCGGCCGCCGCCTCCAAGGATGCCTGCGGCGTCGCCGTCATCACCATGGTCGCATGGGCAAACGCATCGTCGCCCGGCTTAGGCGTCTCCGCCGCCGGGTTCTCCAGCCACGCCGCCACCGCCGGCGGCGCCACCACGCCGTAGCGCGCCAGCACCGCCCGCGCATCCGCCAGCGTCGTCGTATCCGGCACTGTCGGCCCCGAGGCGATGACCGAGGGATCATCCCCCGGCACATCCGAAATCAGCAGGCTCACCACCCGCGCCGGATACGCCGCCGCCGCCAGCTGCCCGCCCTTGATGGCGGAGAGATGCTTGCGCACGCAGTTCATATCGCCAATGCCCGCCCCGCTGCGCAGCAGCGCCCGGTTCACCGCCTGCTTGTCCGCCAGCGTGATCCCCGGCGCCGGCAGCGCCAGCAGCGCCGACCCGCCGCCGGAGATCAGGCACAGCACCAGATCATCCGCCGTCAGCCCCGCTACAAGCGCCAAAATACGCCCCGCCGCCGCCTGCCCGGCCGCATCCGGCACCGGATGGCTCGCCTCCACCACCTCGATGCGCGCCAGCGGGCCAACGCCATGGCCATAGCGCGTCACCACCAGGCCGCTGAGCGGCGCGCTTTCGGGCCAATGCGCCTCCACCGCCGCCGCCATCGCCGCGGCCGCCTTGCCCGCCCCGATCACCACCGTGCGCCCGGCCGGCGGCGGCGGCAGATGCGGCGGCACGCACACCGCGGGCGCCGCCTCCCGCACCGCCGCGTGGAACATGGAGAGAAGAAGTTCGCGCTCGTTCATAAGAACGATGCTCTAACGGCAGCCATCCAACCAGGCCAGCCCGGCAATGGTCGTGGTGCGCGGCTTGTATTCGCAGCCGATCCATCCCCGGTAGCCGAGTTCGTCGATCCGGGCGAACAGATACGGGTAATTCAACTCCCCGGTACCCGGCTCGTGACGCCCCGGATTATCCGCGAGCTGCATATGGCCGATACGATCCAGGTTCGTCTCGATGCTGCGGGCAATATCGCCCTCCATCACCTGCGCATGATAGATGTCGTATTGCAGTTGCAGATTGTCCTCGTCGGTTTCATCGATGATCGAAAGGGCCGCGCGCGTGGTGGGCACGAAAAATCCCGGCACATCGCGCGTGTTCACCGGCTCCAGCACCAGCGCGATCCCCGCCTCCCGCAGCGCGGCCGCGGCAAAGCGCAGATTGTCCACCAGCGTGGCCCGCGCCTCCGCCGGCGCCACCCCTGCGGGCAAAATCCCCGCCAGACAGTTCAGGCGCGGGCACCCAAGAGGGATCGCATAGGCGATGGCACGCGCCACACCGGCGCGGAATTCCGCCACACGATCCGGATGACAGGCAATACCCCGCTCGCCGGCCGCCCAGTTGCCGGCGGGAAGATTGTGCAGCACCAGCGAAAGCCTGTGTCCTTCAAGCAAGGTCGCGATCTGCTGCGCTTCGTACTCGTAGGGGAACAGAAATTCCACCGCCGTGAACCCGGCAGCGGCAGCGGCGGCGAAACGATCGAGGAAAGGCATCTCGGTGAAGAGCATCGTCAGATTAGCGGCGAATTTGGGCATGCCTCTGTCCTCGTCAGTCGAACGCACAGAAATACCGGTGGATGGACACGTCCACCCACGGCACTACTTGCGTGCGAGTTGCCACACGATGGCGATCGCGCCAATGATGCTGGTCGCATTCAACAGCACCGCGGTGATGATCCAGCCGGCGAACTTGCTCTCCATGGCGCCGAGCTTGCCCTCTATGGCGCCGAACTTACTATCTATGGTGCCGAACCTACCCTCCATGGCGCCGAACTTACCCTCCATGGCCCCAAACTTGCCCTCCATGGCGCCTAACTTGCCCTCCATGCTGGCGAACCGGGTGTCGATACCGGCGAACCTGCTCTCCATGGTGGCACGCAACGCAGCGATGTCCGTTTTTACGTCCGCGCGCAGCTCCGCGATGTCGCCCTTGGTGGCGATCTCGTTGGAAAGACTGTCGGCAAGCGCCTCGGCTGTCCCGTCGGCTTGCGCCCGGGTGAAGCCCGCACTCTCAAGCCGCCGTGCGAGCTTCAAGGTGTCGAAGGTTACAACCGTTGTCATGTCGCCGTGCCTCTAACCTTACGCTCGCCGCCCCGGCTGTGGTTCACGTGAATGAGGCGGTGGTACTGCACTCTCGTACTATGTAGCCGTAGGGTGGACGAAGTCCACCTTCGCGCGGTGCGACAAGCGCGCGATGGTGGACTTACTCTACTCTTTCCTTAGCGCGCCACGGTGCGGCCAGCTTACCCCACCGGTTCATCCGCGATTTCATATCTTTTCTTTCCCGCATGCGCATCGCGCGGCCATCAAATATCGCGCGCCTGGTCCTTGCCGGCATCGGGATGGATCGGCGCCGTCTCCGTCTCGTGCCGCCCCGAATCCGGCAGCCCGGTCGCCTCGGCGCCCGCCGCCCCCTCAGGCACACCATGCCGCGTGCCTGTCGCCGCATCATGAAGATGCGGGTCCCGCTCTTTCATCTTCGCCGTGTCGTCGTCCATGACGCCTGCCTCCTGTTCAGGGTCCATCCCAAACAGGTGCGCGCCCATCAGGTTGCCGCGCGCACAGCCTCGGCTACGCGGCGCGCCTGGCCCTCGCTCAGATCCGGATGGATCGGCAGCGCCAGGATGCGCGTGGCCAGATCTTCCGAAACCGGCAAGGCACACCCCGTATGATGCGGCGCGTACGCCGGCTGGTGATGCAGCGCGCGCGGATAATATACCGCGGTCGGCACGCAAGCCGCCCGCAACGCCGCCTGCACCCCGTCCCGCGCGCCGCCATCCGCCAGCAGGATCGCATAAATCGCCCAGGCGCTCTCGCTATCCGGCACGCGCGCCGGTACGCGCACCCCGCGCGCCTCGCCCAGCACGTCGTCGTATATGGCCGCAATCCGGCCCCGCGCCGCCAACTCGTCGTCAAACACGTCCAGCTTGGCCAGCAGCACCGCGGCCTGCAACGTATCCAGCCGCCCGTTCATGCCGGTGCGCAGAACCTCGTAGCGGCTGGCGCCCTCGCCATGGGTGCGCAGGCTCCGGTACAGCGCCGCCCGCTCCGCGCTCTGCGTCAGCAGCGCGCCGCCATCGCCGTAGCCGCCCAAGGGTTTGCTGGGGAAAAAGCTGATCGCGGTCGCATCCGCCTCGCGCCCCAACTTCCGCCCGGAGAGGCTCGCGCCAAAGCTCTGTGCGCAATCATCCAGCAGGAAAAGCCCCTCCGCCTCGGCCACATCCCGCAAAGCCCCCCACGGCGCCGGCTGGCCGAACAAATCCACCCCCACCACCGCACGCGGCCGCAGCACGCCCTGCGCCCGCACCGAAGCGATGCGGCGCCGCAAATCCTCCACATCCATCTGGAACGTCGCCGGATCGACATCCACGAACACCGGGGTGGCCCCCAGAACAAGCGGCACCTCGGCCGTGGCCGTATAGGTGAAGGCCGGCAGGAACACGGCATGGCCGCGGCCTATTCCCTCCGCCATCATGGCGATCTGCAGCGCGTCCGTGCCCGAACTCACCGTCACGCAATGCGCGGCACCGGCATAGGCGGCCAGGCGCTGCTCCAGCTCCATCACCTCCGGCCCCAGCACGAACTGGCAATGCGCCAGAACCGCCTCCAGCCGTGCCCGCAAGGCGGGCTCGATCCGCCGCTGCTGCGCCTTGAGGTCGAGAAACGCCACCGCTTCGCTCATCACGCCACTTTCATCGGCGCCGCGTCGGCTGCCGCGTTGTCCCCATCCGGGGTATATTCCGGCACCAGCGCCATCACGCGGGCCAGTGCCCGGTCCGTATCGCCAGCCTCGCAAGCCGCCCCTATCTCATCGATGGCACGCCCTACCCTGTCCAGATCGACGGTGCGGGGCGCCGCGATCAGCAGGCCTGGATGCCCGGTGGGCACCGGCGCCTCCCGCCCGTGGAACAACTCCTCGAACAGCTTCTCCCCCGGCCGCAGACCGGTATAGACGATCTGCACATCCCGCTCCGGCCGCAGCCCGGCGAGCACAATCATCTGCCGCGCCAGATCCACGATCCGCACCGGCTTGCCCATGTCCAGCACAAAGATCCCGCCCTCCGCCGCGCCCGGCAGCCCGGCCGGCTCCAGCCCCACCACACTGGCCTGTAGCACCAGGCTCACCGCCTCCCGCACCGTCATGAAATAACGCTGCATGTCGGGGTGGGTCACCGTCAGCGGCCCGCCACGTTCCAACTGGCGGCGAAACAGCGGCACCACGCTGCCGGTGCTGCCCAGCACATTGCCGAACCGAACCGTCACGCAGCGCATCCCCTCGCCCGCGGCACGCGCGGCGATGTCGATGGCCTGGCAATACATCTCCGCCACCCGCTTGCTCGCCCCCATCAGGCTGGTCGGGTTCACCGCCTTGTCCGTGCTGATCAGCACCATGGCGGCGGCACCCGCCGCCCGTGCCGCATCGGCCACCACGCGGGTGCCGGCCGCGTTCGTCAGCAGCCCCTCCAGCGGATTGCCTTCGACCATCGGCACATGCTTCAGCGCCGCCGCATGGAACACCAGCGCCGGGCGCGCCTGCGCGAACACCTCGCCCATGCGGCGCGCATCGCGCACATCGGCGATCACCGCACGGCGATCGATCCCGGGCGCCAACTCGGAGATTTCGAGCTCGATCTGCCACAGCGCGTATTCGCTCTGGTCCAGCAACACCAGACAGGAGGGCTGCAAGGCGGCCAACTGGCGCGCCAGTTCGGCGCCGATGCTGCCGCCCGCACCCGTCACCAGCACGGGCTGACCGGCGATCAGGCGCGCCATGCCGGGCCTGTCCAGGCTCACCTGCGGGCGGTTGAGCAGATCCTCGATGGCGACGGGACGCAATTCGATGCGCTCGGCCGCTGTCAGTGCCGTCGGCCGGGGGGCGCGGCGCACCGGCACCTGGGCTGTCTCCGCGGCGGCCAGCAACGCGGCAAGCGGCGCCCCCAGAAAATCCGGTTCCGTCACCACCAGCGCGGAAGGCAAAGCGCGCCGGCGATCCAGCCGCTTGAGTACCGAGTCTGCCTGCCCCACCGTGCCCAGGATCGGCAGGTTATGCATCCGGCGCCCCGCCTGCCGGTCGGAATGCGCGAGCAGGCCCACGATGCGCAGGCCCGGCAGCGGGTCGGCCGCGGCGGCACGGATGAAGGCGTCGGCCGCGTCGCCGGCGCCCACCAGCAGCACGCGCTGCAACGCCGGATCGTCCGAGGCGCGGCGCGGCCGGCCCCGGTACAGGCGGTAGGCGAGGCGCGGCGTGCCCAGCAGCACCATCAGCGTGAGGGCATGCACGATGGGAAAAGTGGGGGTGGGCAAATGGAAGCCCGTGACGATCAGCAGCACGGCGAACAGCGCGGCGCAGGCGATGCTGCCGCCCATCACGCCCATCAGGTCGGACAAGCCGGAGAAGCGCCAGTATTGCTGGGAGAGGCGGAACGGCAGGCCGCCGAGCAGAAGGGTGATGCCGCCGCTGGCCAGGAACCACAGGGGATGGAGCAGGCCGCCGCCCGGGTAGGCGATCCAGCGGGCGAGCGGGGCGGCGAGGGCGGCGAGGGCACCGTCGAGGGCGATGTTGAGGAGGATGCGGGGTTTCACGGCACTGCTATAGACAAGGAAGGAAAAGTAAGGCCAGGGGCTCTGCCCCTGGACCCCGCTGGGGACTCGTCCCCAGACCCCGGGCTTCGCCCCTGCGATCCCGTCCCGGGTCGAACAGATGGGGGTCTGGGGCCTCCAGGCCCCAGCGGGGTCCAGGGGCAGAGCCCCTGGCCTTTCTTGTGTGACGCATGACTCTGATTTTGTTAGCCCTTTTGTCCGCCACCCTCGTCCGCGCCATGATCCGCCTCGGCGCGCTGGACCACCCCGTCGCCCGCAGCTCCCACACCCAGCCCACCCCCAAAGGCGGCGGCGTCGGCATCGTTGCCGCCTTCATCACCGGCCTGCTGGTGCTTTATGCCACCGCACCCCACCCCAGCCTTCCCAACCTGCCCTTCCTCGGCCTGATCGTCGCTTCCATCCTGATCGCCGCCATCTCCTATACCGACGACCTGCGCGACTTCCCCTTCCACATCAAACTCGCCGCCCAGTTTGCCGCCAGCCTGGTCGCCATCGCCTGCGGCATCCGCTTCCAAACCCTGCACATCCCCTGGATCGGCGCCCTGCCCACCGGTTGGCTCGGCATTCCGCTGACGGCCGCCTGGATCGTGTTCGCGACCAACGCGGTGAACTTCATCGATGGGCTGAACGGCCTGGCCAGCGGCAGCGCCGCGATCGCGTGCCTGTTCCTGGCCGCCATCGCCCACACCCAGCACGACTGGTTCGTGCAAACCGCCTGCCTGGTGCTCGCCGCCGGCATCGCCGGCTTCCTGCCGTTCAATTATCCCCGCGCCCGCATCTTCATGGGAGATGTCGGCAGCCAGTTCTGCGGCTTCGTGCTCGCCGCGCTCGGCGTGCTGGCGTCTCGCTACGGCAGCGAAACGCTCTCGGTTCTGCTGGTGCCGATGCTGCTGTTCGGAATCCTGTTCGATGTGGTGTTCACGCTGCTGCGCCGCGGTCTCGCGGGGGAAAACATCACCCAGGCGCATCGCGGCCACCTCTATCAGGTGGCGCAACGCGCGGGCCTGCCGGCCTGGGCGGTAACCCTGGTCCATTGGGGCATGGTCGTGGTGGGCGGGCTGACCTGCATCGGCTTCACGGCAGCCCATGGCCCGCTGAAACCACTGATTCCGGTATGCGTGCTGCTTGGGCAACTCGCCTGGCTGGCGGTTGTGCGACAGCTAGCGCGCAAGGCCGGGTTGAAAACCTGGTGACATAGTGCAGAACAGGCACCCCGGCCCAAAAACCCGGGGTGCTTGTTGAGGGTCGACGGTCGAAGAGCGGCCTCTCCCCAGCCGCAGGCGCGGCTGAGGCTTCAGCCGTGCGCGCGGCTGCTGCGACGCTCCTCGGCGGCGCTGCCGGTCTTCTTGGAGGTGGCGGTCGCTTCGTTCATGATGGAGCGCAGGTCGCGCAGGAATGCGGCGCCCTTCAGCGTGCGCTGCACCAGAACACTGCGGCGATCCATGGGATCCACCTTGCGGCGCGCCAGATCCAGCTCACCCAGACGATCGAGCGCCCGGGTGATGGCCGGCTTGGACACGTTCAGGTCTGCCGCCAAACCGCGTACAGTATGCGCACCTTCCTGCAAGTAGCAGGTGAGGAATACGCCAAGCTGACGTGCGGAAAGATCCGGGCCATCACGGCGCACGAGCGCCACGATGGTATCCCGAAGTATGCCGACCATATGATCGGATTGTGGTGCTGCTGCCATGATATCTTCCTTTCATCACCAGAGCGTTAACTGCTCCGGATCATCGTTAGCGGACGACTCGAACCCGGGTCGGATCGCGTTCGTTCTAAGCACTCAAGACAAAGAAAGTTCTAAAGTGCTCCACTTAGTGAACATATAGGGAGCCGACACATGATTCACAATATGAACTGATTATCAATCCTTAACGCGACCCTCCGCCGCGGCGCAACTCGCCCGCCGCGACACTGCCGTAAACGCTGCCCGCATCGCCTGTGCCTCCCCGCCAGCCGGGGCGCCGGGCCGCGCCGCATCGTTCCACCCATACACGTCGAAATGTGCCCAGGCGGTGCCCGCAGACACAAAACGTTGAAGGAACAAGGCCGCAATTACCGAACCTGCCTGCGCCTTCTCCGAAACGTTATTCAGATCGGCCGTGCCGCTTTCAAGCCAAGAATTGTAACCATCCCACAGCGGAAGACGCCACACGGGATCGTGCACAAGATTACCCGCATGCAACAAATCAGCCGCTAGCACATCATCGTTACTGAATAAAGCTGGCAAGTCTGGTCCCAGCGCCACGCGGGCGGCACCGGTAAGTGTCGCGAAGTCCAGCAGCACATACGGCTGTGACCCACAGGCCTCCGCAAGCAGGTCGCACAGCACAAGACGGCCCTCCGCATCGGTATTTCCAACCTCGATGGCAAGTCCGGCGGCGGACTTCACAATATCGAGAGGTCGCATTGCAGCTCCCGAAATCATGTTCTCCACGCAGCCAAGTCTGATTTCCAGCCGCAAAGGAAGGTCTGCATCCATGATCATGCGTGCCAGACCCACGCAAATTGCAGCCCCGGCCATGTCCTTTTTCATGCGTAACATGCCAGCGGCGGGTTTCAGATCGTAACCGCCTGTATCAAAGCAGACGCCCTTGCCACAGAGTGAAACAAGCGGCGCATCATCGTTCGCCGCCGATCCGCGCCAATGTGCCACAACCACGCGCGGCGCACGCGCGGCCCCCATGCCGACCGCGTGCAGCACCGGATAACGCCGCTCAAGTAACGAATTTGTGATCACATGAACCTGCGCGCCGGCTCCGCCCAGCACACTCCGCGCTGCCTCCGCCAGCTCCTCGGGCCCCAGCAGATTGGCGGGCGTGTTAACCAAATCACGTACCAGCCAGGTTGCCCGGGCGGCCGAAACCGCGGCGGCAACCTGCGCGCCATGCGGCGGCAGTACCAGCGCCGGGCCGGCCGGGGGCTTGTCGCGCCGCAATCCGTCGAACCGGTAGGCGCCGAGCGCGAAGCCGAGCACCGCGTCCGCGGCGTTCTCCACCGCGTCAGCGAGCCGCCAATGGGTTGCGGGCGGCAGCCTGGTTGCCAGCGCACCCCACACATGCGGCCCACCCGCCTGCCCGAGCCCCAGCACGGCGCCTGCCAGGCCCGTGCCATCCGCCAGCAAGGCCACCTCGCCCCGCGCGCCGGAAAACCCGCAATCACGCAGGAATGCGGCCTGGCCCGGCGGCAACCCCGCCAGCAGGGTTTGCATGCCCTCCGGCCGCACCGCGAACACCGGGCGCGGGCTTACCGCGCGATCCGCCGCGACAAGGCAGTCCAGTGGCCGATCAAACATCCTGCCTCTCCCACCATGGCGGTCGCCGGCGCCGTTTTCTGCCCTTGCATTCCGCACGCCCAGGTCAAATCATCCCGTTATGTCGGGCGCGTCCATCCGAGTCGGCAAGGACATGTTCGCACCCAGGGTGCGCGCCGTCCTCGGCCCGACGAATACCGGCAAGACGCATCTGGCCATCACAAGGCTGCTGGGCCACAGCTCCGGCATTATCGGCTTCCCCCTCCGTCTGCTGGCACGCGAGAATTACGACCGCATGGTCGCCGCCAAGGGTGCCCGCGCCGTGGCCCTGATCACCGGCGAGGAGAAGATTGTGCCGCCGGAGGCACGCTGGTTCAGTTGCACGGTGGAAGCCATGCCGCTGGACCGCCGGGTTGAGTTCGTCGCCGTCGATGAAATTCAGCTCTGTGCCGACCCCGACCGCGGTCATATCTTTACGGATCGTCTGCTGCACGCCCGCGGCCTGGTGGAAACCATGTTTTTGGGGGCCGAAACCATCCGTCCCCTCCTCCAGCGGTTGGTGCCGCACGCCGAGATCGAGACCCGTCCACGCCTCTCTCAGCTCAGTTATGCCGGCCCGGCCAAGCTTGTGAAATTGCCGCCGCGCAGCGCCATCGTCGCGTTCAGCGCGGCCGAGGTCTATGCGATCGCGGAGCTGATCCGGCGCCGGCGCGGCGGCTGCGCGGTGGTGATGGGAAGGCTTTCGCCACGCACCCGCAATGCGCAAGTGGCGCTGTACCAGAACCGGGAAGTGGATTTTCTGGTCGCCACCGATGCGATCGGCATGGGCCTGAACATGGATGTGAACCATGTGGCCTTCGCCGGCCTGCAAAAATTCGATGGCCACCGCCCGCGCCGCCTGACCGCTGCCGAGATCGCCCAGATCGGCGGCCGGGCTGGGCGCGGCATGCGCGACGGCACGTTCGGCACCACCGCCGCCTGCCCCGACATCCCCGAGGAACTGGTGGAGGCGGTGGAAGCCCATGTGTTCGATCCTCTCGAAAGCCTGGCCTGGCGTAACAGCGCCCTCGATTTCACCGGCATCGACGGCCTGCTCGACAGTCTGACCGCGCCGCCGCAAACGCCGGGGCTGGTGCGCGGCAACGATGCGAGCGACCTGGAGACGCTGGCGGCGCTGGCGCGCGATCCGGAGATCCGGTCGCTGGCACGCGGCGGCCGCCAGGTTCGGCTGCTGTGGGATGCCTGCCAGATTCCCGATTTCCGCAAGATCACCGATGACAGCCATGTGCGGCTGTGTGCCCGGATCTATGGCCATCTGGCGCGCGGCCAGACCCTGCCGCCGGAGTGGCTGAACCAGAATTTCGCCGCACTCTGCGGCACCGAGGGCGATATCGATACGCTGATGGCGCGGCTTTCCGGCGTTCGCGTGTGGTCCTACATCGCGGCGCGGGGCGATTGGGTGCCCGATGCCGCCGTCTGGCAGCAGCGGGCGCGCGACATCGAGGACAAGCTCTCCGATGCGCTGCACGACCGGCTGACCGCGCGGTTCGTGGATCGCAGGGCGGCGCATCTGATGCGCCGGCTGGAGGAGGCCGAGGGCAGCGACGAGCTCCTTTCCGCCGTGACCGCCGGCGGCGAGGTGGTGGTGGAGGGGCATCCGGTGGGGCATATCGCCGGCTTCGCCTTCCTGCCTGATCCCGTGGCGGTCGGCCCTGAGAAGCGGCTGGTGCAGCGGGCGGCGCGGCGGAGTTTGCGGGAGGAGATGCCGCGGCGTGTGGGGTTGCTGGAGGCGGCGCCGGATGCCGCGTTCACCCTGGCCGCGGACCACTCGATCCAGTGGGGCGAGGCGCCTGTGGCCCGGCTTCGTGCGGGCGCGAGCCTGACGCGGCCGGCGGTGGAGGTGATCGACAGCGAATTTCTCGATGGTCCGCAGCGGGAGCGGCTGCGGATCCGGCTACAGGCGTTTGTGGATGGCGTGATCGCGCGCGATCTGGCGCCGTTGTTTGTGGCGCTGGCGCGGGGCGAGGCGGATCCGGCGCTGCGCGGCCCGTTGCACCGGATGGCCGAGGCCGGCGGCGTTGTGGCGGGCGGCACGGATGCGGATATCGCGCCGGCATTGCGTGGGCGGCTGAAGGCGATTGGCGTGCGCGCCGGGCGGTTTGCCCTCTACGTGCCGGATTTGCTGAAGCCGCGGGCGGCGGCGTTGCGGGGCCAGCTTTGGGCGGTTGCGGCGCGGGCGCCTGCCGCACCCGAGCAGCCCAATCCTGGACTTGTCTCGATCCCCTTGGCCGAGCCGGGATCCGCCCAGTACGCCTTTCTGACCTTGATGGGCTGGGTTCCGGCGGGGCCGGTGTTGTTGCGGCTGGATATTGCGGAGCGGATTGCGGCGGAGCTGGCGTTTACCACGCGCGGGCGGCCTGCGCCGGTGCCGCTGGAGATTGGCCAGCGTCTTGGTGTGCGGGCGGATCTGGTGCCTGCCATCCTGCGCGGGCTGGGCTTGCGCATTCTGCCGGCGCCGGCCTTGGCGCCGGCCGTGTATGGCCCGCCGCCGCCGCCGATGGTTGCCCAACCTCGACGGCGCGCCGTTGTGGCCGAACCTGTATCACCTGCCCGCCCCGACCATCCTTTCGCCGCCTTGGCGGCCCTTCGCCGCTCGTGTCGGCTGCCATAGTCAAAAGTTTTTTGCTTCTTTTTTTCAAAAAAGAAGGCCTTTCTTTTTGATTCTGTTCCAGCGCCTCGACAAATTCCTCTGGTGCGCGCGCTTCGCGGCCACTCGTGATGCGTGTGCCGAGATGGCGGAGAGCGGGCTGGTGCGGATCAACCGGCAGCCCACGGACAAGCCGCATGCGAAGATCAGGATTGGCGATGTGCTGACGCTGCCGTTGTATTCGGGTGTTCGGGTGATCGAGGTTCTGGCGTTGGCTGAGCGGCGCGGATCGGCCCCTGAGGCACAAACGCTGTATCGGATCGTTTCCGAAACCGCGTCGTGAGCGTTGGCCTGCGCCTTGCCTGTGCGTTGCGTGTGCCTTGCGCAGTGGCGCGAAGCCCGCCATATCGCGGGGCCACGGCACCTTGCCTTCACTCGCCGCCACTGGAGAATACGATGACCTACGTGGTCACCGAGAATTGCATCAAGTGCAAGTATATGGATTGCGTGGAAGTTTGCCCGGTGGACTGCTTTTACGTCGGCGAGAACATGCTGGTGATCAACCCGGACGAATGCATCGACTGTGGGGTGTGCGAGCCGGAGTGCCCGGCCGAGGCCATTGTGCCGGACAGCGACGACAAGGCTGCCCCGTGGGCCGAGCGGAACCGGGTATTTTCGGTGCAGTGGCCCAACATCACCCGCAAGGGGACCGCGCCTGACGACGCCGACGCCTGGAAGGACAAGCCGGGCAAGGAGGCGTTGTTCTCCCCCGAGCCCGGCAAACCCTGAGCAGCAGGCGGCATGCGCGTTTGAGCACATGATTTTTTGCACGGGTTGTGGTAGACAGGATGGGTCAAGTGTCTCTGGCGGCGGCGGATTTGCCGCTTAAGGGGAACCCAACCACAGGAGCATGCCAGATTTAGGCACGCCCAGTCCGCTTAGCCTCTCGGGCCGGAGGGGTGTGTCGCCTGTTGCGCGACACGCCGACGGCATCCGTATGTGGCTCTAGACCCGGACCAACAGGAGTTGCTCAGCCAAGTGCTTACCTCACCCACGACCGCCCAGACACAGGCCGACGACCTGGCCGAAACCACCCCATTCCCCGACGCAGAGCGTATTGCCGCACCGGATGACGAGGTCCGTGCCGTGGCGCCCGGCGAGGATGAGGCCAGCCCGACCCCTGCCCCCGCCGCCAGCGACGCGGATGAGGACGATGAGGAGGAGGAAGCCCCCCGGCCGGCCGCGCGCGCGCGCGCGGCGGGTGAGGGCGGCCACCACATGATGGGGCGGTCCCAGACCATTGCGCCGGGCGGCCGGGTGATGCCGGCGCCGCGCGCGATGGCGAAAGCGGAGATTTTTGAGGAAGGCGACCACGTGGTTTACCCGACCCACGGCGTGGGCAAGGTGGAGCGGATCGCGACCGAGGAGATCGCCGGCCATAAGCTGGAGCTGATCCACATCACCTTCGAGGAAAACCGCATGACGCTGCGGGTGCCGGTGGCCAAGGCGCGCACGGCCGGCCTGCGCAAGCTGGCGACGCGCAAGATGTTCGACGACGCGATGGCGGTGCTGAAGGGCCGGGCGCGGATCAAGCGGACCATGTGGTCTCGCCGCGCGCAGGAATACGAGGCGAAGATCAACTCGGGTGATCCGCTGGCGATTGCCGAGGTGGTGCGCGATCTGCACCGCAATGCCGGGCAGCCTGATCAGAGCTTTTCCGAGCGGCAAATCTATGAGGCGGCGATGGATCGGCTGGCGGCGGAGCTGGGGGCGCTGGACCGGATTGATAAGGCGGCGGCGGCGACGAAGCTGGCGGAGTTTCTTAAGACCGTAGCGTAAGAAAGGCCAGGGGCTCTGCCCCCCATTCTTGAAGGAGGGGACCCCGCTGGGGCCTAGGCCCCAGACCCCGGCTTCGCCCTGCGATCCGGCACGGTTGGGGATCGCAGGGCGAAGACGGGGTCTGGGGACGAGTCCCCAGCGGGGGGTCCAGGGGGGCAGAGCCCCCCTGGTTTCATTTAGTTGTTGCTGTTCCTGTTCCCCGTCAGCTGCAGCATCAGCATGAACAGATTTATAAAATTCAGATACAGGCTAAGCGCATCATACACGCTGCGCTTGGCCGCGCCCTCGGTACCCTCGGCATAGGCGAACTGCGTGTAGCTCACCTTGATGCGCTGCGTGTCATAGGCCGTGAGGCCGGTGAACACGACGACGCCGATGATGCTGATGGCGAATTGCAGCGGCGCGCTGTGCATGAACATGTTCACCAGGCTGGCGAGGATGATCCCGAACAGGCCCATGATGAGGAAGCTGCCGAAGCGCGCGAGATTGGCCTTGGTGGTGTAGCCATAGATGGACATGCCGGCGAACATGGCGGCCGAGATGAAGAACACCCGGGCGATGCTGTCGTGCGCATAGATCAGGAAGATGTTGGTGAGGCTGGCACCCATGGCCAGGCAGAACGCCCAGTAGAGCGCCTGCACCGACGTGCGGGAGAGACGGTTGACGCCGAAGCTGAGCACCAGAACGAAGGCGAGCGGCGCGAACATCGAAATGGTGCCAAGGCCCGTGGGCGCGATGCGCACGCCGTATTCGGTGACCACACGATGGTAGAACAGTTGGATCAGGCTGGTATTGGCCACGCCGTAGGCGACGATACCCGTGAGCAGCAGGCCGGAGGCCATCCAGTTATAAACGCGCAGCATATAGGCGCGCAGGCCGGCATCGATGGCGGCGGCGCCGGCGATGCCGCTCGCTGGCCGGGAATAGGTCCGGAAATCAGGACTGTAAGCCATGGAGGTTTCCTTTGCGGGGCGTCTGGCACACAGGAACGCCGTGACAGATGCGTGACGTGAACGTGGGCGAGCCGTGATGCGGTTCAAGAACCTTCCCAGGTTACATATATTTAGGCGCCACGCGATAGCCTGATCGGCAGGTACGCCCGGTTCTTGACCGTCCGCGGCGCGTCATGGACTCTAGCGTCATGAGACTGTTCGTCGCCCTGGACCTGCCGTGGAGTCTGCGGGAGCAGCTCACCGACCTCACCATCGGCCTGGCGGGGGTGCGCTGGGTGGCGCCGGAGAACTACCACATCACGCTGCGCTTCATCGGCGAAATGCCTGGACATAAGGCGGAGGAGATCGACCTGGCGCTGGCCTCGCTGCGGGCCCGGGGGTTCTCGCTGGAGCTTTCGGGCGTGGGGGTGATGGAGAAGGCGGGGCGGGTGACGGCGCTGTGGGCGGGGGTGGCGCGCAACCCGGCGCTGGAGCATTTGCGGGGCAAGATCGATACCGCGTTGCAGCGGGCGGGTGTGCCGGCCGAGCGGCGGCGGTTCGCGCCGCATGTGACGCTGGCGCGGCTGGACGACAGGGCGCCGGAGCCGCGGCTGGCGGCCTGGGTGCAGAGCCATAACCTGTTCCGCAGCGGCCCGATCCCCGTTGAGCATTTCACGCTGTTCAGCTCACAGCTCGGCAAGGAGCAGTCCGTGTATACGCCCGAGGTGGAGTACGCCCTGGCGTGACGGCGCGGGGTGCGGCGGAGCGCATGGCGGGGCTGCTTGCCGAGATTGGCGCCTGCCAGGTGTGTGCGGCGCATTTGCCGCTGGGGCCAAGGCCGGTGGTCCATATTTCGTCCACCGCGCGGCTGCTGATTGCGAGCCAGGCGCCGGGGACGAAGGTGCATCACGCCGGGATCAGCTTTTGGGATGCGTCGGGCGACCGGCTGCGGGGATGGCTGGGGCTGGACAAGGCGGCGTTTTATGATGCGCGGCGCGTGGCCATCGTGCCGATGGGGTTTTGCTATCCGGGGCGGTTGCCCCGAGGGGGTGATGCGCCGCCGCGGCCGGAATGTGCTCCCTTGTGGCGCGGGCGGGTTCTGGCGGCGATGCCGCAGATACGCCTGACGCTGCTGATCGGGAGTTATGCTCAGGCGAACGCGGCGCGGCTGCACGGGTGGGCGGCGGCATCGATGACGGAACGGGTGCGGGATTTTCAGGCATATCTGCCGCGGTATTTTCCGCTGCCGCATCCTTCATGGCGGACGGGGGTGTGGGAGCGGCGGAACCCATGGTTTGGCGAGGTGGTTCTGCCGGCGCTGCGGGCGGAGGTGGCGCGGACGCTGACGGGATAGCGGTGTCGGAACCCTTCGGACCTTATGCCAACCTCCGTTGCCGCCTAGGCTGGCTGAACCCGTTCGGCGGGCACCTTGGCCACCTGGCCATCCTGTCCATAAGATGGCCGCCATACCTCAGCGCGCTTGGCCCATGAAGTGGTCCAGGATCGAAACGCGGACGCCTCTCTTTGAAGACTGCGTCCTGCCAGGAGCTTGCATCCGAATGGCTGTTTGGGCCGACAATAGACACTGGCGGGTCTGCCCCGCCGCAACCCCGGGGCACGGGAGCATCGCGCAGACGCGAAAAAGACGAAAAACAGGTCTTTCTTGGAAGAAAGAATCACAGGCCTTTTGCCTGTTGGTGCGCGTGTGATTGAGGCGGCGCGCGCGGCGCGGTGGGTGAGGGCGCTGCTGCTGGTGGAGCTGTGCGCGTTCGCACTGTCGGTGGCGGGCACGCATGGCGCGTTCGCGCCGCAGCCGGTGCCGCCGACCACGACGGATTTTGCCAGCTTCTATTCTGCCGGGTTGCTGGCCGATCGCGGCCGCGCGGCGGAGGCCTATGACCGCGATGTGCTTCTGGCGACCGGCCGCGGCGCCATCCATCCGGGCGTGACCTTCAACCCGTTCTTGAATCCGCCGGTGTTTTTGCTGGTGTGCGCGCCGCTGGCCGCCTTGCCGTATCTGCCGGCCTTCGTGCTTTTCGAAGGCGTAACGGCAGCTTTGTGGCTGGGCATGACAACGCGCATCGCGGGTGGCGGCCGGCTGGCCGCCATGGCGCTGGCGGCGATACCCTCGGCGTGGTGGGCGCTCGGCTGGGGGCAGAATTCGTTTCTCTCGGCAAGCCTTATGGGATTGGGCACGCTTTGGCTGGGCCGCCGGCCGTACCTGGCGGGGGCCGCGCTCGGCGCGCTGTGCTTCAAGCCGCATTTCGGCATCCTGATCCCCGTGGCGCTGCTGGCGGCGCGGCAATGGCGCAGCATTGCCGGCGCCGCCGCCAGCGTGGCCGGCCTGGTGGCGCTGAGCGCTGCGGTGTTCGGCGCGCAGGTATGGGGCGCGTTTTTCGCCATGGCCCTGCATGCGCCGGAAACGATCGACTCCGGCAAGATCCTGTTTGAGGGACATGTGGATTCGGCAGGCGCGCTGCGGCTGCTGGGGCTGCGGGCGAGCACCGGCTGGGCCGTGCAGGCGATGGTCAGCCTGGCGGCGGCCGGATGTGTTGCCTGGGCGTGGCGGCGCTCGCCTCTTGCTGGCGGCCTGCGCACCGCGGCGGATGAGGAGCATCACGCCGTGCTGTGCGCCGTGCTGGTGGCGGCAACGCTGACCGCCATGCCGTTCATTTTGTTCTACGATCTGGTGATGGCCGGCGTCGCGGCCGCCTGGCTGGCGAGGGCCGCCAGACCGCGGGGCTGGCGGCGCGGCGAACTTAAATGGCTGGCGGGACTTATGGCCATCGACATGATTGCGTTCCCGGCTGCCGCGGTGTTGCGGCTGGCGGTGGGGGTGGTTGTGGGGCCAGGTTTGCTGTGGCTCGCCATGCGCCGGATCAGGGATCCGGGGCAAGCAACGAAGTCGAAAAATTAAGGCAACCCTAACCTGGCCGGAACCTGGCAGACGCCGCCGCCACGTTTCGTCTCCGCCGGCTCATGCAGCGATATTTGCTTCAGATTCAGCCTGCCGTGATGGGTTGTTGTGAAAACGTCACGGCCAGCCATGAAATTGATACAAGTATCGAAAAAACTTCTCACCGCCTTGTGAATTGCCTAATAGTCCTCGGTAGCCGATCGAAACAACGCAGGGTTGCAGAGGTGGTGCTACCGGCCTGCTTCCGTGCCAAAAATAAAACAAGTTTTTCATGTTCGGACGTGAATTTTAGATTGACTAATCTTTTAAGAACGCTTATGACTGCCTCACGCCATCACGATGAAGGCGTCTCGGCGGTCCCGGAAAAACCGCTGCTGTGAAATCGCAACGCGAGCGCCGATGCGCTTCGCAGAATGGAGACTTTTATGGACAAGCTCATCGTTAAGGCCCTGACGTTTAAGAATGACCGCAAGGCCGTTACCGCCCTCGAATACGGCATCATCGCCGGCGTGCTGGGCCTCGTGCTCATCACCATCTTCACCGGCTTCGGCAGCAAGCTGACCACGCTGTTCACCAACATCGGCAACTCGATCTAACACCGATGGCACATCCGGGGCGGCCAAGGCCGCCCCGGATACCTTCCCCGCCCGCGCCGTTGCCGTGTCGCACCGAAACCTCAACAGGCGCCGGTGCGATGTCATGAACAGCCCATCACCGCCTTGTCGCCCTGCCAATAACGGTCAAGGGTAACCCCGTGCACTATTCCGCCCTCATCGGATTGCTTGTTCTGGCTGGCGCGGCCCTGTTGGGTTTCGCGGCTCTGCACGATCTCGGCTTTCGCACGGTTCCCAATCGCGTCTCGCTGGCCATCCTGATCTGCGGCCTGGTGCTGCGGCTGCTCAGCCACGATCTGCTCTATGGCTGCATGTGCGGCGCAATCATGTTCCTGTTCACCTATTCGTTCTGGCGGCTGGGCTGGATGGGGGGCGCCGATGTGAAGCTGCTCACCGCCTCGGCCGTCTTCGTGCCGCCGCTGATGGTTCCGACCCTGGTGATCGGCACGTCGCTGGCCGGCGGTGTTCTGGCCCTGATCTATGTGATCGGCAGCCGCCTGGTGCCGCGGCGGCCGGCCATCGCGGACCCTGCCAGGCCCACAGGGCTGGTCAGGCGGGCGCTGCGCTGCGAATTGCGGCGGCTGCGGCGGCGCGGCCCGCTGCCCTATGCCGCGGCCATCGCCACCGGCGGGTGGCTGGCGATTGTCACCTCGCCATGACGTATCCGTTCCTTCGCCTGACGGTAGATTTGGCTCGGGGACTTGACCGGGCCGCGCTGCGCGGCGCTACACTTTCCTTTCACGGGCGACATGGTCGGGGCGGTGGCGGGTTTGCCGGCCAGGCGACTGGTCAGCCGCCCGGAATGTGAGGCACGACCATGCTCAAGACCCTTCTCTTCTTGTTGATGGCGGCGGGCCTGCTCGGCTTCAGCGCGGTGGCGTGGGTGAGCCTGCATCCGCCGCCGCCGGCGGTGCAGGAAGTGCGCAAGGTGCAGGTGCTGGCGGCGGCCAATGTATTGCGGGCCGGCACTTTGCTGAAGCCGGACGACCTGGAGGTGCGCGATGTGGTGGAGGGCGAGGTGCCGACGGGCGCCCGCCGCGACACGCCGCAGGCCCGCTCGGAACTGTTCGGTGCGATGGTGCGCCAGACCATTCTGGCCCACCAGTTCATCCTGCCCGCCGATGTGATGCGGCCGGGTGATCATGGCTTCCTGGCGGCCGTGCTGACGCCTGGCATGCGCGCCACCTCGGTGGGCGTGGATGCCGTTTCGGGAACGGCGGGGCTGATCTGGCCGGGCGACCATGTGGATCTGATCCTGACGCAGACGATCGAGAACCCTGGGGTATCGCTCGGCCGGCGGATCGCTGCCGAGACGGTGTTGCAGGATGTGCGCGTGATCGCCATCGACCAGCAGCTCGTTCAGGGCGGCAGCGCCACCGGCGCCGATACATCACAGCAATCGCGCACCGTGACGCTGGAGGTTTCGCCTGAGGATGCCGAGAAGGTTGCCGTGGCGAGCCGGCTTGGCAAGCTGGCGCTGGCGGTCCGGCCCGTGGACTCGGGCGCACCCGTGGACCAGAATAATCATGACGTTACCTACGCACAGGACGTTTCCAATGCATTGGGGAAGGCCCACGGAACCGAGGATGTGAAGGCAACGCCTTCCATGCATGTATTTTCGGGGCCCACCGACAAGGAATATAAGTTTCCATGAGACATCGTTGCGAGCCTGGCAATTCTCGCGTTGCGTTGTTGCGTGATGGCGCGATGGGCGGTTGCCGCGCGCGGGCGGCCTTTTCCGCGTCCGTGCTTGGACTGGCTGTATTTTCGTGCGGTTTTGCGCCGGCCTTCGCGCAGGATGCGCTGACCAACGGCGCGGCGGCAACGCAGGCCGCGGCGACGCCGGGGGCGCAGGCAAGTGCCGCCACCGAGGTGCACCACCCGGTGATGCGTGGAACGATTTCGCTCAGCGCCGGCAGCGGCCGGGTAATCCGCTTGCAGGACGCGCCGGCCAACGTGTTCACCGCCGACCCGAAGGTGGCGGAGGTGCGGCCTGGCAGCCCGAACAGCCTGTTCGTGTTCGGCGTGGCGCCAGGGATCACCACGCTGGCGGCGCTGGCCGCCAATGGCGATCCTATCGCGCAGTATCAGGTGACGGTGGTGCCCTCCGAATTCGATGCCAGCCAGGTGCGCGGCGCGATTTCGCACAGCGGCGCCGCCGGCATCACCACGCATGCCGACGAGGCGGGGGTAACGCTTTCCGGCCATGCCGCCACGCCGGAGCAGGCCTCCAGGGCGGTGGCGGCCGCCAAGGCCGCGCTGCCCGGCGACGCGCATGTCGATAACCGGATGAGCGTGAGCGAGCCGATCCAGGTGAGCCTGCATGTGCGCGTGGCCGAAATGACCCGCACGCTCACCCGCGAGCTTGGGGTGAACTGGACGGCAGCGGCCAATGTCGGGCGCGATGCCATGTTCGGTATCGCCACCAACAATGCGCTCGCGAGCGTGGCGGGCGTTACCCCGACGGTCGCAACATCGAGTTTGGGCAACAAATATCGCGGCCTGAGCCTGGATACGGTGATCGACGCGCTGTCCCAGGATCAGCTGGTGCATATTCTGGCCGAGCCGAATCTGGTGACGACCAGCGGGCAGCCGGCGAGCTTTCTGGTGGGCGGCGAGTTCCCTATCCCGATCGCCACCACGCCGGCCGCCGGAAGTGCCTCGGGCACTTTCTCGGTGGAGTTCAAGCAATACGGCATCTCGCTGTCGTTTGTGCCCACGGTGATGTCGCATGACAGGATCAGTCTGCATGTGCGCCCCGAGGTGAGCCAACTGGACAAGGCCGACGGTGTGACATCCTACATCGGCACCAACGTGGCGATCAGCATTCCCGCGCTGACCGTGACCCGGGCCGATACCACGGTGGAACTGGGTTCCGGCCAAAGCTTCGCCATTGCCGGGCTGCTCTCCGACCAGACGACGCAGACCACACAGGCCACTCCGGGGCTTGGCGACGTGCCGATCCTGGGCGCGCTGTTCCGATCCGACAGTTTCAATCGGGCGCAGACCGAACTGGTGATCGTGGTGACGCCATACATCGTGCGCCCGATCAGCGATCCGAGTGCACTGAGGACCCCGGTCGACGGCTACCACGCGCCCAACGATCTGGAACGTATACTCCAGTTGCGCACGAGCGGACGGGGAACATATCAGGGCTATGGCCGTATCCCCGCCGATGCCGGCTTTATTGTGGAATAGGAGCGCGCGAGATGAACGCTGCAGGGTTCAAAGCTTCGCCACGCCGGAAGCGGCAGCTTGCGCGCGGCGTGGCTGCCGGCCCCGTGGTTCTCGCGCTGCTGGCGGGGCTGGCCGGTTGCGGCCCGAAATATGATCCGCTGACGCGCGAAGGCCTGTGGCGGCCGACACATGTCAATCGCGCCAACCTGGTGATGCAGGTTGCCAACCCGGCCGACCTGGTGCGCGGCACCGGCACGACCACATCGGATGGCCAAATGGCGGCGGCGGCGGTTGACCGGATGCGCAACGACAAGCTCAAGCCTCTGCCCGCCGCAGGCGTTGCCGAGATTTCGGCCACGAACTCCGGCGCCAACAATACCGGCGGGGGCCAGTAATCATGCCTCCGAACACCTTGACGCAGGCCCAGACCGATACCGGCGGCAAGCTCGCCGAGCGGTCGACCGTTCTGGCGTTCGTCACCGACGCGGACAGCGAGCTGGCGGTGCGCGAAGGCATGGCGGAACTGGTTCCCTCGATCCAACTGAAGCGTGCCTCGATCCGGCAGGCCACCGCGATGTTGCGCAAGCTGCCGAGCCCCGAGGTGCTGGTGGTGGATATCACCGGCGAGGATGCGCCGCTGGCCGCCCTGCACGATCTGTCTGAAGTGGTGGAGCCCAGCACGCGCGTGCTGGTGGTGGGCGACCGCGCCGACATGAATTTCTATCGCTCGCTCACCCGCGACCTGGGTGTTGCCGAGTATCTGTACAAGCCGCTGGCCAAGGAAATGGTCGCGCGCATGTTCGGGCCGGCGACGCTGCAGCGCCCGGTTTCCAGCGGCGCCTTGCAGGGCGGAAGGATCCTGGCGGTGAGCGGGGCCTGCGGCGGTGTCGGCTCCACCACGATATCGGCGAACCTGGCCTGGTATCTCGGTGAGGAACTCAAGCGCCACACGCTGCTGTTCGATCCGGACATCTACACCGGCAACGCGGCGATGATGCTGGGGGGCCGCACCGGCACCGGGCTGCGCCTGGCGCTGGAGACGCCCTCGCGTATCGACGAATTGTTCGTGGAACGCGCCGCCCAGCCGGTGACCGAGCGGCTCTCGGTGCTGGCCGGCGATGAAAAAGTGACCGAGATGGCGGAGATCGCCGAGGGCGCCGGCCGGGCGCTGCTGGCGGCCTTGCGCCGGCGGTACAACTTTGTGGTGGCCGACGTACCCTCTGCGCCGGTGCCCGTTTATCGTGAACTGCTGATGCTGGCGCATCAGCGCGTTCTGGTGATGGACCCGACACTGGCTTCCATGCGCAACACGCTGCGCCTGCTGGCGCTGCCGACGGGCCCCGACCAAGTGCGGCGCGCGGTGGTGGTGCTGAACCGGCTGGGCCAGCCCGGCGGCCTGACGCGGCCGCAGATCGAGGAGGCGCTGGAAATGCCTGTCGATGTGGTCATCCCTTACCAGCCGCGGCAGGTTGGCCAGGCGGCGACGATGGGAACGCCCGCCTGCATGGCCAGCGGCGGTTTCCGTAACGGAATCCTCTCGCTGGCGCGTGAGGTGGCCTTTGTGGCCGACGGTGCCGTGGTGCCCAAACCCGGCGCCGGCGGCCCCTTCGGCCTTGGCAAGCTGATTGAAAAACTGTCGGGACGCTCAGAATGAACGCAACGCCCATGTTCGGGCGGCGCCGTACCGAGCCCGAAGCCGGTGCGCCGCCGCCACCCCCGCAGGCCCCCCGCCCCGCGGTGGCACCCCCGGTGCAAAGCCAGTCCACCTCGGATCAACTGGCGGAATTGCGCACGCTGGCACTCTCCCAGCTTGATCCCGCCGCCGCGGCGGCCCTGCCGGCGGACCGGCTGGGGCCGGAGATCGAGAAGCTGGTGGGCGATATCGCCACGGAACGGCGAATCCAGCTCAACGCGCGCGAGCAGCGGCAACTGGCCGGCGAGCTCGTCAACGACATGCTGGGCCTGGGCCCGTTGCAGCCGCTGTTGGACGATGACGGCATCGCCGACATCATGGTGAACGGCCCCGACCGGGTGTTCATCGAAAAACAGGGGCGCGTGACGCTGTCCAACGTGCGGTTCCGCGATGCGGCGCATGTGGCCAATATCTGCCAGCGAATCGCCGCCGGCATCGGCCGCCGGATCGATGAAAGCAGCCCGATGGTGGATGCCCGGCTGATGGACGGCAGCCGCGTCAACATCGTGTTTCCGCCGCTCGCGCTGGATGGGCCATACGTTTCCATTCGTAAGTTTACCAAGCGAAAGATGGATTTTGCCCGCCTGGTGGCGCATGGCAGCTGCACGCCGCAGGTGGCGCGGATTCTGGAAATCGCCGGGCGGTCGCGGCTGAACGTGATCATCTCGGGCGGCACCGGTTCGGGCAAGACGACGCTGATGAATGCGATGTCGCGCATGATCGACCCGGCCGAGCGGGTGATCACCATCGAGGACGCGGCCGAACTGCAATTGCAGCAGCCGCATGTGGTGCGCATGGAGACGCGGCCGGCAAGCCTTGAGGGCCGCGGCGAGATCACCCAGCGCGACCTGGTGCGCAACGCCCTGCGTATGCGCCCGGACCGGGTGATCATCGGCGAGGTGCGGTCGAGCGAGGCGTTCGACATGCTTCAGGCGATGAACACCGGCCATGACGGATCGATGTCCACCATCCACGCCAACAACACCCGCGATGCGCTGACGCGTATCGAGAACATGGTGCAGATGGGCAATATGGGCCTGCCCAGCAAGGCGATCAAAACCCAGATCGTGGGCGCCGTGGATATGATCGTGCAGGTGGAACGCCACCGCGACGGCGGGCGGCGGATTACCCAGGTGACCGATATCGCCGGACTGGAAGGCGATGTGGTGGTTTTGAACGACATCTTTCAATTCGAATTCACGGGCGAGAGCCCGGATGGTACAAAGCTTGTCGGTGCCTACAAGATCGGCCGCGGCCGGCCGAGCTTTTGGGACCGCCTGGTGTATTTCCAGATGGACCGGGCCTGGGTGGCCGCCATGGAAGAGACAAACTGGTGAGCAGCAACATCATCATCATGCTTCTGGGCGGCCTGATCTGCCTGATCGGCCTGACGGCGACCGGCCTGTGGATGGTGGCCGAGCAGAAGCGCGAGAAGATGTGGACGGAACGGCGCGAGTCCACCATCGGCGCGTATCTGAAGCCCAAGGCCAGCGCGGGGCCGAGCCTGATGCTGGCGCCGCGCCAGACGCGCAAGCAGGCCAGCGCGATGAACCAGATCTACCTGCTGTTCAACTGGCGCGAGGAACGGCGGCAGCATTATCCCATGACATGGTGGGGCGTGGCGCTGGTGATGCTGGGCCCGGCGATGGTCGGCGCGCTGCTCGCCACACGCCTGGTGGGAACGGCCGGCTGGATCGCGGTGCCGATCCTGGACCTGCTGATGACGCGCACGTTCCTGGGATACTGCGCCAACAAGATTTCGAAAATGCTGCTGGCGCAGTTCCCCGATGCGCTGTCGATGGTGGCACGGTCGGTGCGCGTGGGTGTGCCGATCGGCGAGGCGGTGAAGGTGGTGGCGCGCGAGGGGCTGACGCCGACGCGCGAGGAATTCGGCAAGGCGGCGGACGCGGTGGCGATCGGGCTGGACATGGAATCGGCGCTGATGGAAATGGCTGAGCGCAACGACCTGGCGGAGTACCGGTTCTTCGCCACCGCGCTGGCGCTGCAAAGCCAGACCGGCGGCGGCCTGACCGAGACGCTGGACACATTGGCCGATACGATCCGCAAGCGCGAGGCCGCCCGCAAGCGCGGCAACGCGCTCGCCTCGGAAGCCAAGACCAGCATCTATGTGCTGGCCGCCCTGCCCATCGTTGTCGGCTTCATGCTGTGGCTGACCAATCCGGACTATATCGACGTGCTGTTCATTACCAACCCTGGGAACAAGCTGCTGGCGGCGGCCGTCTTCATGCTGTCGTTCGGCATGTTCGCGATGCAGCAGATCATCAAGCGGAGCCTTTCCTGATGACGCATTCCGCCCTTGCCCTGCCCCTGCCGGTGCTCGGATTTGTGGCGCTGCTGTTCGTTGCCGGCTCCTTCGCGCTGCTGCGGGCCATCGAGCACGAGGAGAAGGTGCGTGCCCGGCTGAGCCGGGCGATCAATTACGAAGCCGGGCCGGTGGTGGTGCCCAAATCCGAGGGCATGAAGGCGCTCGATCTGGTGGCCAAGCTGGGCGGCGCGCTGGCCAAGAGCGGCATCCTTTCCGACACTACCCGCAAGCAGCTGGAACAGACGATCCTATCGGCGGGCCTGCGCGGCTCGCGTGTGTTCGGCCTGTTCATCGGCAGCAAGGTGCTGCTGATGTTTGGCCTGCCGTCGATCGCTTATCTGCTGATCCATAATCTCGGCCTCAAGCCGACGACATTCTACGCGGTGATGGGCTCGGCCTTTGCCGTGGGCATGCTGGCGCCTGATTTCTTCATCAAGCAGATGCGGTCCAAGCACCTCAAGGCCGTGGAACGCGGCTTGCCGGACGCGCTGGACATGATGGTGATCTGCGCACAGGCCGGTCTTGGGCTGGAGAACGCCATCGAGCGGGTGGCGCAGGAGTTCGTGTTCGCCAACAAGGCGGTTTCACTGGAGCTGGCGATTTGCGCCAGCGAAATGCGGATCGGCACGGATCGCCGCGTGGCGCTGCTGGCGCTGGGTGACCGCACCGGGCTCGATTCGATGCGCCGGCTGGCCGGCACGCTGATCCAGACGATGCAGTTCGGCACACCGCTCAGCCAGGCACTGCGCGTGCTGGCCGCCGAGATGCGGCAGGACAACCTGACCAAGTTCGAGGAAAAGGCGGCACGGCTGCCGGTGTTCCTGACGCTGCCGATGATTCTGTTCATTCTGCCCTGCGTGTTCATCATCGTGGGCGGGCCGGCCGGCGTGCAGATTGCGACCGCCCTGAAATAGGGACGGGCTTTGGGGGAGTTCGCGGTATTGGGGGGAGCAGCTTGATGCGTGGTATGATCGGCCTGGTGGCCGTGCTCTGTCTTGCCGGCTGCAACATCCATCCGCCGGCACGGACGGTGGACGACCGATCCAGCCTTGGCGAGGCACGCCAGGCGCTCTCCGAGGGTGAGGCCGGGACCTCGCTGGAGATCGCACGCGGCGTATTGCAGACGCAGCCGCGCAACGTGCAGGCGCTGGTTCAGGAAGGCAATGCCGAAGCGGCGCTGGGTGACAGGATCGCGGCCGCGGACAGCTACAAGCGGGCCCTGGAGATCTCCCCCTCGGACGTAGGGGCCCGGCTTGGCAATGCGAAACTGCTGATCCGCGACAATCTGCCCGGCGCCGAAGCAAGCTTGCGCCAGATCCTTGCGGATTCCCCGCGCAGCCCAATCGTGCTGACCGATCTGGGCTACGTGCTGGATCTGCAGGAGCGCCATGCGGAGGCGCAGCGTTATTATGAAGAGGCGATCGCGCTGGATCCAACGCGGATATCCTCGCGCACCGACCTGGCGCTATCGCTGGCCCTGAGCGGGCACGCGGAGCAGGCAGAGCAGATGTTCCGCGACATCACGGCCAATGCGGCGGCAACGCAGAAGGTGCGGATCGATTTTGCGGTGGCGCAGGTGCTGGCGGGGCATGACAAGGATGCCGCGGCAACCTTGGCCAATGAACTGACGCCTGAGGAGGCGCAGTCGGCGCTGCAAGGGCTGGAGCAGTTGCGGCCGGCGACGAAGGCGAATTAAGGAAGCTCTTCTTTTTTGAAAAAAAGAAGCAAAAAACTTTTGGTCCTGTGCGCGCGCTGCCGGCGAGGCGCGCACCATAAGTCAAAGTTTTTTGCTTCTTTTTTTCAAAAAAGAAGACCTTCCTTCCTCTCTTGCTGCACCGCAACGGCCCGGCTAATCTTGCCGGCATGATCCAGATCCCCGCCACCCTCATCCCCGGCGACGGCATTGGCCCCGAGATCGTGCAGAGCGTGCTGCAGATCCTTGATGCGGTCGGCAGCCCTTTCGTGTGGGAGACGGCGCCGGCCGGCCTTGGCGCGATTGCCACGCATGGCGACCCGTTGCCGGTGAGCACGTTGGAGAGCATCCGCCGCACCAAGCTGGCGCTGAAGGGGCCGTTGACGACGCCGGTGGGCGGCGGATTCAAGTCGGTGAACGTGGAGCTGCGGCGGGAATTCGAGTTGTTCGCCAATATGCGCCCGGCCACCACGCTGATCCCTGGCGGGCGCTACGACAATATCGACATTACGCTGGTGCGCGAGAACCTGGATGGGTTCTACGCCGCGTTCGAGCATTATATGCCGGTGGGTGACGATCATCGGGCGGTGGCGTTTTCCGCCGGTTTCAACACGCGCGCCGGCTGCCGCCGCATCATTCGCCACGCCTTCGACTATGCGGTGGCGCATGGCCGCAAGAAGGTGACGGTGGTGCACAAGGCCAATATCCTGAAGGCGCTGACGGGGATTTTTCTCGATGTCGGCCGCGAGATAGCGCCTGAATATGCCGGGCGTGTGGCGATGGACGATCGCATCGTGGATGCCTGCGCGATGCAGTTGGTGCTCAATCCCTGGCAGTTCGATGTGATCGTGACCACCAATTTGTTCGGCGACATTCTTTCCGATCTGATTGCCGGGCTGATCGGGGGGCTGGGTTTGGCGCCGGGCGCGAATATCGGCACCAACGCGGCAATTTTCGAGGCGGTGCATGGTTCTGCGCCGGATATTGCCGGGCGGGGGGTTGCCAATCCGGCGGCGTTGCTTCTGGCGGCTGGGCTGATGCTGGATCATGTGGGGCTGTCTGAGCTTGGCGCGCGGCTGCGCACCGCGCTGCGCGAGGCGGTGGTGACGGATGGGGCCCGAACGCGGGATCTGGGCGGGACCGCGACGACGGCGGAGATGACGGCGGCGATCATTCGGCGCGTGGGGTAGGCAAACCGGGGGGAGAACCCTGTGTGATCTCGGCGGGAAGGTTGTTCGCGATACGCTTGGTGGCGCCGTGGTAAATGGGTTTTTTGGTCGATGCCGCTGGCGGGGCTTGCCCGGCTGAAGGTCTGGCCGGATGCGAACGTGATGGTTGAGGAATGTCTCACTCACCTCGCTGGCGATGGCGGTAGCCGCGTCACGCCCGGTCCGTCACCGCGCGCAGCACCGCAAGAACCCTGCGGGCCGTTGCCGCATCCGCCTTTGAGGTGACATTTTCCGGCAGGAAGTGCCGCTGGAAGGCGCGCAGCACCGTCGCGAGCGCCTCATCCGGCGCGCCGGACAGCGCAATCTCGTAGCCGATTCCGGCCAGGGCCGCGCGCAGTTCCGGCATATCCGGCCCCTGGTCCGGGTCCGGGCCCGGCCAGACGCCGATGCCGGCCTCGGCGAGGCCGCGCCAGTCGAACAGTTCGCCCGGGTCCTGTTTGCGGTTGGGGGCGACGTCGCTGTGGCCCACCACGTTGCGGGCCGGGATCGCGTGGCGGGAGAGAATGGCCAGGCAGAGCGCCCGAACGGCTGCCATCTGTGCGGGCGGGAACGGGCGGTAGCCCCATTCGTGGCCGGGGTTGACGATCTCTATGCCGATGGAAACATCGTTGCAGGCGCGCCGGCCGCGCCAGTACGAAATGCCGGCGTGGTAGGCGCGCAGCGCCTCAGGCACCAGGCGCACCACGCTGCCATCCTCATCCACCACATAATGGGAGGAGACTTTTGCCGCCGGATCGCGAAGCCGGCCGATGGCCGCGTCCGCCGATTGCATGCCGGTATAGTGCAGGATCAGCATGTCGATCGCGGCCGCGCCGCCCGGCCGCTCGTCGGCATTGGGGCTGGGCAGGTCCTGAATGATCACAGGCCGCGCTCGCGCTTGATGCGGTCCCAGGCGGCGTTGATGTTGGCCACCTTGTCGGTGGCGCGGGCGATGAATTCCGGCGGCACGCCCTTGGCGGCCAGCCCGTCGGGGTGGTTGTCGCGCATGAGCTGTTTCCAGGCAGCGCGCACTGCTTCATCCGAGGCGGCGCGGGTGACGCCGAGCACGGCGTAGGGGTCGGGCGCGTCGCTGGTCTGCACGCGGCTCGCGCCGCCGCGCGCACGCTCCCACGCCGCGCCGGAGAGGCCGAAGCCGCGGGCGCAGCGGGCGAGGAAATCCAGCTCCTTCTGGTTCACCGCGCCATCGGCGCGGGCGATGCCGAACAGGCCGGCGAGCACATCCTCCAGCACGCCGCGGTTATCGGCAAAACTGTCGCCGAGCTGGATGGCGTAGGGTTCGAAGCTGTCGGCCGCATCGCGCGCCTGGTCGAACAGGCGGCCGACGTCGCGGGCGTTTTCGGGGGGCACGCGGAAGTGCCGCTTGAAGGCGTCGATCTCCGCGCGGGTGACGGGGCCATCGCATTTGGCGAGCTTGGCGGAGAGGGAAACGACGGCCATGGCGAAGAATTGTTCGCGCGGGGCGAAGAGGGCGGCGATCCGGGCGGGGTGGAAGCGGGCGGCGTTGGGCAGGAAGCGGGTGCGCAGATTGGGCACGGCGCCGGTATCCGCGGCGTGGCCGAGGGCGGCGCCCATGACCGCGCCGACGGGGCCGCCCATGGCGAAGCCGGCCATGCCGCCCACCAATTTTCCCCAGTAGCTCATCGGGCCAGGGGGGCGCCGCCCCCGGGGGCCAGAGCCCCCTGGCCTTCCTTGCGTCCTATCGTCATAACTCCCCCATAGCACACCGCCCGTTGACGCCGACAGAACGCGCAAGCGTGGTCAACCAGTTCCCGCCACCCTGGGAGAGCATGCGCCCCCCTTACACCACCCCCCCGACCCTCTCCCCGCCGGCGCCGTGGCCGGCGCCCGAGAACGCCGCGCTTTCGCCAGCCGCGCGGCGTTTGAGGCTCACATTGCTCTGCGTGCTGGGCTGTCTCGCCGCCGGGTTTCTCGCCGCATGGGCCATCCCGCCGCTGCTCAACTGGGGCCGCTACCGCACCGCCATCGCCGCCATCGCCGCCGCCGAACTCGGCCGCCCGGTTGTTATCGGCGGCGACGTCACGCTGCGCCTGCTGCCCGAGGCTGTGCTCACCGCCGCCGACGTCACGCTCCCCCCCCAAGGCCCAGGAGCGGGAGACGGCATTTCCGCCCAGGTCGGCGCCCTCCGCCTTCAGGTCGCTTTCTGGCCGCTTCTCACCGGCCGAATCGTGGTGCACGACCTGGTTCTCGGCACCCCTGTGATCACCCTGCCCTGGCCGCTGCCCGACGGCCTGGCCCACCCGGTGCGCCCACGCCTGCCGCACGCCTTCGCGGCGCATGTGGAAAACGGCACCCTGCGCATCGGCGGTGTCGCCATCACCGGCATCACCGCCGCCATCCATGGCGGCCCGGTGCCGCTCGTCGGGGCCATCCAGGGCGCCACCGCGGAGGCACCAAATGTCGCCGTGTTCGGGGCCGAGGGTTTTGCAGGTTTCGCCGCCCGCAACTGGCGGTTCAGCAGCGCGCTCGGCGCGCCGGATGCCGATGGGGTCTCCGCCATCGATCTTTCGGTGCACATGCTCCCGCTCCATACGGCGGGCGCCGCCACACAGCGTGCGGACACAGGCGCCAGCGTGCAGGCGACGCTGGCGGATGGCATCGTGCAGGGAAGGCTGCGCGCCGGCGGCCCCGATCTTTCCCTGCTGCTGCCGGCCTCGCCGCTGGCCTGGCACCTGGAGGCGCCGTTCGTCGCCTCCGGCGAACGCATCGAGACCAATGCCATCCGTGCCTCGCTCGGCGGCGCCCCCGCCGATGGCACGGCCCTGCTGCAACTGGGCAATGATGCACGGCTGGATGCCCGAATCAGCGCCGCCGCGATCGACCTTGATGGCTGGGCCGCGCTTGTGCGGTACAGCCTCGACGCGCATTCGCTCAATGGCGCGCTCGCCCCGCGGTTCCCGCTGCGGATCGCCCTGGCCGCGGACAGCGCGACGCTGTTCGCCGGCACGCTGGCGGGCCTGCGCGCGACCCTGGTTTGCGATGGGCACCTCATCGGGATCGAGCAGATCGAGGCGACTTTGCCGGGCAACGCGCGGCTGGCCGCGCCGCAGGTGATGATGCATGGCGCCGGCGGCCACATCACCGCGGTGGGCGCGGCCAGCCTGGACGCCCCCGACCTGCCGGTCACGCTGGCCTGGCTGCGGCCCATCGCCCCCGCCCTGCTGCGGGCGCGGCCAGCTGGCGTGCTGGCCCGGGCAACGCTGAGCGGCACGGCTTACCTATCGCCTGGCCATCTTGCCGTATCGGGGCTGGCTGGCCAGGTGGACGCGATGACCGTCGCGGGCAGTTTTGCCGTGGACACCGGCGGCCGCGAGCGGATTGACGCCGACCTGACCCTCGATCGCATCGTGCTGGACGATTGGCTCGGCCCCCCCAGGGCTGCCTGGCCCGCATCCGGCCTGGCCGGGCTGGGCGGCCGTTTCGCGGGTGCGGACATCAACCTTAGTCTCGTCGCCGCCGGCGCGCGGTGGGGCGACATCGCCGCCGGCGGCCTGAAGGCAACGCTGCACACAGGCCCGGCCGGGCTCTCCGTGGAGCACCTTGAGGCCACGCTTGCGGGCGCGGACCTGACGGCATCGGGAAAGTTGGGCGCGGACGGCAGCCTCGCCGGCGCCCATATGCTGCTGCGGGCGCGGGATGCGCGGAAGGTGCTGGCGCTTCTGCCAGATGCGTGGCGCTGGGCGCCGCATCTGGGGCAGGGAGCGGGGCTGGTTGAGCTGGCCGCCGACGGCCCGCCCGATGCGCTATCGGTTCAACTGCGCGCGGATGCGGACGACCTGGTGCTGGAAACCGAGGCCGTCGCCGATACGAAGGCCGAGCCGCCCAGCGCCAGCGCCACCATCACGCTGCGCCATCCCGGCACGCCGCGGCTGCTGGCAGACCTTGGCCTGCCAGGCACCGAGGCGTGGCTGGGCACCGGATCGCTGGCTCTGCTGGCCCATGTGCACGGGCAGGGCGGCCACGTACAGGTGCAGGATTTCACGCTGAACGGCGCCGATCTGCGCGCCGCAGGCACGCTGGATATCTCGGTGCCGGATCACGCCGTCACCGGCACCATGCGCGCCGAAATGCTGTCCCTGCCCGGCACGCAGGACGCCTGGGCCGCTTTGCTGCGGGCTTTGCCATCCTGGTGGCAGGCCTGGCAGGCCAGGCTGCGGCTGAGCGCCGATGCGGTGGAAATGGGGCAGCACGATGCCGCCGCCAAGGCGGACGCCGAGCTGGATTTCGGCGCCGGCATGGCGTTCGCTGACGACATCTCGGCAACGCTGGCTGGCGGCCAGCTTGCGGCACAACTGGCGCTGGATACCACCCAGACGCCGCCGCGCCTCGCCCTGCGCGCCACACTCGCCCGGGCGAGGCTTGCCGCGCCGCTGGGCCTGAAGCCCTTGGATCTCGATGCCGGCGGCGTGGATATCGGCCTGGATGTGCAGACCGCCGGATCCAGCCCCCAGGCGCTGTGGGCCGGCCTCTCCGGCGAGGCGCACGCCACCCTCCAGGACGGCGAACTGCTTGGCGTCGACCTGTCCGAACTGGCCCACGCGGCCGCCCTGCACACGCCACGCCGCCGGCCGGCCATTCTGGCCGCCCTCTCGCAAGGGGTCACGAACGGGCTCGATGGCGAGGCCGTGGCGGTGATCGATCATGGGCACGCCCGGATTGCGCCCGCCACACTCGCCGGTGCTGCCGGCACCGTGACGCTTCAGGGCGACGCGGAGTTCGGTTCCGGCACGATCGACCTCAGCCTCCGCCTCGCACCCGCCCAGACGCCAACCGCCTTCAGCCTGCATCTCGCCGGGCCTTGGGCGGAGGCGAAGGCGACGCCGGAGGTCGCAGTCTCCGGGAGGCGGGTGAAAAAGAAAGGGTAGAAACGCCCCCTTTCTTGAAAAAAGAAGCAAAACTTTTGGCGGGCTGTCGTCGGCTCGCGGGGGGGGTTCAGGAGGGTTTTTCGTCGCAGACGGCATAGGCGAGCCGCACCAAGCGCAGCGCGGGGCGATGCAGCCCGGCGCGCTCCGCATCCTCGGCCAATGACAGTAAACGATCGGCCAGCATCAGCGGGCTAACCGCCTGCGCGGACTGCCGCACGGGAGCAACAGAGGATACATTCAGGCTGAAAGCAGCAGAGGCTGGCGGCATCGGGATTCTCCTACCGTGATACCCGGTTTTGGGCGTAACGACTTTGCCGGCGATTCCCTTTCGTAACGGTTAATCGAACTCAGCATGCGGCGGCGACGGTCACGATGCCCGCCGGGCGCCGCGCCGGCGGACGGGGCCGCGCCCGGCGAGGGCGGCGATCAACTGTGTGGCCATCTGGCCGCGATGGCCGGTTTGCCAGTTATCGGAGGCGTCGCCGGCCGCCATCCAGCCGGGGAGAGTCAAGGCGAGGGTCTGGGCCAGGCCGGCGAGCAGCGGTTCGTAGGTGGCGCGTAAGGCGACCAGCATCTCCCGCCCGCCGGGCGCGGTGGTCCAGTGCAGGCCGGCGGCACCGAAGCATTGCAGCATCAGCTCGAAATCCGGCGGCGCCAGCCGGTCCCCGCCCGTATATCCGGCAGGGCCTATGCCGAGCGAGGCCGCCATTTCCACAATCACCTGGCGCGCCATCGTGAATGTCATGCGTGCCTGCAGGGGCGGCACTTCCTCGATCCCCACCAGGATCAGCGCGCAGGTATCCATGATGGCGGTGACCGCCGCGAGCCAGGACTGCGAATCATGCTGGGACCGGTAATACACCAGCATCGGATAGGAGAGATGGCTCTCCAGCAGCTCCGAACCCCAGATTTCCCATTCCCGCAGCAGCTCATCCAGCTTCGCCAGGCCGCCGGGCTCCGCATGGCGGCTGAGCAGGGTGCATGCCGTGGGCGGGGTGCCGGCGCGCACATCCAACTGGATCACATGCGCTTCCCGCCGAGAAAACAGCTGGTACAGCACCGGCAGGTAGCCGATCACCAGGGCGAGGAACCCGATGCCGGTGCCGGCCTCCACCACCGCCAGCGCGCGGGCCGCGCCGGTATGCGGCACCACATCGCCATAGCCCAGCGTGAAGAACGTGACACCCGAGAGGTAGAGCTGCTCGGGCAGCGGCGAGGGATGGCGGGCTGCCTCCAGAGTCCAGGCCAGCAGCCCGAACCCGATGATCAGCCCGGCCGCCCATAAGCCGAACAGCACCACCATGGAGAGCGGCCCGAACACGCTGAGGAACCGCTCCCGGGGCGGGCCCTCCGCCAGGGCGCGCGCCACACGGGTCCAGCCGGTCCAGGCGCCACGAAAGTAAAAGCGGGTGAACCGCACGCGCCGGTCCACCCGCCGCGGCAACAGCATCACCTCGAACGCATCCTGCAGCACAAGGGCGAGCAACAGCAGTGCCGCGGGCGCGATCACGAGGGACATCACGGCAGCCAGAACGTGCGGGGCGGGCAGAGTTGCCGCACCAAGGAAGGGTTGTTCTTTTTTGAAAAAAAGACCCAAAACACTTTTGACACCTGCTGTGCGCTGCCGGTTAGTCCGCGACAGCCAGTGAAAAGTCTTTTGCTTCTTTTCTTCAGAAAAGAAGACCTTTCTTTCCGGTAGACAGACCCATGCGCCCCCTCATCTGCCTCGCCACGCTCACTATGTGCCTACTATGCGGGCCGGCCCGTGCCGCGCCCGATGACCTCGCCCGCCAGCGTGCGATCGCCGCCCAGGTGACGATTACCCGCGATGACTGGGGCATTGCCCATGTGCACGGCCACACCGACGCGCAGGCGGTGTTCGGCATGGTGTATGCGCAGGCAGAGGACGATTTCAACCGCATCGAAATGAACTATCTCACGGCGCTGGGCCGCCTCAGCGAGGCGGAGGGTGAGGCAACGCTGATGGAGGATCTGCGGGCGCGCCTGTATGTCGATCCGGCCGACCTTGCGGCCCGGTATGCGCGCAGCCCGGCCTGGCTGCGGGCGCTGATGGCCGGCTGGGCGGATGGGCTGAATTTCTTTCTTGCCACTCATCCCGGCGTGAAACCGAAGGTGCTGACGCATTTCGAACCCTGGATGGCGCTGGCCTTTACCGAAGGCAGCATCGGCGGCGATATCGAGCGCATCGACCTCGACACGCTTGGCGCCTTCTACGGCGGGCAAAAATTCGGTCAGACGGATACGCTCAAGCCAGCTTTCGGCGCCGACCCTTCAGGCTCCAACGGCATCGCCATCGCGCCGGCCAATACGGTTGATCATCACGCGCTGCTGCTGATCAATCCGCACACATCCTTCTACTTCCGCGCCGAGCTGCACATGAGCAGCGATGAAGGGCTGAACGCCTATGGCGCCGCGACCTGGGGGCAGTTCTTTCTGTATCAGGGTTTTAATGACCGCCTCGGCTGGATGCATACCAGCAGCACGGCGGATACGGTGGATTCCTATCTCGAAACGATCGTTTCAAAGGACGGGCATCTGTTCAGCCGGTTCGGATCCGCGCTGCGGCCGATCGAGAGCGGCAAAGTCACGATTGCAGTGCGCACGAAGGCCGGCGGGCGGAGCGTGCGAACCTTCACCATTTTCAAGAGCACGCATGGTCCCATTGTTGGCAAAACGCCTGATGGTCGCTGGATCGCCGAAGCGATGATGTTCGATCCGATCCCGGCGCTGGAACAATCCTTCGGCCTGACCAAGGCGCGCGATTTCGCCGCCTACATGAAGGTGATGGCGCTGCATGCCAATACCTCCAACAACACGGTCTACGCCGATGGGGACGGCAACATTGCCTATCTGCATCCGCAATTCATCCCGCGCCGGGACGATCATTTCGATTACACGCATCCGGTGGATGGCGCCGATCCACGCACGCAATGGCACGGGCTGCACGCGCTGGATGAAGCGCCGCATCTGCTGAACCCCGCCACCGGCTGGATCGCCAACACCAACAACTGGCCCTATTCGGCCGCGGGGCCGCACAGTCCGCGCCAAGCCGATTTCCCGCGCTATATGGATACGGTGGGCGAAAACATGCGTGGCCTGCATGCCACCGCCCTGCTCACCGGCCGCCATGATTTTACTTTGCCCGGCCTGGTGGCGGCCGCCTTCGATCCGGGCCAACCCGGCTTCGATATCCTCATCCCCCGCCTGCTGGCCGCGTACGATCATCTGCCGCCCGGCGACCCCCTCAGCGCCAGGCTTTCCGGCCAGATTGCCGCCCTGCGCGGCTGGAACCGCCGATGGGCCGCCGACTCGATCCCCACCGCGCTGGCGGTCATCTGGGGGGAAGCCCTCTGGCACGCGGCCGGCGTGCCGCCGCATGCGAGCAACACCCGCACCTACGACACCGTGCTGGACCGCATCACGCCGATCATCATGCTGAAAGCCCTTCAGGCCGCTTCGGACAGGCTCACGGCCGATTTCGGCACCTGGCGCACGCCATGGGGGCAGATCAACCGCTTCCAGCGCCTCAATGACGATCTGGTCGCCAGTTTCTCGGATAGCGCGCCGAGCCTGCCTGTGGCCTTCACCTCCGCGCAATGGGGGTCGCTGGCCTCCATCACCGGGCGCGCGAACCAGGGCGCCGTGAAGCGCCGTTACGGCGAAAGCGGCAACAGTTTTGTGGCGGCGGTGGAGTTCGGCCCCCGTGTGCACGCTGTCGCCGTGAGCGCCGGCGGGGAAAGCGGCGATCCAGGCTCACCGCATTTCGACGACCAGGCGGTGCGGTATACGACGGGGGCGCTGCGCGAGGTGTATTTTTATCCTGATGAGATCGGGAAGCACGCGGTGCGGCTGTATAGTCCAGGGAAGTAAGAGTCTTCTTTTTTGAAAAAAAGAAGCAAAAAACTTTTGACTGTTGGTGCGGGGCTCGCCGGAAGCGTACGCATATGAGTAAAAGTTTTTTGGTTCTTTTTTTCAAAAAAGAACACTCTTCCTTCACTCCAAATCGAACACCACCCCCGGCGCCGACAATGTCAGCATGCCCGTCCCCTTCAGCACCTCCGCCGGCACAACGATATTCCCTGTGGCATCCTCTTTTAGCACCGTTTGCCCCGCGATCGCCGTCTCACCACAGCATGTCGGAAAACTGATCTTCACGCGGGTGAAATGGGGGGCGGCGAACTGCGCGAAATATCCGCCTGTCTGGCGATAGGCCTGGCGCAGGATCTCCTGCACCTGGGCCATGCCATCACGCAGATACGCGATCGGAATTACCAGGCCCGGCGGTGGTGCGAGGGTAATATCATACGTCAGCCGCAGGGTGCCTGTGGGCTGGTCGGTCTGCACGTCCAGATGCCGGGCCGCCCAATCGGCGCGCACCGGCATGTGAAAACGGCCGTGATCGCCGATGGGGATGTCGGTGCGGGTGGTCCCGTCCATCACCCACAGATGGATCGGCGTGTGATCCGCCGCGTTCGCGTGGGAGATGACGGAAACGAACAGCACCTTGTCGCGCGAGGCCGGCGGGATCGCCTCGAACTCCGCCTCCCGTGACAGGCTCAGCAGCTTTTCATACGGCACCGTTCCGGCCCGTGCGGCCTGGCTGCCGCCAAGCCATGCCGCCGCCAGTAGCAGCACGCGCGCTGCATTTCGCCGTTCGCCATGTGTGCGCCTGATCATGGCTCGCTTATGGCACGGCGCTTCAAACCCGGCCATGGTTGTTGCATTTTGCAAGATAACCCGAGAACCGAGCGACGCATGTCCATTCTTCACACCGCACGCCTGACCCTGGCCAGGCACACGCCCGCCGATTTCGAGGACTGCGCCGCCATGTGGGCCAACCCGGAGGTGACGCGCTATATTGGCGGCATCCCCTCCACGCGCTCCGACTGTTGGGACCGCCTGGTTCGCTCTGCGGGCAACTGGGCCTTGTTCGGCTACGGCTACTGGGCCGTGCGGGAGACCGAAACGGGCCGCTTCGTGGGCGATATCGGCTTTGCCGACCGGCGGCGCGACATTGTGCCCAATCTGGACGACATCCCCGAGATTGGTTGGGTTCTCGCGCCATGGGCGCACTTGCGTGGTTTCGCCACCGAAGCCGTGCTGGCCGCCGTTCAGTGGGGCGATGCGCATCTGCCCGATCCGCGCACGGTGTGCCTGATCGACGGGGCTAACGCGGCGTCACGGCGTGTGGCGGCGAAGGCGGGCTATCGGGAGGTTTGCCTCGGGCAAATGCGTGCGAAACCGACGCTTGTGCTGGAGAGAGAGCGGCGGTGTTGAGGGTGTTGCCGCCGTTCCACTTACGCTCGCCGTCGTGGCCCACGCTCACTAGATACGGCCAACCAAAAAAGGCCGGGGCATTTGCCCCGGCCTTTTGTTTGAGTAGGTTGCTGAACTGGGCTGGCCTTAAAAATCCATCCCGCCCATGCCACCCATTCCGCCCATGCCGCCGCCGCCACCGCCGCCGCCCATCGGGGGGGCGGATTTCTCGGGGCGATCGGCGACCATGGCTTCGGTGGTGATCATCAGCGAGGCGATCGAGGCTGCGTTCTGCAACGCGGTGCGCACGACCTTGGTGGGGTCGATGATGCCGGCCGCAACCAGCTCCTTGTACTGGCCGCTCTGGGCGTCGAAACCAAAGTTGTACTCGCTGTTCTCCAGCACCTTGCCGGAGATCACCGCGCCATCCTCGCCGGCGTTCTCGCTGATCTGACGGATCGGGCTCTGAAGCGCCTTGCGGACAACCTCAATGCCAAAGGTCTGATCCGCGTTCTGGCCCTTCAGAGTCGCCAGAACCAGGGAAGCCCGCGCCAGGGCGACGCCGCCGCCGGGGACGATGCCTTCCTCGACGGCCGCACGGGTCGCGTGCAGCGCGTCGTCGACGCGATCCTTGCGCTCCTTCACCTCAACCTCGGTCGCCCCGCCGACGCGGATCACGGCCACACCGCCGGCCAGCTTGGCCAGCCGTTCCTGCAGCTTCTCGCGATCATAGTCGGACGTGGTCTCCTCCATCTGCGCGCGGATCTGCGCGCAGCGGCCCTTGATGTCCTCGGACTTGCCGATGCCTTCAACGATCGTGGTGGTTTCCTTCTCGATCAGCACCTTCTTGGCGCGGCCGAGCATCTCCAGCGTCACCGTCTCCAGCTTGATGCCGAGATCGTCGCTGATCACGGTGCCGCCGGTCAAGATCGCCAGATCCTCCAGCATCGCCTTGCGGCGATCGCCGAAGCCAGGGGCCTTCACGGCCGCAACCTTCAGGCCGCCGCGCAGCTTGTTCACCACCAGGGTGGCCAGCGCCTCGCCCTCCACGTCTTCCGCGATGATCAGCAGCGGACGCGCGGACTGCACCACAGCTTCCAGCAGCGGCAGGATCGTCTGCAACGAGGAAAGCTTCTTTTCGTGGATCAGGATGTACGGGTCATCCAACTGCGCCGTCATCTTTTCGGCGTTGGTGATGAAGTAGGGGCTCATGTAGCCGCGGTCGAACTGCATGCCTTCCACGACATCGAGCTCGGTCTGGATGCCCTTGGCTTCCTCGACGGTGATCACACCCTCGTTGCCGACCTTCTGCATCGCTTCGGCGATCATGCGGCCGATCTCGGCCTCGCCATTGGCGCTGATCGTGCCGACCTGGGCGGTTTCGGCCTGGGTGGTGATCTTCTTGGTGCGGCTGGCGAGCTCGGCCACCACGGCGGCCACGGCCTGGTCGATGCCGCGCTTGAGGTCCATCGGGTTCATGCCGGCGGAGACGGCCTTGCCGCCCTCGCGGATGATGGACTGGGCGAGCACGATGGCGGTGGTGGTGCCGTCGCCGGCGATGTCGTTGGTCTTGCTGGCGACCTCACGCACCATCTGGGCGCCCATGTTCTCGAACTTCTCGGAGAGCTCGATTTCCTTGGCGACGGTGACGCCGTCCTTGGTGATGCGCGGGGCGCCGTAGGATTTGTCGATCACCACGTTGCGGCCCTTGGGTCCGAGGGTGACTTTGACGGCATCGGCGAGGATGTCGACACCGCGAAGCATGCGGCTGCGGGCGTCGGCGCCGAAGCGTACGTCTTTGCTGGCCATGGTGTGTTTACTTTCAAAAAAAGGCCAGGGGCGCTGCCCCTGGACCCCGCTGGGGCCTGGAGGCCCCAGACCCCCATCAATGGGGTGTCGGGTGTTGCAACAGTCGTGAACCAAGTCATGGGGTCTGGGGCCTTCCGGCCCCGTCGTGCGTCAGCACGCTTTCGCGTGACGGGGTCCAGGGGGCAGAGCCCCCTGGCCTTATGCCGCTATATCGACGACGCCCATGATATCGCTCTCCTTCATGATGAGCAGCTCCTGCCCATCCAGCTTCACTTCCGTGCCGGACCACTTGCCGAACAGGATGCGATCCCCGGCCTTCACGTCCAGCGCCACAATCTCGCCGGTCTCGCTGCGGGCGCCGGCGCCGACGGCGATCACTTCGCCTTCCATCGGCTTTTCCTGGGCGGTGTCGGGGATGATGATCCCGCCCTTGGTCTTTTCTTCGGCCGTGATACGCCGAACGACCACGCGGTCGTGCAGAGGACGGAATTTCATGTCTGGGTTTCCTGGCTTGTTCGGGAACGGGGGTGGCACGCTGATCGCGGTGCCGGTCGGCGTTCTGACGCTGTGTTAGCACTCTCAGCCATCGAGTGCCAATGAAAAAACCGCCTTGGCTGAGGAACGGCGCCCTGGTCCGGAAGTTCCTCTCGCGGCCTTAAGCGCAGCAGGAGCACCGTTGCCGAAACGCGAGGCTGCCTCCCCCTCCAGGCGCTCCCTGCGCGGCCTGGACGGTGTCACCTTCCTGATGGCCGATGTCGGCACCGGGGTCGGGCCCTACCTGGCCGTGTATCTGAAAGGCAGCCAGCACTGGCATGCCGGCGACATTGGCCTGGCCATGGCGGTATCCTCCATCGCGGCAGCTTTGTGCCAGATCCCGGCCGGCCTGCTGGTGGATCGCACACGCGCCAAACGCCTGCTGATCGCGGGCGGGGGGCTGGTGGTGGGGCTGGCCTGCCTGCTGATCCTGTGGCGCCCGGACTGGATCGTGGTGATCGGGGCGCAAGCCCTGATGGGCGCTGCCTCGGCGGTTATTCCCCCGGCCATTGCCGGTATTTCCCTGGGGCTGGTCGGGCGCGCCGCGCTGGATGCGCGCGTCAGCCGCAATGAGGGTTTCAATCATGCCGGCAATTTCGCCGCCGCCGGCATCACCGGGCTGCTCGGCCAATACGAGGGGAGCCAGTGGCTGTTCATCCTGGTGTTCGGGTTTGCCGTGGCCAACGCGGCCATGGTCGGCCTGATCAATCCGGCGCAGATCGATCATGACGCGGCACGGGGGGGCGAGGATGCGGAAGGCGGCCGCCCGCTCGGCTTGGCCGGGTTGGCACGGCGGACCGATCTGCGCATATTCCTCGCCGCGGTCGTGCTGTTTCATTTTGGCAATGCAGCCATGCTGCCCATGGCGGGCCAGGTGCTCGCCCAGGCGCATCCGGGCGCCGATACGATCGCGCTGTCGGCCTGTATCATCGCCGCCCAGTTTGTGATGATCGGCGTCGCCTGGGCGGTGGGCCGAGCCTCCGCGCGGGGGATCGGCCGCAAGCCGATATTTCTGGTGGCTCTGGCGGTGCTGCCGCTGCGGGGGGTGCTGTTCAGCTTTACCGCCAGCCCGGCTGGCGTGGTGGCCATCCAGTTGCTGGATGGGGTGGCGGCCGGCATCTTCGGCGTCATCGCCGTGCTCATCGCCTCCGACCTCATGCGCGGCACCGGCCGCTTCAATCTCGCCCAGGGGCTGACGGCCCTGGCCGTGGGGCTCGGCTCCGCGCTGAGCAACGCCGTATCGGGCTACGTTGTCGAGTTTTTCGGCTACCGGGCGGGCTTCCTGGTTCTGGCGGCCATTGCCGGCATGGCGCTCGCCTTCTTCGCGGCCTGCATGCCGGAAACCCGCGCCCGGTCCGGCTCTGCCGGATGATCGCGGGCATTGCCTTCAACGCCTGGGCGGTATGGGGTATCGCGGCCAGCGCGACTGCCGGGGTGATCCTGCGCCCCTTCGGCTGGCCGGAATGCGTCTGGGCTGCCGGCGGCGCGGCTGCCCTGGTGGCGCTGGGGCTTTTGCCGGCGGCGGATGCGCTGGCCGGGATCGCGCGCGGCACGGATGTGTATCTGTTTCTGATCGGCATGATGCTGCTGGCCGAACTGGCGCGGCTGGAGGGGCTGTTCGCCTGGCTTGCCGCCCATGCGGCGCGTCGCGCGCGCGGCTCGGCCGGCCGGCTGTTCACGCTGATCTTCGCCGTTGGCACGATCGTGACGGTGTTCCTCTCCAACGACGCGACGGCCGTGGTGCTCACCCCGGCGGTGGCGGCTGCCGCCCAGGCCGCCCGGGTGCCGGACAAGCTGCCTTACCTGCTCATCTGCGCCTTCATCGCCAATGCGGCGAGTTTTGTGCTTCCGATCAGCAATCCGGCCAACCTGGTGATCTACGGCGCCCACATGCCCGCGCTGCTGCGGTGGCTGCCGCATTATGCGCTGCCCTCCGCCCTTTCGATCGGCGCCACCTATCTGATGCTGCGCCTTACGCAGCGCCGCCATTTGCGCGGCTCGATCTGTGTTGACATCGCGGTGCCCGGGCTTTCGCGCGGTGGCGCGGCCTCGGCGCTGGGGATCGTAGGCACTGCCGGAGTATTGATGGGCTGTTCGGCGTTTGGTGCCCAACTCGGCCTTCCGACCTTTATCGCAGGGCTCGCCACGTTGCTGCTCGTTTGGGCGCGGTCCGGAAGCGGGGCTTTGCGGGTGGCGCAGGGGGTCGCCTGGGGGGTTTTGCCCTTGGTGGCCGGCTTGTTCGTGCTGGTGCAGGCGCTGCAGGATACCGGCCTGGTCGCGCGTTTGGGCGCGCTGTTGGCGGAGGCCATCCGCCACTCCGCCATGTGGTCCGGCTGGGGGGCCGGGATGGTTCTGGGGGTCGGCTGCAACCTGATCAATAACCTGCCTGCCGGGCTGCTGGCGGGCCGCGTGGTGGCGTTGGCGCATGCGCCGGAGGAAGTGCGGGGTGCGGTGGTGATCGGCATCGATCTTGGCCCCAACCTGTCGGTGACCGGATCGCTTGCGACGATCCTGTGGCTGGGTGCCCTGCGGCGGGAGGGCGTGAATGTGAGCTTTTGGGCGTTTTTGCGCGTGGGGGTGGTGGTGATGCCGGTGGCGTTGCTGGCGGCGTTGGGAGGAAGGGCTGTTCTTTTTTGAAAAAAAGAACCAAAAAACTTTTATCCTTTGGATCCGACACGCCGGCCGCGGTACGCACCCAACAGGCAAAAGTTTTTTGGTTCTTTTTTTCAAAAAAGAACATTCTTTCTTTTTTTGAGGTGTCCCGTTTGACCCCCCTCGACCCCCGCCTTCTGGAAATCCTCGTCTGCCCCGTCACCAAGGGTCCGCTGGAGTATGACCGCCAGGCCGGCGAACTGATCAGCCGCCGCGCCGGCCTTGCCTACCCGATCAAGGACGGCATCCCCATCATGCTGCCCGACGAAGCCCGTGCACTGACCGAGTAATGCGCGAACTTACGCTGCGGGGACTTGTCCTCGGCGCGGTGATCACGGTGGTGTTCACTGCGGCTAACGTGTATCTGGGGCTCAAGGTCGGGCTCACCTTCGCCAGCTCCATTCCGGCGGCGGTGATTTCCATGGCGATGCTGCGGCTGCTGGGCGGCGGCAGTATCCTGGAAAACAACATGGTGCAGACGCAGGCCTCGGCCGCGGGCACGCTTTCCTCGGTTATTTTCGTGCTGCCCGCGCTGGTGATGGTGGGGCACTGGCATGGGTTTCCGTTCTGGCAGAGTGCCGGCGTGTGTGCGGCCGGGGGTGTGATGGGCGTGCTGTTCACCATCCCGTTGCGGCGCGCCATGGTGGTGAATTCCACGCTGCCCTATCCGGAGGGGGTGGCGGCGGCCGAAATCTTGCGTGTGGGCCATGGGGAAACCGCGCCGGGCGAGCCGGGGGCGGCGGATATCGCGGCCGGCGGCATCGTCGCTGCCCTCGCCAGCTTTGCCAGCACCGGCCTGCATGTGATCGGCGAGGGCATCAGCCAGTGGTTCACCATCGGCCACGCGGCCTTCCGCCTGTCCACCGGCTTTTCGCTGGCGCTGCTGGGCGCGGGCTACCTGGTCGGCATTCAGGGGGGCCTGGCCATGCTGCTGGGGGCGATCCTCGCCTGGGGTGTTGCCGTGCCGATCCTCACCACGCTGCATCCGGCCGGCGCGGGGGTGGCGATCATTCCCTATGCCACCGGGCTGTGGGCGCATCAGGTGCGGTTCATGGGCGCCGGCATGATTGCGGTTGCCGCCATCTGGTCGCTGATCGGCCTGCTGGGCCCGACCATCGCCGGCGTGCGAGACAGCCTGCGCGCCAGTGCCGCCGCCGCCAGCGAGGAAGGCTCCCCGCGCACGGAGCGGGACATGACGCCCAGATGGATCGCCATCGTTTTCGCCGCGGCGCTGGCCGCCATGGCCCTTAGTTTTGCCGTCTTCCTTTCGGATTCGCTGCCGGCCGTGGCCGCCGGCATCTGGGGCCTGGTGGTGTTCGGCTGCGCGTTTTCGGTGATCTTCGGTTTTATGGTGGCCGCGGCCTGCGGCTACATGGCGGGCCTGGTCGGTTCCTCCAGTTCGCCGATCTCCGGCATCGCGATTATTGCGACGATCCTCACATCGCTGCTTCTGCTGCTGATCCTCTCCGGCGGCAGCATGCTTGCCACACAGGCGGGCCAGCAGGCGGCCATTGCGCTCACCCTGTTCACCGTCTCGGTTGTGCTGGCGACGGCTACGGTTTCGAACGACAATCTTCAGGACCTCAAGACCGGGTATCTGGTGGGCGCCACGCCGTGGCGGCAGCAGACCGTGCTGATCGTGGGCTGCGTCGTCGGCGCGGTGGTGATCCCGCCGGTGTTGGATCTGCTGTATCACGCCTATGGGTTTCCGGGCGCCATGCCCGATGCGCATATGGACCCGGCGCAGTCCCTGGCCGCGCCGCAGGCGACGCTGATGGCCGCCATCGCGCGGGGCATTTTCGGCCATGCGCTGGATTGGGGATCGGTTCTCATTGGCGTGGTGGGCGGCATGGCGTTGATCCTGGCCGACGCCGCGCTCAAGCGCGCGCGCCGCGCTGGCCTGCCGGTTCTTGCCGTCGGCATCGGCCTGTATTTGCCGCCGACCGTTGGCGTGACCCTGGCGCTGGGCGCCATCCTCGGCTGGCTGATCGACCGGCGCCTCGCGCCGCGGCCGGATGCCGACCGTGCGCGCCGCCGGGGCGTTCTGCTGGCCTCCGGCTTCATTGTCGGCGAGAGCCTGGTGGGCGTCGCCATGGCTGCGATCATTGGCGCCACCGGCAACCAGTCCGCTCTGGCTCTGGTGGGCGATGGCTTCGCGGGCGTGGCCGCGTGGCTGGGGCTGGCGGTGTTTTTGGCTGTCGCCGTCTGGTTCGCCCGCCTCACCCTGAAGCGCGGGTGAGCCGCCAGGAGCGGGAACGCGCGCGGTTCACATAGTCGTGACCAGGCCGGTTGAAACTCTGCCGCCTGAAATACTGGCATCGACAAACCCTTTTACCGGCCGATCGTTCTGCAATCCTGAATCGCATGATGCCCAAGAGCTTGAGAGAGTCCGGCCAGGACCTGATCGGAGGGCCACCTTTGCTTGCCGGTCCCGGCGAGGTCAGGGCGCTGATGCGCGCCTGTGATTGGAGCGCCACCCCCCTGGGGCTGCCCTGCGACTGGCCTGCCAGCCTGAGTGCGGTGGTTCGGGTGGTTCTGACATCGCGTTTCGCGATGTGGATGGCCTGGGGCCCGGAGCTGACGTTCCTGTGCAACGATGCCTATCTGCCGACCGTCGGCCTGAAGCGGGACTGGGTAATCGGCAGCCGGTCCGACAAGGTGTGGGCCGAGATCTGGCCGGATATCGGGCCGCGCATCGACCGTGTTCTGGCGACCGGCGAGGCGACGTGGGACGAGGCGCTGCTGCTGTATCTGGACCGCAGCGGGTTCATCGAGGAGACGTATCATACGTTTTCCTACTCGCCGCTCGCGGATGATGCGGGTGCGACAACCGGCATGCTGTGCGTGGTGGCCGAAGTCACCGAGCGGGTGATCAGCGAACGCCAGTTGAGCGTGCTGCGCGATGTGGGAACCAGGCTGGCGGCCGCCTCCACGCGGGTGGAGGTGATGCAGGGGCTGCAAGCCTGCCTTTCCGGTGGGGCGCGCGATGTGCCGTTCGCCATGGTGTTCCTGGCGGACCGGGAGGGGCGGCCACACCGCGCGGCCGTGCATGATCCCGCCGGCCATGTTGCGGCCGCGCGGCCACTGGCCGATCTCACGGACCCCAATTTCTGGCCGCTCTCGCGCGCGGCGCAGGGCGCGCCGGTTCTGGTCGACCTGGACCAGATCCCGCCGGGAGGGGATCGGTTGCCGCACGCCCCGCGCCAGGCGCTGGTCGCGGCGATTACCGGCGCGGAGGGCGAGGAGCCGGTGGGCACACTTGTCGCCGCGCTCAATCCTCATCGGGCCACCGATTCCGCCTATCGGGGGTTTATCGAGCTGCTGACCGCGCAGGTGGCGGCGGCGGTGGCGCGCGCGGATGAGTATGAGCGGGCGCGCGAGCGCGCCGACGCGCTGGCGGAGGTAGATCGTGCGAAGACGGCGTTTTTTTCCAACGTCTCCCATGAATTCCGCACGCCGCTGACGCTGATGCTGGGGCCGCTGGAGGATGCGATCGCGGCCGGCGAGCCGGTTTCACCTTCGCAGCGGGAACGGCTGGAGATCGCTCACCGCAACGCTATGCGGCTGTTGCGTCTGGTGAATTCGCTGCTCGATTTCTCGCGTATCGAGGCCGGCCGGGAGGAGGCGTGCTACCGGCCGACCGATCTGGCGGCACTGACCGCCGATCTCGCCTCGTCGTTCCGGTCGGCGATGGACAAGGCCGGGCTGCGCCTGAGGGTGGATACACCACCATTGAGCCAGCCCGCCTATGTCGATCGCGACATGTGGGAGAAGATCGTCCTCAACCTGGTTTCCAACGCCTTCAAGTTCACCTTCGCGGGCGAGATCGGCGTGAGCTTGCGCGAAACCTGTGGGGCGGTCCGGCTGACGGTGCGCGACACCGGGATCGGCATTGCCGCCTCCCAGATCGAAAAACTGTTCGATCGCTTCCATCGGGTCGAAGGGGCGCGGGGGCGCAGCTTTGAAGGCTCCGGCATCGGGCTGGCTTTGGTGCGCGAACTCGTTCGCCTGCATGGCGGCGCAATCACAGTGCAAAGCGAGGAAGGACGCGGCACGGAATTTCACGTGACGCTGCCGCTGGGGCTGGCGCATTTGCCGCCGGAGCGGGTGAGGACGCAAGCGAGTGAAGCCGGCACGGCCTTGCGGGCGCAGAGTTTCGTGGAGGAAGCGCTCCGCTGGCTGCCGGCCGATGGCGGCGCGGCGGGGGACGGGCAGCAGAGCGGTGCGGTGCCGCCCAGGCCGGCCGGGCGCGGCCGCGTGCTGCTGGCCGACGACAACGCCGATCTGCGCGATTACATCAGCCGGCTGCTGAGGGATAACGGCTACGAGGTGGAGGCTGTCGCGGATGGCGTGGCGGCGATTGACGCTTTGCGGGCGCGGCGGCCGGATCTGCTGGTGACCGATGTGATGATGCCGGGCCTGGATGGCTTCGGCCTGCTGGCGGCCGTGCGGGAGGATGCCGGCTTGCGCGATATGCCGGTCGTGATGCTCTCGGCGCGCGCGGGCGACGATGCGAAGGTGGAAGGGCTGGACGCCGGCGCCGACGATTATCTGACCAAGCCGTTTTCGGCGCGCGAATTGCTGGCCAGGGTGGCGGCCAATATCGGGTTGGCGCGGCTGCGGCGCGAGGCGGCGGCGGCGGTGAGGGCGAGCGAGGCGAGGGCGCGCGAGGAGGCCGAGCGGGTGCAGTTGGCACTGGATGCCGGCGCCATCATCGGCACCTGGATCTTCAACGTGCAGGAGGATCGCGTAGTGGCTGACGAAAGATTTGCCCGCTCCTTCGGCCTTGATCCGGAGCGATGCCGCACTGGCATCACTCTGGACGTGGCCATGGCGTCGATCCATGAGGAGGACAAGGCCATCGTAGGGGCCGAAATCGGCGAGGCCTTGCGGCGCGGTGGCCCCTACCGGTGCGAATTCCGGGTGCGTCAGGAGGACGGCGTGTTTCGCTGGATCGAAGCGAATGGCCGGGTGGACCATGATGAAAACGGTGTCGCGACACGGTTTCCGGGCGTGCTGATCGACATCGAACACCGCCGCGCCATCGAAGCGGAGCTGCGCGAATTGAACCAGCAGCTGGAAAACAGGGTTCGCCTGGCGATCGAACAGCGCGAGCAGGCCGAGGAAGCGCTGCGGCAGTCCCAGAAGATGGAGGCGGTGGGGCAACTGACCGGCGGCATCGCGCATGATTTCAACAATCTCCTGGCGGGTATTTCCGGCAGCCTGCAAATGCTGGAGACCCGTGTGGCCCAGGGGCGGCTTGATGCTGTGCCACGCTACGTGGATGCCGCCCAGGGTGCGACAAAACGCGCTGCCGCGCTGACGCAACGATTGCTGGCGTTCTCGCGCCGCCAGACTTTGGATCCGAAGCCCACCAATCTGAACCGTCTGATCGCGGATATGGAGGAGCTGGTGCGCCGCACCAGCGGCCCGACGATCGAGGTGGAAGTGGTGGGCGCGGCCGGGCTGTGGCCGGTGCTGATCGACCAGAACCAGTTGGAAAACGCGCTGCTCAATCTGTGCATCAATGCCCGCGATGCCATGCCGGATGGTGGCCGGCTGACAATTGAAACCGCCAACAGGTGGCTCGATGCCAGTTCCGGCATGGACCGCGATATGCCGCCTGGGCAGTATGTGGCATTGTGCGTGACGGACACCGGCATTGGCATGTCCAGGGAGACAGCCGAGCGGATTTTTGAGCCGTTCTTTACCACCAAGCCGCTGGGTCAGGGGACTGGCCTGGGCCTGTCGATGATCTACGGGTTCGTGCGTCAATCCAATGGCCAGGTGCGGGTTTATTCCGAGTTGGGGCACGGCACGACGATGTGCCTGTATTTTCCGCGCCACCAGGCAGAAGCGCCGGAGCGCGCTGCTGGCGAGGATGGGATGGCGGACTTGCAGACCGGCTACGGTGAAACGGTTCTGGTGGTGGACGACGAGCCGACCGTGCGTTTGCTGATGGTGGATGTCCTGCAAGACGCCGGCTATCGCGTTCTGGAGGCAGCAGATGGCCCGTCGGGTTTGAAGATATTGGCGTCGGACAGCCGGATTGACCTGCTGGTGACGGATGTGGGTTTGCCCGGCGGCATGAACGGTCGGCAGGTGGCTGATGCCGGGCGGGTGTTCCGGCCCGCGCTGAAGGTTTTGTTCATCACCGGGTATGCGGAGAATGCTGTGATCGGCAACGGCTTTCTCGATCCTGGCATGCAGGTGATCACGAAGCCTTTTGCCATCGATGCACTGGCGAAGCGGGTTCGGGATATGCTGGATGCGTGAGCGTTTTCTGGTTTTCGGGGAACGCCGAGAGAGGAAAAGCGGTGTACGTGTATCCATGCGGCGCCGCCCCTTGCGAGGTCCGCGCCGGTCCGGGCCGACGACAAAGGCTTAACCAGGCCCCCGCATCGCCCAAGAGCGATGCGGACACCGCAGCCGGGTTCGGGATATTACGGTGCGTCCGCCTCCAGCGCTTCCGCCGCCTCCAGCCACGCCGTCTCCGCCACTTCCACCTCGCGCGCGATGGCGGCGAGGCGTAAATTGGCGGCCGTTACGTCGGCGCTGCGGCCGGCCGCATACATGTTCGGATCGGCGAGCTTGATTTCCAGCGCGGCGCGTTCGGCGGCCAGCTTTTGGAGCAACGTTTCCGCGGCCTTGGCCTGCTTTCGCAACGGCGCCAAATTGGCGCGGGCCTCGGCGCGATCCCGGCGGTCGTCCCGCTTTGTGCTCGCGGACTCCGCGCGCTGGGGCCGCGCACGCTCGGCCAGCAGCGTACGGTAATCGTCCATGTCGCCATCGTAGGGTTTGACGGAGCCGTCACCGACCAGCCACAGACGGTCCGCCACCAGCTCAACCAGATCGGGATCATGGGTGATCAGCAGCACCGCGCCCTGATAGTCGCCCAGCGCCCGCACCAGGGCATCGCGCGCGTCGATGTCCAGATGGTTCGTCGGCTCATCCAGAATCAGCATCTGCGGCGCCTCGCGCGTTGCCAGCGCCAGCAGCAGCCGCGCGCGCTCGCCGCCGGAGAGATTTTGCGTCGGCGTATCGGCCCGGTCCGCATCCAGCCCGAAGCGCGCCAGTTGGGCGCGCAGCTGTGTGGGCGGCGCCTGCGGCAGGGCACGCGCCATGTGGGCCACGGGCGTGTCGCTGCCCACCAGCTCCGCTTCCTGGTGCTGGGCGAAATAGCCCACCCGCAGCTTGCCCGCCCGGCGCACGTCGCCGCTCATCGCGCCCAGACGGCCCGCGATCAGCTTGGCGAAGGTGGATTTTCCGTTGCCGTTCGCGCCGAGCAGCGCGATCCGGTCATCCGGATCGACGCTCAGCGACAGATTCCGCAGCACGGCCACGCCATCATATCCCACGCTCACCCGTTCCAGGGTGAGGATGGGCGGCGCCAGCGCGGGGCCTTCCGGGAACGCGAATTTGGTGGGCGCCGCTTCGATCACCGTTTCGATCACCGGCAGTTTTTCCAGCGCCTTGATGCGGGCCTGGGCTTGCCGTGCTTTCGTTGCCTGCGCGCGGAAGCGATCGACGAATTTCTGCATATGCGCCCGCTGGGCGGCGATGCGGGCGCTGGCACTGGCGAGCTGCATCGCGTGTTCGGTGCGGATGCGCAGGAATTCGGTGTAGCCGCCTGGCGTGAGGCTCAGTTTCTGCCGGTCCAGATGCACGATCGAATCGACCGCCCGGTCCAGCAGGCCGCGATCGTGGCTGACCACCACGGCCGCGCCGGGGAACCTGGCCAGCCACGTCTCCAGCCACAGCGTGGCTTCCAGATCCAGGTGGTTGGTCGGCTCGTCCAGCAGGAGCAGATCGGGGGCGGCGAACAGGGCGGTGGCGAGCGCCACGCGCATGCGCCAGCCGCCGGAAAAACTATCGACTGGCCTGGCTTGCGCCGCGGCATCGAAGCCCAGCCCGGCCAGGATTGACGCGGCGCGCGCCGGGGCGGCATCGGCGCCGATCGTGCGCAGCCGTTCATGGATATCGGCCACGCGGTCCGGGGCGGCGCCGCCATCCAGCTCCTTCAGCAGGGCCAGGCGTTCCTGGTCGCCTTCCAGCACCGTTTCCAGCAGCGATTGCGGGCCGGAGGGTGCGGTTTGCTTGACCTGCGCCATGCGGGCGCGGCTGCTGAACCGTATCTCTCCGCCATCCGGCGCCAGCTCGCCCGAGATGGCCTTCAGCAGCGTGGATTTTCCGGCCCCGTTGCGGCCGACCAGCCCGATGCGGCGGCCGGCTTCCACGGAGAGGTCGGCCTTGTCCAGCAGCACCCGCCCGGCCATGCGCAGCGTCAGACCCGAGATCGTCAGAAGGCTCATGCCGGCCAAAAAAGACCAAGAACGCGCTGGGGGGAAGGCCTGCGTCCCTGGGGGGCGGATCTCGCCTGGCGCCATAGGCTGGGGCCGAACCGCCCTGACCTGCCTAGATTGTAAGCACGTAAGCTGCCAGCACGCGGGAAAGACGGCTGAGGCCCATCTCCGTGTCGAGATAGGCGAGATATTCCTCGGGGCTCAGCGGCGTTCTTGTCATGCTGGCCCGATGGTTTCTTATCCCGGCGAGCGTCTCATCGCGCCGTGTTTTGACGAGTTCCAGACAGAACGTCTCGGGGCGGCCTTTCCTCAGCTTGTAGGCGGCGAGAACATCGGGCGCGAAGTCCCGAAGGTTGTCCGTGACAATCACGGTCGCCTCCGCCGCGATTGCTGTCGCCACGACATGTGCGTCCTTCCGCTGGCGGGCAAGGCGGCACACAGCCTGCACCGCGAGGACGATCGATGGATCAGCATCGCAGTTGGCGGCGGGGAAGGCCCTTTGCATCTGCGCCCGCCGGTAGGCAAGCTTCTCTGGGGATATCCCGAACTTCGAGGCAGCGAGATTTCTCGACCATTCCTCGTGGATCTCGGCGGACCAGACCGGCTCGAACGCGCGGGCTTCGGCCAGCCAGAGAAGGAGATTTGTGAGCCGGCCTTGGAAAAGCACGCACGCGTCGAGAACAGCCAGCGGAGCTGTCAGACGTCGAACTCTTCGCAGAACGCGGCCAGGTTAGCGAGCGCCGCGCGGCGCTGCCGCGTCTGCGCGCGTGCCAGGGCAACAACCTCGGCACGCGACAGTTTGTGCCGGCTGTGCACCATCCGGGGATGCAACGCGCCATTCGCGATGAGGCGCATCACCGACGGCCGGGACATGCCGAGGATCTCCGCCGCCTCGTTCGGTGTCACCTCGTCATCGGCAGGCGTGGCCTGCCCGGACATGGCCTCCACCAGCTCGATGATGTCTCGAACGTCCTGAGGGTCCGGCGCGGCCTGGGACAGAGCGGGCTTGCGTTGCGGCCCAGCAGCCAAAGGCCGCAGCCGATCGGCTGCTCTGCGGGCCCGGACGAGGATATCAGGGTCCAAACCCTTTTTCGGCACAAGCGCCAAGGTAGGCTCCAGCGTGATTAAGTGCAGTATATGTATTATGTGCACAGGCGGGCCATGTGCAAGGAATGTCCCGGCCGCGTCAGCGGCCTGCCAAGCCGCGCGCCGCGACCTGGACGCCGGGGCCTGCCTCGTCTATGGCGCGGCCATCAAACGCACCGGAAACCACCGCCATGGCCATCGAACGCACCTTCTCCATCATCAAGCCGGACGCCACGCGCCGGAACCTGACCGGCAAGATCAACGCCAAGCTGGAGGAAGCGGGCCTCACCATCGTCGCCCAGCGCCGCGTTCTGCTGACCCAGGCCCAGGCCGAGGAATTCTACGGCGTGCACCGGGCCCGGCCGTTCTTCGCCGGGCTGGTGAATTTCATGACCTCCGGCCCCGTCGTGCTTCAGGTGCTGCAAGGCGAGGACGCAGTCGCCCTGAACCGCAAGATCATGGGCGCCACCGATCCCAAGAAGGCCGATCCCGGCACCATCCGCGCCGAATTCGCCGAGGATATCGAGGCCAATTCCGTGCATGGCTCCGATAGCCCCGAGAACGCCGCCACCGAAATCGCCTTTTTCTTCAAGCCAGAAGAAATCGTTGGCTAAAATCCCGTGAAGCTCAAATAGTTGACGGCGGGCAGGGGGGCACGCGCCCCCGCTCTCGTCATCGCCCTGGAGCCTTCACCGTGAAAGTTATCGTGCTCGGCAGCGGCGTCATCGGCGTGGCGTCCGCCTGGTATCTTGCCCAGGCTGGCCATGAGGTGATTGTGATCGACCGCCAGCCCGCGGCTGGCCTGGAGACCAGTTTTGCCAATGCCGGGCAGATCTCGCCCGGCATGTCCGCCCCCTGGGCTGGCCCCGATACGCCCCGCAAGGCCATCCTGTGGCTGATGATGAAACACCGGCCTCTGGTGTTCTGGCCTTTGCCCGATCCGGCGCTTCTTGCCTGGGTGACCCGGTTCCTCGGCAACTGCACCAGCCCCGCCTATGCCCGCAACAAATCCCGCATGGTGCGCCTGGCCGAATATAGCCGCGACCGCCTGCGCGACCTGCGCATCCGCACCGGCATCGCCTACGACGATCGCCAGCGCGGCCTGCTTCAGCTTTTCCGCGACCAGGCCCAGGCAGATGCCGCGCTCAGCGACACCGCGGTGCTGGACCAGCTCGACGTGCCCTACAGCATCCTCGACCAGACGGGCTGCATCACCCAGGAACCGGCGCTGGCCGCCGTGCCCGGCAAATTCATCGGCGGCCTGCGCCTGCCTGGCGATGAAACCGGCGACGCGCATCTGTTTACCCAGCGCCTGGCCGCGCTGGCTGAAGCCGGAGGCGTCTGCTTCACCTACAATACCGCTATCCAGCGGCTGGAAACCGAAGCGGGCCGCATCACCGGCGTTATCACCACCGCGGGCCGCGAGACCGCGGATCATTACGTCGTTGCCATGGGCAGCTATTCGCCCGCGCTGCTGAAGGCAGCCGGCATCGATCTGCCAGTGTATCCCGTGAAAGGCTACTCCATCACGCTGCCGGTGACCGAGGACTCCGCCTCACCCGTCAGCACTGTCATGGACGATACCTACAAGGTGGCTATCACCCGCCTGGGCGACCGAATCCGGGTAGGCGGCACCGCCGAACTCGCCGGCTTCTCCCATCGCTTGCGCACCGCCCGCCGCCGCACGCTTGAACATTCCCTGCTGGATCTGTTCCCCGGCGCCGGGGATGTGAGCCAGGCGAGTTTCTGGACCGGCCTGCGCCCCATGACCCCCGATGGCCCGCCGGTCATCGGCCGGGCCAAATACGAAAACCTCTGGCTCAACACCGGCCACGGCACGCTGGGCTGGACCATGGCGTGCGGGTCCGGCGCGCTGATTGCCGATCTGATCAGCGGCAGGAAACCGAATATCGAGCACGAGGATCTTGCTCTCGAGCGGTATAGCAGCTGAGACAGATCCGTCTTTTCTCAGGAAAAGACGCGTGTTCCCGGCCTGCCCCCGGGTGTCGGCACGTGGGGAAGAGACATACCCGACGGGATAAACGTTTTTTGGTTCTTTTTTTCAAAAAAGAACACTTTCTTACGGTGACGACACCACTGCCGGCGCCAGCGCGGCCTTGCGTGCATCCGGATGGTTGGGATTGCGGAACCGCAACTCCGCGCAGGGGGCGCCCTCCACTTCGTCCGGCCCCAGCAGCTCCAGCCGGGAGGAGCACGTCACGGCAACCACGGCCCGGGCCTCCGGCCGGGTCATGAACTGGCGTGCTTCGCCTTCCAGGCGAAGCTGGTCGCGCAGCAGATGCCACTCCAACCGGTCCGTATCCTCGATGAACATCGCCAGAATACCGGGGCGCCCGCCTGTGAGACGTGCAGGCGCGATCTCGGCCATGCGGCGATGCACCGCGCCCGCAACCTCATCCTCCCGCCCGGCGCGCGCCGCCATCACGAACACGCCGCTGCCGGCGGCCGTCACCGCCAGATGCGCCTCCGGCCCGAATTCCCGCCGCAGCCGCGGCAACAGGCTGGGCTGCCCCAGCCGATCATCGCCGGCCTGGGCGGCGGCAAGCATCAGCGGATCCAGGCGCAGGATAGCGGCTTCGTCGTGATCCGCGCGCTTGCGCTCGGAGAGCAGCCGGGTGATACGCCGGTGCAGCTCGGCCAGGGGCGGCGCTTCCTCCGCCGGATCGGCGCCTTTCAGCCCCTGCGGCAATGTCATTTTCAGCAGATACCGGCCCGGATGCGCGGCCAGCCAGCTTTGCAGATCCGGATCGACCCTATCCATCAGCTGAGACCACGCCCGCCGGTGCAGATCCCGCCCGGCTTCGGCCGAGATCACGTCGCAGACGATCTCCGCTTCCGTCCCTTGCCGGTTGATCAGCAGGTCGAACGGGGCGCCCTCATCCAGGCCCGCGAAGCCAACGGCGAAGCCGCGGCGGCGCTGGATGGATGCGGTGCGGATGAGATGAAACAGCGGCACCAGATTGCCAGGGCCGGTGACCGCCTGGCCCAGCGCCGCATCCAGCCGATCCCGCCCGCCAGGCGTGAGGTCATCGGCCAGCCCTGCCAACTCGGCTGCCAGTGCCGCTACGCGCCTTTCGAGTTCCGTGAGCGGCGTGTTGCGGCCGGGCCGGCGCAGGCGTTCTACCGTCAGTTCCAGCGCATGCAGTTGACCGAGTGCACGCCCCGCATAGCTTGGCACACACCCGTGTTTCAGTTCCGCCATCCGCGTACGCCAGGCGCGCCGGCCGATCCGCTCGACGAGGGCGTTCAAGGCATCGGTAACGTCGTCGGGTCCCGGGATGCTCATAATGGATGACTTTGCAGAGAGTTCAGAGAGCGACCTACCCACATCTTAGTGATAACGCGACTTTTTCATCTTTACGAACTTGTAATGTAGCCGCGAGCCCAAGGTGCCGCCGGGACATACAAATTTAACCTTACCGTTCAAACCGTGCCGCGCGGTGTCGCAGCAGATGATCGGCCAGAACGCAGGCGAGCATCGCTTCCCCCACGGGCACGGCGCGTATGCCCACGCAGGGATCATGGCGGCCGGTGGTGCTGATGTCGGTGTTCTGCCGGTCGCTCGTCACGGTATGGCGCGGTGTGAGGATCGAACTGGTGGGTTTTACGGCAAAGCGGGCGACGATCGGCTGGCCGGTGGAAATGCCACCGAGGATTCCGCCCGCGTGGTTGGAGGCGAAGGTCAGCCCGCCCGCGCGCATCGACATTTCGTCCGCGTTCTCCTCGCCGGAGAGGCAGGCGGAGGCGAATCCGTCGCCGATTTCCACCCCCTTCACCGCATTGATCCCCATCAGGGCGGCGGCGATCTCGGCATCCAGCTTGGCATAGAGCGGTGCGCCAAGGCCGGGCGGCACGCCATCGGCCTGCAACTCGATCACCGCGCCCACCGAGGACCCTGCCTTGCGGACGGTGGCAAGCAACGCCTCCCAGGCCGAAGAAGCTGCCTTGTCGGGGCAGAAGAACGGGTTTTGGGCCACCTCGGCCCAATCCCAGTGGGCGCGGCTGATCGGGTGAGCGCCGATCTGCACCAGGGCACCGCGGATGCTCACGCGCGGCCCCAGCACCAGCCGCGCGACCGCCCCGGCGGCCACCCGGCACGCAGTCTCCCGCGCTGAGCTGCGGCCGCCGCCGCGCGGATCGCGGATGCCGTATTTCAGATCGTAGGTGAGGTCCGCGTGCCCGGGGCGGTAGGCCTGGGCGATGTTGGCGTAGTCTTTCGATCGCTGGTCGGTATTCTCGATCTGTAGGGCGATGGGCGTGCCGGTGGTTTGCCCCTGGTAGACGCCCGAGAGGATCCGCACCTGATCGGCTTCCTGCCGTTGGGTGGTGAATTTGGACTGGCCGGGCCGGCGCCGGTCGAGGTGGGGTTGAATATCGGAGACCGAGAGTGGCATCCCCGCCGGGCAGCCATCGATGACGCATCCGATGGCGGGTCCGTGGCTTTCGCCCCAGGTGGTCACGCGGAAGAGATGGCCAAAGCTGTTGTGGCTCATGGGACGGAAGCCACGGAAGGGGTTCTTTTTTGAAAAAAAGAACCAAAAAACTTGTGTTTGTGTAGGGACGCCGTTTGGATCACCCGCCAGACACTTTCCAACGCGCCGGCAGCCAAACCATGCCGCCGATCAAGCCGGTGATACCGCCGACCAGGCCGGCGATCGCACGCCATGGCGCAATCACGCGATCCCGGTCCAGAACGAATACCCAATTGCTCAAAGGTCTTGGGGTCTTTTTTTCAAGAAATAACATCTTCCTTCCTACTCTTCCGCCGCGATATCCGGCGCCGCCGGGTTCTTCATCCCGATAATATGGTAGCCGCAATCCACGTGATGCACCTCGCCCGTCACCGCCGTGGATAGGTCGCAGAGCAGATACAGCCCAGCGTTGCCCACCTCATCCACCCCCACATTGCGCTCCATCGGGCTGTTGAGCTGGTTCCAGCGGAGAATATAACGGAAATCCCCGATGCCGTGCGCCGCCAGCGTTTTCACCGGGCCGGCGCTGATGGCGTTCACCCGTATGCCGTTCGCGCCCAGATCCATCGCCAGATAGCGCACGGAGGCCTCCAGCGCCGCTTTCGCCACCCCCATCACGTTGTAATGCGGCACCACGCGTTCCGCCCCCAGGTAGGACAGCGTGAGCAGCGATCCGCCGTGCGGCATCAGGGCCGCCGCGCGGCGGCACACCGCGGTGAAGGAGAAACACGAAATATCCAGCGCCTGCACGAACGCTTCACGCGGCGTATCCACATAGCGCCCGCGCAAATACTGCTTGTCGGCAAAGCCGATCGCATGCACCAGGAAATCGATGCTGCCCCAGGCGCCCTGCACCGCATCGAACGCCGCATCGATGCTTGGCTCGTCCGTCACGTCGCAGGGAACCACGATGGAGGCGCCGACGCTTTCCGCCAGCGGCCGCACGCGCTTGCCCAGCGCATCGCCCTGGTAGGTGAACGCGATCTCCGCGCCCTGGGCCGCACAGGCCGCGGCAATACCCCAGGCCAGCGAGCGATCATTTGCCACCCCCATGATCACGCCGCGCTTGCCCCGCATCAGCGAACCGCGCGCCGGCAGGGTGGTCGCCGGCAGGGTTTGGGGGGAATCGGGCATGCTATCCTCGGACACGGCGTGTGGGGGAGAAGGCTGGGGCGATCGGGGCTGGACGGCAAGCCCGGATCCTCAGGGGTGCCGCAGTGCGCCGATGCGAACGAGGGTGTGGTGGCACAAGGCGCGGCCGGCAGGCAAGGGGGCGCGGCCGCCATGCCGCCCCGGCACGGCGCGGGGGGCGGATGGGTGTGCGCAGCTTGGATCCGCCCGCGGCACCTGTAGCTACGGGGGCAGCGGCGCCTGATTTGCGCCAGGCTGTGCGTGTGGCAGGATGAGGTGATGGTGGAACCAGCAGCCGACCCTTTTGTCGTGTTCCAGGCCTGGATGGCCGAGGCAACCCAGACCGAGCTCAACGACCCCAATGCCATGACACTCGCGACCGCGACGGAAGACGGCCGGCCGAGCGCGCGCATTGTTCTGCTGAAGGCGGCCGACCGGGAGGGGTTTGTATTCTACACCAATACGGAAAGCCGAAAAGGCATGGAACTCGCCGCCAACCCCGAGGTGGCGCTGCTGTTCCATTGGAAGAGCCTGGCGCGGCAGGTGCGCATCGAAGGCCATGCCGAGCCGGTGCTGCCCGAGGAGGCGGATGCTTATTTCGCCTCCCGGCCGCGTATCTCCCGGCTGGGCGCCTGGGCATCGCACCAGTCGCGCCCGTTGCCGGATCGTGCGGAGCTGAAGGCGCGGCTGGAGGAGATGCAGACCCGCTATGAGGCCGCCGTGCCCCGGCCGCCGCACTGGTCCGGCTACCGGGTGCGGCCGGATAGTTTCGAATTCTGGCAGGATATGCCGTTCCGGCTGCACGACCGCACGGTGTTCACACGGGCAAGTGGGGTTTGGCGGGTGAGCAAGCTTTATCCGTAAGGAAGAAACTGTTCTTTTTTGAAAAAAAGAACCAAAAAACTTTTGACCATTCTGTACGCTTCCGGCGAGGCCGCGACAGCACAGGCAAAAGTTTTTTGCTTCTTTTTTTCAAAAAAGAAGGCCTTCTTCTTCACCGCCGGTGGCACCCCTGAGCGGCAGAGGGCTGCTCCGGTGCGAAACCCTATGGTATGGTGTCTACAAGGTCGACAGGACTCGGATAAACATGGCCCAACGTAGCTCCCTCTTTCCGCTGGCCTTCGCCGCCGCGCTTGGCTGGGCCGCGGCCGCGGCCGCGCAGACGGCCGGTGCCGCCGCGCCGAACCAGCACTACGATCTGAACGTCTACCCTGCCCTGCCCGGGTCAGGCGGTGAATACGATCTCAATGTTGCGGGCACGCAGAACGGGCCGCCGGGCACCATTGCCATGACCAGCGCCTCGCCCCCACCCGCCTATAGTTTCAAGGATGTTCTGGCCAACACCCATGGCTTCCTGGAGGCCGGACTCTCCAGCCGCGGCGGCCATGAGTTCAATGCCGGGGTGAGCATCCCGCTGCTTCCCGGCAAGGCCGATCTGGACCTCGCCGCAGGCACGGGGCAAGTCGCCGCCTGGCCGAAAACCGTGGGCGGCAAGACCCCGCTTGTGACCTATGATACCTACAGCGCCGGCCTGCATCTCCACCCGACCGACGACACGGATGCCTATATCGGGTTTACCGGCCTGCGGCTGCATGGGCCGACGGCGTATCCGTATGGGTTTGGGTATCCCTAGGGTGAAGAAATTCCTTCTTTTTTGCCAAAAGAAGCAAGAAACTTTTGTGGCGCTGTCGGGGACTGTGCCGGGAGCGTGCCATTATTCCGTAACGAGCATGTCAGCCTTGCGGCTGAAATCGAAATCGCCAAGAAACAAATCAGCCCGGCCGGGCTGGTTTGCCCTGTCCAGCGCCGTGGGAAACTTCGTCGCCACATCGGCAAACGCATAAACCTCGCGTGAGGCGAAGGAAACTTCCAGCACTTGCGGGAACACCACGTTTCCCACGTTGGCAAAGTTGGCGCAATTGTTTCCGTGTACGTGGATAACAGCGTGCGTCTTGGCCAGCTTTTCGAAAACCTTTTTTGCCCTGGCGCCGAAATCCGGTTCCGCAAGACGATCCAGATCGTGGAATTCGCAGACAACCTGGGCAAAACGGCGCAGTATGGCGTCGTCCACGGCGTTGAACACATCCCACTCGCCCCCCTCGATATCGATCTTGAGCAACAGCATGGCATTGGTATCCGCCACCCTGTCTTTCACAATCGTCTCGAGCGAAATTCCCCCTTCCGAATCATACGGCAACACGCGCAGGCTTTCAAATCTGAACCGTGCATGTTCGGCGGGTGGCGCGGAAATGGAAGGATCGAACTGCAACACGTCGATTCCACGCTCGGCCACGTCCATATCCCATGAGGCGTCGTCGGCGATGCCGAGCGAAACTGCGGCGCCTATGCGGCCGAAATCGTCGAGCATAATGTAGCCGCCATCGTGGTCACGTCCCACGCGCAGCTTGTCCATGCCCTGCGCTCCGACAGGGCGCAACAGCGCCAATGTGTCCCGCACGTGAAGGGTGGTTTCGGGATCGAACAGGTTTGACGGAAGAAGCCTGATCTGCTGCCCCACCATCCGCCCGATCCGGCCGATCTCTTCGGCCTGGCGAGCAACGGTCTGGGAAAGCTCTGCCGCTTGGCGGGCCGCTTCCCCGGTCTGTCGTTCCGTGGCCGCGCCGAGGCGGGCCAGATGCGCAGCTTGCTGACCAAGTGCCTCTCTGAAGTGCTGGCTCTCGCGTGACGCGGCTTCCTCGGCCTGCCCAAGCCGCGCGCCGATCGTCTGGCTTTGCGCCTGCATCATTTCGGCGAGTTCGGCGAGCTTCGCGCGCAAGCCTTGCATCTCGAGCACTGCCGCAGTGATGCTCTGAAGCTGCGACGCCTCGGTCGCGAGAACGGTATCTTCAAGGCGCTTATGCCCCTGCTGCAGCACCGCTAGCCGCGCGGCGTGATCGGCCGTGCTGGACCGCGATGCGATCATGAAGCGCGTCATATCGTCGCAGAAGGCGGAAAACTCGTGTTGCAGATTTGCCAGAACCGCCTCGCCGCTAAACGCAGCTTGTGCGGGGCGATCCTGGATGACGTTGTTTTCCCTGATCGCCTGAAGGGTCTGGACAGCTTCCGTGATCCGGTCGAGCTTGGCGAGGAGCAATCTGTGAAAATAGCGAACGCGATAGTAGAAATCGACAATTTTCCGAAACATGGTGTTTCCCCCTAAGCGCAAGCGCTCCGAACGGTTGCACTTGCGATGAGTCCTGAACGACGCGTGGCGTGGCCCAAGGGATGGCGGTGTCAGAAATGGCGCTGGCGAAACCGGATCAGTCCCACCCCGAGCACTCTGGTGTCGTTGTTGGCAGGGTCAAGCGCATGCGGAGTCGCCAGCGAGCCAGGCCGGAACGTCACCTCCATATAGGGCAAGCCATCCTTAAGCCGTATGCTGTCCCGTGGGATGATCACGCTGCGCACGGCGACATTCTGCGCCAGGTCGTAATGCCAGGTGGCCACCAGAACGCCGCCGGTGAGCACATCCACCGTCATCGCCTCGCGACGGCCAGGCACCAGCAGCACGGTTGATTCCACGGCAAGTTCAATGCCGTTGGCCGGCATCCGCATGAGCAGCAGGGACAGCGTATGGCTTTCCCCAAGCCCCCAGGTGCCCCACGCCTCCGGCGCCGTCCAGCCATCCGCCAGATGTACAAGCACATCGGCCGAGTTGGCGCGCACCCAGCTATTGGCAAAGCCGGTTGTTTTCGCGTGCACAAACCAGTTGTCGAACCGGTCTGCGCGCTTCATCTTGCGGATCATCACCGTGCCCGACGCATCCGACACGGGCAGCACCGATTCGGGCTTGTCGGCAAAAAACTCGTCCACCGCACGCTCGGCGCCGTCCCAATGCAGGCTGGCATAATCGTGCATCACCAGAAAACCGCCCGGCACCAGGCGATCGTAGAAGAAATTCAGGGCAGCCTTGAACGGCGCATATAAGTCACAATCGATATGAACCAGGCAGAACTCCGCCTCTGGCGGAATCTGATCGCTCGTGTCGGGGAAAAAACCCTGTACGAAGCGCACGTTGGCGTTACCGACAAAAGCCCTCACCTGTTCGAGAGAGGTATCGGCGAATTCCATCCTCTTGTCTGCATCCACGCCGAAAAGGTCTTCCGGACTGAATCCCTCATAGGTGTCCAGCAGATAGGCCGTGGCCCCCGTCTGGCGGGCCAGCCATGCGAGCATATAGGCGGTGTTGCCCTTGTAGACACCAAGTTCGGCGATATCGCCGGCCAAATGTTCCTTGAGAATCTGGTCGAATATCAATGCCAATGTATAGAACCGGTTGAGATCCCCGCGATTGTTGCGGCTATTATGGGTGAAGGCCCGCCGCAGGTCCTCCAGGTCGATCGCACCGCCGGCTGCCTTGTAGCGGTGCAAATTTTCGCTGTAGCGCTGCGGCACTTGCTCCGTGCCCACCGTGACCCAGCCGGCATATGGCGGATCCTCCCTGATTGTGGCATCATCGGGATCGGGCTTTGCCTGCCCGAACTTCGCAGCGGAGAGCAGAACGCTACGAACGGCGGTGCGCACGGTGATTTCCGTGAGGTTCTGCATGCAGGCATGCTGCCCACGGCAATCGTCAAGCGAAAGGATATGGCACGGCGAACACCAGACAGGTGCGCGCAGCACAGTAACATGTGCGCCGCGGGGTGCCCACATCACCGTGGGGTCGATCCCCGACATCAACGCGATGGTCGGGATGCCAATCCGCGCCGCCACGTGCGTCAGCGCGCTGTCGTTGCCAATGAATATGGATGCTTTCTCGATCAGCCCGATGGCCTGCCGTATGTTTGTGAGCCCCACTGCCGAGATCACACGCGGCGAGGCGCAGAACCGGATGATCTCGCGGGTTTCCTCCATCTGGTCGGGTGCGCCGAGCAGAAGCACCGCCGCCTGCATCTCCAGCGCCATCCAGCGGATCAGCCGGCGGAAGCGTTCCGCCGGCCAATTCTTCACCGCCCGGCCAGAGGCGGTGTTGCATACCACCAGCACACGATCCCGCGCCGGCGAGAGATCAATCTGAGCAGGCTGGGCAACCCGATCCAGCAGCAATTGCCGGACCTCGCGGCCAGGATTGAAGATATCCGCGACCGTGCGCGCCAGCCGCAGCATGAGCATGCTCTGATGCATGGCGACGTTGTGGCTGGACCCGGCCGGAAACGAATGCGGCACGCATATCGTGAGCATGTCGTTATCGCCGCAGTCGAAACCCGCGCGATAGGTGGCATTGACATGGCGCAGCAGCATGCGCGTATCGGAGTCCGTGCGCAGGTCGATGGCAAGATCGTAATGCCGGGTTGGCAGTTGCCGCAGCAGATGATGGCGATCGGTTGGTTGATTGCCATCCGCGCGAACATCGAAGAAGGGCAGGGTGAGAACCTCGTCGAACACGTCGAGCGACCGGGCGAGGGTTTCGTTCCAGGGTGCACACAGCATATCGATCCGGGCGTTGGGGAACGCCGTCCGAAGGGCCACAAGCGCATCCAGACCCAGGATGAAATCCCCGATATGGTCGACTTTCGTCACCAGAACGGAGCCGATGCTCACGCCACGGGAAAATGCGCGGATCGGAGCCGCGTCCGACCACCTTTCGACAGGCCCGGTTGGCCACCGAAGGCCAAAATTCTGATCCAATCTGCGGCACCTTCTTTTTCAGCCTGAACGTATATTGCATGGTCGGGGGCGCCGTGAAGCGCCAGGCCGCTGGGCCAAGAAAGATTTGTTCTTTTTTGAAAAAAAGAACCAAAAAACGTTTTCTCCTTGAGGCGCGCGTTGCCCCAACCACCCGCCAAAAAAAGAAGACCTTTCTTCCTACTTACCCCGAAAACGCATCATCAGCCGCCGCAACGGCCCGGTCATTCGCCAGGATGTGGAGGACTGCATCACGGCCACCTGTGCACGCGCCTGCGCTGCTTCATCCGCGGTGCGGGCCAGTTCGCGCTCAAGGTGGTCGATGCGGGTTGCCATCTGGTTCGTCCTGTCCTGTAGCCGGGCTGCTTCGTTCTTCTCCTGCACCAGGTCGCGCCAGGCGTAGTGCACTTGCCGGCGTGCGGCGGCGAGCGCCTGGTAGGCGCCCTCGTCGCGGGCGCGGTGCATGCGCACCAGCGCCGCCGCCACCTCCACGGCCGGGGCATCGCCGGTGGCGGCAATCGCCTGCCGGGCGATCTCCACCGCCCACTGCGTGTGGTGCAGAAAATGCCTGCCCCGCCTCCGATCGGGTTCGAGGTACGTGCCATCGCACCACGCGTTCCAGGACTGGATGAACACGATCCGTTCCGCCGGCTCATGCCGCCGCGCGGTGTCCATCAGCGCTTGCAGCAGCCAGAGCCTGTAGGCTTCACCGTCATCATTGACGTGCACCATGGCGTGGTTGCCGTCGTGGGCCGTGTTGTCGTAGGGCAGCATCACGGTGCGGAGGCGCTTGTAGGCCGGCATCGGCCGGCCGAGATGGTAGGTGGCGAATTTCGCGTAATCCACGATCCGGCCGGCGAAATCGACGTCCGTGCCGAGATCCTCGGCATGATCCTTCAGCACCGAGTCCGGCACGATGTTGGATGGACTCTCATAGGAGGCATCGAAGCCGAAATCGCGCGGCTGCGGCGGATCGCCGATCCAGTCATCCTGCATCACCAGGAACAGGCCCGGAAAGCCCAGGCGCACGATCTCCTGCCGCCAGAGTTCCGCGCGGCGGGGGATGCTGGGGCAAGGATGCGACTTGTAGATCAGCACAGGTTTGCCGCGGATCTTTACGTAGCGCGGGTCGTGGAACAGGGACGCGAGATCCCGCAGCGCCAGCAGATCATCCGCTTCGGCCTGATCCGGGCTGGTGATCCCCTCGCGGCCGCCGCCATCCCCGCTGCGCGCCGTGTTCTCCCACAGGCACATAAAAGCGGCGTCGATGTCGGAGGTGAGGAAATTGGCCAGCGGCTTGACCAGGCTTTTCCTGCCCCGATCAGTGTGGTACGGGAAGCAGAATCCATCGATTCCATGTGACTGCGCCAGGCGTATCTGCTGGTGCAGCACCTCTTCCGACCGCTGATCGTAATATCCCAGCTCGCCCGGGACTCGCGGCTGATCGTGGCCGCGGAACAGCTTCCGGGCGTTGATCACGCTGTGCCAATCGGTAAAGCCGGGCCCCGGGGCGGCATCGCTCGCCGCGGCCGGATAGAATTGCGGCAAGTAGAAGGCGAGTAGAAGCGGCATGCCGGACTCGCGCGCCGGCATCCGGGGCGTGGTTTCCGGCGCCGCGGCGAATAGCGCTTCCATGCTGCCGGACCATGCGGCCTGCGCCTGCGCGGGCGGTCCGTTTGGGCCGCGGTCCGGCGCCGGCAGCTGCCTGCCATCCGACCAGCCCGTATCGATGTCATGCAGCAGCGGGTTCATGCCCCGCAGGCGGATGTCCGGATCGGCGTGCCGATACGCCTCCCCGTTGAATCGCGGGCCGGGATCAAGACCCTGGTCCGCACCCCACAGCAGATAGTGGTCGACCGGGTGACGGCCCGAGGCGCAGACCTGCGGATGCTGCACGGCATACCAGCCCGCATCGAACAGGCCGGAGTTTTCCACCTCCCGGCCGCGGGGTTCGCTTGGGGCCGGCCACGGAACGGTCGCCGCGATCAGCCCGCCCGCATTGCCAGGTTTTCTCGCCGCTATGCGCGCCGCCGCGGCAACGGTGCGCACCGCATCCTCCACATCCTGCACGCCGATATCACAAACCAGGCCGAGCGGGTTACGCACCAGCCGCACCAGCGGCGTGGCCTGCGCATAAAATCCTGTGTAGGGCTGGTATGTGCGGAAGTTGCCATAGCGGCCAAGCAGGATAACGCCCGGCACCTCCAGGGCATTGGCGAGGTGGCCCGGCCCGCTATCGATACCCACGAACAGCGTGGCTCGCCGGATCACCTCGGCTGTTTGCAGGATGGGGAGGCGGTTGACGAGGTTGATCACGCCCTCGACCGGCGGCGGCAGTTGCTCCACCGCGCCCGCGCCGACTTCAACCACCACCGCGCCCAGGCGGCCGCGCAGGGTCGCAACGATGTCCTGCCAGCCAGCCTCGGTCCATTCCTTGCCTGGGTTGGCTGCGGACCGGTGGATCACGCAGTAGGCATCTGGCAGGCCGAGCGCATCTACCGCGCGTGCGTGGTCATTGCCGGTATATATGCGCGGCTGGGCGGAGAGGCGCGGCAGGCCGGCGCCGACGGAGAAGGCTTCCAGCAACGCCCCGTAATCAAAATATTCAAACACCGAGATGAACGGATTTCCGCTCTTCTTGGTCAGCGGCAACTGGCAATGGCTGCACATGCGATAGTTCACGTGCAGATCGACGACCTGATCGTAGGAGTCGTGGTTGGCAATGACCATCCATTCAGTCAGGCAGGTGATCACCACCGTTTCGTCGATGAACGGATTGCTGTCGATCAGGTCGCGGTAGGGCGCGAGCACGGCCCAGGCGATATGCGCATCGGGATTGTTGTATCTGAGATAGCGTGCAACCGGCTCACAGGCGACGATATCGCCCATATGTTCGATCAGGCCGATGATGATCCGCTGGCCAGCGACTGCGCTCACTTCGCGGCACCGGCTTCCTGCATGACAGAGACTCTACCGCGTCGGCCGCGGCGGCGTCACCGAGTAATCGTAAAAGCCGCGGCCGGTCTTCCGTCCCAGCCACCCGGCCTCCACATATTTCACCAGCAACGGGCACGGCCGGTATTTCGTGTCCGACAACCCCTCCAGCAGCACCTGCATGATCGAAAGGCACGTGTCCAAACCGATAAAATCCGCCAGCTCCAGCGGGCCCATCGGGTGGTTGCAGCCCAGCTTCATCGCGCAGTCGATCGAGGCAATCGTGCCGACGCCCTCATAGAGGGTATACACGGCTTCATTGATCATCGGCATCAGGATGCGGTTGGCCATGAAGCCGGGGAAATCCTCCGCCAGCGCCGTGGTTTTCCCCATGCGCGCGGCCAGGCCAGAAACGGCCTGGTATGTGGCATCATCCGTGGCAATGCCGCGGATTACCTCCACCAGCTTCATCACCGGCACCGGATTGAAGAAATGCATGCCGATGAACTTGCCCGGCCGGTCCGTGCCGGTGCCGAGCCTTGTGATGGAAATCGACGATGTATTCGTGGCCAGAATACAATCCGGCCCCACCGCCCCGATCACGCCCTTGAATATCCCGCGCTTGATCTCTTCCCGCTCGGTGGCCGCCTCGATCACGATGTCGCAGCCGGCCAACCCCGCGTAATCCCCGGCTTTGGTAATCCGCCCCAGCGCCGCCTGCCGATCGGCCGCGCTCACGCTGCCTTTGCCCACCTGGCGATCGAGATTCTTGCCAATCGTGGCCAGCGCCTTTTCCACGGCCTCCGGCTTTGCATCGAGCAGCAGCACATCCAGCCCCGCCAGCGCCGCCACATGGGCAATCCCGTTGCCCATCTGCCCGGCGCCGACCACCCCCACCGTTTGGATGCCGGGGGCGTGCGCCATCACGCGCGCTCCAGCTCCGCCTTCAACTCCGGCAGCGCCTTGAACAGATCCGCCACCAGCCCGTAATCGGCCACCTGGAAGATCGGCGCTTCCTCATCCTTGTTGATGGCCACGATCACCTTGCTGTCCTTCATGCCGGCCAGATGCTGGATCGCGCCGGAAATGCCGATCGCCATATACAGCTCCGGCGCCACGATCTTGCCGGTTTGCCCCACCTGGTAATCGTTCGGCACGAAGCCGGCATCCACCGCCGCGCGGGATGCGCCAACCGCGGCGCCCAGCCGGTCCGCGATCGGATCCAGCAGGTGGAAATTCTCCCCGTTCTGCATCCCCCGCCCGCCGGAGATCACCACGCGCGCCGCCGTCAGTTCCGGCCGCTCGCTCTTGGAAAGCTCCGCCGAGATGAAGCGCGAAATCCCCGCATCCGCCGCCGGCGCCACATCCTCGATGCTCGCGGAACCTCCCTCGGCGGCCACCGGATCAAAGCTCGCCGCGCGCACGGTGATCACCTTCTTAACGTCGGAGGATCGCACGGTCGCCAGCGCATTGCCGGCATAGATCGGCCGGACGAACGTATCGGCATCCTCCACCCCCGCGATGTCGCTGATCGGCTGCACATCCAGCAACGCCGCCACCCGCGGCATCACGTTTTTCCCCACCGCGGTGGAGGCGGCGAGCAGATGCGAATATTCGCCCGCCAGCCCCACCAGAAGTGCGG
>Ga0209208_10000045_pt1 | contig 119771 bp, 110 predicted proteins | sample S1TSphfallax_3_FD_187694 | JGI IMG/M metagenome (GOLD analysis project Ga0209208, IMG submission 187694) | Host-associated microbial communities from peat moss isolated from Minnesota, USA - S1T2_Fd - Sphagnum fallax MG (SPAdes) (version 2) | ecosystem: Host-associated > Plants > Peat moss >... | reverse complement strand
CTGGGCAAGGGCTTGCACCCCTCGTCAACCGCTCTTGCAAACAGGCTATCCAGCCATGCCGGCGCCCTGCATACTGTTCGGCCGAGAGATGCCGGGTGCAGCGGGCCCTGATCTTTTTCTCAGACACCGTCCAGGAAGCAAAACAAGGTCACCGCTGCCGTTCCCGACGTTGGCCTACGCCGGGAAACAGGGCAAACTTACAAGAAGCAAAAAGACTTTTACCCTATATGAGTCTTCTGGGGATGGTGCTTGTTTTGGACCGCTTGAAGACGGATCGGCCGTGCTCGAAGGCTTCCAGGCTTTCCTCGACGACAAAAGATACTTCCGTAGACGTGAATCGGCAGGTAGCGTGCACGCGGCAGTCCCAGTCGCCGCGCTGGAAGCCGCCTTCGCTCGCAAGTTGCCACACGCCGGCGTTGGGGTGGCCTTCCTGCGCCGTCAGTGTTTCGTCCAGCGCCGCCATGCCCACCAGTTTTGTGCCGGTTTCGGGTAGCGTGAAACTGCCGGAGGGCGGTTCCTGCCGGATGCTGATCATGCCCTGGGCGTTTGGTCCCTGCACGGTCAGCGGCATGCGGCCGGGGGTTCTGGCAGCACCCGGCGGCAGCTCCGGCACATCGAACGGCAATTCATGGGCGGGCGGCGTGCGCACGGGCAGATCCACGCGTGAATGGGCCAGATCCAGCTTGAGCGTGACGACCTGCGGCGAAGGCCATACCAGCGGCCACAGGCTCTCGGAGACAGAAAGGCGGATGCGGGTACCTTTCTTGAAGCGGTAGGCGATGGCAGATAGCTCGATCGGGACATCATAAAACTGCCCAGGCACCAGCGGCTTCGGGGATACGTTGCTCTCCCGCTGGGTCAGGTTGAGCAGGCCGTAGGTGATCAGCCAGGATTTGCCGGTCGCGTCCACCTCGCACAGCCGCAGCGCGAGTTGACTGACCGGGCGGTCGGCGGCCACGCGGATATGGGCCACGGCGTGGCCGAGAATTTCGAGGTCGGCCCGCAACACATCGCTGTCGAACACCACGGATTTGCGGTCGTCCGGGGTCTGCTCGCCAGGCAGGCCTTCGGGGGGAAACGGCAGCCATTCGGGTTTCTGCAGGCCGACGATCTTGTCCCCCACATAGGTGATCATGCCCTTCCCCGGCCTGGCCGAAAGCCGCCCGTGATCGAGATGCAGGCTGTGCGGCAGGATGCGCGGCGAAGGCCAATGGGACTCGCTGACCCAGTTGCCCGGCAGGTTCGGGCCGGATGCGTTGGATGCGGTGGCCGAGGGCATGAAGCTGCGGAGCAACGGTTCGTCCATGATGCCGGTCGCCTCGCCGCGCAGCCAGTGAGACCACCAGCGCACCTCCTCGTGGATCCAGTCCAGCGCGGGGCCGGGTGTGCCACCCTCGGGGTAATTATGCGCCCAGGGGCCAACCAGAGCGCGCACCGGGGTTTTCACGTGTTCCAGAATGCGAAACACGGTGTTCACATAGGTGTCGGTCCAGCCATCGACAATGAACACCGGGCATGTGATTCCCCCGTAGTTCTTGTAGACCGAGCCGCGCTGCCAGTACGCATCATTGTGCTGGTGGGATACCCAGGTGGCGACGATGTCGGGCGTCGCCTCCAGCCGCTGCTGCCACATGCCGCGCCAAGCGGGGCCGACGATGGCGGGGTCCGGCGGCTGGGCCATCACCAGCTTGAACTGCGTGGCCCATTGAAAATTCGTGTTGCCCAGCGCGCCGCCGATATAATGCGCATCATCGGTGTAGCGCGTATCGGTGCAGCACATCGGCATGATGGCGCGCAGGGCCGGCGGCGACATCGCGGCCACCTGCAGCGTGTTGATGCCACCCCAGGAAATGCCGCGCATGCCCACCGCACCAGTGCTGAAATCCTGTGCCGCCAGCCAGGCGATGATTTCGGTACCGTCCTGCAATTCGGTTTGCAGGTATTCGTCGAGCAGCACGCCCTCGGAATCGCCGCTGCCGCGCGCATCCACGCGCGCATAACCGATGCCGTATTTCGCCAGCGCCGGCCCCCAGCTATTATCGTGATGCCGGTACAGATCCCGCTTGCGATAGGGGATGTATTCCAGCACCACCGGCGCGCGGCCGGTTGCTGGCAGCCAGATGCGCGCGCTGAGCCTTATGCCGTCATGCATTGGGATCCAGGCGTTCTCGATGATCCGAACCTGCCCCGGTGCGGGCAGGGACCATGGCGTTGCGGCCTGTGCTGCACTGCGGCATGATGATGCAACGAGTGCGGCCGCTGGTGCCAGCATCAGATCGCGACGTGAAACGGCCATTTTCCATCCTTGTTCCGCAACCCGCAGGGCAAAAACTATCGCCCTGCGTGGCTGGAGTGTCGAGCGCGGCGGCCCCGGCCGACGATGCCTTTTTGATATGAGCCAATTGGTTTTTCGGGTTTGACGCTCGTCGAGTGACACCAACTAAGTAATGGTCCCGGGCATGCTTGGCGTGCCGGAAGCAGCTTCTGCCACGTGACGCGCACGCAACCCTTCATTCGAAGATCGACATTGCCAAACGGGCTTTTTCTCACATTGGTCACCCATCTTCACGCTTGGGAGAGCCCGGCCGCACGGCGCATGCGATCGGCAGATCGACAAAATTCAGGGGCACGATCCAGATTATGAAACCATCTCGGTGTTTTTCATTGCGCCGGCGGCGCGGCCTTCTGACGGCCACGATCCTTGCCGGCGGCGCCTGCCTTATCGCCGCTTCGCCCGGGCGCGCGGACCCAGGCTTAACACAGACGGCAGCGCCAACTTCGCCGCCCCAGCCGCAGATACGCCTGGCCCAGGCAGCCCCGCCGGCGGCCCTGCCCACCAGCACCCTGGCCGCGCCGGCGAAAGCCGCGCCGCAAAGCGAGGAAGTGGTGGTCACCGCCAGCCGAAACGGTGCGGCCAATGTGCAAAACGTGCCGATCGCCGTCTCCGTCATCAAGCCTGAGGCGCTGGATGCCTATGGCGGCACCGGGCTGCTGGACTACACCGAAACCGTCCCTTCCCTCTCGATCGAGGATTTCGGTCCGGGCATCAACAAGATCACCATCCGCGGCATCAATACGACGGGGCTTGACTATACCAACGTGCAGGACCGGCCGCTGGTGGCGATATACCTCGACGACACGCCGATTTCCCTGCAATCGCAAAACCCCGATCTGAAGGTGTTCGATCTCAGCCGGGTGGAAGTACTGCGCGGGCCGGAAGGCACGCTATACGGCGCGGGCGCAATGGCCGGCACAATCCGACTGATCACCCAAAAACCCGATCCCACCGCGTATTTCGGATCGCTGGAAGAGGTGGTCTCCGATACCGATGGCGGCTATGGCGGCTTCAATTACAGCCTGCGCGCGATGGGCAATTTTCCCATCGTGAACGACAAGGTGGCGCTGCGGGTGGTGCTTTACCGCAGCGATGATTCCGGCTTCATCAAGAATATCGGCATCGGCAAGAACACGCAGGACGATGTCAGCGACCAGGCGCGCATTGCCCTGCGGCTGAAGCCGATCCAGAACCTGACGGTGGATGCCAGCCTGACGTACGAGCACCTGGATGCCGGCGTGTACGACGCCTTCGCCGGCCTGCCGTCCTACACCTTCAAGAGTCTAGAGCCTGAGGAGACAAAGGATAATTTCAAGGTCTGGAATCTCACCGCCACGTACGATCTGGATTTCGCCTCAGCCACCAACTCGCTCTCCTACCTGCAGCGCAAGAACGCCAATTACGGCGCGAACGAATATGGCGTGAACGCGTTTCTTTACGGCGGCACGCTCCCCATAGAGCCGGCATTAGACGTGGTGCGTGATAACACAAGCGACGTGATCGACGAATTCCGGATTTACTCCAACGGCGACAGGCGCCTGACCTGGAACGCCGGCGTGTTCTACGAAAAATTCACCCGCGACTATTTCCAGGACCAGCCGGCAACGAATTTCGATTCGTTCTGGCAGTATGTCGTCGACTACCCCGGCTATAACTCCAAGGACGACGGCGCGTTCGGCGCCAACGACGACTTTTCCGGCATTCAGGACGTGAACGAAAGCCAGGTGGCGCTGTTTGCTCAAGCAACCTACAAAATTCTGGATAATCTCGATATCACCGCCGGCTGGCGCTATTTCGATTGGCATCAGAATTTTAATCTTTATTTCGGCGGCATCTTCGGTGCGAACCCGATCGCCTATGGCGGGGTACCGGGCGTGCCGCTCACCGAACAGGGCAAAGCCTCAGCGACCGGGAATACGCCGCGCTTCGCATTGGATTACCACATCACGCCGAATACGATGCTGTATGCAGAAGCGGCAAAAGGTTTCCGCTATGGCGGCGTGAACCAGCCCGTGCCGCAATCCATCTGCGGCATCTATCTCGCGCAGCTCGGCCTGAAATCGGCACCGATCCAGTTCGGGCCGGACGAGCTCTGGAGCTACTCGCTGGGGGAAAAGAGCACGCTGTTTAACAACCGGCTGACAGCGGACATCACCGGGTTCCTGATCAACTGGAGCCACGTCCAAACCGAGGAAGCCCTCGCCTGCAGCTACTATTTCGACGAGAATCTCGGCAACATCCAGAGCAAGGGCGTGGAAGTCGAATCTTCGCTGAAGGCCACGTCGCAACTTACCCTGTCGGCCAATGCCTCCTACACGGATTCAGCCGCTAACGGCGCGCTGACCGCGGTGCAGGCACCCAGCGGCTCGTCCACTCCATATGCGCCGCGCTACATCGCCAGCCTGTCGGCCAACTACCTGGTGCCGCTCGAGCGCGGCGGTTTGGATTTCGGTGTGGAATACAATTATCGCAGCAGCGAACAGAATGCTTTCAGCATCCCCGCCCTCACGGCCGGCAACGTGTGCCGCACCAGCGCTGGAATCTACGCGTCAGGCTGCGATTTCCGAACCTTCCCCGATCTGCACACGCTGAATGCTGAAGTCACCTACAAGCTGAAGGGTTGGACCGTGGGGCTGTTCGCCAATAACATCGGCAGCTTTGCCAAGATCGTAAACATCGGTGCCCCCCCGGCGGGTTCACTGCAACCAGGCGATACGATCTTCTACGCGCGGCCGATGACGATCGGGTTGCGGGTGAAGTCGACGTTCTGAAGGGAAGAAAGTAAGGCCTTCTTTTTTGAAAAAAAGAAGCAAAAAACGTTTATCCCTTGGCGCGCGCTGCCGGAGAGGCGCGCGCCCACGAACAAAAGTTTTTTGGTTCTTTTTTTCAAAAAAGAACATCCTTCCTTAATCTTGCCCGCCCACCCTCCCGTCATGCCGGACGAAAACGGCCTCATCGCCACCCATTACCGCATCGATCCCGCAACCCCCGCCCCCCACCTGGAAGGCGGCCTCACCGCCTACACGGTGATCGACCCGCGCGATCCCTCCCAAAAGCTCATGGCGGTGCTCACCCGCAACGATCTGCCGGCGCGGCCGCGCATCACCCTTGCCCGCACCGGCATCCCCGTGCCCCATGCCGTGCTGCCAATCGAATACGGGCCAGGCCGTGACATGGCCGGCAAGCCAGGCTGGTTCGTCGTGTGCGATGCGCTGCCCGGCCCCGCCATCGGTGCCAACCGCGCCTGGCGGGAGGGCGAACTGATCACCTGCCTTCTGCAACCCGCAGCCGCGGCCCTGGCAGCCCTACAGGCACGCGGCCTCACCCACAGGGCCATCAACCCAGGCAACCTCTTCGCAGCGGCCGCGCGCCATCCCGTCACCCTCGGCCCGTTCTGGGCCGCCCCACCCGCCTGCCACCAGCAGGCCGTGTTCGAACCGCCCTACATGGCCCGCTGCCTGCCGCAAGGCCGCGGCGACGGCAAGATCGCCGACGATGTCTACGCGCTGGGTGTCACGATGCTCTCGCTCGCCATCGGCCGCGTGCCGCTGGCCGATCAGGACGAGGGCGCCATTACCCATCTGAAACTGGAACTGGGCAGCTATACGGCGCTGACCACCGACGTGCCGCTCTCTCCCCTGATCGCCGACCTGCTGCGCGGCATGCTGGCGGAAGATCCCGAACATCGCCCCTCCCCCCAACTGCTGATGAAGCCGGAACAGGCCCGCGCCCGCCGCGTGGCCGCGCGCCCGCCGCGCCGCGCGCAAATTGCACTCTCGGTCGGCGGCATGCACGCTTGGTCGGCGCGCGAACTGGCCCATGCCATGGGCCTGCGGCCTGAACGTGCCTTTCCCCTGCTGCGCGGCGGCGAGGTGGAGCGCTGGCTGCGCCGGCATCTGGGCGACCCGCAACTCGGCATGCGGCTGGAGGATGTGATCCGCCAGACCGAGGCCGACACCGCGGACGAAGGCAAGCTGCAGAACCTGCTGGTGATGCGCTGCGTGGCCGCCATCGATCCCCTGGCGCCGCTGGTATGGCGGGGCCTGGCGGTGCAGCCCGACGGCATGGGCAGCGCATTGGTGGGCGCGCCAGCGGCCGTCAGCACGATGATCGAGGAGATCGTCGCCACCGAGGCGGCCGGCCAATTCCTCGCCGCCAACCTCCGTAACGAAAAGGATTCTCCCCTGCCGGAAGACCAGCGGGAGTTGCGAAAATGGCTGGCCGCGCCCGGCCCGGCTGGCGGACTGAAGCGCCTGATGTATGGGATGAACCCGATGATGGCCTGCGCCTCACCGCTGCTTGCCGGAAGGCCGGTGATCCGGGTCGCCGATCTGCTGATCGCGCTGGATGAGGCAGCCGCCTCGGCCGACAGATCCCGCCCGCCGATTGACGCGCATATCGCCGCCTTCATCGCCGCGCGGGCGGAGGCGGCCGTCACGGCGGGGCTGCGGCAGATCGCCAGCTTCGCCGGCACCGCGGAGCGCATGGTGGTGCTACGTCTGTTCGGGCTGCTGCAGGCCCGGCTTCAGCCGGGCCCCCTGCGCGGCCTCGCGAGCTGGCTGGTGGCCTGCGCCTTCGCCAATGTGGAGGATTGGCGCAGCCAGAAAACCCGCGCCGGCCTGCAAGAAAAAGTGGCAAAAGCCGCCGCCGCCGGCGATATCGGCGCCATTGCCCTGCTGGTAGACGATGCTGCCTCCCGCGCGGCGGATGAGGCCGGTGCCGCGGCCGCCGCGGCACGGGTGCAGGCCTTGGAGGCGGCCATAGCCAGGATTGCGGAGGATGCTCCGCGCCGGGCGGAGGCTGCGCGGCGGGTCAGCACCGAAATCGTCACCGGGCTCGGCTTGATCGCCGGCCTTGGGGCGGTGCTGCGCTTGGCGCTGCGCTGATGTCCGGCAGCAGGCTCGCGGGCAGGAAAACCACGTCGGTCTGGTTGCAGGGGCTTGCCTGCGGCGCGCTACTCACATTCGCCGCGCCGACCCTGCTGCTGCTGGTGGTGATGCTCTGCCCCGCCATTGCGTGCCAACTGGCGGATCCCGGCACGGAAAAAGGCATGGCACGCGCTGTAGGCGCCGCTAGCGCGGCCTTCACGCTGGATCCGCTCTGGCACCTTTGGCTCGCGATGGATCGGATGGATGCCGCCATCGCCATCCTCTGCACACCTCTCACGCTCTGTCTCGCCTGGGGTGCGGGCGCCATCGCATGGGCCTTGTGCGAGGTGCTCCCTGTCGTGATCCGCACCACCTGGGACGCGCGCGAAGCCCTGCGCAGCCAATCCCTGGCGGCCGAGCTAAAAACCCTCCGCGAGGAATGGGACCTAAAAGAGTAAAAGTTCTTTGCTTCTTTCTTTCAAGAAAGAAGACTCTTTCTTTCCCCGATCAAACCCGCCATCGCGTCGTGTTGCCCGCATCGCACTTGGGCGATGCGGGCTACTTTGTATTCCTTACGCCGCGGTCGCCATCCGTCTCTCTGCGACTTGCGTGCGCATGGCTTTCTGGAGTTTTTCAAAAGCGCGCACTTCGATCTGCCGCACGCGTTCGCGGGAGATATTGTACTGCTGGGAGAGCTCCTCCAGCGTGGTCGGGTTATCCTTCAGCCGGCGCTCGATCAGGATGTGGCGTTCCCGGTCGTTCAGCGAGGTGAGTGCACCGCCGAGCAGCGCCTTGCGGCCGGAAAGCTCCTCACGCTCGGCGAGTTCGCTCTCCTGGCTCTCACCTTCGTCCACCAGCCAATCCTGCCACTCGCCCTCGCTATCCGCCCGCACCGGGGCATTCAGGCTATGGTCCGGCGCGGCCAGGCGGCGGTTCATGCTCACCACATCCTGCTCCGGCACACCCAGCGTGGTGGCAATCTTGGCCACATGCTCGGGGCGCAGATCGCCGTCCTCGATCGCCTGCATCTGGCCCTTCAGCCGGCGCAGGTTGAAGAACAGTTTCTTTTGCGCCGCCGTGGTGCCCATTTTCACCAAGGACCAGCTGTGCAGGATGTATTCCTGGATTGCCGCGCGGATCCACCACATGGCGTAGGTCGCCAGGCGGAAGCCGCGATCCGGATCGAAGCGCTTGACGGCCTGCATCATGCCGACATTGCCTTCGCTGATCAGCTCTCCCACCGGCAAGCCATAGCCGCGATAGCCCATGGCGATCTTGGCGACCAAACGCAGATGGGAGGTGACAAGCTTATGTGCCGCCTCCATATCCTCATGGTCGCGCCACGCGTGGGAGAGGGACAGTTCCTCCTCCGGCGTAAGCATCGGAAACTTGCGTATCTCCTGCAAATAGCGGGAGAGATTGCCCTCTGGGGCGATGTTGAATACGGCAGAGGCCACGAAACGGCTCCTTCTCGTCCGGCTGACACCACATCCGGTTACTGCCCATTACGGCGCAGGCGGCATGCAGTTGCGGTACTGATTGGGTGGAGCGCGGGGACGTTATCACGCCGGGCCTGGGCATCCCTGATGAGGCAATGCCAGGGGGGGCGATCATCGCCAAGGCACGCCCGCCATGACGACGTGATGGTAATACAGGACCAATCCGGTCCTGTCAAGGTTTGCTGGCCTTTCGAAACGTAACGCGCGGCGTTGTGATCGGCTAACAGCCCTATGACATGGCGGTTAACAAAGCTTCAAAATCCGCCGGCAGCTTCGTCTCGAACCTCAGCTCCGCGCCGGTGGCGGGGTGGCGGAACCCCAGCGTGGCCGCGTGCAGCGCCTGGCGCGGAAAATCCATCAGCAGGCCGCGCGCCGGCTCCGGCACCGTGCGGCTGATAGCAGGTATGCGGCGCAGATACACGGGGTCGCCCACCACCGGATGTCCGCGTGCCGACAGATGCACGCGGATCTGGTGCGTGCGCCCCGTGGCCAGCCGGCATTCCAGCAGGCTGGCCGCCGCGTGAAACACCCGCAGTGTTCGGTATCGCGTCAGCGCCGCCTTGCCGCCGTGGGTGACCAGCGCCATGCGCTTGCGGTCGCGCGTATCGCGCCCGATGGCGCCCTCTATCTCGCCCTGCGGCGGCGCGGGGATACCCCACACCAGCGCCAAATAGGCACGCTCGATATCGCGGGCGGCGAAGGCGGCGGAAAGGGTGGCGAGCGCCGTCTCGGTTTTGGCGACCACCATCACGCCGGATGTATCGCGGTCCAGCCGGTGCACGATCCCCGGGCGCCGCTCGCCGCCGATGCCCGGCAGGCTATCGCCGCAATGGGCCAGCAGCGCGTTCACCAGCGTGCCCGCCTCATGCCCGGGCGCAGGATGCACCACCAGGCCGGCCGGCTTGTCCAGCACCAGCAAATGCCGATCCTCGAACAGGATGGTGAACGGGATCGCTTCGGGCTGCGGCACGGCGGAGACCACCGGCGGCGGCGACACCTCATAGGCGCTGCCGGCCCGCACGGGGTCCGCCGGCTGGGTGAAGGTGGCGCCGTCCCGGGTGGCGTGCCCGGCCTCGATCAGGGTTTTCAGGCGAGATCGGGAGAGCGTTCCGATCGCATCGGCCAGAAAACGGTCCGCCCGCAGGCCGGCGGCTTCGGGCGGGGCGATTATTTTGTGCGGTTCGGGCATGATGGATAGGTGTTTAGGGGGTTTATGCGGGAAATGCGCGCTTTGATGGGTCTGGTGGTGGGGATGGGCGTGCTGATCGTGGTTGGCGTGGCCATCGTGGCCGTGACGATCGTGCACCGCATGGGCGGCCCCTTGCATGGGGCGCTGGCGGGCGGCGTGCTGGATGAACCGGCCGGCACGCATATCGCAGCCGTATCCGCATTCGGTGACCGCCTGGCCGTGGTGCTGCAAGGCGGCGGGCCGGACCGGGTTGTGGTGGTTGACCCCACGACAGGGCACAGCATGGGGGTGATCAGGCTGGCGCGCTAAGCGCTCTGGTCGGAGCGGCGGGATTCGAACCCACGACCCCCAGTCCCCCAGTCGTGAATTATGCAGCGCCACGGGCGACATGTGAAGACAAACCATTGAATTATATAAAATCGTCTTTCCGTGTCGTTGCCTGTCCGGAGGCGAACGCCAAGGGCAGGTTTTTAACGCCTCGCGCATCTCGCCATCCGTGAGGGCGAAGGCTGGCTTTTCGGGGTGTGCCATCTTGCATCCTTCGTTTGAGAACCAGGCAGCCTTCTGTGAGCGCGCTTCGCAAGTCTCAAGATATGCGCGCAGGGCTTCAATTCTGTATCCAACTGTTCCAGGCGAAAGATGCAGTTTTGCTGGGCCGGTGCCGGCCGCATCTAACCTGTCGAGCGTACGGGTGCTGATGCCGAGGAACGCCGCCGCGGCGGGCTTGCGATATACTTCTTGCGCCACCTTCTGCCTCCTGACCGCTAATGTCGGACGCTATAGCAGAATCGGTGCACCTAGGTAATGGAAAAGTTTTGGGTGACTTTTGGAAAACTGCTGACTGCAACGCGCCATTTTGGCGCAGGGCCTAAATGTAAATGTCAGCTATTTCCATTCGATAACGCCGCCATGGTGCGAGCAAGTGCCCTGGTGGTGGCGGGAGTAGCTGAGGCTGCCGTCAGCACAGATTGCCGTCACTCGGGCATTTTTGCAGGCCTCCATGGTCGGCCGATGGACCAGAGTTCCATCAACGGAAAAGTAGTATTCATCGCATGACGACTGAGCGGGTTGACTGTGTTGCTCGGTTGCAAACTTTCGCCGCGCCTCCGCCGCAGCCTGTGCTGGGAGCGTAACATACCGATGATATGCGCCTATCCAATCTCGCGCGATTGCTTGCTGAGCCTCCTCGAGCGGCAGCTTGCCGTCGCAAACAAGCCGGTTGAGCACGCGCTCAAGACCGTCTTTCCGCCCGGCGTTCCATCCATCGGCGGCTTTTCGCGTAAGCGGCCAAAGGTTGCGGGCGTCCCATGGCGCCCCACCCAGTTCCAGCGGAATAAGATGGTCTTCCTCAAAGTCTTCTGGCCGGCCAGGCGCGTCTCTCTGTAGCTGCCGCAGTTGGCGCCGTTTGAGTGCGTCCGTGTAATCTTCTGGCGGTCGAACCGTTGCCGTCCATCCTGGGTGGCAGATGGTGCGGGCTATGTTGCTTTGCGTCACCGCGGGGTTGGTGGCGCCCGGCGTCACCAGCGGGTTGGGAGTGGGGCTTTGTGCGGCGGCAACGCCGACAAAAAACGCCATCCATAAGGAGGCAAATCGGCGATGAACACGCATGTATGGCTCGCCAACTGGTATCCCGAGGACAATCTGCCCCCTAGACCGCCTGCTCTAGGCGGCCTAACATATTGAAATTAAGAGAGAAATTTGGTCGGAGCGGCGGGATTCGAACCCACGACCCCCAGTCCCCCAGACTGATGCGCTACCAGGCTGCGCTACGCTCCGACTGAGAGCGGGCTTAGCACCGGATGGCCGCGGGTGCAAAGTGAAGGACGACAGGCCGAAACGGGGCCTAGCGGGGAACCGATGAGGTGAGCGCGGCCGCTGCCCGTTCCAGCACATGGTGCCCAGCCAACACCCGCAACCCACGCCGCAGCGATAGCCCAACCACCGCGCCTAAAGCCAGATACAAGGCCACCATAGGCCGCGCATAAGCCGCAACCGCAACCGCGAAAGCCGCCGTCGCCGCAAATGCAACAGCCAGATACGCCGCAAGAAGCCGAGGAATAAGGCTTCGCACGACGCTCCACATACGCAGCTCAGCCATCGCCGGTCTCCTTGAACACCCGAACCGCGGAAAGCGCCGACCCCGCCATGAATATAACGACAAACACCACATCCATAAGATCGAAAAAAAATCTGAAGGGAACGTAATCGAAAACTTTCGGATCGCCCGACCGGTCGAGAACTAGAGCCACCACGCGTGTAGAGGCGATCAAAACAAGAGTTACAATCGTATGGCACCCGATATAGATCGCGGACTTCAAGGCCGAATTGACCGGGGCGCGCCAAAACTGGCCACCATCCATGGTGCACTTCCTTATGGTCTACCAATAGGTTAGCGCAAACGTGTTTCGGAATACATATGAATATGCGCGGCCGACCAGCGAAGGAAGATGTTCTTTTTTGAAAAAAAGAACCAAAAAACTTTTGTTCGTTCAGGCAAACGCTGTCCCCACCGTGTCGGATCGTCGGAAAGGCGCCGGACCAAAAGTTTTTTGCTTCTTTTTTTCAAAAAAGAAGTGCTTTCTTTACTTTCCTTTGGCCCACAAAAACGTCAACTCATGCTTGTTATGAAACAGGTGCACCACCCGCCCCCCCGGGATCGCGGCAAACGACTCGGCCGCCTCATGATCCGTCGCGCCCTGAAACTTCAGCGTGCACACAATCCGCCCCACCCGCCCCGCCTCAATCCAGGCCCGCACCAGGGTCAGCAGCCGAGAGGGATAGGCGATCACATCGGAAAACAGCCAGTCCACCGGCGCCTCGTGCGCAGGGTCCAGGGAGAAGGCACTCTCCAACCGCATCGAAACGCCGGGCAGGCGCGCCACCCCCGGGGCCAGGGGGGCCTTGTCCACGGCCGCAACCCGCGCACCCAACTGGGCGATCGCCCAGGTCCAGCCGCCGGGTGCCGCACCCAGATCCAGGCATGTCTCGCCGGGTTTCGGCCAGACGCGCCACAGGGTGCACGCCTCCCAGAGCTTGAGATACGCGCGGCTGGGCGGGCCCACGCGATCCTCAACGAACGCCACTTCGCCGTTGATGAACGGGCTGGTCTGGGTGGGGCTGGCCAGCAGCCGGTCGGGCGCCAGCAGAGTCCAGGCGCCGAGATGGCTGGTGGGCGCCGCGCACGGGAACCGCAAGGGTTTGGGTGCCAGATGCGGCAGCCGCGCGGTAATAAGTGCAGCGCGGCTGTTATGGTCGAACGGCAGATAGCCCCAGTTGCGCTGGATAGCCCGCAGCGCGTCCGCCGCGGCGCCGATGGAAGCAACGGGGATCTCCCGCGGGGCTGTCCAGCTATTCAGCGCCCAGGCGGCCGGCACCGGCGGATCGGGCGAGAGCGCCAGCAGCCCATGCCAGGCGGAAACCGCCACGCCACGGCGGACCAGTTCCTCGGCCAGAACATCGGCGAAACCGTCGGCAGCCTGGTAGGCGCTGCGGATCGGCCCGGATTGCCCGCTCAGGGTGCCCCCGCGACAAACGCGGAACCCGCGAGCACCAGCCAGGCGAGCATCAGCAGCACGCCGCCGAACGGCGCCGCAGGCCCGGAGGCGATGCCGCCGAGATGATGGCCATAGATGGCGCCGCAGAACAGCAGCATGCCCAGCGTAAACCCGCCGCCGGCAATATTGCCCAGAAGCTGTGCCAACGGCCCGGCCCGCATCACCCACAGCCCCGTCAGCACCAGTGCCAAGGCATGCCAACCCTGCATCTGAACCGCGCTCTGCACCGCGGCGAGCGCCTTCGCATCCAGCCGCGCCGGCAGCGCGTGCGCGGCGGCGGCGGCCATCGCCACCGCCCCTGCCCCGGCCAGCGCGCCGATAATCATCCATATCCGGCCCATGCATAACTCCGATTGCCGGCAGGCCCGGGCTGAGCAACCGGCACGCGGGGGTCCGGCAAGCCCCGCACACACCAGTGCTTCATTTCGCCACCTTTAGGCGATAAACTCGAACAATGCCACGCGGCGACCTGTTTCCTGAAATCGGCCCTTTCGAGACCGGCTATCTGCCGCTGACCGATGGGCACGTCATGTACTGGGAACAGGTGGGCAATCCCCGCGGCCGGCCGGTGCTGTTCCTGCATGGCGGCCCGGGGGCCGGGGCCGGGGCCGTGCATCGCCGCTTCTTCGATCCGGGCCACTGGCGGATCGTGATCTTCGACCAGCGGGGCGCCGGCCGGTCTCGCCCGCTGGGCGGCCTGGAGAACAACACCACGCCGCGGCTAGTGGCCGATATCGAGCGGCTGCGCACCTATCTGGGCATCGATCGCTGGCTGCTGTTCGGCGGGTCCTGGGGATCGACCCTGGCGCTGGCCTATGCGCAGGCAAGGCCGGCGAATGTGGTGGGTCTGGTGCTGCGCGGCGTGTTCCTGGGGCGCCGGCAGGAGGTGGATTGGTTCCTCCATGGTCTGCATCAGATTTTCCCCGATGCCCATGCCGCGTTCGCCAGCTTCCTGCCGCCGGCGGAGCGCGCCGACCTGCTGGGCAATTACCTGCGCCGCCTGACCGACCCCGATCCGGTGGTGCATATGGCGGCCGCGCGCGCCTGGTCGATCTACGAAGGGTCGTGCAGCACGCTACTGCCCAGCCCGGATACAGTCAGCTCGTTCGCGGGTGATCGCACGGCGCTGGGGCTGGCGCGGATCGAGGCGCATTATTTCGCTCACGATCTGTTCCTGCCGCCCGAGGGGCTGCTCGGCCACATGGATGCGATCGGCCACCTGCCCGGCGAGATCGTACAGGGGCGTTACGACATGGTGTGCCCCGCCGTCACCGCTTTCGACCTCGCCGCGCAATGGCCGGCGGCCCGCCTCACGGTCATCCCCGATGCCGGCCATTCCGCGCTGGAGCCAGGCGTGCGCCGCGCCCTGGTGGCCGCGGTGGAACGGTTCCGTCATCGGCTGTAGCGCGGGCGAACCCGTGCGCGTCTGGCGGCGTTGACCAGGCGCCACAAGGCGCCGCCGTCGCTTCACGCCGGCGCGGCGGGAATTATTTGGGAGCCAGACTTATGAAAAAGCGATTTGCCTATGGCGCGGCCGTGATCCTGCCGCTGCTGATGATCGGTGTGGCCGGGGCACAGCCAGCCGCCCCTGCCACCCCGGCTCCGCCGGCGCCCAGCGCCGCGCCCGCCAGCCCCGCCAACCTCTCGGCGGCCGACAAGCGCTTCGTCACGGAGGCCGCGCAAGGCGGCATTGCCGAAGTACAACTGGCCCAGATGGCGCAGCAGAAGACGCAGGATGGAACGGTAAAAACCTTCGCGCAGCGGATGATCGACGATCACACGCCGAACAATGAGCAGTTGGTCAAGCTGGCCACCGAGAAGGGGCTTACGCCGCCGACAGAGCCGAATGCGTCTCAGCAGCGGATGATGACGCATCTGCAGGGGCTGGCAGGCGCGAAGTTCGATCACGCCTACCTCGCCGGACAGATCAAGGCGCATCAGATGATGCTGAAGGAGTTCAAGCAGGAGGCGAAGAACGGCACGGACCCGGATTTGAAGGCATTTGCGACACAGACGATCCCGGTGATCGAGCAGCATTTGAGCATGGCGGAGGGTGACAAGACGGCGGCGATGTAGAACCAGGGGGGCGCCGCCCCCCTGGACCCCCCGCTGGGGCCGAAAGGCCCCAGACCCCCCGGCTTCGCCTTAAGATCCCCCACCGTGCGGAGTCCCTGGGCTTACTTCAGACTTTCTTCAACCGCCTGCGCCACCTCAAACAACGCCCTATCATCCCCCGCCACGCTCGCCAGCATCAGCCCCGCAGGCGGCTCCCCCGCCTGATGGCACGGCAGGCTGATGGCGCATCCATCCAGGAAATTGATCGGCGCCGTGTTGCGCAGGATCAGGCTGTTCAACCGCCAATACGCCTCCTCCGGCCCGAACGCCGCGATCGGCGGCGGGGCGATCACCACGGTCGGCATCATCAGCGCGTCGTACCCCGCCATCTCGCGCGCGAATACGCCAATGATCCGCGCCCGCGCCTGCACCAGCGCCACGTAATCGGCCGCCAACATGTCCGCACCCGGCAAGATCCGGTTGGCGACGCGGGGATCGTAACGCCCGCCATCGCGCGCCAGCAGCCCGCGATGCCAGGCGAAAGCCTCCACCACCGCAAACCCGCCGCGGGCGTGCGCCTGTGCAATCAGATCGAAGGTTTCGAAGTATGGCCGCTCGATGCGGACGCCGGCGCGGTCCAGGCGCTGCACCGCGCGGTCAATAGCGCGCTCCGTGGGCGCATCCATGCCGTCCAGCACCGCATTGGCGGGTATGGCCAGCCGCAACGTATCCGCCGGCCGCGGCGCGACGCTGGCGAAATCCTCGCCCGCCAGGATGGCATCGATGGCGGCGCAGCAGGACACCGTGTTGGCCAGCGGACCCACCGAATCCAGCGTCGGCGACAGCGGCAGCACGCCCTGCACGGGCACACGGCGCGCGGTCGGTTTGTAGCCGACGACGCCGGAGAAGGCGGCCGGGATACGGCATGATCCCCCGGTATCGGTGCCGATGGCGGCCAGCGCGTGTCCATCCGCCACAGACACGCCGGCGCCCGATGAGCTGCCGCCAGGAATATGCCCCACCGACGGATCGTTCGGATCGCGGCCATAGGGCGAGCGTGGGGTGCCATAATGCGGATTGATCCCCACGCCGCTGAACGCGAACTCCGTCATGTTGGTGCGGCCGATAGGGATCAGGCCGGCTGAAAGCAGACGCTGCACCAGCGTCGCGTGCGCTGCGGCCGGCGGCTCGTTGGCCAGCACGATCGAGCCGGCGGTGGTGGTCTCGCCCGCCACATCCAGCAGGTCTTTCAGGCTGATCGGGATACCCGCGAGCGGTCCGGGGGCGCGGCCGGCTCTGCGCAGCGCGTCGATCGCATCGGCGCTGGCACGGGCCTGATCGGGATAGACCTTGATGAAGGTGCGCTCGCCTTCACCGGCCGGATCGGCGATCCTGGCGAGGCTGGCTTCCACCAGGTCGCGGGCGGTGATGCGGAAACTGGCCAGGGCAAGGGCGGTGTCGGCAAGGGTGCGCATGTCGTAAACCTGCCCCGGCTCAGCCTGCCCGGCAAGGCGTGGCCTTCAGTGCAGCCCGGAGGTCAGCGCTGCAAGCACCCCGCGACACTGAACGGACGTGACATCAATGCAACTTATTCGTGCAATGATGAATTTTTCTCAAAATTGATACCTTTTGGAGGCGTATAATCTTGCAAACCGAAGGTGCGCGTGCGCAGGATCATACCGACATCATCATGCCTTCGCCCGCGCAAGGATCGCTATCATGCCGAAGTCAGCATTATCCTGGGCGCTTCTCTGCGCGCTCGCCGGGCTCGCGTGTCTCGCGCCCGCACGCGCCGGCGATAGCGTGGCGCTGCCCGGCAGCATCGCCGCTTTCGCGCGCGGCGTACAGGTTGCGGGTGCCGCTGATCCGGCGGCTGTGGTGCATTTTCAGGTGGTGTTGCGGCTGCGTGATCCGGCCGGGATGCAGGCGCGAATCAATGCCGGGCAGAGCTTTTCGCCGGCGGAGCTGGAGGCGAGCCATCTGCCGCTGCGGGCCGATCATGATGCGGTGGTCGCCTGGCTGCAATCCGCCGGCCTGACCATCGAATCGACAGTGCCGTCGCGCATGACGATTTCCGTCAGCGGCCGCGCCGATATCGTTTCGGCCGCGTTGGGCGTGCATTTCTCGCATATCGTTTCCGAAGGGCGGGACTTCACGGCGGCGGACACACCGGCCTGCATCCCCGCGCGCTTTTCTGCGATCATCCTCAGCATCAACGGGCTTCAGCCGCAATTGCATGCCCATGCCATGATAGACCCGATCATCGGCAATTCGAACATCATTCCGTATATCCCCTCCGATCTGTTGAAGTTCTATTCGACCACCACGGGCAGCAGCGGCGCCAATACCACCACGGCCATCGTGATCGATACGTTTCCCCGCACCAGCGATGTGACGACGTTCTGGTCCGAAGCCAAGGTGGCGCAAACGCTCAGCCGGGTAACGTTCATCCAGGCCGTGGCAGGCACGTTGCCCGCACCGTCGGGTGAGGAAACGCTGGATACGGATTACACCAGCGGCATGGCGCCGGCCGGGCGGGTGCGTGTTTACGCGGCGCAGTCGCTTTCCAATTCCGCCCTGGATACCACGTTCCAGCGGGTGATTTCCGACATGCATGCGGGCATTTCGATCACCCAGGTTTCCATCAGCCTGGGTGAGTGCGAGACGGATATTTCCACCGGGGAGGCGGATACCGACAACCAGTATTTCGCGACCATGACGGCGCTGGGCGCGAGCGTGTTCGTCTCCAGCGGCGATAGCGGCAGCACAACATGCGGGGGCAAGACCAATGTGCCAAGCTTCTACAGCACGGCGACGAACGTAACGGCGGTGGGCGGCACCACGCTGAGCATGAGCGGACCGAACAAGACATCCGAGACGGCCTGGAGCGGCAGCGGCGGCGGTATCAGCACCATCTTCGCACGGCCGGTGTATCAATCCGCGCTGGACTATGCGATGCGCGCGGTGCCGGATGTATCGGCTGATGCCAATCCGAACACGGGTGTGCTGATCATCGTGAAGGGCACGCCGCTTCAGGTTGGCGGCACGTCCGTTTCGGCACCGGTATGGGCCGGGTTTGCCGCGCGGATCAACGGATCGCGTTTGGCGGCGGGGAAAAAGACGCTCGGTTTGTTGAACACCCGCCTATATCCGCTGCTGAAGACCGCCAATTTCCGCGATATCACGGTGGGCGGTAATGGCGGGTATTCAGCGGGTATCGGCTATGATCTGGTCACGGGGATTGGCAGCCCGGTGATGTCCACCCTGCTCCCAACGCTGGTCAACGAGCCGTAAAAAGTAAAAGTTCTTTGCTTCTTTCTTTCAAGAAAGAAGACTCTTCGTCCCGGTGTTGGTCAGGTGGCACCAGGAGCAAAGGCTGCCTCTGATTCTGATTGAGGCGAGGACCTTCTCCGCACCGTGTTTGGCGAGGTTCTCCGTGACCCCAAAATCCGCCCCCGATGCCAGCCGCCCGCACCCGGCCGTTCTGCCGGCGGCGGCGCTGGTGTTGGCGATGATCTTCTTCACGATGGGCGCCTCGTTGGCGAAGGGCCTCTATCCGCTGGTCGGCGCCGAGGGCGCGGCCGCCTTGCGCCTGGTCGTTGGCGCCGTGTTCCTCTCAATCATCTTCCGGCCCTGGCGGCTGCGCCCGCGCGGCCATTGGGTGCCCCTGCTGTGCTATGGGGCGACGTTAGGGACGATGAACCTGCTGTTCTACATGGCCTTGCAATCGATCCCGCTTGGACTGGCCATAGCGATCGAATTTCTCGGGCCGCTCACCCTGGCGGTTCTGACCTCCCGCACCAGAACCGATCTTCTCTGGATCGGTCTGGCGGTTGTGGCATTGATCCTGCTGCTTACACTGTCGCCGGTTGCATTGTCGCCGGCGGCTTCCGGCCATGCGGCGTCGGGTCTGAGCTGGCGTGGCGTGGGTTTCGCGCTCGGTGCGGGCGCAGGCTGGGCAGCCTATATCGTGTTCGGGCAGCGCACAGGCCGGGCGCTCGGCAGTTCGGTCCCGGCGGCCGGCATGATTTTAGGCGCCCTTCTGATCACCCCGATTGGTCTTGCGCGCGGGGGATCGGCGCTATTTGCACCGCACGAGCTGCTGCTCGGCCTGCTGGTCGGGTTGCTGTCCAGCGCGCTGCCGTATGCGCTGGAAATGATGGCCCTGCGCCGGCTGCCATCCAGCACCTATGGCACGCTGGTCAGTGCCGAACCGGCGATCGGCTCGGTCATGGGTTTTCTGTTTCTGGGCGAGTGGTTGTCAGCCGCGCAATGGCTGGCGGTGGGCCTCATCATGCTTTCCTCCGCCGGCGCCACCTTAACAGCGCGCAGCCTAGGCCCAGCCTAGAGCATCATCCGACCACATGGGGTCACCTGTCGGATAAAGATGCTCGTCAAAACAAATAGCTAGAGCATTTTCCGACCGGCTCTACTGAGTCAAAACGATCGGAAAATGCTCTAGCCACTCGGGTGGGTATGCTTCCGACGGCTCAGCGACAGCCAATCAAACGTCTTTAGCGTCTTGTCTTCAGAAAAAGAAGACCTGTCGTCTTTGCTCTTGGTCCCGCCCCGAAGACGGACATAAGGTCCATCACTTTTCCCCGTCCTCCCATAACAGAATGCGGTATTTCCAGCCGGGGCCGCTCAGCGTTCCGTCCAGGCGAAGCAGCGCTCGGCGGATAAAAACGCCACCATTGGGTCCCGTAGCGTGCGCGGCGATCCCCAGCACGATCGGGCCGCGCGCATCGGCGTTATCCGTGGTCAGCGCCGAGTCGTGGCGGGCCTTGGCGATGGCCGCCATCACCGGCGCGCTCGCATAGGCCTGCCAGGGTCCCTGTTCCAGCGCCAGCGTCAAATACGGCAGGCTGGCCTGATACAGCTTTGGTGTCATGCCCAGCACAAGTTGCAATTCGTCCAGCCGCTGAAACGCCTGGCCAGCCGGGCCCCAAAGATGGCCTTCGTTTCGGTAGGCGGCGGAAAGCGGCGTATCCGTGTCGTTGCCGGCCGGCTGCTGCGATCGCCAGTCGGCAATCGCGCTGGAAACCGCCTGTGCGGTGGCGCGGTCGGCGCCCAGCACCGAAAACAGCGCCTGCAACAGCGCCGGCGGCGCCTGGTTTATGTCCAGTTTGCCGCGTTCATCGGTGATCGTCACCACCACCGGGCCGCCGGGTTCATCCAGCACGCGAGTCATGGCGCCGGGCTGCCAGTAATCGCCGCCCCCGTCCAGCAAATGCCAGATCGTCTCGTAGATCGCGCCATCGGCCGCCGCCTGCAACTGCGCGCCGCCGCGCAACGCCGCTGCCAGCCGTGTCTCCGCCCGCCCCGCCCCCGTCACTTGCGCTCCCAGCAGCGCCAGCAGCGCCATCGTCCACAGAACGAGAAGCAGGGCAAAACCTTGATCAGCCGTCAGCTTCCAGCTTTCAGTCATCAGATTCGCTGCCCTTCCCGCGCGCAGCTCTGATGACTGAAGGTGATGACTGAAGGCTGGGGGCTGAGGGCTGATCAAAAGCTTCCATTGGTATCCAGCATGGTGGGCACCTGCATGTCCGGCCAGCGGTGGTGGCCGTTCGCGAGCACGAAATGGATCTGCACCAGCGCCGGCAGCGCGCCGTCGGTCCAGGTCTTCGACCATTTGCCGCCGTCGGCGGCGTTCTGGCGGTAGGCAAGGTCGATCCGTTCGATCCCCTCGGCCAGCACGATCTGCTGCTCTGGCGGTGCCGGGCCCAGCAATGTGGCGTTGGCGCGGATCTGCCACCGCAGCACCAGGCGGTGATGATCATCCACGCCGAGCGCCACCAGCGCATGCCGCACCGGCTCGCTTTGCGGTTCGTCCGGCAGGAGGGTCTTGAAGCTCATCCGATGCTCCTGCCCGTCGAACGGCTTGTCGTCGGTGGAGACAGGCGGCGAGGCCTGTTCGATCAGCAGACGGAGAATGCGATCCATCCGCTCCAGCGCGGAGGCATTGTCCGCCAGCCTGGTTTCCAGCCCCCAGGCCGACATGCCGAACCGCGTCGCCTGCCCCAGGCCCACCAGAATAAAGCCCAGCACCACCAGCGCGACGATCACTTCAATCAGGGTGAAACCTTGGTCGGCTTTCGGCTCGCGTCTGTCAGTCATCGGAGAGGCTTCTGATGACTGAAAGCGGACGGCTGATAGCCCTACTCACTGGCATGGACATCGAAGCGGCGGGTGGCGAGCGTCACCTGGCGTTCGCGGCCGCCGGCCTGCCAGCTTTCGGTCACGATCACGTCGTACAGCACGGCCTGGCTGGGCTTGATGTCGTTGGCCCGGTCCTGCTCGCCAAGCGTGAGTGGTCGGCTGGCGGCTTGCCGGATACGCAGATGCCAGGTGAAACCTTCGCCATCGGCGCCGCTGGTGGTTTGCGGCCCGATCCCGGCGCCATGGCCGATGGCGGCAAGGTGAGACCGGGCCAGCGAAATGGCCTCGTCATACGTCGCGGCCACCGATGTCGCATCGAGGCCGGAGACGGTGCCGCGGAACAGGATGCCGATGGCCAGTGCCGCGATCACGAAGGCAATCAGCACTTCCAGCAGGGTGAAGCCGGATTGCGCCGGAGCGGCGTGCTGGTCAGGGCGCATCGGCGACGCTCACGCGGCCGGTGAGCCATTCCACGCTGATGGCGATGCGGCGCTTGCCGGTTCCGAGCAGAACCTCACCGCCGGTGGCGCTGCCGTCGGGGCCGAAGCGAATCAGTCTTATCGGCCCCGGGCCCGGCAAAGCAGGGGCAAGCACGGCCATGTCCAAGTCCGGCGAGATCTGGCGGGGGGCGCCGCCGTCCATGGCGAAGAGGTGGCGGGCCGGATCGATGGCGACGGCGACATCGTGATCGGTGGCGATGGCGCGGGCGCGGGCGGCGCGCAGGGTTTGCGCCAGTGCCCCGGCGGCGGCGCGGCTTTCCAGGCCGCGGCTACGCATCGGGCCATGGCCGATGATCAGGCCGAGAACCACGCCGAGAATGGCAAGAACAACGAGGATCTCGATCAGCGTGAAACCATGGTCAGTCGTCAGTGGCCGGTCGCCAGCCGTCGCAGGCGCTCGGGTGCAGACGGTGCGGTAACGGCGGGCGCGCATGGGGGGGAGAGAGACGGATTGGGGGAAGAAGGCAAGTTAAAGGAAGAGAAGGAAGCGGTTCTCAAAAAGAAAAAACGGGCGAACGGGTTGATCGTCGATTGCTCGACCGCCGCCCCTTCTTTGCGCGTAGCCCGCACGAAGTGCGGCAGCACGCGGTGCCGCTTGGGTAAACGCCCCGCCAACGCGCGCCGCATACCGGCCACAATGGGGTCGACACCCCGTTCCGTCATCCCCCGGCACGCGCGAGGTGTGCGCATCGCCGCGGCCGAAGCCCAAAAATCTAAAGTTTTTTCGTTCTTTTTTTCAAAAAAGAACAGATCGCTTCCCGACTTCCTTGCGGCAGCGCAACCTAGCCTTCCATTGAGCGTCTCACCGTGCTCCGGTAGTGCAACAGCGGCCGACGCCATCAGCCGCATCCCGGGGGAAGACGCTTCATGTTCCATCAGTTGCTTACGCCTGTCGGCGGCAGCCTGTTGCTGTCGTTCATCGTGGCTGCCCTGCCGGTTGCGGCCGTGCTCATCATGCTGGGCGTGTTACAGCGACCGGCCTGGCAGGCATCGCTGGCCGGCCTGATCGTCGGGCTGATCGCCGCGGTTGCGGTGTGGCAGTTTCCGGTCGGCATGGCACTGAACGCAACCGCGGCTGGCATGGTATTCGCCGTGTGGCCGGTGATGTGGATCGTGTTTTCGGCCCTCCTGCTCTACAACATTGCGGTCGAATCAGGGCGCTTCGACGCGTTTCGCGACTGGGTGTTCCAGCATCTGCCCGCCGACCGGCGGGTGGTGCTGATCGTGATCGGCTTCTGCTTCGGAGCACTGCTGGAGGGGATTTCCGGCTTCGGCACGCCGATCGCGATCACCTCGTCGCTGCTGATCCTGACCGGCTGGCCGGCGATCGAGGCACTGACCTATACGCTTATTTTCAACACCGCACCCGTCGCCTTCGGCGCGCTGGGCGTGCCGGTAACGGTCCTGGGCCAGGTGACGGGGCTCTCGCCGGCCGTGCTGGGCGCGATGGTTGGCCGGCAATTGCCGTTCTTCGCGCTGCTATTGCCGTTCTACGTGATGTTCGTGTTCGGCGGCCGGCGTTCCTTGGCCGCAATGTGGCCGCTGCTGCTGGTGGCCGGCGGCAGCTTCGCGGGCTTTCAATTCGCCACGAGCAATTTCGGCAATTACCAATTGACTGACGTGTTTTCCTCACTCGGGTCCTTGGTCCTGTCAATCCTGTTCCTGCGTGTCTGGCAGCCGGCGCCGAATGCGGAATTCGCCATCCTGCGCGCGCCAACACGTGTTGCCGGCGCGGCGCGGGGGATCAACGTGTGGCAAGGCTGGCTGCCCTGGCTTATTGTTTCGGTCGTGGTGATCCTATGGACCCACTTCAGCGTGGCCACGCTCGGTGCGCAAAAAATCTCCTGGCCCGGGCTCGATAAAGCGGTGTTCATCACGCTCTACAACAAGCCCTATGCGCTTGTCTGGGCATTCCAGCCGCTGGCCTCAGGCACCGCGATCATGGTGGCGGCGCTGATCACCGCGGCGCTGGTCGGCCTGGGCCCGGCACGGTTCATTGGCTGCGCGGTCAAAACGGCGGGCCAGGTATGGATCGCGGTGGTCACCGTGGCGCTGATCATCGGGCTTGCCTACCTGATGAACTACTCGGGCATGACGTATACGCTCGGTGAGGGCGCAGCATCGCTCGGGCCGCTTTTCCCGCTCGCCTCGGCATTCCTGGGCTGGGTCGCGGTTATGCTCTCGGGGTCGGATACGTCCGGCAATGCGCTATTCGGCAATCTGCAGGTGGTGGCGGCGCATCAGCTCAACCTCAATCCGGTGCTGTTCGCGGCAACGAATTCATCGGGCGGCGTGATGGGCAAGATGATCTCACCGCAAAACATCGCCACCGGCGTGGCGGTGACGGATCTGAAAGGCCAGGAGGGGCGGGTATTCGCGCGCACCTTCAAGCATAGCGTGATCATGACACTACTGCTGGGGGTCCTGGTGCTGGTGCAGCAATACGTTATTCCGGGGATTGTGCCAAAGTAAGGAAAGCGCAGCGGCGCATGGCACACCGCCCTTGACCGTGACGTAGGCAAAATCCCCTCCCGCGTTCGCGGGAGAGGCCCGCCTCCTTAGAGCTGGTCTGCTGGGCGAAGAAAAAAGAATGTTCTTTTTTGAAAAAAAGAACCAAAAAACTTTTACCTATGGCGTACGCTGCCGGCCAGTCTGCGACAGAGATCGAGACGGCTATCGAAGCAGGATTTACAGCTTCGTCCATGGCGCGCCTCCTTCCGCTTCAGCCTGTCATGAAAAGCGAATGTCCGCTATCGACAACCGTGGTGCGCACGCACGCAAAGTTCACCCCTCACCGTCCCACCACCTCCACCAACAGCGGCACCAGCACCGACGTCGCAATGCCGTTCAGCCCCACCGCGATCCCCGCGAACGTGCCCGCCAGCTGATCCACCTGAAACGCCCGCGCCGTGCCAAGCCCATGCGCCGCAAGCCCGGCCGCAAACCCACGCGCACGCCAATCCCGCACGCCCAGCGCATCCAGCACAGGCCGTGCAATGATGGCGCCCAAAATGCCCGTCACCATCACCAGCACCGCGGTGAACGAGGGCACACCCCCGATCCGTTCGGAGATGCCCATCGCAATCGGCGTCGTTACCGATTTCGGCGCCAGCGAGAGCACGCTCTGCCAATCCGCCCCCAGCGCCCAGGCCACCGCCATGGCCGAAGCGGCGGCCGTCACGCACCCCGCCAATACCGCCGCCAGCAGCGGCAGCCAGGCCCGCGCCACCACGTGGCGGTGGCGAAACATCGGCACCGCCAGAGCCACCGTCGCCGGCCCCAGCAGAAAATGAACGAACTGCGCACCCTCGAAATACGTGGCGTAACTCGTGCCTGTGCCGAGCAGCAGCGCCACCAGCAGCCCTACCGCCACCGCCACCGCATTCACCGCCGGGCTCCGCCCCGCCCGCTCATGCAGCGCCGCCCCACACCCATAGGCTGCCAGCGTCGCGGACAGCCAGAACAGCGGCTGGGCATGCAGATACACCCACAAACCCGCCAGCGCGGAATGTCCGCCCAGAGTCACGTCTGGATATCCCGCGCAACCCACCTCGCCACCGTCTGGAACACCACCCCGGTCACGCCGAGCGTCAGCGCCGTGGAAACCACAATCGCCGCCCCCAGCGGCCACCATTCACGCGCAATGCGGCCGCCATGCACCATCACGCCCACCGCGGCCGGAACAAAAAACAGGCTCAGATGCTGCAACAAAAACCCACAAGCCGCCTCCAGATCGCGCCCCAGCCGCCCCCGCCACACCAGCAGCGATACCAGCAGCACCATGCCCAGAACGGGCCCAGGCACCGGCACATGCAGCACCTGCGACACAATCTCGCCCGCCAACTGGCAGGCCAGCAAAGTGAAAATCGCGCCGATCATCAGCGCCGCAGCAGAAACTCGCGCCCCACCTTCACACGGCTCTGCCCGTCATACGCCACGATATCCGCCGTCGCATACGTCTCCGACCACGTATCGGGCAGAAAACTCCCCGTCCCCACCACATCGATCGGCGCCCGCGCATCGGCCATCACCCGGCATTTCTCAACCCCGAAGCCGGAGGAAGCGACAATGCCCACACGCGGAAAACCCGCCTCATCCAGCGCATCCCGCATCCGCCAAATCGCCGCGGCCGAAACCCCCGTTCCCACCAGATACCGCAGCTCCGCATCGCTGCGATACCGGCGGATCGCGCCGGGCGCATGATTCTCCAGCACCGCGTAACTGCTCTGCGGATCAAGCCCTTCGAGAAACCGCCCCCCATGCGTATCCAGCCGCACGGAAACCCGGCCAGCCGCCGCCATATCGGCAAACCGCCTGCATACGGCAAGCGAATCCGTGATCTCCGCACCAAAATAATCCGGCAGCACCGTCAGCGGCTCATCGGGAAACGTCTGCGCATACATCTCCGCCGCCCGCAACGTGGAACCCGCATAGCCGATCAGCGCATGCGGCATCGTGCCAAACCCATGCGGCACGCCAAAAAAATGCGCGGTCGCATCAGTCGCGTTGCCGATAAACCCCCGTGCCCCCTCGCGCTTGGCGGCCTCGCTGCCAACGGAACATGCATACGCCATGGAAACCTGCATGTCGGTCCCGGCGCAATGCCGCGCATCCATGGCCAGAAAAGCAACTTTCGGCAGCGCCAGACACATCTGATACGCATTATGCGCCGCCACGCACGCCGGCCCGATCTTCTGCAACAGCAGAGTCTCCAAATCCACCAGCGCCGCAAAACTCCCCGTAATATACACCAAAGGCTCGCCGGCCCCCACCCACGCCCCCTCCTCATGCACCAGCTCGATCCCGATCTCCGCCCCGCGCTCGGCTGCTACCTCCCGCAACCACGCCAACATCAGCCGCGGCGCGGAAACCACAGGACGGCGCAGGAAGATCGCATAAACGACATGCGCATCGCCGAAACGGCCAAGTATCGCGCGCGTTCGATTGAAGTAGACATCGGTCAGGGAAGAAATAGAAGGCCAGGGGCTCTGCCCCTGGCCCCCGTCACGTGGGAGCGTGCTTTGCACGCCGGGGCCGGAAGGCCCCAGACCCCCATCCTGTTCGCTCACTGGGCGGCGACAGCGACGGCAGCGGCGACGCGGCGCGCCTTCAGCTCGGCCGCCACCAGAAACGCCATCTCCAGCGACTGCTCCGCATTCAGGCGCGGATCGCAGAACGTCTCGTACCGCTCGCCCAAATCCGCCTCCGTCAGCCGATGCGCCCCACCCACGCACTCCGTCACCGGCTGCCCCGTCATCTCCACATGCACCCCACCAGGCCGCAATCCCTCATCCCCAAACACATCGAAAAACCCGCGCAATTCCGACAGTATCGACTCGAAATTGCGTGTCTTCACGCGCGAGGCGGTGCTGATCGTGTTGCCATGCATCGGGTCGCACACCCACGTCACCCGCCGCCCCGCCCGCATCACCGCCCGCAGCAGCGGCGGCAAATGGCTGCGCACCCGCTCCGCCCCCATCCGGCTGATCAGCGTCAACCGCCCAGGCTCATCGGCCGGGTTCAGAATATCGATCAGCCGCAACAAATCATCCACCGGCGTGCTCGGCCCCACCTTGATGCCGATCGGATTGCGGATGCCGCGCAAAAACTCCACATGCGCGCCATCCACCTGCCGCGTGCGATCGCCGACCCACAGAAAATTCGCCGAACACCCATACCAATCCCCGGTGGTGCTATCCACGCGCGTCAGCGCCTGCTCATAGGGCAGCAGCAGCGCCTCATGACTGGTATAGAACTCCGTCTCCCGGATCTGCGCCGTATTCTGGCTGCCGATGCCGCATGCGGCCATGAAACCCAGCGTCTCGTCGATGCGGGTGGCCAGATCCTGGTAGCGGGCGGCCAACGGCGAACGCGCGACGAAATCCAGGTTCCAGCGATGCACCTGGTGCAGGTCCGCATACCCGCCGCTGGCAAAAGCCCGCAGCAAATTCATCCGGCCGGCGGACTGGAAATACGCCGTCTCCATCCGCGCCGGATCGGGCACCCGCGCGGCTTCGGAAAATTCCGGCCCGTTGATGATGTCCCCGCGGTAACTCGGCAGGCTGACCCCATCCAAAATTTCGATATCGCTGGAGCGCGGTTTGGCGAATTGCCCCGCCATCCGGCCGATCTTCACCACCGGCACGGTGGCCCCGAAGGTGAGCACCACGGCCATTTGCAGCAGCACACGAAACGTGTCCCGCACCGAATTGGCGTTGAAGTCGGAAAAGCTCTCCGCGCAGTCCCCGCCCTGAAGAACGAAGGCCCGGCCTTCAGCCGCCAACGCCAGAGCCGCCTTCAGCCGCCGCGCCTCGCCGGCGAAAACCAGCGGCGGATAGCCACGCAGCCGCTCCTCCGTTGCCGCCAGCGCCGCCACATCGGGGTAGCGTGGCGCCTGGTGGATCGGGTGATTGCGCCAGCTTGCGGGCGACCAACTGGAGGCGGGCATTATCCAAAATCCTGGTTCAGCGGGTTTTCGTAGGGTTTAGCGGGTCTGCTCGCAAGCCGCGCCCCCTTCACCCCAGGGCTGCCTGCACTTAATAGCGGGCAGGTGCGACCAGAAGAGAGAAAGAAAGTGTTCTTTTTTGAAAAAAAGAACCAAAAAACTTTTAACCCTTTGGGTACGTGCTGTTGCCGGCGTGTCGGATCGTTGCCCAGGGCGCAGGAGTAAAAGTTTTTTGCTTCTTTTTTTCAAAAAAGAAGACCTTTCTTCCTTCCTCGGAGCACCCCCACGTTGACCCCGTTCGACATGCTCATCATCGGCGGCGGAATCAACGGGGCCGGCATCGCCCGCGATGCCGCGCTGCGGGGGCTTTCCGTGTGCCTGGTGGAGCAGCACGACCTCGCCGCCCACACCTCCTCGGCCAGCACGAAGCTGATCCATGGGGGCTTGCGCTACCTGGAATACTACGAGTTCCGCCTGGTGCGGGAGGCGCTGGCGGAGCGGGAACGGCTTCTGGCGATTGCGCCGCATATCGTGTGGCCGATGCGGTTCGTGCTGCCGCATAGCCCGGAGATGCGCCCTGCCTGGCTGCTGCGGCTGGGATTATTCCTGTATGATCATATCGGCGGGCGGCGGTCGCTGCCTGGCTCGGAAGCGGTGAGGCTGACGGAATCGCCGCTGGGCGTGGGGCTGAAGGCGGGGGTGGCGAAAGGGTTCGCCTATTCGGATTGCTGGGTGGAGGATAGCCGCCTGGTGGTGCTGAACGCGATGGATGCGGCCGAGCACGGCGCCAGCATCCGCACCCGCACAAAGCTGATCTCCGCGCGGCGGGAGGATGGGCTGTGGCATGCGAGTATCGAGGATACCCAGACCGGCGCGCGCGAAACGCTGATCGCGCGGCGGCTGGTGAATGCGGCCGGCCCCTGGGTATCCGATGTGTTGCATGGGGCGCTGGGGCGGAATGCGGGATCCAAGACGCGGCTGGTGAAGGGCAGCCATATTGTGGTGCCGCGCCTGTACGAGGGCGAGCATGCGTTTCTGCTGCAGAATCCGGACAAACGGATCATTTTCGTGATCCCCTACGAACAGCAGTTCAGCCTGGTCGGCACAACCGATTTACCGTTCAGCGAGGATCCGGCGGGGGTGGCCATCAGCGCGGATGAGACGGCGTATTTGTGCGAGAGTGCCGCGCGCTGGATGGCGAAGGATATCACCCCCGCGGATGTGGTGTGGAGCTATTCGGGCGTGCGGCCGCTGCATGATGACGGCGCGGAGAGTGCCTCGGCAGTGACGCGGGATTATGTGCTGGAGGTGGATGCGCCGGCGGAGGGGGCGCCGCTTCTCTCCGTGTTCGGCGGCAAGATCACCACCTATCGCCGGCTGGCGGAGGCGGCTTTGGGCAGGCTGAACGTAGCGGGCAAGACGGCAACGGGGGTGGCGCCGTTGCCGGGTGGGGATATTCCGGGCGGGGATTTTACGCGGTTCTTGGCGGATCTGGAGGCGGCGTACCCGTTTGTTGCGCCCGGTTTGGCCCGGCGGCTGGCGCGGGCCTATGGCACGCGGGCGACGCGGTTTCTGGGGCAGGCCAAGAGCATGGCGGATCTGGGGGAGGATTTTGGCGGCGGGCTGACGGCGGCGGAGGTGGAGTACTTGCGCGGCCAGGAATTCGCGCGGACGGCGGAGGATATTTTGTGGCGCCGTTCCAAGCTGGGGCTGCATGTGCCGGCTGGGACACAGGCGCGGTTGGAAGCGTATCTAGCCCAGTAGGCGGCGCTGTGTTCCCGTTTTGTTTCACGTGAAACAATCCACAGGCTGCCCTGAAAAGCCTCTTTTCGGCCACACTTGCTATGCGCGGGACGGCGATGCGGGGTAGACGCCCAGGATGCGGATTTCGCGCGAGAAGAAGGCGAGTTCTTCCAGGGCCAGGCGCAGGGCGTGCTGTTCGGGGTGGCCATCCACATCGCAGAGGAACTGGGTGGCGGTGAAATGGCCGCCGACCATGTAGCTTTCCAGCTTGGTCATGTTCACGCCGTTGGTGGCGAAACCGCCGAGCGCCTTGTACAGCGCGGCAGGCACATTGCGGACGCGGAATACAAAAGTAGTCATCAGGCCGGGCGTATCCGAGGGGGGCACGCGGGCGGCGGCGGCGGCAATGTAGAAGCGGGTGGTGTTGTGGGGTTCATCCTCCACGTTGGGGCGCAGCACCTTAAGGCCGTAGATTTCGGCGGCGAGTGCGGAGGCGATGGCGGCATCCTCGGGGCGGCCCCATTCGGCCACCAGTTGCGCGGCGCCGGCGGTATCGGCCTCGATCACCGGCTGCACGCCGAGTTCGCGCACGATACGCCGCACCTGGCCGAGTGCGACGGCGTGGCTATGCACGCGGCGTATGCCCGCGATGGTGGCGCCCGGCACGCCCAGCAGGCAGTGCTCCACGCGCTGGAAGTGCTCGCCCACGATGGAGAGGCCACTTTCGGGCAGCAGCGCATGGATATCGGGCACACGGCCGGCCAACGAGTTCTCGCAGGGCAGCATGGCCAGCTCGGCGGCGCCCGCATGCACCGACTCGATGGCGTGTTCGAAGGTTTCGCAGGGCAGCGTGGTGCGCTGGGGGAAGGCGGTGCGGCAGGCCAGATCGGAATAGGCGCCTGGCTGCCCCTGAAACGCGATTGCCCCTGCCATGATCCCTTGCCTGCCCATTCATCCAAAAACCCTATGTTGGCCCGGAGTCGGCTCGACCGGAGGTTGAATCATCACCGTTTGGCAAGCTGACCGGTGCTTTAGAGGTGGGTTGTCGCATCCCGGCCCCTTCACTAGGGTGCCGCGCAACATAGGTAGGGGTCGGCGGCGGCGCAAACCGCGGTGCCGGGCCAATTGCTCACGGGGATTGCCGACGCATGGACAGCTTGGAGTTCAACAAGATCTTCGGTGCGATCTTGACGGCGGGGATTGCCTTCGTCGGCTTGGGGATCGTCTCCGACGACCTGGTGCATCCTGAACGGCTGGCGAAGAGCGCGCTGGACATCAAGATCGCCGAGCCCAGCGCCGCGCCGGCGGCGCCGGCCGCCCCTGCGGTACCGCCGATCATGGCCCTGCTGGTGAACGCCACGCCTGACCAGGGGCAGGCGCTGACGAAAAAAATCTGCATCGCCTGCCATAATTTCACGCCGAACGGCGCCAACAAGGTCGGGCCCGATCTGTATGGCGTGGTTGGGCGGGAGCGGGCGAGCTATCCCGGCTACACCTATTCGGCGGCGCTGAAGGGCAAGCCGGGCAAGTGGACATATCAGACGCTGAATGAGTGGCTGTACAAGCCCAGCGCCTTCGCCCCCGGCACCAAGATGGCCTATGCCGGCGTGAGCAGTGATGAGGTGCGCGCCAGCCTGATCGATTACCTGCGCACGCTCTCGCCCAGCCCGGAGCCGCTGCCCACGGCGGCGGAGGCAAAAGCGGATGACGCGGCAGCCACCAAGGCAGTGGCGGCGCCTGCCGCGAGCACGGCCGGCGCGCCGGAAGAGGCCGCCTTGCCGCCGATCGGGCCGTTGCTGGCCAAGGCCGACCCGGAAGCCGGACACGCCTATACGAAGAAGATCTGCATTGCCTGCCATAATTTTGCGCCGGATGCCGGCAACAAGGTTGGGCCGAACCTGTATGGCGTGGTTGGACGGGAGCGGGCGAGCTATGCCGGCTACACCTATTCGGCAGCGCTGAAGGGCCATCCCGGCAAATGGACGTATGCCACGCTGAATGAGTGGCTGCACAAGCCGAGCGCGTTCGCGCCTGGCACGAAGATGGCGTATGCCGGCATCAGCAACGATCAGACGCGGGCCGACGTGATCGATTATCTGCGCACGCTGTCGCCGAACCCGGAGCCGCTGCCGACCGCCGCTGCGTCACCGGCGCCGAACACGGCGCCGGCTTCGCCTCAGGCCACGCAGCCGCCGGCGGGTGCGGCGCCGCATTGATGTGTTGCCCTGACCCCCGCGCCTGAACACCTGGCGGCGGCGGCGGACGCCGCCGACCGCGCGGGCGCCATCATCCGCCGCTATTTTCGCGCCAAGCTGACCACCGAGCGGAAATCCGACCAAAGCCCGGTGACGCTGGCCGACCGCGAGGCGGAGATGGCCATGCGGGCGGTGCTCGGGGCCGCGTTCCCTGACCATGGCATTCTGGGGGAAGAATTTGGGGCGCAGAATCCCGCGGCGCCCTATCAATGGGTGCTGGATCCGATCGATGGCACGCGCGCGTTTATCACCGGGCGGCCGACCTTCGGTACGCTGATCTCCCTGATGTACGAGGGCGTTCCGATCCTGGGGGTGATCGATCAGCCGGTGACGGGGGAACGGTGGATTGGCGCCGCGGGGGAGAAGACGCGGTTTACGGGGCCGTTTGGGGGTGCGGCGGGAACGCGGGCCTGTGCGCGGCTGGCCGATGCTGAGCTTTCGTGCACGTCGCCGGATATGCTGGGGGTGCATGCGGGGGCATGGCGCGGCTTGGCGGGGCGGGTGGCGCGCACGTCATGGGGTGGGGATTGCTATGCGTATGGGCTGCTCGCGCTGGGGCAGATCGATATTATTGCCGAGTGCGACTTGAAAATTTGGGATTGGGCGGCGCTGTGGCCGGTGGTTGAGGGCGCGGGCGGGTGTTTGACCACGTGGGCAGGTGAGGCGCCGCGGGCGGGATGCGATGGGCGGATCGTGGCGGTGGGGGATAGGGAGTTGCTGGGTGAGATTGTTGACTTGCTCAAAGGATCATAAGTCCGAGCTGAAGTGACTTAAACCTCGAAAGCACCACAAGGACCTTCTGCTATAGCGCACGCTTCCAGGGGGTCGGCGACAGCCAGTCAAAAGTCTTTTGCGTCTTTTCTTCAGAAAAGAAGACCTTTCTTACTTATAGTGTTTCTTCTGCAAGGCGAGGACGAGCCCCAGGGCTAAAGCCGCGCTGAGCGCGCGGGTGGGGGATCGGCGGACGGCGACCGCGGCACGTTCCAATTGGCCCTCCAGAGCGCCTAAGCCGTTGATGATCAGCGGCACAATCGTCCAGCGCAGGGTGCGCGCGGCGGCGGCGGGGGCGGGAGGCTTTTCAAGCATGTAGCTGCGGGTGACCATGACCGAACCCTCGTGCTGGTATGATGTATGGGCCTATCCGTAAATCAGCGCTGGCGGTCATCTGGTACGATGGTTGTGCCCTCCGGTGCTTACGGCCCCAAACGGCCGCTCCGCTCCGGTCCTCCACACCCCACACCATATGACTCGCCATCCCTCACTGACGGGCAGGCCCTGACCTGCAACATCGTGATGGCAACCTGAGTTGCAGCAGCGCGTGCTGGCTGGGCAGCCAGGATGTGAACGATGCCCCAAAAAATCTCCTTCACGCCGTATACGGGGCCAGCGGGCGGCTGGGGATCCGTGAAGTCACTGAGGAAAATCCTCTCTCAGGAAGGCGTGCTGGCCAGCGGGCCGGTGGTTCTCTCGCGGCAGAACAAGGTGGATGGCTTCCAGTGCGTGAGTTGCGCGTGGGTGAAACCCGGCAAGCCGCTGCCTTTCGAGTTCTGCGAAAACGGCGCCAAGGCGACGGCCTGGGAGATCACGGCACATCGCTGCACGCCGGACTTCTTTGCCGCGCATACAGTGACGGAACTGCGGGGCTGGGACGATTTTCACCTGGAGTCGGCCGGCAGGCTGACACATCCCCTGCGCTATGACCCCGCCACCGATACCTATAAGCCCGTCTCCTGGGGTTCTGCCATCGACGAGATCGGGCGCGAGCTGAGGGCGGTGGAAGACAAGACAAAAACCGTGTTTTACAGCTCCGGCCGGTGCTCCAACGAGGCCAGCTATCTATACGGGCTGTTTGCGCGGCTGTACGGCAACAACAATCTGCCCGATTCCTCCAACATGTGCCACGAGACAACCTCGGTTGCCTTGCCGGAGAGCATTGGCGTGCCGGTGGGCACCGTGGCGCTGGATGATTTCGGCAAGACCGATTGCATCCTGTTTTTCGGGCAGAATCCGGGCAGCAACAGCCCGCGCATGCTGCACCCGCTTCAGGCGGCAAGCGAGCGCGGGGTGCCGATCATTGCCTTCAACCCCTTGCGTGAACGTGGCCTTGAGCGATTCACCAGTCCGCAATCGCCGCTGGAAATGCTGTCCGGCAGGCAAACACGCATCGCATCGCAGTATTTGCAGGTGAAGGCAGGCGGCGACCTGGCTGCCCTGACCGCCCTGTGCAAGGCCGTTCTGGCCCTGGACGACGCTGCCCGCGCCAACGGTGCGGCGCCGGTGATCGATTGGGCGTTTATCGAGGCAGAAACAAAAGGCTTTGCGGCGTTCGTGGCCTGGCTGCGCACGCAGGAATGGGAGGAACTGGAACGGCGTTCGGGCCTGGCGCGCGCGGCACTGGAGCAGGCCGCGACGACCTACGCGGCCGCGAAAGCCACCATCGGCATTTATGGCATGGGGCTGACGCAGCACCATGCAGGGGTGATCACGGTTCAAATGGTTGCCAATTTGCTTCTCATGCGCGGCAACATCGGAAAGGATGGCGCCGGCATCTGCCCCGTGCGTGGCCATTCCAACGTGCAGGGACAGCGCACGGTGGGGATTACCGAGAAACCCGCGCTGGTGCCCATGGACAGGCTGGCCAGGCAATATGATTTCAAGCCGCCACGCGAGACCGGACTGAATACGGTTGAGGCATGCGAAGCCATATTGCGTGGTGAGATACGGGCTTTTGTCATGCTCGGCGGCAACTTCGTGCGCGCGATCCCCGATCATGGGCAGATGGAGCCGGCCTGGCGGCGCATAAAGCTGACGGTGAACATCGCGACCAAGTTGAACCGGAGCCATCTTCTGCCCGGCGAGATCAGCTATATCCTGCCGGTGCTAGGGCGGATTGAAATCGATGAGCAGGCCAGCGGCCCGCAGAGCATATCGATGGAGGATAGCACAGGGTGCATTCATGGCTCGCGTGGCGTACGCACGCCAGCCTCCCCACATCTGATCAGCGAGATACGCCTGGTGGCGGAGCTGGCCAAGGCAAGCCTTCCGCCGAACGAGAAGACCCCTTGGGATGAGTGGACAAACGATTATGCCCTGATACGCAAAAGCATCGGCGAAACATATCCGGAGATATTTTTCGACTATGAAACGCGGATGTGGGCGCCAGGCGGCTTTCAGCGGCCGCTGCCGGCCAGGCATCGCAGTTGGAAAACCAAGTCTGGCAAAGCCAATTTTGTCACGCCTGAGGCGCTGGACGAAGACCCCGATATGCCAGGCTGCGGGCCTGATACGCTGCGCATGATCACGTTGCGCAGCAACGATCAATTCAATACCACCGTTTATGGGTACGATGATCGCTTCCGGGGCATCAAGGGTACGCGGGATGTGTTGCTGATGAACGCGCAGGATATCGCACGGCTTGGGCTGGTTTCCGGCGGCACGGTGCGGGTGGAGACGGTGTCCAAGGATAATATTGTGCGGGAACTCGGCGGGTTGACGCTGGTTGCGTATAATATTCCACCGGGGTGCGTGGGGGCCTATTATCCGGAGGCGAATGTGCTGCTGCCGGTTTGGCATTATGCGGTGGGGAGCAAGACGCCGGCGGCGAAGTCGATACCGGTGAAGGTTTACAATGAAGAAAGGCCTTCTTTTTTGAAAAAAAGAAGCAAAAAACTTTTGTCTGTTGGTGCGCGCCTCGCCGGCAGCGTACGCCATAGCTAAAAGTTTTTTGGTTCTTTTTTTCAAAAAAGAACAGTTTCTTCCTTACTCCGCCGCGATAGCCCCGTAGCCGATTTCCGCCTTCGTCTCCAGGAACTCCCCGAACGCCAAATCACCCCACTCACGGCCGTTGCCGCTCTGTTTGTAGCCGCCGAACGGCGCCATCAGGTCGGTGCCGGCGCCGTTGATGTTCACCTGGCCGGCGCGCAGGCGGGCGGCGGTGCTGCGCAACAGGGCAGGGTCGCGGCCCTGCACATAGGCGGCGAGGCCGTAGGGTGTGTCGTTGGCGATGGCGATGGCTTCCTCCACCGTCTCGTAGCCGAGGATGGCGACGACGGGGCCGAAAATCTCCTCCCGCGCGATGGTCATGCTGTTGGTGACGTTGGCGAAGACGGTGGGCTTGACGTAGTAGCCGGTCTCCAGCCCTTCCGGCTTGCCGGGGCCGCCTGCCACCAGGGTGGCGCCTTCCTCGATGCCTTTCTCGATCAGGCGCTGGATTTTGGTCCATTGCAGTTCGGAGACGACGGGGCCGAGTTCGGCGTTGCCGTTCGGGTCGCCCACCGTGGTGGAAAGGGCGGCTTCGCGCGCGATGTCGATCACCTGGGGCATGAGGCTGAAGGGGGCGAGCATGCGGGTGGGGGCGTTGCAGCTTTGGCCGGTGTTCTGCATGACGTGCTTGACGCCGCGGGTGACGGCGGCTTGCAGATCGGCATCGGGCAGGATGATGTTGGGCGATTTGCCGCCCAGTTCCTGGTGCACGCGCTTCACGGTGGCCGCGGCCGCGCGCGCGACTTCGATGCCGGCGCGGGTGGATCCGGTGAAGGAGACGAGATCGATGCCGGGGTGGGCGCTGATGGCGGCGCCGACGCCGGGGCCGTCACCGTTGATCAGGTTGAACACGCCGGGGGGCACGCCGGCCTCGTGCAGGATTTCGGCGAAGAGATAGCCGGAGAAGGGGGCGATTTCGCTGGGCTTGAGCACCATGGTACAGCCGACGGCTAAAGCCGGCGCGACCTTGCAGGTGATCTGGTTCATCGGCCAGTTCCAGGGGGTGATGAAGCCGCACACGCCGATCGGTTCCCGCGCCAGCAGGGTGGTGCCGCGCAGTTCCTCGAACTGGTAGGATTGCAGGATGGCCTGGGCGGTTTGCAGATGGCCGAGGCCGATGGCGGCCTGGGCGTTTTGCGAGAGGCTGCGGGGGGCGCCCATCTCCTCGGTGATCGCGGCTGCCATTTCGGGGTAGCGGCGCTTGTAAATCTCGATGATGCGGCCGAGCAGGGCCAGGCGTTCCTCCCGGCTGGTGCGGGAGAAGGTTTCGAAGGCACGCGTGGCGGCGGCGACGGCGCGATCCACATCCGTGGTGGTGCCCAGGCTGATGCGGCCGCAGACGGCCTCCGTGGCCGGATTGATGACATCGAGGGTGCGAGGCTCGGCGGGGGCCACCCAGGCACCGTCGATATAGAATTGCAGGTAATCGCGCATGTGATCTTGCTCCCAAGCTGGCACGGCCGGAAGGTAGGGCGGTGGCACGGGTTAGGCTAGGGCGGCGGGTGATCTGGCTCGCGTCAAGCGGGACGAAGGTTCTATCGCGCGCCGGGCTGGTCTCTGACATTCGGCCTGTGCAAATACCGACGGACGCATAGGGTGCCGGCGGACCATACCAAGCCGGCTCGCCGCGCCCAGGCGAACCGCCGCCCCATCAACCCAGGGAGTAGAGACCATGGATGTCCGCGCCGCCGTCGCTTTTGAAGCCGGCAAGCCGTTGACGATCGAGACCGTGCAACTGGAGGGCCCGAAGGCGGGCGAGGTGCTGGTGGAGATCAAGGCGACCGGCATCTGCCACACCGACAAATATACGCTTTCCGGCGCGGATGCGGAGGGGCTGTTCCCCAGCATTCTGGGCCATGAGGGCGCGGGTGTGGTGGTGGATGTGGGCGCCGGCGTGAGCACGCTGAAGAAGGGGGATCACGTGATCCCGCTATACACGCCGGAATGCCGGCAGTGCAAAAGCTGCCTCAGCCGCAAGACCAACCTGTGCACCGCGATCCGCGCGACGCAGGGCAAGGGGTTGATGCCGGACGGGACGAGCCGGTTCAGTTTCCAGGGCAAGCCCATCTACCACTATATGGGCTGTTCCACTTTCGCGAATTTCACGGTGCTGCCGGAGATTGCGCTGGCGAAGGTGCGGGAGGACGCGCCGTTCGACAAAATTTGCTATATTGGCTGCGGCGTGACGACGGGCGTCGGCGCGGTGGTTTATACGGCCAAGGTGGCACCTGGCGATAATGTGGTGGTGTTCGGCCTGGGCGGCATCGGGCTGAACGTGATCCAGGGCGCGCGGATCGCCGGGGCGGACATGATTATCGGGGTGGATATCAACCCTGGGCGCAAGGAGCTCGCGGAAAAGTTCGGGATGACGCATTTCGTCAACCCCAAAGAGGTGGGCGATCTGGTGCCGCATCTGGTGGAACTGACCAAGGGTGGCGCGGACCATAGTTTCGAATGTGTGGGCAATACCACGCTGATGCGGCAGGCGCTGGAATGCGCGCATCGTGGGTGGGGCAAATCGACCATTATCGGCGTGGCGGCGTCGGGGCAGGAGATTTCCACGCGGCCGTTCCAGTTGGTGACCGGGCGAGTGTGGCAGGGCAGCGCCTTCGGTGGCGCGCGCGGGCGGACGGATACGCCGAAGATCGTGGACTGGTATATGGATGGGAAGATCAACATCGATGATCTGATCACGCATATTCTGCCGCTGGAGAAGATCAACGACGCGTTTGATCTGATGACGCGGGGCGAGAGCATTCGCAGCGTTGTGGTGTATTGAGCCATGGCGTTGGAGAAGCGCAGCGAGAGCCTGTGTTTCGGCGGGCGGCTGGGGGTGTATGCGCACGCCTCCGCTGCCACCGGCACGGAGATGAAGCTGGCGGTGTATCTGCCGCCGGCGGCGGGTGATGGCCCCTGCCCTGCCCTGTATTATCTGGCGGGGCTGGAATGCACGCAGGATACGTTCGTGCAAAAGGCGGGGGCGTTGCGGCTGGCGAGCGCGCTGGGGCTGATCCTGGTGGCGCCCGATACCAGCCCGCGTGGGGCGGGGGTGCCCGGCGAGGATGAGAGCTGGGATTTGGGCACCAGCGCGGGGTTTTATCTGGATGCCACGCAGGAACCGTGGGCCGGGCATTACCGGATGGGCAGCTATGTGAACGAGGAGTTGCCGGCGCTGATTGCCGAGGCGTTTCCGGTGAAGCCGGGGGTGCAGGGTATCATGGGCCATTCGATGGGTGGCCATGGGGCGCTGATTTCGGCGCTGCGATATCCGGGCAAGTGGAAGTCGCTATCGGCGTTGGCGCCGATTTGCCATCCGGTGGATGTGCCGTGGGGGGAGAAGGCGTTCGGTGCGTATCTGGGGCCGGACCGGGCGGCGTGGCAGGAGTTTGATGCCAGTGTGCTGATGGGCCGGCACGCGTTTCCTGGCCCGGTGCTGGTGGATCAGGGGTTGGCGGACAAGTTCTTGCCGGGTCAGTTACGGCCGGAGGCTTTGGAGGCGGCGGCGCATAGGTCGGGGCAGGTGCTGAATTTGCGGCGCCACGAGGGCTACGATCATTCCTACTGGTTCATCCAGACTTTTATTGCCGACCACCTCGAACATCATGCGCGCGAACTGAACAGATAAAAGTTCTTTGCTTCTTTCTTTCAAGAAAGAAGAGTCTTTGTGACGTTGCGTCCAAACAGGCTGCGGGCGAGCAGGCAGGGAAGAGTCTTCTTTCTTGAAAGAAAGAAGCAAAGACCTTTTATTCGTTTGAAGCCAGGCGGGCGGCTTGGTCTTCTTCGGTGAGGGCGTCGACGAATTCGTCGAATTCGCCTTGCATGACGCGGTCGATCTTGTGGGAGGTGAGGTTGATCCGGTGGTCGCTGACGCGGCCTTGGGGGAAATTGTAGGTGCGTATGCGCTCGCTGCGGTCGCCGGTGCCCACCTGGCTCTTGCGGTCGGCGGAACGGGTGGCGTGCAGACTCGCGCGCTGCGCCTCATACATGCGGGCCCGCAGAATCTTCATGGCCTTGGCGCGGTTCTTGTGCTGGCTGCGCTCCTCCTGCATGGCCACCACGATGCCGGTGGGCAAATGCGTGATTCGCACAGCACTTTCTGTTTTGTTGACATGCTGGCCGCCGGCGCCTGACGCACGGTAGACGTCGATACGCAAATCACTCTCGTTCACCTGCACGTCGACATCCTCCGCCTCCGGCAGCACGGCGACCGTGATGGTGCTGGTGTGGATTCGCCCCTGCGTTTCGGTGGTGGGCACGCGCTGCACCCGGTGCACGCCGGATTCGTATTTGAGGCGGGCAAACACATTCCGGCCGGTGATTTCGGCGATCCCCTCCTTCAGGCCGCCAAGCTCGGTTTCCGTGTAATCCATCACCTCGAACCGCCAGCCGCGCGCGGATGCGTATTTCTGGTAAGCGGCGAAAAGCTCGGCGGCGAAGAGAGCGGCTTCGTCGCCGCCGGCGGCGGGGCGGATTTCCAGGATAGCGCTGCGCTCGTCTGCCTCGTCCTTCGGCAGCAACGCGAGCTGGATTTCGCGCGCGAGCCTGGGCAGGCGCTCGCGCAGGGTGCGGAGCTCCTGCTCGGCCATGTCGCGCATTTCAGGATCGCAGAGAAGCTGCTCGGCACCCTCGGCCTCCGCCTCGGCGGCGCGCAGCTCTTCAATGCGGGCGACGACGGGTTCCAGCTCGGATAGCTCGCGGGAGGCGCGGGAGAAGGCCTCCCCGCTCAGGCCGGTGGAGAGGTCGTGGCGGAGTTCCTCGGCGCGCACGAGGATGCGATCGAATTTGCTGGAGAGGTCCATGATGACGTCAAATCAGAGAAAAAGAAAAAAGGCCTTCTTTTCTGAAGAAAAGAAGCAAAAGACTTTTGACTGGCTGTCGCGGAGTCGCCGGCAGCGTATGCCAAGTATCAAAAGTTTTTTGGTTCTTTTTTTCAAAAAAGAACAGCCTTCCTTCATACGCACAGGCTGCGCGCGAGCTCCGGCAAGGATACCTCCGTCTGCGTACCTGTGGAGAGATCCTTCACCGCGGCGACGCCACGGGCGATCTCATCCTCGCCCAGAATGACCACGGCGCGGGCGCCGATGCGGTTGGCGCGTTCAAGGCGGCGCTTGAAGTTGCCACGATAGGCCATTTCGGCACGCACGCCGGCGCGGCGGAGATCCTGCAGCACGCCAAGCGCCGCGGCCTCAGCGGCTTCGCCCATGGGAACGACGCAGACGGCGCGGGGGGCCGACGGCGACTCGGTGAGGAGCATGGAGAGGCGTTCGATGCCGGCGGCCCAACCAACGGCGGGCGTGGACGGGCCACCCATCTCGGCAACCAAGCCGTCGTAGCGGCCGCCTGCCATCACCGTGCCCTGGGCGCCGAGCCGGGTGGTGACGAATTCGAACGCGGTGTGGCTGTAATAGTCGAGCCCACGAACGATCCGAGGGTTTTCGACGAAGGGCACGCCGAACCTGGCCAGGTGGGCCTGCACAGCGGCGTAGAATCCGGCGGCTTGCGGCGTGAGATAGGCGGCGATGGTGGGGGCGCCGGCGATGAGGGCGCGATCGCCCTCATCCTTGCTGTCGAGAATGCGCAAGGGGTTGCGGGCCAGGCGATCGCGGCTGTCGGCGGATAGGGCGCCGGCGTGGGCCTGGAAATAGGCGACCAGCGCGGCGCGGTAGGCGTCGCGGCTCGCGGTGTCGCCCAAGGTGTTCAGCTCCAGCATCACCTCGCCTGAGAGGCCCAGGGAGGTCAGGATGTGCCAGCCAAGGGCGATGATCTCGGCATCCGCGAGCGGCTCGGGGGCGCCAATCAGCTCGGCGCCGATCTGATGGAACTGGCGGTAGCGGCCTTTCTGCGGGCGCTCGTAGCGGAACATCGGGCCGGCATAGAACACTTTTTGCGGCAAGGATTGGGTGAGGCCGCCGGTGACGAGCGCGCGGCAGATGCCGGCGGTGTTCTCCGGCCGCAGGGTGATGCTGTCTCCACCACGATCGGTGAAGGTATACATCTCCTTGGTGACGACGTCGGACGTGTCACCCAGGGTGCGGGCGAAGACGCGCGTATCCTCGAAAATGGGGGTGGACCATTCGTCGAAGCCATAAAGCCCGGCCACGCGCCGCGCGGTGTTGACCACGTGGGCATGGCGGCGCTGGTCTTCGCCAAGGATGTCTCTGGTGCCGCGGACGGGCTGAAGCGCTTCCAAGCCGGAACTCTCGTATCGGGGGGCTGGCACTTACCACACCTGTCGCGCGGCGCCAGCCTGGCGGACGGGTCGCGGGTGGCGAGGCTAGGCCTGTTCCACCCGCGACCCGCCGGCCGCGCTCAGTGCATCAAATGCGGGGCGAGGCCGAGGATGCCGATGGCGATCAGGTAGATGGCCACGATCAGATTGAGAAGGCGGGGGATCACCAGGATCAGGACCCCCGCTATCAGGGCGAACAGGGGGGTTACCATCACTTCGTGCAAATTCATCATCATAACTCCTGGTGCGAAACGAACCGGCGATGAAGCGCGCGAACCGCCCTCGGGTTTGCTCGCAACAGCCGGTGGGCACCCGAAGGGCGTGCCTTATTTGGCCTGGAGATCGGCATGCAAGGTTCGGGCAAACACGCCGAGCCTGCGCTCGAGTGTGGCGGGCGCTTCGCAGGCGTAGCGCATCGTATGCTGGGTCTCCTGGAAGGCGCGCACATCGAAGTCGCGTGTGCCGATAAGGTCGGGCTTGGCGGGGCTCGAATCGGGTGTTGAATCCACCTTGGTGCTGAGGTCGGCGATCGTATCGCCCATTTCGCGCTGGCGGTGGCCGAGTTGTTCGATGCGGGAGATCAGCACGGAGCGGTCGTCGTTGGTCTGATCCACGATGGCACTGAAGAGGGCCGGCAGGGCGGTGGCGCGTTGGGCGGGAGGGATGGTGGCCACGTAGGCGCGGAGTTTGGCCAGTGCGTCGGCCTCGGGCGTGTCACGGTTGACGATGGCCGGGACGAGGGCGAAGAGGGCATCATTGTCACGCCAGGCAGTGTGCTGAGGGACCGGGCCGTTCCAGTAGGAGCCAGGTTCCAGTGTCGTGATCAGCCGCTGGGCGCAAGGCCAATCCGGGTTCTGGCCATAGGATTGCGCGCGGGCGCTTGAGTGCGCGCAGAGTGCGGGCAGGCAGGCAAGGGTGAAGATCAGTTTCATAGTCATTCTCCGCCGCCCCTGCGGGCGAGAAGGCCGCGGCCGGGATCGTAGCCGATGATGGCGGCGCCCATGAAGAGCGCGAGATAGGCACAGAGCACGAGCGCCGCGATAGGGTTGAAGGAGTCGTACATGGCGAAACGGACAAGTTCGACGGCGTGGGTGAAGGGGTTGATCTGGCTGGCCCAATAGATGGGCAGGCTGGCCTGCTGCATCCGCCACAGCGGGTAGAGCGCGGAAGATGTGAAGAACATCGGGAAAATCACGAAATTCATCACACCCGCGAAATTCTCCAACTGCTTGATGAAGGAGGAGAGCACCAGGCCGAGCGCGCCCAGCATGAGGCCGGAGAGGATCAGTGCCGGCAGCACGGCGATGTAGCCGGTGAGCGGCGGGCGGATGTGCCAGAACCAGGCGATGGCAAAAAAGATGTAGACCTGCACGATAGAGACGGCGACGCCGGCGAGAAGCTTTGAGGTGAGCAGGAACCAGCGGGGGAACGGACTGACCATCAGAGTGCGCATGCTGCCCATTTCCCGGTCGTAGACCATGGAGAGGGAGCTTTGCATGCCGTTGAAGAGCTGGATCATGCCGGCGAGACCGGGCGCGATGTAGACCTCATAGGGGATGTAGGTGCGGTAAGGCGGGCTGATGGAAACGCCGAGCACGAAATGGAAGCCGGCCGCGAAGATGACGAGCCAGACAAGCGGGCGCACGAGGGCGGAGATGAAACGGCCGCGCTGGTGCACCCAGCGAAGGGCTTCGCGGCGCATGATGCCGGTGAGGCAGCGGGTGTATTGGATCATAGTGAAAAGAAAGATGTTCTTTTTTGAAAAAAAGAACCAAAAAACTTTGGCATGGCTGTCGCGGACCCGCCGGAAGCGTACGCGATAAGTAAAAGTTTTTTGCTTCTTTTTTTCAAAAAAGAAGACTCTTCCTTCCTCATGCCGCCTGCTTCCGCGTCAGATTGTCAAACGCGTCCTTCACGGTGGTGTGCTGCGTTGAAAGCGCCTGCGCGCTGTCATCGGCGAGGACGCGGCCATGGTGCAGGACGATGACGCGCGAGTCGGTGCCGGCTTCATCGATCAGGTGGGTGGCCCACAGAACGCCGATGGTGCCGCTACGGCAGAGGCTGCGCACGTGATCGAGGAGGAAGCGCCGGCTTTCCATGTCCAGCCCGACGGTTGGTTCATCCAACAGCAGGAGCGAGGGAGAATGGATGAGCGCACGGGCCAGTTCCACGCGGCGGCGCTGGCCGCCGGAGAGCGCGCGGGCGCGATCATGACGGCGATCAAGCAGGCCGACGCGATCGAGTTCGGCTTCCAGGCGGGGCTGGGCGGCGGCGCGGGAGAGGCCGTGCAAGGCCGCGTGGTACTGCAGGTTCTGTTCGACGGTGAGATCGAGATCGAGCGTGGGTTGCTGGAAGACCACGCCGAGCCGCGCGAGGGCGGCGCGTGGTTCGCGGTCGATATCATGACCAAAGACGGCGATCCTGCCGGCGCGGGCGCTGTAGAGGCGGGTGATGAGGGCGAACAGCGTGGTTTTGCCCGCGCCGTTGAGGCCAAGCAAAATCGTGAAATCGCCAGGCTGAATGGCGAAATTGACGTCGTGCAGGACCTGCCGCGGGCCGAATGCGTAGGAGAGGTTCGCAACCCTTAGCGCGGGCGTCATTGGCGTGTATCCGCGGGCGGCGAGGCGCGGCCCCGCATCGCCCAAGCGTGATGCGGGCTATGGGGCAATGACAACTCCCCAGGGCGATTGGCCGACCGGCACGGACTGCGTGACCTCCAGATCCTGCACATCGATCACCGACATGTCGTTGCTGATGCCGTTGGCGACGTAGAGATATTTTTCATCGGGTGAGAAATCGCCATGCCAGACGCGCTGGCCGACGAGCAGGTAGGTTTTGACGGCATATGTATTGGCATCGATCACCGCCACGCGGTTGGCGGGGCCGAGATCGACGAAGGCGGTTTTGCCGTCGTCCGTGAGGTTGATGCCGACGGCCTGGATGGAGGCTGTGGGGACCTCGGGCAGGTTGAAGGTGATGGTGTGCAGGGCCTTGTGCGTCGCGGTATCGATGATGGCGACGGTGCCGGCGACTTCCGACGAAACCCAGACCTTTGAACCATCCTTGGTGAAGACAGCAAAACGGGGCCGGCTGCCGACGAGAACACTGGCGATGACAGTGTGGGTGGCGACATCGATGAAATGAGCCATGCTGGTGGTTTCCGACGTGCAGACGACGGTTTTGTCATCCGGGCTGACGGCCATGCCTTCGGGTTCGACACCCACGGGGATCTCCGAGGTGATCCGGCCGCCGGCGACATCCAGCACGGAGACCTGGCTGTTATCTTCGTTGGCGATGTAGAGGGTTTTGCCGTCATGGCTCAGTGCCATGAATTCGGGATCGGGGTTGCTGGGCAGGATTCGGGTGACTGTCAGCGAGGCGAGATCGAGGACCTCGATATGGTCGGCATCGGATGTGCAGATGTAGAGGCTTTTGCCATCTTGCGAGAGGACAATGCCGCGCGGGCGGGCGCCCACGGGGACGGTTTGCAGAATCTTCAGGCTCGCACCATCGAGAACAGTAATGGTGTTGTCTTTTTCGTTGGAGACGAAGATGCGGTAGGCGAAGGCAGGATGTAGCCATAACAAGACAAGAAAGAAGAGAAGTTCTTTCTTGAAAGAAAGAACCAAAGAACTTTTGACTATGGGGTTGCGTGGCATGTGGTCTCCGGGGCGTCGGTGCCGAGAGAGTCAAGGTCGTTGGTCTGATGCAGGAAGCCGGGTTGGGGGGAGATCGATACCAGTGAATTGCTGTCGGCAAGAAGGATCGGCTGGCGGAGTTGGCCGTCCCACGCGCGGAAACTCAGTTCGGGGCCCTTGTAGCCGGCTACGGTGAAGCTGGGGCCTCGCAGATAGGCAATGATCCTGGATGGATCGGCGCTGGCGGTGCGTGTCGCGGCCTCGCCCACTGAACGCACGGCAAGCCAGGCGCCGTAATCACGCGAGGTCATCCAACGGCCGGCCATGCGATGGAAGCGAAGTTGCAGTTGGGTGCTGGCATATTCGTCCATGGGTTGCGCCCAGGCGGAGGGTACAAGGCCCTGTGTGCCGGCGACAGGGCGCGGCGACGCGGTGCGGTAGGCAATCTGGTCGCCGAAATTGCCGGCTTCATCGGCAACCACCAGAACGTCGTAGCTTACGCCTTGCGTGGCTTTAACAACTTCGTCATTTACCTGGTAGTGTCCCGTGTCGGCCTGCTGCGCGGCCGGATTGAAGCTCCAGGGTCGATCGGCCTCGATGCTGATTTGGAATTTGTCGGCCGCATGGCGGATGGCGGCGGCGTAGAGCGCGTCCTCTGGATCGCGGCCGGTGAGCAGCATGATGCGAGTCCAGCCCTTGCTGACAAGATACTGCATCAGGCCGTCGGCGAGCATGGCGCGGCTGGGAAGAAGATGCAGCGAGTTGGCGCGACAATCGGGGCCGCGGAGGCGATCGTCCTCGGAGGTTGCATCCAGCAGGATGGCACTGGATGCACCCTTGGTGTCGGCCAGCGTGAGCAGCAGTGAGGCCGGAACATCGGTGACGAACAGGCGCTGACCGCCGGCGAGCGCCTGGGCGAAGTCACGCACAAGGGCGGACTGGTCATGCTCGGTGATCATGTGCAGCACGTAGGTCTGGCCGGTGAACCGGCCGGTGGTGTTGGTGTCGGCGATGGCGAGATCGGCGCCGCGCAGGCCGGTATCGCTTGGCGGCGCCTCAAGCGCCGCGGAGGGAATGTGAAGGGGAGTGTTGAGGGTGACGTAGTCGATCGTGATGGTTTGCCCGGCCTGGGCGATAGTGGGAAGGAGAAAAAGCGCGGCGAACGCCAGGTGCACTAAACTGCCGGGATTGCCCCCACACCCCCTCACCCGCGAAGGGCGGGTGAGGGGGTGTGGAATTGTCACGGCGGAGAGGAGAGCCAATGTCTACTTCAGGGTAGCAAGATAGGCGATCACATTGTCCCGATCGGTTTCGCTGGGGAGGCCGACGAAGATCATCTTGATTCCGGGGATCTTTTCGCGGGGGTTGATCAGATAGTCACTCAGGGTGGCTGCGTCCCAGGTCCGGTTGGCGTTCTTCATCGCGTCCGAATAGGTGTAGGTAGGCAGGGTGCCGGCGCGGCGGCCGACAACACCCCACAGGCTGGGGCCAATCTTGTTCTGCCCTTCCACCGGGGAATGGCAGATGGCGCATTTTCTCTTGAACAGCGCTTCCCCCGCGGCGGCATCGCCGGCGGCGAACGCGGACACGTTGACGAGCGTGACGAGGCTGACCGCCAGCGCGCCGATTACACCGTATCGCAATCAAAACTCCTGTCATGTGAAAAACGCGCCTCGGTGGACGCAAGACAGAGGTAGTGTCAAGCGGGCCAAGTGCCACGTCCATGCATCCGAACGTATGGCGCGACACACGCGGCCGATCTGGGCAGCTTTGGGAAAATACCATGACAAGGGGCGATAGCCATGCTGCACCGCACAATGAATTTGCCGATGTGACAGGCGTGTGAAGATGGTGTGCGTGCCATGCTTTAGGACCATTGGCAGGGCCGAGGTGTCTCCCATATGGTCGGATCGGTGCCTGGCCTGCATCAGGTAGGCCGGCTGCCCAATAAACCATGCAAGGAGTTCTGTTCATGAGCTGGAAATCCCCCAAGGTCGTCGAAGTTGCTCTCGGCGCCGAGATCAACTCTTACGCCTGCGCTGACGCGAAGAAGTAAGGGCGTTAACCGCTAAAGAGGCTGCCGTATCCACGGCAGCCTCGTAGGCTGAACATACGAGGTGTTTGGTTTTTTCCGGATCGAGGACCAGTCCAAGGCCGCATCACGGGATGCGGCAACCTGCCTGCGGGACGCGTGAAATTCACCCGCAGCGCAGATTTGCCTCGGCCTCCGCCCGGCGAAGCTTTTCCAGTTCATCGCGCGCGACGGGGGTATCCCTGAACAGGCCCCCCCGCGGGCCGACGCTGGCTTGCTGCATACTGAGGATGGTATTGGCGGTATCGTAGTCATCGTAGCTGATGCGGTCGGCGATAACATCAATCTCGCATGCGCATTTATCCAGGAGCTGGCGCTGGAAGCCGTTGCCGGCCAAGCATCCGATCACGAAATCCGCCCTGGCGGCGGTAGGATAATCATATTTGGGGCTATGCGTATCCTGCGCACGCGCAAGGACGGGCGCCCCCGCGATTGCAGCGGACGCGACCAGGTAGAGGGGAAGACGCAAGGACGAGCTCCTGCTTGAGGGGGGCAACATGGTTGCGGGTGATGCCCTGTGGCACATTTCGCCTGTGGCGCATATCTAATGACGGCCGGCACGAGCAATGACCAACCAGGAGGGTACAATGATCCAACTCGTCCTTGTATACTGTCTTTCCGCGGACACCAAGAGCTGCGTGGAGAAGCGGCTTGCGATGGAGAACTTCTCAACGCCGGCGGCCTGCACCATGGGTGCGCAGCAACGGGCGCAAGAATATCTGGCCGAACATCCCAAGTATACGCTGAAGAGCTGGCGGTGTGAGGTAAATGTGCCGCGGCAGGAACACACCTGAAACCAGTGATTGAGCGACGAGCCATAAGGCCATGATGCTGCAATGCAACATGCAAAACACCAGTTGCCTGGACCAAAGTCGTACTTGTAAGACGGGGGTGTTCCACGAGGTTAGACACGTCGGGGTGAGGGTAGTCTTCATATCCAATGCTGCACGGAGTAAGGGTCGGTCGACTGGATTGATGCGTCTGGACGCATCAATCCACAAACGTTGTGCGCTGCAACAATAAATACGGCTGGCGTTGCTTGCACCCATCGGCGTAGGTTGCAGCGGCGAGAAAGCCAAGGACGCGCATCACGGCGATCTTGACCTTTTGCTCAGCGTGCAGATGTTGGGGATGTCCTGCAACGTCGATACGGAATGATCCGGAATAGCCGGGCGCATCAAGGAGGGACTTCATGACATATTCGCTGAGACATGCTCTAGCCCTGTCGGTTTGTTTGGCGGCGGGAGCCATGACGTTTGGGGCAACCCCAAGCGCCGCACAAGATTTGCAGCAGCTTTCCAAGGATCCGAACCAGTGGGTGATCCCGCTGGGAAATTATTCCAGCCAGCGCTACAGTGATCTCAAGCAGATCAATGCCAGCACGGCCAAGAACCTGCATCCGGTGTGGACATTCTCCACTGGCGTGCTGCGGGGGCATGAAGGTGGCCCGCTGGTGATCGGCGACATGATGTATTTGTCGACCCCGTTCCCCAACACGGTATTCGCGCTGGACCTGTCGCAAAACGGCAAGATCGCGTGGAAATATGAGCCGCGCCAGGACCCGAACGTGATCCCGGTGATGTGCTGCGATACGGTGAACCGGGGCGTGGCTTACGGCGACGGTATGATCTTCCTGCACCAGGCCGATACAACGCTGGTTGCGCTGGATGCCAAGACTGGCAAGGTGATCTGGTCGGTCAAGGATGGCGATCCCTCCAAGGGTGAGACCGGTACGTCGGCCCCGCTGGTGGTTGGCGACAAGGTTTTCATCGGCATCAGCGGCGGCGAGTTCGGCATTCGCGGCCGGATGACCGCCTATAATATCAAGGACGGCAGCAAGGCATGGGTGGCCTATTCGGAGGGCACCGACCAGGAAATCAAGTTCGACCCGGACACAACAACGTCCCTGGGTAAGCCGGTGGGCCCCAACAGCTCGGTGAAAACCTGGAAGGGCACGCAGTACATCAACGGCGGCGGCGGCACCTGGGGCTGGATCTCCTACGATCCTAGCCTGAACCTGATCTATTACGGGTCGGGCAACCCGGGCACGTGGAACCCCACACAGCGCCCCGGCGACAATAAGTGGTCCATGACCGTGTTCGCGCGTAACCCCGACACGGGAGAGGCCAAGTGGGTGTTCCAGATGACCCCGCATGACCAGTGGGACTATGACGGCATCAACGAGATGATCCTCGCCGACGTGCCGGTTCACGGCAAACTCACGAAGGCGCTGGTGCATTTCGATCGCAACGGCTTTGCCTATGTGCTCGATCGCACCAATGGCGCACTGCTCGAAGCCAACAAGTATGACCCGGCGGTGAACTGGGCCACCAAGATCGACCTGGCCACCGGCAAGCCGGAGCTGGTGAACGAGTATGGCCCGGGCGTGCAGGGTGCGGACCACAATACCACCAACGTGTGCCCGGCGGCGCTCGGCTCCAAGGATGAGCAGCCGGCTGCCTACTCGCCCAAGACGCACATGTTCTATGTACCCACCAACCATGTCTGCATGGATTACGAGCCCTTCAAGGTAAGCTACACGGCGGGGCAGCCTTTCGTGGGCGCCACCCTTTCCATGTATCCGCCGAAGGGCCAGACCAACCTGGGCAATTTCATTGCCTATGACGTGAATACAGGCAAGATCGCCTGGAGCGATCCGGAAACGTTCTCGGTTTGGTCCGGCGCGCTGGCAACCGCCGGCGACGTGGTGGCTTACGGCACGCTTGATGGATACCTGAAGGTCGTCGATCAAAAGAGCGGCAAGCTGCTCTATAAGTTCAAGACGCCGTCGGGCATCATCGGCAACATCAACACCTTCACGCATGACGGCAAGCAGTATCTGGCCGTTCTGTCGGGTGTCGGCGGCTGGGCCGGTATCGGCATGGCGGCCGGGCTGAGCGAGGACAATGCGGGTCTGGGCGCAGTGGGCGCCTACAAGCAACTGTCCAACTACACGCAGCTTGGCGGCGTGCTGACGGTGTTCGGCCTGTCCAACTAGGCCGAGGCAAACCCGCCCCGCTTGCGCAAACGCGCAGGCGGGGCGATTTTTGTAGGACCGTTGAAAACGAGCATCAGGCGCCGGCATTGATACGGTGCCGACCACACAAGCATCCTTCCTGCCAGCCCATGCCCGACCAGCGCACGGGTCCGAGGATCGCCGTTATTGGAAACTTGGATGAAAGAAACCGTGATGAAAGCTTCGACCCTGCTTTGCAGCATCGCCATCTGCGGCGTGCTGGTGACATCAATTGAAATCCTCGGCAGCCAGGCCGCGCGCGCAACCGACACCTCCGCCGATAAGCCTTACCATATCGTGAACGGCAAGGTGGATATGAATACGATGAAAGGCTATCTGTACTACGGCGATCAATGCATGCGCTGCCATGGGCCGGATGGCATGGGCAGTTCCTATGCGCCGAACCTGACGGAGAGCCTGAAGGTGCTCTCGCAGGAGCAGTTTGAGAACACCGTGATCAACGGCAAGAAAGAGGTGAACCAGGCCAGCGACAAGGTAATGCCGGCTTTTGGGACGAATGAGGATATCGTTGAGAACCTCGATAATATCTATGATTACCTCAAGGCGCGGGCGGATGGTGCGCTGGGCCGCGGACATCCTGACCAGCAGAATTGACCCGATGATGGTGCGCATTTTCTGCGTCGCCGGCTTCGCGGCCGGTCTTTTTGGCAATGCCGCGGCGCTGGCGCAGCAGACCCCGGATGTGGTGTCTCACTCCGAGCTGCGCGTTTGTGCCGATCCGCACAACCTGCCGTTCTCCAACGACAAAGGCGAGGGTTACGAGAACAAGGTAGCCGAACTTGTGGCGCATGACCTTAATCTGCATGTGGCCTATACCTGGTTTCCTGATAGCCAGGGCTTCGTGCGCGCCACGCTGATGAAGAACCGCTGTGACGTGATCATGGGGGCCGTTTCAGGCGAGGAGAATCTTTCAACGACCGATGCCTATATGCATACCGGCTACATGCTGGTGACCCGTTTGTCCGATAAGATTGCAACGGACCGGATCAGCAACTGGCAGATTGCGGGCAAGCGGTTCGGCCTGATCGCCTCTACGCCGCCGACCGATCTGATCGTGCAGCATAATCTGATGGACCAGACAGCAATCTACCAACTGATGGTGGATACGCGGATTGATCAGCCGTCCCACGACATGCTGATGGACCTCGTCTCCGGCAAGATCGACGTGGCGCTTCTGTGGGGGCCGTTTGCCGGTTACTACACCAAACGCGACCATCTGCCGCTGAAACTGGTATTCCTCAACCCTGAAGACAGCAAGGTCCGGCTTGACTATCATATCGCCATGGGCGTTCGCCCGGCGGATGTGGATTTCCGGCGCCGGCTCAACCGGGTGATTGCAAAGGATCAGCCGGAAATTACCAATATCCTGCGCGATTACGGCATTCCCTTGCTGGATGAACAAGACCGGCCGCTGGCGGCCGGGCAGGTTGCTCCCTGATTGCAGCAATAAAGCCAAAGCTCGCCGGCATCCGGCGCCCAACGGTGGCGCGGAGCCCTTAGCTGGTGTATGGAAAATGCAATAATACCATCGCTCCGAGGGAAGAGATGTCGGGGGTTCGGCGGGCAATCACCCAGGCGGGGGAGCCCCAGATTGCCGCACAGGAATTGTTTTCCGCCTTGTGGCAGACGCAATGCTGCCTGGTGCTGCTGTTCGTGTCACCGGATTATGATCTCGCCAGCCTGGCGGCCGCGCTGAAGCAGTGCTTCGGCACGGTGAATTTGGCAGGATGTACCACCTCTGGCGAGATCGGGCCGGGTGGGTATCACGAGCATTCGGTTGTGGGGATCAGCCTGGCCGGCAGCGATTTTGCGGCCTCCATCGGTCTGATCCGCGCGCTGAGCCAGATGGATGCGGCCGACATGCAGGCGACAGTGCGGCAGACGCGGCTGGCTATCTACGATGCGGCACCTTGGGCACGGCACGAGAATCTGTTTGCCATCACGCTGATCGATGGCATGTGCGGGTGCGAGGAAGTGGTGGCAAGTGCGGCCTGCGGCGCCCTGGCGGGCATCCCGCTGCGTGGTGGCTCCGCGGGAGATGGGCTGTATTTCCAGCGGACCTTCGTGCTGGACCAGGACGGCTTTCATAGCGATTGTGCGCTGATCGTGGTGGTGGCGACGCGGCGGCGGTTTCGTGCGTTCAAGACCGAGCATTTTACCGCCGGCCAAGAAAAGTCGGTGGTGACGGGGGCAGATCCGCGCCGGCGGATCGTGACCGAGATCAACGCCGAGCCGGCAGCGGCGGAATATGCGCGTATCACGGGGCGCAAGCTGGATCAATTGACCCCCGCCTCGTTCGCGACCCATCCGATGGTGGTGCGGGTGGGCGAGCAGTGTTTCGTGCGCTCCATCCAGCAGGTCAACCCGGATTTGAGCCTTGCCTTTCTCTGTGCAATCGACGAGGGCGTGGTTTTGACGGTAGGACAGGGCGGCGATCTGATCGGGAACCTGCGGCAGAATTTTTCCGACATCGAGGCGGAGCTGGGGGTGCCGGAGGCGGTGATCGCGTTCGATTGTATCCTGCGCGGACTGGAATTGGATCAGCATGGGCTGCGCGCCGAAGCCGGACGGCTGATGGATGAGAATCACACCATTGGTTTTTCCACCTACGGCGAGCAGTACGAGGCAATGCACGTCAATCAGACCCTCTCGGGGATCGCGATCGGAGCGGAAAATGCCTGATACGGGTTTGGCGCCTGCGACCGGCCGACATGCGGCCGATGCGGCGATGCAAGCGCTGCTGCGCGAGAACGAAAAGCTGCGGAAGATCAACCGGGCGCTCATGGCCTCGGCGGAACGTGGGCCTGATGTGAATGGCGGTGCGTTCGCGCTGTTTCAGACCGCGGCGGCGCTGGGCAACCAGGTGCAGGAACGCACGGCAGCCTTGACGGATGCTCTGGCCGAGTTGACGCGGGCGAAGGAAAAGGAGGCGCAGGCCAAGCAGCGCCTGGCGGCCGCGATCGAGGCGATCAACCAGGGCATCGTTCTCTGTGACGCCGATGACCGGATCGTGGTGACAAACGAGCGCTACCGGGAGCTATGGGGTGGGCTACCGGCCGAGCCAGGCACACAATTCGCCGAGGTGGTGAGCGGGGCGGCCGCGCGCGGCATGGTCGCGACCGAACAGGATACCGAGGGAAGCTGGGAAGATTTTCGGATGCAGCGGCACCGTACCCCGGGCGAGCCGTTCGTGATCCAGTTCCGCGACGGGACTTGGCTGCAGGTATCCGAACGCCGCGTGCCGGGTGGGGGCACCGTGTCGCTGTATACGGACATCACTGAGGTCAAGCGGGATGAGGCACAACGGCGGGAGCGGGAGCTGGCGGAGAAATCGCGGCTGCTGCAGGCCACGCTGGACAATTTGAGCAAGGGCGTCTCGGTGTTTGATGCACGGCGCCAGCTGGTGGCGTTCAACCCCGCGTTCATGGAGTTTCTGCGGATCGCGGATCGGCCAGCCGATCCGGCCGAGATTTCGGATCTTTGTATCGAGCGCCTTGATCTTCTTGGTTTGAGCTTTGTGCATGGGCCGCTGGATAACGAAGAAGGGCGGCATCTGCAGGAGCACAAGACCCCAGATGGACGAACCATCGAGATCAGGCGCTCCGTGATGCCTGGCGGGTTTTCGGTTGCCACATTCATGGACGTGACGGAGCGCCTGCGCATTTCCGAGGCGCTGCAAGAGGCCAATGAGGGGCTCGAAAAGCGGGTGGAGGCGCGCACGGTGGAGCTGATCCGCGCGAATGCCGAAATCCTGGCGGCCAAGGCCGAGGCCGAGATGATGAATTTGTCCAAGACCAAGTTTTTTGCCGCGGCGAACCACGATTTGCTGCAGCCGCTGGCGGCGGCGAGGGTGTTTGCCTCGGCGCTGAGCGAGCGGCGGCTTTCTGCGCATAACCGGGAACTGGTTCGCCACGCGCTCTCGGCGCTGGATTCGGTGGACGACATGCTGACGGCGCTGCTGGACATCGCCAAGCTCGATGCCGGCGTGATGCCGCCGGCGCTGTGCAGTTTCTCGGTGCGCGAAGTGATGCTGCGCGTGGGCGAGGAATACAAGCTGATCGCGGCGCGGCAGAAATTGCGGCTGAGGGTGTTCGCCGGGGAGGCGGTGATCACGTCCGACCCGCGGCTGCTGGCGCGGATTCTGCGCAATCTGGTTTCGAACGCGCTGCGGTATACCAGCACGGGCGGCGTGCTGATCGGGCACAGGCGGGTGCCCGAAGGATTGCTGGTGGGGGTGTGGGATACCGGGATCGGGGTGGCGGCCGACCAGCAGGAGGAGATTTTCGAGGAGTTTCGCCGGCTGCCTCAGGCGAGCGACCGGAGCTACCGCGGGGCAGGATTGGGGCTTTCCATCGTGCGGCGGGCTTCGCGCATGCTCGGGCACCGGATGGTGGTGCGGTCCTATCCTGGCCGGGGCAGTCTTTTCGGCATCGTGGTGCCGATTTCGCACGCGCCTGCGGTGTGTTTGAAGCGGCCGGACAATTCGCAGGCGGGGCCGTGCGGTCCGGGATCGCTGCGCGGACGCCGCGTACAGTTGATCGATGACGAACCCCATGTACTACAGGCGCTGAGTGTTCTGCTGACCGGTTGGGGCATGGGGGTGAGCGGCGCCGCGAGTGCCACGCAGGCGCTGACGGAGTTTGCCGAGGACGCGGCGAGGCCGGACATGATCATCGCGGATTACCGGCTGGAGGGTGCCGGGACCGGCCTTGATGCGATTGCGGTACTGCGCCGCCGTTGGGGCGACTTGCCGGCGATCGTTGTGACGGCCGACCACGGCACTGAGGTTCAGCAGGAGGTGAGCGCCGCCGGCCTGCATCTTCTGCACAAGCCCGTCCGCCCCGCCCGCTTGCGAAGCCTGATCACCCACGTGCTCCAGCACAGTACTTTTGACGCTTAGCGCGTACGCCATAGATAAAAGTTTTTTGCTTCTTTTTTTCAAAAAAGAAGACTCTTCTTTTTTGAAAAAAAGAAGCAAAAAACTTTTGACTGTTCAGGTGTGAGATGTCGCGGCTGGATCGACTCTTGGGCGAGGCGTTGGGGGAGCTCGCGGCGGCGGGGCGGCGGCGGGAGATGCGCAGCCTGGGGGATGGGCTGCTGAATGTTTCCAGCAACGATTATTTGGGCTTGTCGCAGCATCCGCTGTTGAAGGCGCGGGCGGCGGACTGGGCGGAGCGTTACGGCGTGGGCGCTGGCGCGTCCCGGCTGGTGACGGGGACGCTGGAGCTGCACCGGGGGGTGGAGGCGAAGCTTGCGGCGCTGAAAGGCACGGAGGCGGCGCTGTTGTTTGCCTCCGGCTGGCAAGCGAATGCCTCCGTGCTCTGCGCGCTGCTCAGGCTGGAGCGCGCGCCGCTGGTGTTCTTCGATGCGCTGAATCATGCCAGCTTGCACCATGCGTGCCACGCGGCGGGGGCCGAGCGGATACGGTTCCGGCACAATGATATGGACCACCTGGCCGACGTGCTGGCGCAGCATGAGGGGGTCGGGGGACGACGGTTTATCATAACGGAAAGCGTGTTCTCGATGGACGGGGACCAGGCCGACCTGCCTGCCCTGCGCGCGCTGGCGGACCGCTACAATGCGTTTTTGTATCTGGATGAGGCGCATGCGACCGGGGTGCTGGGTCAGCGGGGCATGGGGCTATCCTCCAGCGTTGCCGGCGGGGTTGATTTGGCCATGGGCACATTCAGCAAGGCACTGGGCGGATTTGGCGCCTATGTGGCCGGCAGCCGGGTGCTGTGCGATTGGCTGGTGAACAGGGCCTCGGGGTTCATTCACACGACGGCGCTGCCGCCGCCCGTGCTGGGCGCCATGGATGCGGCGCTGGACGTGGTGCCAGATATGGATTCGGATCGCGCGCGGCTGATGGCGAATGCTGCGCGGGTGAGGCTGGCGCTGACCGCCATGGGAATTGATTGCGGCGGATCGACCACGCAGATCGTGCCGGCGGTCGTGGGCGGCGAGGAGCAGGCGATGCGGCTGGCTGGCAAGCTGCTGGAATTAGGGATAGTGGCCGTGGCGATCAGGCCGCCGACAGTGCCGGCGGGCACGAGCCGGCTGCGGCTGGCACTCTCAGCCACGCATAGCGATGCGGATGTGGATCGCGTCATTGCGGCGTTTGCGGCGGCATGGCCAGCGTTGGCGGAAGCAGCGTGATGGCGCGGCGCGGCGCGTTCGTGACCGGGACGGATACGGGCGTTGGCAAGACGGTGGTATCGGCATGCCTGGTGCGGCGCTGGGGTGCGGAGTATTGGAAGCCGGTCCAGACCGGACTGGCGGTTGAGGTGGGCGATACATCAACCGTGATGCGGCTGGCGGATGTACCCGCCGGGCGTCTTCACGCACCACGGTTTGAACTGGCGGCACCGCTTTCACCCGAAGCGGCCGCGGCGCGGGAAGCGGTGAGGATACGGCTGGAGGATTTTGCGCTGCCGGCGGGGGAAGCGCCGATCGTGGTGGAGGGGGCGGGCGGTGTGCTGGTGCCGCTATGCACGGGCGCGGTGATCGCCGACCTGATCGGGCGGCTGGGGTTGCCGGTGGTGCTGGTGACGCGGAGCACGCTGGGCACCATCAACCACACCCTGCTGTCGGTTGAGGCGCTGCGGGCGCGCGGCATTGCGATCCTGGGGATTGTGATGGTGGGCGATGGCGGGGCGGACAATGCCGCGGCGATCGAGCGGTTTGGCGGGGTGCGGCTTCTTGGGACGGTGCCGCGGATGACTCGCGTGGATGCCAGTACGGTGGATGCAGCGGCCGGCGGGTTACCGGGTGTGGAGGTGCTTTGCCAGCGCGCCCGGTGACCATAGAGTAGCGGTGAGGTGACGTGGGGTCTGGTGACTTGATCAGCGAGCAGGAGGTGATCGAGCTTTATCGGTGTCTGCTGGGCCGCGCGCCGGAGAGTGCTGATACGATCAAGGCGTTCCAGGGCTACTATCCCAGCTATGAGCGTGGGCGGAAGGCGGTGTTCGGCTCCGACGAGTTCATCAATTTTTATGCGCGGGTGACGGGGAAGGTGCCGGCCTCCCTGGACGCAGGCACGCTGGCGCTGGCGTTCCTGGGGCGCGCCGGCGGCGGCCATAAGACAGCAGCTTTCCCCGAAAATCACGCGGTGCGCGCCGGCTTTCAGCCTGCATTCCTGGATAGCGCGGCCCGGCCGGCGCCTCGGTTTGGCGTGGTGGTGGGTGCGCCGGCGGGCCTGCGACTCGAGGATCTGGCACCGTTTGCGGCGCCGGGAGCGATTCTGTTGCACGTGGCGCCGGGGTTCCCGCCGGCCGTTCCGCTGGTTCAGGTGCTGGAGAACGGTACCACCGTGTTTGGCCTGAATGCCGGTGCGGATACGGTGCGGGCGCTTGTGGAAGCCCATTGCCCGCGGATCGATGTGCTGTATCTGCTGGGTGCGCCGGCCAGCGAGGCATGGGCGGCTTCGCTATGGCCGGTGCTGGCGCAGCGCATGCTGATGGTGATCGGCAGGTCGCATGGGGAGTTCGATGCCAGCGCCATCAGCGCGGCGATCGAGGTGGCGCATCATTGCGAAGGCATCCAGCACGTGGAGGGTTTGCGGGCGCATCATTTTGGCACGTGGCTGCTGCCGGTGCGGTATCAGGCGCCCATTGTCGCCCCCGCGTTGCCGGACCGGACCTCCTATCCAAGGCTGGGGGTTGCGGCGATCGTGAGGGATGAAGAGAATTGCATTGAGAACATGCTGCGCAGCGCGGCGCCGGTTGCAAGCTTCTTTGCCGTCCTCGATACCGGATCGTCTGACGCGACGATTGCGCGGGCCCGGAATTTTTTGGCGTCATCCGGCGTGCCCCACACGCTGGCGCAGAAGGACCGGGCGGCATTCGACTACGATTTTTCGGCAATGCGGAATACCGCGCTCTGCATGGTGCCGACGGCGATGGATTGGGTGCTGATGCTGGATGCGGACGAAGAGCTGGTGGCGGAAGATTATACCCCGCTCCTGGAGCTGATGGCAGCGGCGACACATGAGGTTTTCGCTCTGCCCCGCTACAACTTTCCCGGCCGGGACAAGGAGGGATTGGTGACCTTCTATCCGGACAGGCAAGTGCGGCTACTGCGGAACACGCCTGACCGGCGCATCAGGTATTCCGGCTATGTGCACGAAAAAATTCGTTTCATTGCGCCTGGGTATCCGCTGCTGGATGCGTCGGCGGCGGGGGGAACGCGGGGCGGGCCGCATATCCATCACCTGGTGCGGCGGTTCCGCACACCCGAGGAGGAAGAGCGCAAACAGGCGAATTATCGGGAGATCATTCGGCGGCATGGTCCGCAGGGGTAACAGGAAGAGTCTTCTTTTTTGAAAAAAAGAAGCAAAAAACCTTTGTCCCTTTGCGCGCGCTGCCGGCGAGGCGCGCGCCAATGATCAAAAGTCTTTTGCTTCTTTTCTTCAGAAAAGAAGATCTTTCTTTTGCTGCCAACCCGCATTTCATGCGGGCTACATTGGTTTACGCGTGATTGCGGTGCTGCAACCGTGCCAGGAGGAAGTCGCGGAAGACAGCCACCCGCTTGGAATGGCGCAGCTCCTCCGGGTAGACGAAGAAGCAATCCACCTTGGGGCGGGGCGCGTCGGGCAGGATGCGGACGAGGCCATCGAGGTCGGCGGCCATCCAGCCGGGCAGCACGCCGATGCCAAGCCCGGCACGGATCACCTGGGCCATGCTGGAGAGGCTGTTCACCTCGAGCACCGCGCGGCGGGGCGCGCCGGGGCGGCGGCCCGCCTGGCCGAGCCAATTGATGTCGGCCACCGGCGGCCGATAGTCGCCGAACAGGACCAGCTTGTGGCGGTCCAGATCCTCCAGCGTGGCAGGTGTGCCGGCCTTGGCCAGGTAATCGGCGGAGGCACAGATGTGCCACTCGATCTCGAAGAGATGGCGCTGGATCAAATCCGGCTGCTTGGGCGGATGCATCCGGATGGCCACATCCGCCTCCCGCATGGCGAGGTCGAGGTCGCCATCATCCAGCAACAGGCTGACCGTCACATCCGGGTAGAGTTCCAGGAATTGCAGCAGGCGGGGGGCGAGCCACGTGCTGCCAAAGCCGACCGTGGTGGTGATCTTGAGCCGCCCTGCCGGCTTGTCGCGGCTTTCGGTGAGCAACGCCTCGGTCATGGCCAGCTTGGCGAAGACCTCGCGCACGGTCTGGTTGAGGCTTTCTCCCTGTTCGGTGAGGATCAGGCCGCGGGCATGGCGGTGGAAGAGCGGCACCTGCAATGCCTCCTCCAGCGCGGAGATCTGCCGGCTGACGGCAGACTGGCTCAGATTCAGCGTGTCACCCGCATGGGTGAAACTGCCGGCTTCCGCGACGGCGTGGAAGACACGCAGTTTATCCCAATCCATGAGGTGATCCTCGTTCAGTCCACCCTTGCGCGTCAGGCGTCTTCCATGGCGAGAATCGGGGCGGCTTCAGTCAACCACTTTTCCGCTTCCAGCGCCGCCATGCAACCAGTTCCTGCGGCTGTGACGGCCTGACGGAAAATCTTGTCCTGAACATCGCCCGCAGCGAAGATTCCGGGTACGTTGGTACGCGTTGTTCCGGGCTGGGTGAGGATGTAGCCCTCGCCGTCCAGATCCACCTGACCACGGAAGATGGCGGTGTTGGGGGTATGGCCGATGGCGACGAAGACGCCGTCCACGGGGAGAAGCGTTTCCGCGCCGGTTTCACGGTCACTGACGCGGACGCCGGTGACCACGGGGGGCGTGCCGCCGCCGACGATTTCCTCCACGATGCTGTTCCACATGACGCGGATTTTGGGGTGCTCGAACAGACGGCGCTGGAGAATCTTTTCCGCGCGCAGCGAATCGCGGCGGTGGATGAGCGTGACGCGATCGGCGTGGTGGGTGAGGTAAAGGGCTTCCTCTACCGCGGTGTTGCCGCCGCCGACGACGGCGACGCCGCGGCCGCGGTAGAAAAAACCGTCACACGTGGCGCAGGCAGACACGCCGGCGCCTTGGTAGGTTTTTTCGGAGGGCAGTCCGAGCCAGCGGGCCTGGGCGCCGGTGGCGATAATGACCGTGTCGGCGAGATAGATGTCACCCGAGTCGCCGGTGCAACGAAAGGGGCGGCGGGTGAAATCGACGTTCATGATCAGGTCGTGGATAATGCGTGTGCCGACATGTTCGGCCTGGGCCTGCATCTGCTCCATCAGCCAGGGGCCTTGGATGGCCTGCGCGAAGCCAGGGTAATTTTCCACATCCGTGGTGATCATCAGCTGGCCCCCTGGCTGAAGGCCGGCCACCAGCATGGGGGAGAGGCTGGCGCGGGCGGCATAGATGGCGGCGGTGTAGCCGGCCGGGCCGGCGCCAATGACGAGAACGCGCGTGTGGTGGGTTTGCGGCATAGGGCACCCGGTAAGGAAGCGGGCCACTCCGGCCCGTGATTGCCCGATATCGGGGGCGACGGCGGCGCTGGCAAGGCTGGCGGCGGTGGATCCCGTTTTGATTGAAAGATGGGACGGATTTTATACCAAATCGCGTGGCAAACCGCCTATCCCCTGGCTGCCCTGCCCCATGACAATGGTAAGATGCCATTGACGCCACGCAGCCCAGCCCAAAAAAGTGCAGTATGATGAAAGCTGACAGCACCACACTTCCGGAGATCGACGCGATCGATCGACTCATCCTGGCCGAGTTGCAGGCGGATGGGAGGATGACGAACGTAGAACTGGCGCGCCGCGCCGGCATCTCCGCGCCACCCTGCCTGCGCCGGGTGCGGCGGCTGGAGGAGGCAGGCATTATCCGCGGCTACCACGCCGATACCGATCCGCAGCGGCTGGGCTGGGAGGTGACCTTCTTCGTGATCGTGGGGCTGGAGAGCCAGAAGGAGGCAGCGCTGACCGGCTTTGAGCAGATGGTGGGGGCGTGGCCGGAGGTTCGGGAGTGCCACATGATTCGCGGCGGCGGGGATTTTTTGCTGCGGCTGGTGGCGCGGGATACGGCGCAGGAGAACGAGCTGACGCGAAAGCTGACCGAAGCGGCGCATGTGGCGCGGGTGCAAACATTGCAGACGATCAGGACGAGCAGGAATTTGGCGGGCGTGCCCATATAAGCAAGAAAGGTCTTCTTTTTTGAAGAAAAGAAGCAAAAAACTTTTGACGCGCTGTCGCCGCCCCGCCGGCAGCGCACGCAATAGGTAAAAGTTTTTTGGTTCTTTTTTTCAAAAAAGAACATCTTTTCTTGCAGTTGCCTGAGTCGTCGGGCTCAATCCTACGACAGGGTGGATGGGAGCCGACGGTTGATCTAACGTGGGGCGATGAATGCCATCCCCCCTGCCCTTCCCGCACCCGCCTGGACCGCTGAGGCCGTTCGGGCGCTGATGGACTTGCCGTTTACCGAACTCGTATTCAGGGCGGCTGAGCTACATCGCGCGCATTTCGATCCGACGCGCGTACAGATTTCCACCCTGCTGTCGATCAAGACGGGCGGGTGCCCGGAGGATTGCGCATATTGCCCGCAAAGCTCGGCGTATGAGGCCGGGGTGCCCGCGGGCAAACTGATGGCAGTGGAAAAGGTGATCGCCGAGGCGCGGGCGGCGCGGGATGCGGGGGCGAGCCGCTTCTGCATGGGGGCTGCGTGGCGGTCGCCCAAGGATCGGGACCTCGATACGGTCTGCGCCATGGTGGAGGGCGTGCGCGCGCTGGGCATGCAGACCTGCGTGACGCTGGGGATGCTGACCGGCGCGCAGGCCGTGCGGCTTCGGGAGGCCGGGCTGGACTACTACAACCATAATCTCGATACCTCGCCAGAATATTACGGCGAGATCATCACCACGCGCACCTATCAGGAGCGGCTGGATACGCTGGCGCATGTTCGCGATGCGGGGTTAGCCGTGTGCTGCGGCGGGATTGTAGGCATGGGCGAGGATGCGGCAGACCGGGCGGGGCTGATCGCCACGCTGGCAAGCCTGCCCAAAGCGCCGGAAAGCGTGCCGATCAATGCATTGGTACGCGTGGAGGGCACACCACTCGCGAAGGCGGAGCCGATCGATGCGATCGACTTTGTGCGTGTGGTGGCGGCAGCGCGAATCACCATGCCACGCTCCTATGTGCGGCTTTCGGCCGGGAGGGAGGCAATGAGCGACGAGGCGCAGGCGCTGTGCTTCCTCGCCGGCGCGAACTCCATCTTCTACGGACCGCGCTTACTCACCACGCCCAACCCCGCCGCCGCAGCCGACACCCGCCTGCTCGCGCGACTCGGGCTTGTATCCGACACGCAATAAGGAAACGCTTTCAAGAAAGAGACAGAAGAAAGGTCTTCTTTTTTGAAAAAAAGAAGCAAAAAATTTTTACTGTTGGTGCGCGCCTAGTGGATCATCTGTGGAGGCCGTACACGCAGATGAGGACGGCTGGGGCGCCATTGCGGGCGGCGAGGACCGAGGGGTGCCGAATTACGCTGGAGGATGGGCGGGTGCTGGTGGACGGCATCGCATCCTGGTGGACCGCGTGCCACGGCTATAACCATCCGCATATCCGGGCGGCTGTGACCGATCAGCTTGGGCGCATGCCGCATGTGATGTTCGGGGGCCTGACACATGCGCCGGCGGAGACGCTGGCAGCCAGGCTGGCGGGGCTGCTGCCGGGGGATCTGAACCATGTGTTCTTCGCCGATAGCGGCTCCGTCGCCGTGGAAGTGGCACTGAAGATGGCCGCGCAATACTGGCTGAACCAGGGCGTGCGCTCACGAAGGCGATTTGTGGCGTTCACCGGCGGCTATCACGGTGACACGTTCGCGACGATGGCGGTGTGCGACCCGGAAGAAGGTATGCATGCGCTCTTTCGCGGCTTGCTCGCCGAACACGCAATCATGGACTTGCCGCGCGATGCGGAGAGCACGGACCGGCTTGAGCGGTTTCTGGCGCGCGAGGCGGCGGGGCTGGCGGGAATCCTGGTGGAACCGCTGGTGCAGGGCGCAGGTGGCATGGTGTTTCATGATGCCGAGGTGCTTCGCCGGCTGCGGGCGCTGGCCGATGCGCATGGTCTGCCCCTGATTTTCGATGAAATTTTTACCGGGTTCGGCCGAACGGGGACGATGTTTGCCTGCGAGCAGGCCAGCGTGGTGCCGGATATCATCACCCTCTCCAAGGCGCTGACGGGGGGCACCATGGCGCTATCGGCCGCCGTGGCGCGGACGCATATATTTGAGGCATTTCTTTCGGATGATCCCGCCCATGCCCTGATGCATGGACCGACCTACATGGCCAATCCGCTGGCCTGCGCGGCGGCGAATGCATCACTGGACCTGTTTGCGCAGACACCGCGCCTGCAGCAGGTGGCCGAGATATCGGGGTTGTTGGCGAAAGGCCTGGCGCCTGCGCGGGACCTGGCCGGGGTGAAGGATGTGCGCGTGCGCGGTGCGATCGGGGTGGTGGAACTGACGCGAATCGGCAACGCCAATGCGCTGAAGGCCACGCTTGTTGCGCGTGGCGTATGGGTGCGGCCGTTCCGGAACATCGTTTATCTGACACCAGCGTTTACCGCGTCGCAGCAGGACATTGCTCTCCTCTGCAATGCCGTTCTGGACGCGGTCTGGCAGCACGGCGCGACATAGAACGCAGAGCGATCTGACAAGATACGCGGGCAGGTTAAATTCTTATGCAGATTCTGTGACGACTGCGTGACAGAAACGCCCGTAATGTTCCGCGCCCAATTATTTCGCTGAACCGTAACACAAGTGGCGTGGTGTAATCCCGGCGCGCCGCGTAATGACGCCACCATTCTGCGGCGGCCGCGGGCCTTCGTAGAGTGACTATGCTCGGGCGCGGCTCGCGCCTATCGAGATGACGAGGGTTGTGCCAGGCATGACACGCAAGCAATTTTGGAAATCCGGGAGCGCTTCGCTGGCGCTGGCGGGAATGTTGATCAATACGGCGGCAGTCGCCGCGGAGCCCGCGCTGACGCTGGCAACCAGCACCGGCAGCGTCGGCGAGCAGTATGCCCGTATCCAAAAAGACGAGACCGTATTGACGGCCGCCAAGAAGCTGGCCCTGCTGAAAAGCAAGATCAAATACGTGTTTGTGATCTTTCAGGAAAATCGCAGCTTCGATGGTTATTTCGGCACCTATCCCGGCGCCAACGGCATCTTTACCACCTATCCGGGTGCCAGCTCCACGGATCCGGAGGCGCTTCCGGCCATCGACACCGCCAGCTACAATCAAAATATCCGTAATCCGGATGGCACGTATTCCACGGTGCACCCGTTCCTGTCGCCGCGAACCATTACCGACGTGAACGGCAACACGGTACAGCTTTACCCCGAGAGCAGCTATTCGGTGGACCATTCGCACACCGGGTATATCAGCGATCTGCACTTGCAGGACACCAATCTGAGTGTAGCGCTGAGCGATGGCTACGCGCTGGATCAGGAGGGGCTTGAATATCCGGGGCCGAGTTCTGCAACCTCCACCATTGTGAAGGGGCCGAACGCCAGCTTTCCGGTGACGAACGGCGTGGCCCCGACGAGCGCGCCATCGCTGGCGAGCTATCAGAAGGGCCTCGTTGCAATCTCGCATCGCGACTGCGATGCCATTCCGTTCCTGTGGCACTATGCCGATGTCGGTACGCTGTTCGACAATCTGCACCAGACGATTATCGGGCCGTCCACACCGAACGCCATTGCGATGATTTCCGCGCAGAGCGGTGCGACGCAATGGGTGAAACACCCGACGACGACCGGACTCTATGCCGGCAACGATGCGCCGTATGCGGTGCCGAACGAGACCGATAGCCAGCCTTTCCCCGGCAGCACGGCGGATGTGTATACGGGTAAGCCACCCGATGGCCCGGACGAAGCCGGATTCGCAACCTGCGCCGCGGCCAGCACAGTCACCGCCGGAACCTACAACAATCTGGGCTGCGTGGCGCCTGCGGCCAATGATCCGGCGCTGGCAAGTTACACCGACGCGGCCGTTGTGGCACTGGACGGTGCGCTGACCGCGTATGCGGCGCCGCAAATCCCGCTGACATATGCCTCCCTGCCGCTGTCTTTCATGGGCAGCGACGTGCATGCCATCACCGCGCAGGATGCCCATCCTCTGCTGGACCTTTCCGATGTGCAGCAGGATATCAAGGCGATTGCGGCCAATAATCCGTCGGTGGCGTGGGGCTGGTACCAGCTTGGCTTCGGTCCGGAGCCGTTTGACGGGGCTGTGGTTGTGGACGGATTTCCGGCCTCAACGCCGCATGCATCCTATATCGTTCACCACAACGGACCCCAGTATTTCGGGTATCTTGGCGACAATCCCGCCGAAATCTCCAAGATGCATAGCCTGTCGGCCTTCTATACCGACATCACCAACCACAAGCTGGCAGATAAGGGCGGCGTGTACTACATACGTGGCGGGTATTACAATGTGGATGGGCTGGCAACGGCCGATCCCAGCCCGGCGGCGCGCACCGAATTCAGCGGTAACGACGACCATGGCAGCTATTCGGACAGCCAGATTTCCGAAGCCATGGTGGCCGACACGGTGAATGCGATTGCCAGCAGCCCATACTGGGCGAAGAGCGCGATCATCATCAGCTATGATGAGAGCGACGGTTTCTATGACCATGCGCCTGTAGCCATTCGTAGCTGGGGTCCCGATGGGCTGCCGCTTTCAGGTGGGCCGCGTATCCCCACGATCGTGCTTTCGCCCTATAGTTCGGCCCACACGGTCAGCCATGTGTATAGCGAGCATGGCTCCATCGTGAAGTTCATCAACGCAGTGTTTGGCTTAAGGTCGCTGATCAGCCTGCCCGACGAGCATCAGGCGGAAGTGGCGGCTGGCAAGACCGGTTCGGGCTTCACCAGCCCGGATGGGACGCCGCAAGCCAAGCTGGGGCCGAACGATGGGCCGGATGTAGGCGATCTGTCCGAAGCGTTCGACAATGACCGGCTGACCGGCAAGGCTGCGCCGCTGCCGGCCAGCGCGGTCATCATCCCGAGTGCGACGGTGCTGTCACTGCCGCATTATGCAGGCAAGGGCTGCTCCACGCTCGGTATTGTTCCGACTGATTACCCGAACGGTTACGGTGCGGGCAAGGAAATCGATCCCCCACCCGTGGTCGCTTCGCTCAGCTTCAGTGGCCTGACGTTTACCAATGTGACGTTATGGAATCCGCGTCCGACGATCGCTCCGGGCGTGCCTGCCACTGAACAGACGATTTATGGCGGCGTGGTGCAACCGGGTAATTGGATCCCCTGATCCCGGCACCCAATTTGCGCTAAGCGGCGGGCGGGGCTATGGCTCCGCCCGTTTCGTTTTCTCCGCTCGGCATAACGCACAGCGGATCGGATTGATTGGTACTATGATGAAGAGATCTCTACGATGGGCTTTGGGGCTTGCTGCCTCCGCGCTGCCATTTCTGCATGCGCCGTCGCAGGCCGCGACGGCAAGCGACCGCATACTCGCTGCTGGACGGCTCAGATGCGGTGTGATCACGGAACCGCTCGATTGGAACAAGCAGGATCTGCATGGTAGTCTGGTGCCCCTGGATGCGGCGATCTGCCGCGCCGTGAGCACCGCGTTGTTTGGCCGGGCAGATCGCGTTGATCTGCAATCATATAATGTGGAGCAGGACGGGCTGGCCGCGTTGCAACAGGGCCATGCGGATATCGTGGTGGGTGTGACGCCGAGCGCGCTGCAGGCCGCTCAGCGCCGCGTGCATTTCAGCCTGCCCATCTTCGAGGATGCACTGGGGTTCATGGTGCACCGGGCCGAAGCTGTGCACAGCATTGGCGACATCACCGGCCACAAGCTTTGCTACATCGAAGATACGGACAATGACCACATGGTGCTGCCGTACCTGTTCTCCCGGGGGATCAAGCCGCTGCCGTTTGGCTTCCAGGAAGAAGGCGAGATGGATGCTGCGATCATGGATCGGCATTGCCAGGTGACAGCTGCGTTCATTTCCAAACTTGCCGAGGCACGTTCGACGTTTCACAACCCGCGGGACTATGTCTTCCTGCCTACCCTGCTTATGGTCAGCCCGGTGACAGCGGCTGTGGATGGTAGCGATATGCGGATGTCGGCGATCGTGGATTACACGATCAGCGCTCTGCAGCAGGCGGAATTTCTAGGGCTTACGCATGCCAAGGCTGCGGCAATCACGCACGATAATGATCCGCGCGTGCAGCGGCTGACCGGCGAGGATTTTGTGACCGCGCAGGCGTTGGGTCTGCCGCATGACTGGTCGCGCAAGGTGATTGCAACTGTGGGCAATTATGGCGAGATCTATGATCACACGGTTGGAAACGGCACAGCGTTTGACCTTGGCCGTGGCCTGAGCGGTTTGTGGAACGCCGGAGGCGTGATGGTGCCGCTGCCGCTTCAGTAGTGGCGTCATGTGCCCCACAAAAATCATCCTCCCCCCGCAGCGCGCGGGAGGAGGATGAAAAAACGCCCGATTAATAAAAGTTTTTTGGTTCTTTTTTTCAAAAAAGAACATCTTCCTCTTTTGAAATATTATCCAACCTCGGTCCATACTCCCCTAAGGTTCCATCAAAGATGGTTCACGGCGTCCAGGGGGAGGTGGTCACGCCGCCCAGGATCGTCTCTTCCAGGTACGGAATGCCTGGCGAAACGGTAGGGCGCGGGTTCCAGTTCTGCGGCGGCGGGTCGATTTCTGCGCCGGCCGCGTAGCCGTTCGGGTAGTCGGTTGGCGTGATGCCGAGCGTGGTGCAGCCGGCGCCGCCGTAATGCGGCAGCGACATGACTGTGGCAGCCGGGATCGCTACAGCCGCTGCCGGCACAACCGGAATGTTGCCGAGGAGACGATCATTGTCGAGTGCATCAAGCATGTTACCGACGCCACTGCCATCGTTCGGGCCAAGCTCGGTTTGCGGATTGCCGGCCGGGCTGTTGAATTCGGCTTGCGTGGCGGCGTTGGTCCGGGCCTGGTTTTCGTCCGGCAGTTGATTGAGCTTCTTCAGGCCGAACAGGTTCTCGATGAACTCGATGATCGAACCGTGCTCGGTATAGGTGTGGTCGACCGCATGCGCTGTCATGTACGGCGAGAGCACGATGGTGGGGATACGCGGGCCGCCCGACATGGGCAGGTGGTCGGGACCCCAGTTGCGGATGGTTTCGGGCACGTGATCGTAGAACCCGTCGGATTCATCGTAGGTGATGAAGATGACGCTCTGCGACCAGTAGGGGCTGTTAGCAATAGCGTTGACCGCATCGGCCACCAGGGCTTCGGAGATCTGGCTGTCGGAATAGCTGCCGTGATCGTCGTTGCCGTTGAACTCGGTGCGCACGGCGGGGCTAGGGTCGTAGGTGGTCAGGCCATCGTTGTTATAATAGCCGCCGCGAATGTAATAGACGCCGCCTGTCGGAGAGAGCTTTCCGCCAGAAATGTCCGTATAGAATTGCGCCAATCCGTGCATGTTGGATATTTCGGAGGGATTATCGCCGAGATAGCCAAAGAACTGCGGGCCGTTATGGTGCACGATATAGGAGGCGTGCGGCGTGGCCGCCGGCTCGCCGTCCACAACCACGGTGCCGTCGAAGGGCTCAGGCCCAAAACCCTGCTGGTACCAGCCCCAGGGGACGCTCTTGTTATTTTTGGCGATTATCCGGATGTCCTGCTGGACATCGGCCAGGTCGGATTCGGGGTGGGCATCGTTAGCGGTTATGGCGTTGATGTCGCTGCCCATGAAGGAGAGCGGCAGGGAGGCGAATGTCAGCGTCTGGATCGGCGAATCGTAACTCTTGAGCGCCCCGTCGAGGGCGACGACGGCATCGGCGGTGTAGCTCGCGTAGGCCGGATCGGTAGTGGCGGGCGCGGTGCAGGCTAGATTGTTGTATGTGCCGGCAACCGTTCCTGTGGTGGCGCATGTCGCAAACGAAGCCTCATCGGGGCCAGCCGGCGGCTTACCGGCGAAGAAGTCCGAAGGACTGCCGGCGAAGGGCGACGCATCGGTTTCGGTCGGCACCGCGTAGGGCGCGTCGTAGCCGGCATAGAGGCCGGTTGTGGAAGGGTGCCTCGCCCACTGGGTGGCGCCGCTTTGCGCGGAGATCACGGCGATGGCGTTCGGCGTCGAAGGGCCGATGATCGTCTGGTGCAAATTGTCGAACAGCGTGCCGACATCGGCGAAATGCCACAGGAAGGGAATGGTGTCGCAATCGCGGTGGGAAATCGCGACGAGACCTTTCTGATAGCTGGCCAGCGAGGGGTTGCTCGTTGGCGCGGCGCCGGTGGTGACCGGGTAGGTGGAATTCGGGCCTGTCACGATCGTGGAGGTGTCCGAACTCGCCGTCGGATATTCCAGGCCTTCTTGATCCAATGCATAGCCGTCATCGAGTGGCTTGCTGAGATTGGTGTCCTGTAGGTGGAAGTCGGAGATGTAGCCGGTGTGGGAGTGGTCGACCGAATAGCTGCTTTCCGGGTAGAGCTGCACAGTGTTGCCGTTCACGTCCTTGATCGTGCGCGGCGAGAGGAAGGGATGCAGCGTGGTGTAGGAGCCATCCGTATTGCGGATGTTCTGGTTGTAGCTGGCGTTATCGATCGCCGGCTGGGCGGTAGGGTCGGAAGGGTTGGCGCCGGGATAGGTGCTGAATATCCCGTTGGCGCCGGGATAGGTGCCAAAATAACCATCGAAGCTGCGGTTTTCCTGGAAGATCACGAAGACATATTTGATTTTCGACTGCACCAGGGCAAGCTTGGCGGCCGTGGTGAGGCTGGTTTCATCCTTCGGTGAGCGGGCGAATTGCGCGCCGATCGATGTGGTGCTTGTCGCCAGAGTCACGGCTGGCTCCGCCACGGCGGCGGTGTTGAAAACCATTGCGACCAAGGCCAGGGAGGCGCTGGTGGTTTTCCAAAGCTGCTTTCGTGTCATCCGATGTTCGGCCTCTCGTATCCCTGATGGGCGCGCGCCGCGCCCGAGCATGTGCTCCTGATCCGCCTCAGGCGGCGTTGAAGCGGGCGGGTAAGTAGCCAATGAACTGCCGGCGCACTATGTTGGGAGTGTGACGGTTTGGAGAAATTGCAGTATATATCTACGTCGAAACGAATAGCTCACGTCGGTGTGATCACTATCTCACGGATTGTTGTCCGCAGCGAAAGGCAACCTGACGCTTGGGTTGGGCAGGCAGCAGGGCCGCCGCAACCACCGCGCGAGCGGCCACAGGCTCCCTGCCGAGCCTCGCCCCCCTTGCCGGCTTGCCCGTGCGGTGCTGCTGCGGCTATATGGCCTTCAGCCGCGACCTTTGGCGCTAGGCCGAGCGGGTCGCCCCTCAGGCGGGTGTGGTGAAATGGTAACCACAGCGAACTCAAAATTCGCCGGGCCGAAAGCCCTTGCCGGTTCGAGTCCGGCCACCCGCATTCAACTGTCAACTGACAGATGTCAGTCATCAGAAAGTTGGTGCCGGTCTGACGACTGATGGCTGACAACTGACGACTGACCAGGGGTTTACCGGCCGGGCGGTGGGGGGTATAGGGTGCCACCCTGATCCCGAATAGCTCAGCTGGTAGAGCAAGCGACTGTTAATCGCTCGGTCGTAGGTTCGAGTCCTACTTCGGGAGCCAGCTCTCCGGTGCCCGCCCCGGTATACGGGGGATTTTCCGGGCCGGCCCGCCGGCATAGCCGAGCGAGCCTTACCATGCAGCTTATTCTGTCCAATGCCACGGTTGTACTGCCGGATCAAACGCTGCGCGGCAGCGTTGTGGTGCAGGACGGGCAAATTGCCGATGTGCAGCCTGGCCGATCGGGCAGCCCAAGCGCGATGGATCTGGAGGGCGATATCCTGATTCCCGGCGCGATCGATCTCCACACGGATAACCTGGAACGGCAGGTGCAGCCGCGGATGAACGCACGGTGGCCGAGTCGGGCAGCGCTACTGGCGCATGATGCGCAATGCGCCGCAGCGGGCATTACCACCGTATTCGATTCGCTGTGCGTGGGCGATCTCGGGTTCGATGAGGACAGGGGAAGGACCTGCGCCGACGCCATCGCCGATCTGGAGGCGCTGGTGCCAAGCGGGCTGCTGAAATGCGATCACTTCCTGCATCTGCGCTGCGAATTGCCGGCCGAGGGCATGCCGGATCTGATGAGCGCATGGGTGGGAAACCGTCTGCTCCGCATGGTCAGCCTCATGGATCATACGCCGGGTGCGGGGCAGTACGCCGATCTCGGCCGATACCGGATGATGCGCCTGCGCGATGGCGAGGATCCCACCGAAACGGAGCACAGGATCACTACATTGCAGGCGCAGCGCGCCCGGTTGCGGGGGCCTAACCGTGCCGCGGTGCTGGGACTGCTGCGGGGGGCGGATGGCCCGATTTCGCAACATGTGGCAGTGGCGAGCCACGACGATGAAACGCTGCGGGATGTGGCGGAGAACCTGGCCGATGGCATCACCATCAGCGAGTTCCCGGTCAGCCTTGCGGCCGCGCGGGCAGCGCGGGCGGGCGATATGGCGGTGATCGCGGGAGCGCCCAACCTGGTGCGCGGCGGATCGCATACCGGCAACGTGGCGGCGGCAGAGCTGTTGGCAGCCGGTTACGTGGATGCACTCGCCTCGGACTATGTGCCAGTCAGCCTGGTGCATGCAGCGTTTCTGGCGGCAGATACGTTGCCGTTCACACTTCCGGCCGCGATTGCGCTGATCAGCGCGGCGCCCGCGCGTTTGGCAGGATTTGACGATCGCGGACAGATTGTTCCGGGACAACGCGCGGATCTGGTGAGGGTACGTTTGCATGAGGGATTACCGGTGATCAGGCAGGTCTGGTGTGCAGGGGTGCAAGTAGCCTGATGCCGCAGCCCCCCACCCTGCGCGCCGCGGTCTATTGGACACCCGCCCTGACCGATCCACTGACGGCAGCAGGCAATAGTTGGCTAGGGAGGGACGCCGAACACGGGGTGGCTGTGGCTCAACCGCCGATTGACGGGCTGGCGGAGCTGACAGCGGCGCCGCGGGTATATGGTTTCCACGCGACGCTGCGGCCACCGATGCGCCTGGCAACTGGGTGGGAGGATTTCGTTGCCGGCGTACGACAGATGGCGGCCGGGTTAAGCCCGTTCATCCTGCCGCCGTTGCATGTTGTGGATGTGAACGGGTTTCTGGCGCTGCGGGAGCGTGCCACCTGCCCGGCGCTGCACGCCCTGGCCGATGCGTGCGTGCGCGCCACCAATATACACCGCCTTCCCCCTGGCGAGGCGGAACTTGCAAAGCGACGCTCTGCGGGACTTTCTCCCGAGCAGGAGGCGCAGCTTTCGCAGTGGGGGTACCCGCATGTGATGCAGCACTGGTGGTTTCATATGACGCTGACACGTCGGCTTGCGGAAGACGAAATGAAACGGGTGCGGCCACTGGCGGAGGCGTATTTCGCGGCCTCGGCGGGAATCGCACGGCGGGTGGAGGAGGTGGCCGTGTTTACACAGGTGGATGGGGGGGATTTTTTGATTGCGGAGAGGGTAAAGTTAGGAAGTGTTCTTTTTTGAAAAAAAGAACCAAAAAACTTTTACCCGTTTCGGGACGCACTACCCCAGCGTGTCGGGTCCAAAGGACAAAAGTTTTTTGCTTCTTTTTTTCAAAAAAGAAGGCCTTTCTTTCTCAGGTCCAATCCTGGCGAAACCGCATCTGCTTATCCACGATGGCCATGCCGATGGGCATCAGGCTGATCTCCACCAGCTTCAGATGCTGCACGGCAAACGGGATGCCGATAATCGTAACGGCACAGGCCAATGCGGCAACGAGATGGCCGATGGCCAGCCAGACGCCGAAGAACACGAGCCATATGATGTTGCCAATGAAGCCCAAGGGACCGGTGCCGATATCCTCCCGGCCGCTAAGGTCACGCCGATTTACGGCCTCCCGGCCAAACGGCCACAGGGAAAAGCTGGCGATGTTGAAACAGGCGCGGGCCCAGGGAAGGCCTATGATGCTGATGGCCGCGATCAGGCCCGCGAAGAACCAGGCGATGGCCATGACGAAGCCGCCAAAAACCACCCAGATCAGGTTGAGCAGCAGGGTCATAGGGCTTTACTTTCCTTGCTTCCCACCGGCCGGCGCTGGCGGCGGAGTATCCACAGCGACACCACCATAACGAGAATCAGCACTGTCAAAACGCCCAGTTCGATCATGGAGGCCTGGAACATCCGGCTTGCGCCTTCAGACATCGTAGGCTCGCGGGCCTCCGCGGAGGATTGCAGGGTGATCAGAAGCACCCGGCGGATGGAGGCGATCAGGCCGACAACGAGGAAGGGCTGGGCATTCAGTTCACCTGTGCCCATGGAGGCGCGCACGGTGTGCAGGATCTCGATCAGCATGAGCACGAAGAGAAGGCGATCGATGATCAGGTAGATCTCGTGCGTGCTGCTCCACTCCCCGAGCCCCTCGATCAGCACCGCCGCCGCACCGCCCAGCGCCAGCAAGGCAGCAAGCGACAGCAGCACACCCAGCGCCACGTAGGCGCCATGCTCCACCCAGACAAAGGCATCCGTGCTGCGGGCCACCCATTTTTCCTGACTGAATCTCACGCCGCTTTTCATCCCCACCTGCCGTGCGGTTGCAGCATGCCCGAGTCGAAGCTCCCTGGCACGACTTTCCGCACCAGCCTGCCGGGAAAACTGCCAGGGAAAAATGATTCCAAAGCGTGGCAACCGAGGTCCGGCCGGGCAGTTGCAGTGCATGCCTCGGTCCGTTACCGGGGGGATCTGACGCACCAGCCCCTTGTCGGGCCGCGTCACCCTCCCGGGATGCGCTCTTGCCGTGGCGGCCGCCCGAAGATGACGACGTGAACCCGCGGAGTTTCCGAATGCCGACAGCGTGGCCCCACAGGGCTTTGACATTTCATGGCAAGGCCACTCTGGCCGTATCCGCCTGCGCAATCGCGTTGAGCCTGGCGCCGCACGCGCGCGCGGATTCGCCGCCGCGGCAGCCGACGCAGGCTGATGCCGCTCTGATCGCCAAGGGCAAGTATCTCGCCACGGCCGGCGACTGCGATGCCTGCCACACGGCCGGCGGCGGCACGCCGTATGCCGGCGGACTGTACATGGATACGCCTTTCGGCCCGATTTCCACGCCCAACATCACGCCGGACAAGGAGACCGGCATCGGCAACATCACCGATGACCAGTTCTACAAGGTGTTCCATAATGGCATAGGGATGAAAGGCGAGCGTCTTTATCCGGTGATGCCGTTCCCCTGGTTCACGAAAGTGAGGCGCGATGATGTTCTGGCCATCAAGGCGTACCTGTTCTCCCTGCCGCCAGTGCACGCGCCGCGCAAGCCTAACAAGCTGGCGTTCCCATTCAACATTCGTTCGGCCCTGATCGGCTGGGATGACCTGTTCCTGAAGGTGGGAACCTACAAGGATGACCCGAAGCAATCGCCGCAATGGAACCGCGGCGCCTATCTGGTGCAGGGGCTGGAGCATTGCGGGGAATGCCATAACGGCCGGAACATGCTCGGCGATTCGGCGGCAGCCCAGGCGCTGGAGGGCGGCCCTATCGACAAATGGTATGCGCCGAACATCACATCCGATCCCAAGGAGGGAATCGGGCGGTATTCGAATGCAGCCATCTTCCAGTATCTGAAAACCGGCACGGCGCCAGGGATGGGCGTGGTCGTCGGCCCGATGTCGCAGACCATGCACGAAAGCCTCGGCAAGCTGACGGATGAGGACTTGCACGACATCGTCCTGTACCTGAAGTCCACGCCGCCGAAGGAGAAATTCACCCAAGTGGCGCCGGCAGCCGGTAGCCGGCAGGTGGCGGTGAATGGCGAGGCGTATCTCAACTACTGCGCATCGTGCCACGGCGAAAAGGGCCAGGGCCTGGGCACCTCAGTGCCCAATCTTGCCGGCAACGGCGCGGTGATGGCGCAGGGGCCGGAAACCGTGATCCGGGTGATCCTGGGCGGGATCAATGCGCAAACCACCTATTCGCCGATGCCGGCGATCGGCGTGCGCATGACCGACCAGGAAGTGGCGGATGCCACGAACTATGTCCGCGCAAGCTGGGGCAATTCGGCACCCGCCGTGGCCGGCGGCGGACTGGTCGGGGAATTGCGGAAAGAAACGCAAACGACTCTGGCGATGAACCCACCCAATGGATGCCCGAAGATCTCCGATGCCGTTACGGCCAAAGTGATCGCAGAACCGGCCGTGCAAACCATCCTAGCCAGCACCAACGAGGAGAATGTGCTGCAAAACGCCGATGCGCTGATTGAAAAGCTGCGGGCGGCGGCGCCAAAGGCCCCGCAGGCCGATATCATCAACAGCCTGACGCTGGCCTACTGCCCAATTGTGGCGGCAGACAAGAAGCTGCCGACGCAGGCGCAGAAATCCGAAAGGCTGGATGAGTTTGCGGTGCGGGTTTACACGCAGTTGGTGTCGGGCGGACGGGATTAAGAAAGAAAGAGTCTTCTTTTTTGAAAAAAAGAAGCAAAAAACTTTTATCCCTTAGACGCGCGGTGAGGCTACCGCGCGCCTAAATGAGCAAAAGTTTTTTGCTTCTTTTTTTCAAAAAAGAAGACTCTTCCTTCCTACGCGCTCTTCGCCATGATCTCATCCGCCACATTCCGCGGCACCGGATCATAATGATGGAACTGCATCGTAAAGGATGCACGTCCCTTCGTCATGGACCGAAGGTGCGAGATATAGCCGAACATTTCCTTCAACGGCACATGGGCGCGCACGATCACGGTGGAACCTGAGCTTTCCTGGTTCTGGATCATGCCGCGGCGGCGGTTGAGATCGCCCACCACGTCGCCCACGTGGTCCTGCGGCGTGGTGCATTCCACGTCCATGATCGGCTCCAGGATCACCGGGCCGGCCTTCTTCATGCCTTCGCGGAAGCAGGCCTTGGCGGCGATTTCGAAGGCGAGCGCGGAGGAGTCCACGTCGTGGTATTTGCCGTCGATCAGCGAATACCGGAAATCTACCGTCTGAAAGCCGGCGAGCACACCGGTATCCGCCTGCACCTTGATGCCCTTTTCGACGGCGGGGATGTATTCCTTCGGCACCGAACCGCCGACGACCTTGTTCTCGAACTCGATGCCGGCATTACGCTCCAGCGGCTCGAACACGATTTTCACTTCGGCGTACTGGCCGGAGCCGCCGGACTGCTTCTTGTGCGTGTAGGTTTCGGTGTGGGTCTTGGTGATGGTCTCGCGATAGGCCACCTGCGGGGCGCCCACATTGGCTTCCACGCCGTATTCGCGGCGCAAACGGTCGATGATGATTTCCAGGTGTAGCTCGCCCATGCCGGAAAGGATTGTCTGGCCGGTTTCCTGGTCGGTTTTTAGCCGCAGGCTGGGGTCCTCGCCGGCGAGCTTCTGCAGGCCGAGCGTCATTTTCTCGACGCCGTCCTTGGTTTTCGGCTCGACGGAGATGTCGATCACCGGCACGGGGAAAGCCATGCGCTCCAGGATCACGGGATCCTCGGCGCTGGCGAGCGTATCGCCGGTGCCGGTGTCCTTCAGGCCCACGAAGGCGGCGATGTCGCCGGCGAACACTTCCTTGATTTCCGCGCGCTTGTCGGCGTGCATCTGGAACATGCGGCCGATACGCTCGCGATGGCCCTTGGTGGTGTTCATCACCATGTCGGCCTGCTTCAGCGTGCCTGCGTAGACGCGCACGAAGGTGAGCGTGCCGTATTTGTCGTTGATGATTTTGAAGGCCAGGCCGGCGAAGGGCGCGTTCGGGTTGGCCGGGATCACGCGGCGATCGTCGTCGATGCGTTCCTCCACGCCTTCCTCGGCGGCAACCTTGATGCCGGGCACATCGATCGGCGAGGGCAGATAGTCCAGCACCGCGTCCAGCAGCGGCTGCACGCCCTTGTTCTTGAAGGCGGTGCCGCAGAGCACGGGGCGGAATTCGCCCGAAATGGCACCCTTCTTGATGCATTTCTTCAGCGTGGCGACTTCAACGTCGCCCTTCTCGAAATACTCTTCCATGGCGGTGGTATCGACCGAGACAGCCGTATCCAACAGCGCCTGGCGGTATTCCTGCGCCTTTTCCCGCAGATCCGCGGGGATCTCCTCATAGTGGAACTTGGCGCCGAGTTCGCCGCCTTCCCAGATGATCGCGCGCATCTCCACCAGGTCGACGACACCGATGAAACTGTCCTCGATGCCGATCGGCAGCTGCAGGGGCAGCGCCACGATATCCAGCTTTTCCTTCAGCGTGTCGAAGGCGCGATAGAAATCGGCACCGGTGCGGTCTAGCTTGTTGATGAAGATGATGCGCGGCACATTGTAGCGGTCAGCCAGGCGCCAATTGGTCTCCGATTGCGGCTGCACACCGGCCACACCTTCAATGATGAAGATGGCGCCGTCGAGCACGCGCAGAGAGCGGTTCACCTCGATATTGAAATCGATGTGGCCGGGCGTGTCGATGATGTTGATGCGGTGGTCTTTCCACTCGCAGGTCACGGCCGCGGAGGTGATCGTGATGCCACGCTCGCGCTCCTGCTCCATGTAGTCGGTGGTGGTGTTGCCATCATGCACCTCGCCGATGCGGTGGCTCACGCCCGTGTAATACAAGATACGCTCGGTCGTCGTCGTCTTGCCCGCGTCGATGTGGGCGGTGATGCCGATATTGCGGATCTTGTCGAGTTCGGTCGCGGACACGGTGGCCTCCATGCCATGACGAGCGCCGCCGAGACACATGTCTCGGGCGCCCGACCATGAGCCGGTAATGGTGTGGGGCAGCAGATGAGGGAATATGGGGAATTTTGCAAGCGCTGGGGTTTGCCGGGCCGCAGGCCAACCCCAGGGGCCGGGACCTTTCGTGTCAGGGTGGGACCGGCGGCATACAGTTCGTCACCACGGGTAACACGGGCGGGTGATATATCCGGGCAATGGATAATGCTGCATTCCTGGCCGTCAATCGGTTTGGGTTCGGACGGCGGCCGGATGAGCGCCTGCCGAGCGATCCGCGTGGCTGGCTGCTTGGGCAACTGACTCAGCCAGACCAGGCGCCCGTGGCGGGCGCAATCGACACAGCGGGGGCGCTGGCCGTTGTTGTGGAGCAGCAGCAAGCGCGAAAGGCTGCGGCTGCCGAGACGGCGCCCGCCGCCAGTCCGTTCCCAGGCGGTGAAGCCGCTGGCAGGAAGCTGCCGCGCCCGGTGGGCATGCTCGCGGCACGGGAGGCCCACGACCTGCTCGGCTGCGCGCTGATAACGCCCTCCCCGTTCAGGGAGCGGCTGGTCTGGTTCTGGGCCAACCATTTTACTGTCGCAAACAGGGCGACCGTCACCTCCGCATGCAGTGGCGCCTATGTGCGTGAGGCGATACGGCCGCATGTGACAGGACGGTTCAGCGACATGCTGCTGGCGGTCATGCGGCACCCGGCGATGCTGGCGTATCTCAACCAGGCACAGTCGGCGGGGCCCGAGAGTGTCGCGGGTCTACGGCGGCATCAGGGACTGAACGAGAATCTGGCGCGAGAGTGCCTGGAACTGCACACGGTCACGCCGGCCTCAGGCTATACGCAGGCTGACGTGACCAATTTCGCGCGGGTTCTGACCGGCTGGTCCATCGAGCTACGTGCAGAGCCGCGCGGGTTCCGATTCCGGCCTAAGATGCACGAACCCGGCGAGATCGAGGTGATGGGGCGCGCGTGGCCGCCCGGCGAAGAGGGCGGCGTGGCCTTGCTGACCTGGCTGGGGACGCATCCGAGCAGCTACCGGCATTTGGCCACGAAACTGGTCTGCCACTTTGTGGCCGATGATCCGCCGCGGGACCAGGTTAAGCGCATCGAAACGGTCTTGCAGGACACAAGAGGCGACCTGGGCGCGGCGGCAGCTTCCGTAATCGAACTGCCCGGCGCCTGGGAGAACGCCACCAAGCTGCGCGCACCTCAGGATTTTCTGGTGTTCTGCCTGCGGTCGGTGGGTGCCACGCCGGACAAGGTGCCGAATCTGGCCACTCTAGCGGGCAGCCTGGGCCAGGGCGTGTTCCAGGCCCCGTTCCCCATTGGCTGGCCGGATCGCACGGCCGATTGGGCAGGGCCGGAAGCGATGGTGCAGCGGGTGGATTTTTCCTACGCTCTGGCGGGGCGCGTGGCGGAGATCGATCCCGAGCAACTGGGCCACGCTACGCTGGGACCATTGCTGACCCAGCAGACACTGGGCCAGATACGCGCCGCCGGATCGCGCCGCGATGCCCTGACGCTGCTGCTCGCGTCACCCGAATTCCAGAGGCGCTGACATGACGATACGCGATACGCTTTGCTGCGATGCGGGACAGGCGGCTCGGGGCTTGCGCCTGTCACGGCGACACGCGCTACTGGGATTGACGGCGGCGTTCACCCTGGGGCGCACGTCAATGGCGTTGGCGTCGCCAGCCACGGAGCAGCGTTTTGTCGTGGTTCTGATGCGCGGCGCGCTGGACGGCATGTCGGCGGTTCAGCCGTATGGGGATCCGGGATTCGCGGCGCTGCGCGGGCCTCTTGCCTTGCCGGAACCAGGTGCAGCGGGCGGCGTGCTGGATCTGGGCGGTAAATTCGGGCTGCACCCCGCGCTGGCGGGCGTTCACGGGATGTACGGGCGCGGCGAGGCGCTGCTGGTGCATGCGGTGGCGGGGCATTACCGCAGCCGAAGCCATTTCGAGGCGCAGGATTACCTGGAAAGCGGCGCCGACCAGCGCCTGGATAGCGGCTGGCTGAACCGGGCCGTGTCGGTGATGCCGGCAAGGCCGGGGCGGGATCTGGCGTTGTCGGTCGGGCTATCGGCACCGCTGCTGCTGCGCGGCACGGCGACCGTGCAGGCCTGGGCGCCCGATCATTTCGCGCAGCCGAGTGCCGATTTGTATCAGCGGCTGCTGGCGATCAGCCTGCGCGATCCGGTCATCGGGCCGGCCATGGCGGAAGGGATCAAGCAGCGCGGCTTCGATGCGGGAGCTCTCCAGGGGCAGGCAGGCGATCCGGCGCATGACCGGAGTTTTGAGGCGCTGTGCGGCAGCGCCGGGCATCTGCTGGCGCAACCGGATGGGCCGCGGGTTGCGGCGCTGGAAATCGGCGGCTGGGATACGCATGCGGCCCAGGTGAAGCGCTTGCAGACAGCGCTCGGCCAGTTGGATGCCGGGCTAGTGGCGTTGCAGGCGGGGCTTGGCGCCGCCTGGGGGAATACGGTCGTTATGGCGATAACGGAATTCGGCCGTACGGCACGGATCAATGGCACCGGCGGCACCGATCATGGTACGGCTGGCGTCGCTTTCCTGGTGGGCGGCGCTGTTGCCGGTGGCCGGGTACGCACGGATTGGCCGGGCCTTGCACCCACGGCGCTGTTCGAGAACCGCGATCTGGCGCCGACCACGGATTTGCGCAGCGTAATCAAGGGTGTGCTGGTTGATCATCTCCGCCTGCCCGCTGCTTGCATGAACGTGATCCTGCCGGGCAGCCGGGAGGCCCCACCCCTCTCCAACCTGGTGCGAACCTAAATAGGCAAAAGTTCTTTGCTTCTTTCTTTCAAGAAAGAAGTTCTGTTCTTTTTTGAAAAAAAGAACCAAAAAACTTTTGTTCCTTAAGGGGGTTGCCGGCACCGTGCGTGAATTTGTTCGGGGCGTGGTGGTGGGGCATATGCGGCTGTTTTTGGCGGCCGCAGTGGGGGTGATAGTACTGCTGATGCTGCCGCACGGAATGGCGGCGCGGGCGCGGGGCATCCTGGCGTGGGATGTGGGGACCGCGGCGTATCTGCTGATGATCGCGGTATTGTTCGCGACCTCACCGCCAGAGCGTATGCCGGCGCATGCGGAAGCGCAGCAGGACGGCGAATGGACCCTGTTTTTTCTTGTGCTGGCCGGCGTTACCGCGAGCTTTGCCGCCATTCTGGGCGAGTTCGGGAGCATGAAAGGCGCCGCGGACAGCGTGCGCGAGGCCAAGGTGGCGATCGTGGCAATCACGCTGGTGCTTTCATGGCTGCTTGCCCAAGCGGTGTTTGCCTTGCGATACGCCCACGAGTTCTATGCGCGCGGATCGCCGGCGGCCGAGATCGATGGGGGGCTGGACTTCCCCGGGGAAAAACGCCCGGATTACTGGGATTTTCTGTATTTCTCCGTCGTGCTGGGGATGACGTTCCAGGTTTCGGATGTGCAGATCACATCCCGCAAGTTGCGCCGACTGGCAACCCTGCATGGCTTGATGGGCTTCCTGTTCAACACGGTGATCATCGCACTGACGGTAAATCTTGCGTCCGGACTGCTCTGAGGCGGCAGTTGCCGGAACGCTGGTTTTCTGATCTTTCCAGCTTCCATCGTGACACCGACGCTATTTCCTCCCTATATCGTGCAGTTGCAGGCTGAAGCGGCGGGCGTTGATAACGCTGCTGCCTGTCTGGCGCGGTCGATGCTGGAGGCGGTGCGCGGCGAGACAGGCGCGCGGTTCACGCTGCGGCGCGCGGTTGCACTGGCGGAGGCCGACGGACCGGCGGTGCCGCCACCCTTGCTGCGCAAGAGCATTATCGGCGCGGTGCTGTGCCGCGATGAGGAGACCTGCGAAGCATTGCTCGCACGTGCGGGCAGCGGCGGGCGGTTTTTGCCCAGGGTGCGGCTGGGCTGCGCGGACGGGCCGACGGACAGCGCCGATGTGGTGATGTGCGAGGTTCCGGCACAGGGCGCGATCAGCTTCGCTCTGCCGGCAAGCCTCTACGCCACGCCGCATCTTCCGCAACTCGTCACGCGGTGGGTGACGGCATTGCCACTGTTTGAAGCCTATGCTGGTTCTGGGCAGACCAAGACCGGACGTGTGGCGTTCAACGTGGCGTTCCGGCAAGCGGAGCCTGGCCTGGCCTATTGCGGGGTGCGGGCGGATGCGGCGCTGATCCCCGATCCGGAGTTCATCAGCAGCCTCGGCCATCAGCGGATACGGCATAGGCTGGCGGAGGAGGGCCAGCCTTGGGCGGAGCGGCGGCCCGTGGCGTTCTGGCGCGGACCCAAAGACAGTGCGAATCTGTGCGCCTTCGTGCAGGGTCTCGCCCATGGGGGGTTGGGCACGATGTATGATGTCGCCCTGGCTGGCCCGGCCTCGTATGGGGCGGAGCATTGGCAGGCTTGCCGGTATGCGCTTGAAACCGATAGTGCCGCGGCGGGCTCGGCAGGGCTGCTGCAAAAACTGCTGGCCGGAAGCACGGTGCTGAAGGTTCAGGCGGATGCGACGCGGATGTGGCTGCATGAGAGGATGCGGCCGTGGGAGCATTTCGTGCCGGTTGCGGCCAACCTCTCCGACCTGGAGAAGCGGATGGCATGGCTGGCCGCCCATGAGGCGGAGGCGGAGGCGATCGGGCGGCAGGGCCGCGCGCTGGCCTTGGCGGCCACGTTCGAGGCTGAACTCACGCACGGCTGCGAAACGATCGCGGCAGCGCTGGGGGATCGCGTTTCGTGATACGATCCGGGATGCGGGCTGACGGAGGATTGGTATGAAAGCAGCCATTGTCATTTTTCCCGGCACGAATCGCGAGCGGGACGTGGCGATTGCGCTGGCGCTGGCGACGGGGCGGGAGCCTGCGATGATCTGGCATGGGGAAACGGCGCTGCCGGCGCTGGACCTGGTGGTTCTGCCGGGGGGCTTCAGCCACGGGGATTATCTGCGCTGCGGAGCGATGGCGGCGCAGTCGCCGATCATGCCGGCGTTGAAGGATTTTGCCGCCCGGGGCGGGCATGTGCTGGGGATATGCAACGGGTTCCAGATTTTGACGGAGGCTGGGTTCTTGCCGGGCGCACTGCTGCGGAACGCGAGTCTGCGGTTCATCAGCCGTGACTGCTATTTGCGCGTGGAGCGTTCGGACACGGCATTTACGCGGCATTATCAGCGTGGGCAGGTGTTTCGGGCGCCGATGGCGCATGGGGACGGGAATTATTTTGCGGATGCCGAGACGGTCGCGCGGCTGGAGGGAGAGGGCCTGGTGGCGTTCCGCTATGTGACGCCCGGCGGCGAGACGGTGGCTGGGGCGAACCCGAACGGGAGCCTGAACGCCATTGCGGGCGTATACAGCGAGAATTTGCGGGTGCTGGGGTTGATGCCGCATCCGGAGGATCTGGTCGATCCGCTGATGGGGGGCATAGACGGCAAGCCTCTGTTCGATGGATTGATCGAGGCGTTGGCGGCGTAGGAAGGAAGGTCTTCTTTTTTGAAAAAAAGAAGCAAAAAACTTTTGTCACTTACTCGCGCGCTGACCCCACCACCCGCCTCAATAGGCAAAAGTTTTTTGGTTCTTTTTTTCAAAAAAGAACACTTTCTTTCTTGAGGCCTGGCACTTGAATTCACCCGTCTCCCTCGACCTCGCCCGCCAATTCGGCCTGAACGCCGAGGAGTATGGCCGCGTGCTGGAGATTATGGGGCGCACGCCGAGCCTGACGGAGCTGGGCATCTTTTCCGTCATGTGGTCGGAGCATTGCAGCTACAAATCCAGTCGGGTGTGGCTGCGGGAGTTGCCGACGGAGGCGCCGTGGGTGATCCATGGGCCAGGCGAAAATGCCGGCGTGGTGGATATCGGCGACGGGTTGGCGGCGATCTTCAAGATGGAGAGCCATAACCATCCGAGTTTCATCGAGCCGTATCAGGGCGCGGCAACCGGTGTAGGCGGCATACTGCGCGATGTGTTCACCATGGGCGCGCGGCCGGTGGCCAATTTGAATGCGCTGCGGTTCGGGCGGCCGGAGAATCCGGTGACGAAGCGGATCGTGGATGGTGTGGTGCGGGGGATCGGCGGCTACGGCAATTGCGTGGGCGTGCCCACCGTGGGCGGCGAGGTGAATTTTCACGCGGCATACGATGGCAATCCGCTGGTGAACGCGATGACGGTGGGGATTGCGCGGCAGGACCGGATTTTTCTCAGCGCCGCGGCCGGGGTGGGCAATCCCGTGGTGTATGTCGGATCGCGCACCGGGCGGGACGGGATACATGGGGCCACCATGGCCTCGGCCGAATTCGATGCGGATTCGGATGCCAAGCGGCCGACCGTGCAGGTGGGCGATCCGTTCACCGAAAAGCTGCTGATCGAGGCTTGCCTGGAGCTGATGGCGACGGACGCGATCGTGGCGATTCAGGATATGGGGGCGGCGGGCCTGACCAGTTCATCGGTGGAGATGGCGGGCAAGGGCGGCGTGGGGATCGATCTGGATCTGGATGCGTGCCCGCAACGTGAAGCGGGCATGACGGCGTATGAGATGATGCTGTCGGAGAGCCAGGAGCGGATGCTGATGGTGCTGCGGCCGGACCGGCAGGAACTGGCGCGGTCGATTTTCGAGAAGTGGGAGCTGGATTTCGCGGTGATCGGGCAGTTGACCGATACCGGGCGGATTGTGGTGCGGCACCAGGGCCGGGTGGAGGCAGATATTCCGCTGGAGCCGCTGGCGGATCTGGCCCCCTCGTACAGGCGGCCTTTCGTGGAGCCGGTTCCGCCGGCACCGCTGGGGGATGTGACGGACCCGGTGGGGATCGAGGCGGCGCTGCTGACGCTGATCGCGTGCCCGGATCTGTGCTCGCGGGCATGGATCACGGATCAATACGACAGTACTGTGGGCGGCCAGACGGTGAAGCGGCCGGGGGCGGCCGATGCGGCGGTGGTGCGGATTGACGGCAGCCGGCGGGCGCTGGCGCTGACGACGGATTGCACGCCGCGCTATTGCGCGGCCGATCCCCGGGCGGGCGGGGCGCAGGCGGTTGCGGAGGCCTGGCGGAACCTCACTTCCGTGGGCGCGCGGCCGCTGGCGGTGACGGACAATCTCAATTTCGGCAATCCGGAGAAGCCGGAGATCATGGGGCAGTTCGCCGCGGCGATCACCGGGATGGCGGAAGCCTGCCGGGCGCTGGATTTTCCGGTCGTGAGCGGAAATGTGAGCCTTTACAACGAGACCCAAGGGACCGGCATTCTGCCGACGCCGGCGATCGGCGGTCTTGGCGTGATCGACGACGCGGCGACGGCGGTGGGAATTGCCCCTGCCGCCGGGGATACGCTGGTGCTGGTAGGGGAAACGCACGGGCATCTGGGCCAGTCACTCTGGCTGCGGGAGATTGCGGGGCGGGAGGAAGGGGCGCCGCCGGTTGTGGATTTGTCGGCGGAGCGGCGGTGCGGCGATTTGGTGCGGGCGGCCATCCTGCGCGGCGGTGTTTCGGCGTGCCATGATGTTTCGGATGGGGGTTTGCTCGTCGCGGTGGCGGAGATGGTGATGGCGGGCGCCGTCGGGGTTAGCCTGACGCCTGGGCCATCAGGGCTGGCGCCGCACGCCTATTGGTTCGGTGAGGACCAGGCGCGGTATGTGGTGGCGACCCAGAACCCGGCGGCCCTGCTGCGGGAGTTTGGCGCGGCTTGCGTGCCGGCGGCCGTGATCGGCCGGACCGAAGGGACTGGTTTGACACTGCCCGACGGCGTGACCATATCGGCGTCGCGACTGCATGAGGCGCATGAGCGCTTCTTTCCCGCCTGGATGAACTGAGGGTTCGACGCGCATGCCGATGACGGCCACCGAAATCGAAACCTTGATCCGTGCCGCCTTGCCCGATGCGCAGGTGAGCGTGGAGGATCTGGCCGGGGACGGAGATCATTACGCGGCGCGGATTGTGAGCGAGAGTTTTCGGGGCCGGAGCCGGGTGCAGCAGCACCAGATGGTGTTCCAGGCTTTGGGGGGGCGGATGGGCGGCGTTCTGCATGCGCTGGCGCTGCAAACGTCGGTTCCGGATGCGCAAGGCTAGATTTTCAGGAGAGACGAGATGAGCGAGACGACCCAGGTATCTGCGCGGATCGAGAAGGACATCGCCGAGAACCCGGTGATGCTCTACATGAAGGGCAATGCACATTTCCCGCAATGCGGCTTTTCCGCGCGCGTGGTGCAGATCCTGACCCATATGGGCGTGAAATTCGGCACGGCGAACGTGCTGGAGGATCCGGCGTTGCGCGATGGCATCAAGCAATTCTCCAACTGGCCGACGGTGCCGCAGCTTTACGTGAAGGGCGAATTCGTCGGCGGTTGCGATATCGTGACCGAGATGTTCCAGTCCGGCGAATTGGAGACGCTTCTGGCCGAGAAAGGCGTGGCGCACAGCGCCGCGTGATATCGGCGTCGCGTGTGGATAAGGGCGCGGCGGAGGCATCCGCCGCGCCCTTATTTTTGCGGTAGGCTGAGCGCATGAGCTTTGGCCCCAAGCAGCCGCCGCGCGGCAGCTACCATCATGGCAATCTGCGCGAGGCGCTGATTGCCGTGGCGTTGGAGATGATCGGCAGGAGCGGGCCGAACGGGTTTACGCTCGCGGAAGTTGCGCGGGCTGCGGGCGTCAGCGGTGCGGCGCCGTACCGCCATTTCAGGGACCGCAACGCGCTGATCGCGGAGATCGCCCGGCAGGGTTTCGACCGGTTTGCGGGGGAGTTGCGGGCTGCGTGGGACCAAGGCCGGCCAAATCCCGTGGCGGCGATCGAGAGCGTGGCACGCGCCTATCTCGGCTTCGCACGGCAAGCGCCCGCCTATTACGCGGCCATGTTCGAGCCCGGGTTTCCGCTGGAGGATGACCCGGCGTTGCTGGCGGCTTCCGAGCGGGCATTCGGCGTGCTGCGGGCGGCGGCGGAGTTGGCGGTGCGGGGCATGCCGGCGCAGGGGCGGCCACCCTCGCTGATGGTGGCGCTGCATATCTGGTCCATGGCGCATGGCGTAGCCTCGCTGTTCATCGAGGGGCCAAGCGGGTCGCGGCGGAAGCTGCCGATGGCGCCGGAGGATTTGTTGGAAGCGGGTCTGCTGATTTATTTGCAATCCGTGGGGGTGAAGTGAAGGAAGGGTGTTCTTTTTTGAAAAAAAGAACCAAAAAACTTTTGTTTGTTCAGGTACGTGGTGGGCGGGCGTGTCGGGTCGTGGTGAGGGCGCAGGAGTAAAAGTTTTTTGGTTCTTTTTTTCAAAAAAGAACATTCTTCCTTCTTTCGGAGTCTGACGTGAAGCCCGATGCCGTCGAAGCAGTGATCGCGGGCCTGAAAGACGCAGGCGTCAGCATCGTCTGCTATCTGCCGGATTCATTGCTGAAGGAACTGTATGTCGCCCTGGACGCGGATCCGGAGATCAGGACGATCCGGGTGACCAACGAGGGCGAAGGGGCAGCGATCTGCGGTGGGGTGTTCCTCTCCGGCAAGCGGGCGGCACTGGTGATGGAGAATTCCGGCTTGCGCGCGGCCATCGAGCCGCTGGCGCGGATGGGGATGGGCGCGGGTATCCCGGTGGTGATGGTGATGAGCTATCGCGGGCAGTTGGGGGAGAGCAACTGGTGGGCCATCCCCCATGGCATGACAATGGAGCCGCTGCTGCAGGCGATGCGCATCCCATATCGGATCGTGGAGGAGGCCGGCGCCATCAGGCGGGCGGTGGCGGAGTGCTATGCGTGGTCCTACGCCAGCTATTATCATAGCGCGCTGGTGCTGGGCGGGAGCGTGGTGCGATGACCCGGTACGAGTGCATGCAGGCGCTGGCGGCGCGGCTGCGGGATGAACTGGTGGTGCTGTCCTTGGGTGGCAGCGTGGATGAATGGTATAATGCCGCACCGCACATGCGCGCGGCGAGCCTGTTTCAGCAGCAACTGGGCTGCGTGACGCCGCAGGCCTTCGGGCTGGCGGCGGGGCTGCCGCACCGGCGCATCGTGTCGCTGGATACCGATGGCGGCATGATGTTCAATCTGGGGATTTTGGCGACGTTGGCCAATGAGCGGCCGGAGAACCTGCTGGTGATCGTGTGGGATAACGGGTGCTACCTCTCCATTGGTGGGCCGCCGACGCATACGGCGAGCGGGCTTGTGGATATTGCGGCGATAGGGCGCGGGGCGGGGCTGGAACATGCCTATACCGCGGAAAGCCTGGCGGATTTCGATGCGCTGTGCGCGCAAGGGCTGGCGACGGCGGCGCCGTTTCTGGTGGTGGCCAAGGTGGAGGCGGTAGTGCAGCCGGGGATCCGCCGCAAGCACAGCGACGGCCGGGAGGATAAGTACATCTTCGTGCGGCATGTGGAAGCCACCGAGGGCATTGTGATCATGGGGCCGAGCGAACACAATTGATCCGTGGTGCCGCGGTGGCCCGCAGATCATTGGGGTGAATGGCTTGGCGATGCGCCAGTTTCTGACCGCCGATGCGGTGCTGCCGATGGGGCCGGGCCAGGGCGTGATCGCCGATGGCGCGGTGCTGATCGAGGGCGGGCGGATCCTGGCCGTGGGGAAGCGGGCGGAGGTGGAGGCGCAGGCGGAGGGGGCCGTGCACCGGGATCTGCGCGACCACGTGATCATGCCGGGGCTGATCAACACGCATTGCCATTCCGGCTTGCTGCGCGGCACGGCGGAAGGGCTGCCCGTGTGGGACTGGCTGGAGACCTATATCAACCCGATGCACCGGGTGCTGAATGCGGCGGAGGCGGAGGCGGCCTCCTGGCTGTGCTATGCTGAGTCCGTTCTGAGCGGCACGACCACGATCGTGGATATGTGGCGCTTCATGGCTGGCAGCGCGCGCGCGGCGGCGGGAGTCGGCAACCGGCTGGTAATGGTGCCGTATGTGGGGGCGCACCCGGATTTCGCGTATTTCGATACGCTGGATGACAACGAGGCGCTGATCGAGGCGTGGCATGGCCGCGCGGACGGGCGCATCCAGGCGTGGGTGGGGCTGGAGCATCTGTTCTATACGGACGAGGCAGGACGGCGGCGGGCAGCCGAGATGGCGGTCCGCCACAACACAGGCCTGCACACGCATATTTCGGAAGCGTCGAGCGAGGTGTCGGAAAGCCTGAGGCAGTATGGCGTACGGCCGGTGCAGGCGCTGGAAGCGTTCGGGCTACTGGCACCGGAGCGGGTGCTGCTGGCGCATTGCGTGTGGCTGGACGATACCGATATCGCAACGCTGGCGCGGCATGGCGTAGGGGTTGCGCATAACCCGGTGAGCAACATGAAACTGGCGAGCGGTGCGGCACGGGTGGTCGACCTGCTGGCGGCGGGCGTGGCGGTGGGGTTGGGCACCGATGGCGAGAAGGAAAACAATAATTTCGATATGTTCGAGGAAATGAAAACATCTTCGCTGCTGGCCAAGCTCAGCCGGATGGATGCCACGGCCCTGGATGCATGGGAGGTGCTGCGGATGGCAACGATCGGGGGGGCGCGCGCACTTGGCATGGCGGAGGAGATCGGCTCGCTAGAAGCTGGGAAAAAGGCTGATCTGATCGCCGTGCGCGCCGATACGCCACGGATGACGCCGTTTTTCGCCGAAGGGCGGCATGCGAATGTGCATCATAACCTGGTGCATGCGGTGCGCGGCAGCGATGTGTCGCTGACCATGATCGATGGAATAGCGGTTGTGGAAAACGGCGAATTGAAAAGCGCCAACCTCGCCGAAATCATCGCGAATGCCCGCGCAGCCGCGCCCGCCCTCTTCGCCCGCCGCGACGCTCTCCGCGTATGACAACACCCCACCAGATAAAAGTCTTTTGCTTCTTTTCTTCAGAAAAGAAGAAAGACTCTTCTTTCTTGAAAGAAAGAAGCAAAGAACTTTTATCTGTTGGGTGGCGGATGTAGCAGCGTGGATCTCAACGCGGTGGAGGGCCTGGTCCGGCCAGGGTGCAGAGCGGAGCTGCCGGCGAGGCAAGACGGGGATGCGTTTCTGGCCGGCGGCACCTGGGTTTTTTCCGAGCCGCAGCCTCACCTGAGGCGGCTGATCGATCTGGCGGCGCTGGGATGGCCGGCAATCGAGAGCCAGTTGGATGGCATTTCAATTGCTGCTACCTGCACCCTCGCCGAGCTCGAAGCCATGGCAGCGAATGCGGCCTTCCCCGCGGCTGCGCTGATCCAGCAATGCTGCCGGGCGCTGTGGGGATCATTCAAGATATGGAATATGGCGACGGTGGGCGGAAATCTCTGCCTGGCGCTGCCGGCTGCCCCCATGGCGGCGCTGGCGGTGGCCCTGGATGGCGTATGCACAGTTTGGCGCGCCGATGGCACGGATGAGCGCGTGCCCGCCCGGGATTTCATCCTGGGGCCGGGCAAAACATGCCTGGCCCCGGGCGATGTGTTGCGGCGTGTGGCCATCGGACAAGAGGCGCTGGAGGGGCGCTTCGCGTTCCGGCAAGTCTCGCTGACCGAGGAAGGGCGATCGGCGGCGCTGGTGATCGGCCGGTCGGTGGGCCGCGGCGTGAGGCTGACGATCACGGCGGCCACGCGGCGGCCAGTGCAGTGCGGATTCACAACACCGCCTGATTCAGAAAGAGTGGTACGGGATATCGATCGCACAGTCGATGCCGCCGGGGGTTGGTTCGACGACTGCCACGGCGCACCGGATTGGCGGCGCCACATGACACACCGCCTCGCAGGAGAGATTTGCCGGGAGTTGGCGGCGCGATGAGCGGGGCGCGGACGATACCGGTCACGGTCGATGGAGTCGCCCAATTGCTGGTGGGCCGCGCCGGGCAATGCCTGCGCACGCTGCTGCGCGAGGCGGGCCATGTGAGCGTGAAGAAAGGCTGCGATGCGGGCGATTGCGGTGCGTGCTCCGTGCTTGTGGATGGCAAGCCGGTGCATTCCTGCCTGGTGCCGGCCTTTCGCGCGGCGGGGCGGCAGATCACCACTGCGGCCGGGCTGGCGGGAGCAGAGGGTTTGCACCGGGTGCAGCAGGCGTTTCTGGACCATACGGCGTTTCAGTGCGGGTTCTGCACGCCGGGGATGCTGGTAACGGCGGCGAGCCTGGATCAGGCGCAGCGCCAGGATCTGGGGCGCGCGCTGAAGGGAAATATCTGCCGCTGCACGGGCTATGGGCCGATTGCGGATGCCATACGCAGCCTTGACCGGCCGTCTGCGGTGCCGTTTGTGCGCGATCCGGCAAGCCCGCTGGCGCCGGGGGCCGAGGCGATCGTTCGCGGTCAGGCGGCTTACACGCTGGATGCCCTGCCCTGCCCCGCCGGCGACGTGCTCCATATGAAGCTGGTGCGATCACCGCATGCCCACGCGCGGGTGGTGCGGATCGATACACACGGAGCTTATGACGTAACCGGGGTGCGGCTGGTGCTGACGCACGAGGATGCGCCGGATCTGCTGTATTCGACAGCGCGACACGAAAATTACCGCGACAACCCGGACGATACGCGGCTGCTGGATGATATCGTGCGGCATGTGGGCCAGCGCGTGGCCGCCGTGGTGGCCGATAGCGTGGCCGCGGCGGAAGAAGGCTGCGCGCGCCTGAGCATTACGTATGAGGTGCTGCCGGCCGCCCTCACACCCGCGGCAGCGTTGGCTGCGGGTGCGCCGGCGGTGCATGCCAAGGATGCCGGCTTGGCACGCATCGCCAATCCGGCGCGCAACATCGTGGCCGAGCTGCACGACGAGATCGGCGATGTGGCAGCCGGCTTCGCCGCGGCTGATCTGGTATGCGAGGGCGAATATCACACGCAGCGCATGCATCACGCGTATCTGGAAACGCTGGCGGCGATTGCGTGGATGGATGAGGCCGGCCGGCTGAATGTGCGGTCCAGCACGCAAGTGCCGTTCCTGACCCGTGATGCGCTCGTGCGGCTGTTTGGGCTGGCGCCTGATCGGGTAAGGGTTTTTTGCGAGCGCGTGGGCGGCGGATTCGGCGGCAAGCAGGAGATGCTGACCGAGGATCTGGTGGCGCTGGCGGCGATGAAACTGGGCCGCCCGGTGCAATTGGAATTGTCGCGTGAAGAACATTTTCTTGGTGCCCCGTGCCGGCATCCGATGCGGGTGCGGGCGAAGATCGGCGCAAAGCGGGATGGCAAACTGACGGCGATCGCGCTGGATGTGCTTTCCGACACCGGGGCGTATGGCAATCATGGCGCGGCGGTGATGTTCCATGCCACCAACGAGTCGATCGGGCTTTATCGCTGCCCGAACAAGAAGGTTGATGGCGTGGTGGTGTATACGCACACGCCGCCGGCGGGTGCGTTCCGTGGCTTTGGCCTGGGGCAGACGAATTTCGCGATCGAGCAGACGCTGGATGAGCTGGCGCGGGGCCTGGGCATCGATCCGATCAGGTTTCGCCAGATCAATGTGGTGCGGCCCGGGGATCAGATGACGTCCACAAGCATGGCGCTGCATGATGTGGAATTCGGCAGCTATGGGCTGGATCAGTGCCTGGAATTCGTGGAGAGCGCGCTGACCCGCGGCGAGGTGCCGGAGGAGATTGCGGCGGACCCGGATTGGGCAGTGGGGTGCGGCGTGGCGGCCGCAATGATCGATAGCGCGCCACCAAACGGGCATTTCGCGCAAGCGCGGATGGCGCTGGTGGAGGGCGCCTATGTGCTGACGGTGGGCGCCGCCGAGTTCGGCAATGGATCGAGCACCACGAACGCGCAGATTGCTGCCTCCGTGCTAGGGGTTTCGGCCGACCGGATCCGGCTGCTTCAGTCCGATACCGCTTTGTTGGCCCACGATACGGGGGTTTTTGGCAGCACCGGCACGGCGATTACGGGCCTGGCGACCCAGCGCGCGGCAGAGTCTCTTGCGGCGGCGATGCGGCAGGCGGCGGCGGCACTCTCGGGCCTTGCAGCGGAGGCGTGGCGGCTGGAGGGCGATGCGATGGTGTCGCCGGCGCACAAGATCGGCCTTGCGGAGTTGGGGGCTCTGGAGGCGGAGGGGCGCAGCGTGGGCACGCCACGCACGGTGGCGTTCAATGTGCACGGGTTTCGCGTGGCCGTGCATAGGCCCACGGGGGCGGTGCGGATTTTGCAAAGCGTGCATGGCGCGGATGCGGGGCGGGTGATCAATCCCGTGCAGTGCCGCGGCCAGGTGGAGGGCGGCGTGGCGCAGGCAATCGGGGCGGCGTTGTTCGAGGAGATTCGCCTGGATGAGCGGGGGGCGGTAGAAAATCCGGCATTCCGCTTGTATCACGTACCCCGCTTGGCCGATTTGCCGCGCGTGGACGTGTTCTTTGCCGACACATATGACCGGCTGGGGCCGATGGGGGCAAAGTCGATGAGCGAGAGTCCGTTCAATCCCGTGCCGGCCGCCTTGGCGAACGCGATGTTCGACGCCACGGGCCTCCGGTTTCGGGAAACGCCGATGCGGCGCGATACAATCTGGCGGGCGCTGCACGGCGCGGACGGTGATGCGTGACGGCGGCGGCATTGAACCGGCCGAGGGATTGCAGTTTTGCGCCCGGCGACTGGGATGTGTTGGCCCGGTTCTGGTACCCGGTGGCATTCGCCGCAGATATCGGCGCGGCCCCCATGGCGGTGCGGCTGCTGGATGAGCGCCTGGTGGTATATCGCGCCGGCGCGCGCGCGGTGGTGGCGCGCGACCTGTGCATCCATCGCGGCGTGCCGCTGAGCATCGGGTATGTGCAGGGCGATGAGATCGTCTGCCGTTATCACGGGCTGCGGTTCGGGCCGGATGGGCTGTGCCGTGCCATCCCATCAGAGCCAGGCGCGGTGCCGACGGAGCGGATGCGGATACAGGTTTTTCCGGTGGTGGAGCGCTATGGACTGGTCTGGACGAGCCTGGACCCACAGGCCGATCCGGCGCGGATCCCGGTGTTTCCCGAATGGGATGATCCGGAGTTCATTCAGATATTACCGCCCTCGATCGACATTGCCGGTGCGGCGGGGCGGCAATGCGAGGGGTTTCTGGATGTGGCGCATTTTGCGTTCGTGCATCAGAACACGTTTGCCGATCCGAATAATCCCGTGGTGCCGAGCTATGCGGTGAGCCGCCGCGAGGATGGCGTGCTGGTAAGCGATTATATCAGCGATGTGGCCAATATTCCGCATGGGATGGCCGAGCCCGTGCCCGTGCCGGAGGGGTTTTTGTGGCGGCGGTTGTTTGAGGTGCAGTTTCCGTTCTTTCCCCGCCTGACGATCTTTTTTCCCGAAGGATTGCGCCTCTGTCTGTTCAATTGCGCCACGCCCGTTTCCGCGCGGATGACGCGGCTGTTCGTGCCGATCGCCCGCAATTTCGATCGCGGCGGGGATTTGGCCTCGGTGTATGATTTCAACCGGCGCGTGTTCGAGGAAGATCGCGCGATCGTGGAGACGCAGTATCCGGAGGATTTGCCGCTGGATTTGATGGCGGAGGCGCATATCCGCGCGGATCGCGCCTCGATTGCGTATCGCCGCGGGCTGAAGGAGCTGGGATTGGGGCGCGCGTACACGGCGTGAACCCGGGGCGTGCCATGCGTTAGGGGTGCATGGATGAGATCGATGCGGATGCCCCCGTTGTGGAGACGGGTTGGACGGATATCCTGCTGATGTGCCGCAAATGCAGCAAGAAGCTGAATGGCGGGTTTGGCAAGGATGGCGAGGAGACGCTGGCACGGGCGGTACGTAAAGCTTTGCGCGCGCGTGGTCAGCGGGGACGGATCGGGGTGATTGGGGTGCCGTGTTTCGGGATTTGCCCGAAGCGGGCGGTGACGGTGGCGCGGGCGAGCAGGCCCGGGGAGTTGCGGATTGTGAGGGCAGGAATCAAGAAAGAAAGTGTTCTTTTTTGAAAAAAAGAACCAAAAAACTTTTACCTATGGCGTACGCTTCCGGCGAGCCTCGCACCAATAGTCAAAAGTTTTTTGCTTCTTTTTTTCAAAAAAGAAGACCTTCCTCCTTTGGGCATTGCGAGCCCTTGGGCGATTGCGCTCTAGCGTAGGTATTTCGCAAACCAGGCCAGCGTCCGGCGCTGATAATCCTCGATATGCGCCGGATTGCGCATCGCGTGGCCCTCACCGGGGTAAATCACACCCTCGGTCGGCACGCCCAACGCATTCAGCGCGTGCCAGAATTCTTCGGTTTGTGGCGCGGGACATTCGATGTCGTTCTCGCCCACCACCTCTAGCGTGGGGGTGTGAACGTGGGTGATGAAGGTAATGGGCGCGGATTTGGCATAGACGGCGGGATCGGCGTAGACCGAGGCGCCAAAGAACGGGATCATCCAGGCGTCGATCCCATTTTCCCCGTAGTAGGACTGCCAGTCTGCAATGCCGGCACCGGCCACCGCGGCGCGGAAGCGGTTGGTTTGCGTCACCGTCCACATCGTCATGTAGCCGCCATAGCTCCATCCGGTGAGGCCGAGGCGGTGATCGTCAATAGGGGCGGCGTGCTCGGCCGCGGTGACGCCGGCGAGGATATCGCGCAAATCGCCGTAGCCGAAATCCTTCACGTTAGCGCTGGTGAACGCCTCTCCCTGGCCATAACTGCCGCGCGGATTGGGCAGGAACAGCGCGTAGCCGGCATCGAGAAGGCGGTGATCGAGGCCGGCGCCGATGAAGGATGGGCGGTTGAGCCAGGACGGGCCGCCATGGATTTGGGTGATCATGGGGATTTTCCCCTGTGCGGCGTGATCCGGCAGGATGAGCCAGCCTTGCGGATGGAACTTGTCGCTGGACCAAGTGATGGACTCAGCGCGGGCGGGCACATGCTGGATGGCGTTGGCATGCGTAAGATTTTGCCAATGTCCGATCGGGCCGATTTCGATTTCCGGCGCGATGGTAAAGGTTTGATGGATCGCGGCGGTAAGTTTCGTGTGGCAGTCGGTGGCGATGCCGAGGCCGTCACCACCGATGGTTTCAGCCGCGGAGAACACAGGTGCCGGCGGCGTGGAGGTGGGGTTCAGGCCCAGCAACATGAGCTGGGTTTGATCCAGATGCTGCACGGAGGCGAGCAGATGCGTGCCCTCACACGACCAGGAGAGCGCTTGCACGGTTGAGGGGAAATGCGGGGTGATATCCTCCGCATGCGCCCCAGGGGTGAGCGGCAGAATGTAGGCTTCACCGCCAGTGGCAGTGAAATCACTCATCAGGCCGGCGATGAAGGTTACAAACTTTCCGTCCGGCGAGACGCGCGGATTGGCGAGTTGCTGCTGCGGCGTGGCGGGATTGTAGATCACGCTGGCGGCGCCGGTCGGCGCGAAGGCGTAGAGCTTGGCGACCCACCAGTTATTATCCCCATCGCCATGCGCGGCGGTGCCGACAAAACCCTGGTTATTGGGGCGGACATCATATTCATAGACGAACAGGTCGGGCGGGGAAGCCCAGTGCAGCGTTTTATCGGCGCCGATCGTGGCAATGCGCTGTTCGTGGACATCGGTGCCCAGGACACCGACTTCCGCGGCACCGGCTTCCACGGCGCCCACTTCCTTCGCCGCACCAGCGGTTGCGAGCACGGCCAGCGTTCCGCTCGGGGTGTAGCGCAGATCCTCGAGCGTACCGTTGAACGCGAGCAGGCGCGCCACTGAGCTGCCGGTAGGATCGACGGTGTAGATCGAATGATCATGGCTGCCGGGCACGCGCAGCACGAACGCCAGATGCTTGCCGTCCGGCGACCAGGTGAGGCTGGCTGGCGTGCACTCGCGCACGGCGCCGCACGGAAGTTTCACCGTGGCGGCTGCACCATTGGTGACGCTACGAATGACGATCTGCTTGATATCTGTCGTGCCAGCCGCCGACACATCGCCCTCGATCGAGGCCACATGCACGCCATCGGGCGACACCGCGACGGATAGAAACTGATGCACCGGGGCTGGACCCGCGGCTGCAACGAGCAGGCCCGACACGCCAACGAATAAAAGTTTTTTGTTTCTTTTTTTCAAAAAAGAAAGGCCTTCTTTCTTGAAAGAAAGAAGCAAAGAACTTTTAACCATTTAAGCGGCCTTTGCTTGGCTGGCGACACGGACGAGGTTGCCGAGGAGGTCGTCGGCGGTTTTGACACGGTCGGCGACGGTCATGTCGCGAACCACGGCAAGCTTGTGATCGGGGCGGAGTTTGATCAGGCCCTTGCGGGTGCCCAACCACTGCACCAAACCGGCAGGATTGCGGAACGCATTGCCGCGGAACTGAAGCACCATACCCTTTGGTCCCGCCTCCAGTTTTTCCACGCCGGCAACACGGCACGCGCGCTTCAAATGCACCACCTGCAACAGGTTTTCGACTTCCTCCGGCAAGGGGCCGAAACGATCGACCAGTTCGGCTGCCAGCGCCTCGCTTTCGCCATCCGTGGTCAGCGCGCCGATGCGGCGATACAGGCCGAGACGCACCGGCAGATCGCGCACATAGGTCTCCGGGATCAGAACCGGCAAGCCGAGATTGATGTTCGGTGTCCAGTCCCGGTCCTCGGTGCGGATGCGCCCCTTCTCAGCGCGCATTTCGGCCACCGCATCCTCCAGCATCTGCTGATACAGCTCGATGCCCACTTCACGGATATGGCCGGATTGTTCATCGCCCAAAAGATTGCCGGCACCGCGAATATCCAGATCGTGGCTGGCAAGCGTGAAACCGGCGCCGAGCTGATCCAGCGTCTGCATCACATCGAGCCGCTTTTCCGCCGCACCCGACAGCTTCGAACCCGGCGGCCAGGTGAGGTAGGCGTAACCGCGTTGCTTGCCGCGGCCGACACGCCCGCGAAGCTGGTAAAGCTGGCCGAGGCCGAACATGTCCGCGCGATGGATCAGCAGCGTGTTGACGGCCGGCATATCGAGGCCGCTTTCGACGATGTTGGTGGAGAGCAGGATATCGAATTTTCCATCCCCGAACTCGGTCATCACGCGCTCGAGGTCGGTGGGAGATAGGCGGCCATGCGCTTCCACGATACGCGCTTCCGGCACGATCTCGCGCAGGCGCGTCTGCATCTTCGGCATGTCCTCAAGACGCGGCACAACGCAGAACACCTGGCCACCACGAAAACGTTCGCGCTGGATGGCTTCGCGGATCACCACGTGATCGAACGGCATGATGAAGGTGCGCACCGCCATGCGGTCGACAGGTGGAGTGGCGATCAGGCTCATTTCGCGCACGCCGGTCAGCGCCAGTTGCAACGTGCGCGGGATGGGGGTTGCCGTCAGCGTCAGCACATGCACATCGGCCTTCAGGGCTTTCAGCTTCTCTTTGTGGCTGACACCGAAATGCTGTTCCTCGTCGACGATCAGCAGGCCGAGATCGGAAAACTCGATGCCCTTGGCCAGCAGCGCATGCGTGCCGATGACGATATTGATATCGCCATTGGCCAACCCGCGCTTCACCTCGGCCGCGTCCTTCGCGGTCACCATGCGGGAAAGTTGGCCGACCTTGACGGGAAGGCCTTCAAAGCGGGCGGAGAAGCCGCGGAAATGCTGGCGCGCGAGCAGCGTGGTGGGCACCACCACCGCGACCTGCGCGCCCGACATGGCAACCGCGAAGGCCGCGCGCAATGCCACCTCGGTTTTGCCGAAGCCGACATCGCCGCAGATCAGGCGGTCCATCGGCTTGCCGGAGGAGAGATCCTCAAGCACGTCGGAAATCGCCCTGGTCTGGTCTTCGGTTTCGGCGAAGGGGAAGCGCGCGCAGAATTCGTCCCATGCGCCTTCGGGGGGGGCGATGGTCATGGCGTCGCGCAGGCGGCGTTCGGCGGCGATACGGATCAGCGATCCGGCCATGTCGCGGATGCGCTGCTTCATGCGCGCCTTGCGGCTTTGCCAGCTTGCCCCGCCGAGCTTGTCGAGCGCCACGCCCTGGGTTTCGCTGCCGAAGCGGGAGAGCAATTCGATGTTTTCCACCGGCAGGAACAGCTTTTCCTGGCCGTCGTAGATCAGGCGCAGGCAATCATGCGGCGCCTGGCCGACATTGAGCGTTTCCAGGCCATCGTAGCGGCCGATGCCGTAATCCTGGTGAACGACCAGGTCGCCATCGGCGATTTCGGTGGCCTCGGCGATGAACTGATCGGCGCGCTTGCGCTTGCGGGCGGGGCGGCTGATGCGTTCGCCGAGCAGATCCTGCTCGCCGACCACGGCGAAATCCTCGGCGACGAAACCCCGCTCCAGCGCGAGGGTGACGAGCCCGATCGTATCGCGCCGCGTGCGGGAGAGGGCTGCCCAATCCTCGATGATTTCTGCCCGCAGCTTGTTTTCGGCCAGCAGGGCCGCCAGCCGCGCGCGGGAGCCGCGGCTCCAGGCCGCAACGATGGTGCGCTTGCCCTGCCCCGCCCAACTGGCCACCTGCGCGGCGAGTTGCTGATACACGCTGGTGGAAATGCCGGTGCCAGCCTGGGTGAACACCACGCCGGGTCGGCCGCCGGCGTCGAAACCGGCCGCACCCTCCGGCATACCGTAGGGGGAGAAGATGAAGGCGGGCTTGCCGGCCAGCATCGCATCCCAGGCGGCGCGGTCGAGATATAGGCGCTCGGAGGGCAAGGGCCGATACGGCACTTCGCCGTCGCGCGGCACCATACGCCTAGCGGCGTAGTGGTCGGCGATCATCTCCAGCCGCGCCGTCAGCGCTTCCTCGAACTGGGAGTCCATGGAGACCGAGGGGTTGGGCAGATAATCGAGCAGGGTCTCCATGCCCTCGTGGAACAGCGGCACCCAGTGCTCCATGCCGGGATAGCGCCGGCCCTCGGAAATCGCCTGGTAGACGGGATCGGCGGCGGCCGCCTGGCCGAACAACTCGCGCCATTCGGTGCGGAAGCGGGCGACGCTGGCGGGATCGAGGGTGACCTCGGAGACCGGTTGCAGCGAGAATTTTTGCGCTTTCTCGGTGCTGCGCTGGGTGGAAGGGTCGAAGCGGCGGATGGATTCGACCGTATCGCCGAAAAAATCGAGGCGAACGGGATCGCCTTCGCCGGAGGGAAAGATGTCGATGATGCCGCCCCGCACGGCGTATTCGCCCGGCTCCATCACCGTATCGGCGCGGCCATAGCCGTGCTGGTCGAGATAGGCGATCAGCTTTTCCGGGCGGATGGTGCCGCCAGCGGTCACATCCAGGCTTTCCCCGAAGAAAACGAGCTGCGGCGGGATTTTCTGCACCGCCGCATTCACCGTGGTGAGTACGATGCGCTGGCCGGTAGCCGGTTCCAGCAGGCGGGTCAGTGTCGCGATACGGTCGGAGACGACGGCCGGGTTGGGGGAGACGCGGTCATAAGGCAGGCAATCCCAGGCGGGGAAGCGCAGCACCTCGATCTTGGGTGCGAAGAAGGCGAGCAGGTCGGCCAGCCGCATCATCCGCGCCTCGTTGCGGGCCACGTGCAGCAGCGTGCCTTGATGTTCCTCGGCCCGTCGGATCAGCAGGAGGGCGTCGAAACCTTCCGGCGCGCCGTAGATATGGGGAATACTCACTGTTTGGGCGATTCTTGGCCCGCGGCATCCCGCATGGCGCGCAGCATCGGCTGGTCGTGCTCCGGCGGGATGGGCAGGCGGCCGGTAAGCCAATCCGCGAGCAGCGGATCGGGCAGTTCCATGATGGCTTCCAGCGTTTCAATCTCGGCCTGGGTAAAGCGATCCAGCCGCGCGGCCACGAATCGGCCCACCAGAAAATCGGTTTCCTTGGTGCCGCGGTGATTGGCGCGGAACAGAAGGCGGCGCCGCCTTGGTTCAAGCGAAGCGAGCGGAGAAGCAGAGGTTTCGTCCATGGTGCGGCTGACATATAGCGGGCGCCGTGTCAGACGCCAGTGCGCCCCAGAGTCCTAACGCCAATCTCAATGCCGGTCCCCGCGCCGAGAGCGCCGATCCGATCGCGCCGCTGCTGGCGCCGCAGGGCATGCTGCGTGGCGTGGGGCCTGCGGTGGCCAGCCTGCTGGCGCGGGCCACCGGCGGCACGCGGGTGCTGGACCTGCTGTTCCATGTACCGGAAAGCTTTGTGGACCGGCGGCATAGGCCCACGATCAAGGGCGCGCTTCCCGGCCAGGTGGCAACGCTGGAGGTTGAGGTCGTCCGGCACGAAAAACCGGTCACGGCGCGGCAGCCGTGGCGGGTGATCGTGACGGACGGCACGGCCTTCGCGGAGCTGGTATTCTTCAAGCCAGCCCGCGCGCAGGCGCTGTTGGCCGGCAGCAAGATCATCGTCTCCGGCAAGCTGGATAGTTTTGGCGACAGGCTGACGATCCCGCACCCTGATCATATCGCCCCGGCAGACCGGCCGGAGCTGATCCCGGCGCTGGAGCCGGTATGGCCGCTCACGGCGGGGCTGTTCCCGAGCCAGTTGCGCGCGGCGCTGACGCAGGCGCTGGCGCTGATACCGGCGCTGCCCGAATGGCACGAGCCGACCTTGCTGAAGCGGGAACGCTGGCCGGGGTTCGCCGAGGCGCTCTACGCCCTGCACGCCCCGCGCGAACATCCGCCGCCGGAAGCCCGGCTACGCCTGGCCTATGACGAACTTCTTGCCCACCAGATCGCCATCTCCTGGATGCGGACCCGCGAGCGATCACGCCCGGGACGATCCCTTGTGGGCGATGGTACACTGCGGGAGGTTGCGCTGGCGCGGTTCGGACACGCGCTCACGGCTTCGCAGACGCTGGCACTCGCGGAGATCGATGCGGATCTGGGCGCACCCAGCCGCATGCTGCGGCTGCTGCAGGGCGATGTCGGGTCCGGCAAGACACTGGTCGCCACCATGGCCATGCTGCGGGCGGTAGAAGCCGGCGCTCAGGCGGCGATGATGGCGCCCACGGAGACGCTGGCCCGGCAGCATCACCGGACACTCACCAAAATCTGCCCGGTGCCTGTGGCGCTACTGACCGGATCGATCAAGGGTGTGGCGCGGCGGAATACTCTGCTGGGGCTGCAAAGCGGGCGCATTTCCCTGGTGGTGGGCACCCACGCGCTGTTCCAGGATGGGGTGGGCTATAAGGATCTCGCGCTGGCGGTGATCGATGAACAGCACCGGTTCGGCGTGGATCAGCGGCTGTCGCTGGGCGGCAAAGGCGATACCACCGACGTGCTGGTGATGACCGCCACGCCCATCCCGCGCACCCTGCTGCTGACCCATTGGGGGGAAATGGCGGTCAGCAGGCTTTCGGAAAAGCCGGCGGGGCGGCAGAAAATCAAAACCAGCCTGCATAGCCTGACGACGATCGGCGACATCGTCGATGGGATCGCCCGCGCGCTCGACCGCGGCGACCAGGTGTTCTGGGTATGCCCGATGGTCATTGAGAACGAGATGCTGGATCTCGCCGCGGCCCAGGCCCGCCACGCCAATCTGAAGCGCCGGTTCGGCGACAAGGTCGGCCTCGCCCATGGCCAGATGGATAGCGACGTACGGGAACGCGCGCTCGCCGATTTCGCCGCGGGACGCACGCGCCTGCTTGTGGCGACCACCGTCGTGGAAGTCGGCGTTGATGTGCCCGCCGCCAGCGTCATGGTGGTGGAACATGCCGAGCGGTTCGGGCTGGCGCAACTGCATCAGTTGCGCGGCCGTGTCGGGCGCGGGGCCGCGGCGAGCTACTGCCTGTTGCTGCATGAGGATGGGCTCAATGAGACGGCACGGCGCCGGCTGGTGCTGCTGCGCGACACGGATGATGGTTTTGTCATTGCGGACGAGGATTTCCGTATCCGCGGCGGCGGGGATCTCCTCGGCAAGCGCCAATCCGGGCAGCCGGGATGGCGCCTGGCAGACCCGGTGGAGCACGAGGGACTGCTCCGCATGGCAAACCGGGATGCGGCGCTGCTGTTGGAGCGGGATCCGAAACTGACATCGGAGCGCGGAATGGCGATACGGTTGCTGCTCAGGCTGTTTGAAAGGGGAGCGGCGCTGAGGACGTTGGGCGCTGGATAGAAAAGAAGGCCTTCTTTCTTGAAAGAAAGAAGCAAAGAACTTTTACTCTTTTGCGGGTCGTTGCGGCGAGTCCGCGACAGCGCCCCAAAAGTTTTTTGCTTCTTTTTTTCAAAAAAGAAGACCTTTCTTTTGCTTGCGTAGGCCCGCAATGACACGTGAATACCCCAACCGCCCCTTGGTCGGCATAGGCATTGCCGTGCTCCGGCCAGGCGAAGTGCTGCTGATCAAACGCGGCCGGGCGCCTTCTATCGGCAGTTGGAGCTTGCCGGGCGGGGCGCAGCGCGTGGGGGAGACCGCTGAGGACGCAGCGCGGCGGGAATTGGCAGAGGAAACCGGGCTCACCGTGGGCGATCTTCATCTGGCAGGACACGTGGACAGCATCCATCGCGATGCCGATGGCCGGGTGCAGTATCACTACACCATCCTGGATTTCTGCGCGCTCTGGAGGGAGGGCGAAGCGAAAGCGGGGGGCGACGCGATGGAGGCCACCTGGGCGTCCCTTCAAGCGCTTGAGCCGTTTCTGCTCTGGGACCCATTGCTGCGCATCATCAGTCTGGCGGAGCGTATCCTTCACCCAGGGGCTCACGCGACAGGGCTATAAATCGCGCTGCGATCGCGATGTCGGCGGCAACGGCCAGGCGGCGGGCCGCGGCTTCACTGTCCTCACCCCATTGCTCCGCCTGGAACAGCTCGTCGAGCACGGCCAGCCTGTGTGCTTCTGCTGCGTCCAGACGACCCTCGGCGACCGCCAGGCCAAGAACCAAGCTGCCCATGGCCGGCACGAGAATACCCAGGCCGGCGAGCGTATCGGCAGTTTGCCTTGCGAGCGCATGGCGCAGGGCACCAAGGGCGGCGTCCGGCTGCTTGGCGGCCATGATGCCATATACAACACGCAGATCAGCACCATGGCGCGTAAACGCCCAGTCCACCCAAGGTTGCCAGTTCCGGGCTTGGTGGGCCATCAGGCTGTCCGGCCCGGTCGCACGGTAGCAGAGCAGGTCAGTTTCGCCGTAGCGGGCCAGGGCATCGATCGTTGATGCGGGATCAGGGGCAACACGCTCCTGCGCGGTGCCCGCAATCCGCGTCAGCGGTACATCCTCTGCCTGAAAGTCACCGCCCTTGGTGCGGCCTGCCAACTCCCATTCTGCCGCGATAGCCTCCGCCAATGCGAGGCTTCGGAGCACCAAATGTGGCCCCCCAGGCAGCCGCATCGGGCGGCCATCCAGACGTATCGCGTAGCCGCCTGCGACGCCGACAACAGTTGCGGCATGCCAGAACCGCTTCACAGGAAATTTGGGCCGCTTGTCAGTGGAACAGGCCCTTGAGGAGGTCTTTAGGCTTGCGGATCTTGATGCCCGGCTGGGATGGGGGTAGCTGCGCGGGCAATGGCCCACCAAGGCCATTGCGGGCGAGCGCAAGGTCGGCTTCGCAATGCGAGGGCGCAGGGCCACTGCCGCCGATGGAAAGGCCGAAGCGGCCACCACTGAGAACGGGATCGAGCTCTGCCTTCATGTGGCCAAACGGGCCGGTGAGTTGTACAGGCGCCGCAACATTGGTCGGGCCGATCTGTACCCGCGGCGTCAGATGCAGGTCCGCGGTGTCGGCGTGTAAATCCATCTCGCCGGTGCCATCGAGCGTGAGCCGGGATGCATCCAACGCCAGGGCACGCATATGGCCGATGCCGGCGGAAAAATCCGTGCGCAGCGCAAAGCAACGCACTTGGCTGGTACCACCGCCGAAGGAGGAGAGGCCAGCGGTGTGCAGCGCCTCGCCAATCAGCCCTTCGATCAAAGCATCTTGCACTTGGCCATTGACCATGGCGAGGCCGATATGGCCGTCCAGGCTCGCTTGCAGAGCGGTGAGCGTTTCGCCAACACCGCTCAGTTGGGCATCGACCTGCATGGTCCCGCTGGCGCCATCGGGATAACCCATCACGCGGGCAACCGCACCAGCCGATATGGAGGGGGAGCGCAGCGAGAGCGCGACAGGCGGCTGATCGGTGCTCGCATCGATGGAGATGCCGCCGATAATCGCGCCTTCAGGCGCCATGGCCCGAAAGGGATTGAGCGTCAGCTTGCCGGCTGCGAGTGTCAGGTGCGCATCCAGATCATGATAATGCTGGCCCGAGAAAGCCAGATCGCCCACCGAGAGCCCGAGATCGGCATCCGTGTTGCGCAATGCGGTCAGTGGAATCCCCGCTGGCGAATGAGTGACGGCTTGTACTGAATCGGGCGACACGTGGGCGCCCAGCGCTGCCACTGGTGCCATCGGGATCGTGTCCGCAGTGGATGCTGTCGGCCATACGAGCGAGGGCAGAGCTGCGGTAATGCCATCCATATCCAGCGTCCGTGACGCGAGCGTACCGGTAACCGAGGCGCGCGGCGCCCAATCGACCGTCATATTTCCCGACAGGTCGCCGAGCGAGGAGGTGAGTAAGAGGTTCTGCACGGCGACACCGCGCAATTTGACACCGGCATCCACCAGCTCGGCATTGAGGTTCACTCCCTGAACCGGCGGCAAGGCATGCCCGACCAGGGGCGAAAGCGCGGCCAGGTCGGGGGCGTGGAAATTGACCGTCATGTCCAGGCCGGCGGCATTCAGTCCAGGCGGTAAAGTGCCGTGGGCAGAGAGACTGGCCGCGGCGGCCTGGCCAGTGACCGTGACTTGCAGCGGGCCACCCGCGCCCAGCATGTCCGGCTGCATGACGGTGGCGGCGAGGCGCAGGGGCTGCTGCTGGTACAGGCCGTCGATGTCCATCTGAGCGACTTGGCCTGGGCCTGGCGCGGAGAGGACCGCCTGCTTCAACGTGAGACCGGGCACCCACTGGGTAAGATCCGAGGCGCCGGCATGGATGGAAAGTTGCGACGTTTGCAATTCGCCTTGGCTGCCATCGGAAAGCAGAGCTGTGGCGTTTATTTCCGCGACGGGAGGGAAAAAGGGTTTGGGAAGAAGCGTGTTGAGCGTGCCCAGATTGTCCGCGTGGCCGGTCAGGCGGAACTGGTAGCTGCGCCCCTGTTCGGGGTGGTTGATCCCACCCAGAAGATGCAGCGTTGCCCCTGCGCCGCCGAGATCGACCGTCAGCGGCCAGGCGCCGGCCAGCGCGCTGACCGGCCCACCTTCCAGACGCTCCAACGAGCCGGCACTGGCCGTGAGCGTGATCGGCACACCTGCCTCGGATCCGCTGAAGGACAGCGACATCGGCGAATCAAAGCTCTGCGCGGAGATGGTCAGGCTGTCGATGGCAACGGAAATTGGCGCGCCTTGTGCCGGCTGCCAGGTGATCTGCCCGCCTTTCACCGAGATCGTCTGGATCTGGACCCGGTGGGGTCCTGCACCGCCACTGCCTGATCCACTTTCTTCCCCGCCTGTCGCGTGAGACGGCAGCGTGCGTACGGCGCGGGTAAAAACCCAGTTGGGTGTGTTGTCGGCGATGCGTTCCAGCAGGATGTCGGGCGAGACGATGGTAAGACCCGAGATCACCGCATCTCCCGATAGCAGGGGCAGCAGGGCCAGCTCCGCGGACAAGCTGCGGGCAGTCATCATCTGCGGGCGCGATCCGCCTTCGATGTTGGAAAGGGCGACATCGTCCACCTCCACATGGGGGGCGAGACCAAGCCTGAGATGCACGCCCCCTGATATGGTCAGGGTGCGGCCGGTAGCGCGCTCTACCGCCTGTTGCAGGTCCTCACGCAGGCGGTCCGGGCTCAGCGCGGACGCCAGCACAATGAAGCCCGCCACGACCAGAACGATGATGGCGCCGCCCGCCAGAACAGGCAGGCGGAACAGGCGCGGGCTGCGTCGATATGCGTTCATGCGCGCGTTCCTAGCGGAAAAGCGCTCACCCAGGAAAGCCGAAGCCGCGATCCCAGCGAACCGGTAAAAGTTTTTGCTTCTTTTTTTCAAAAAGAAGCGCTTTCTTTACTGTTCTTTTTTGAAAAAAAGAACCAAAAAACGTTTTTCTATTGGTTTTTGGTGCCGGCGGCAGAGTGCCGTGGCGGGGCGGGGGCGGGGGCGTGGAAGCCCATCAGGCGGAAGGTTTCGCGCATGTGAGGGGGCAGATCAGCTTCAAGTGCCATGGTGCCGCCGGCGGGATGAGGAAACACCAGCCGGCGCGCGTGGAGATGGAGACGATCTGGCAGGCCTTCGACATGGCTGGCCTCGCCGCCATACATACGGTCCCCAACGATCGGGGCGGCAAGAGCCACGCAATGCACACGAAGCTGGTGGGTTCGCCCGGTGAGTGGGGACAGTTCCAGCCAGGCGAGCTTGCGGCCGGCGGCATCCAGCGTGCGGAACTCGGTGGTAGCCCGGGTCGAGCCGTCCTCGCCGGGTTCAGCAACGGCCACGCGCTCGCCGCCACGCAGACCGCCGAACTTGACGAGCGGGATTTCGATGCGTCCCTCCTGCGGGGAAGGGCGGCCGGCGACCACGGCCCAGTAGGTTTTTTCCACATGGCGGCTGCGGAACGCGGCCGCGAGCTTGGCGGCGGTGCCCGGGCTGCGGGCCAGAATGAGAACGCCGGAGGTGTCCATATCCAGTCGGTGGACGAGGCGTGGCTTGTCGCCGGCGCCCTGGCGGAAATTGTCCATCATGCCGTCGAGATGGCGCACGATCCCTGGGCCGCCTTGCACCGGCAGGCCGGGCGGCTTGTTCAGGGCGATGAGATGGTCATCCATATACATGATCATCCCCTCGAGTTCGCGTATCGTTGCGGCATCGAGGGGCCTGGCGTCCGCGGGCGGTGGCGGCGTAGCGGGGAGCGGCGGAATGCGAACGGATTGGCCGGGCGAGAGACGGGTCGCGGCATCTGCCCGTTTGCCATCGACGCGGATCTGACCGGTACGGCAGAGTTTTTGGATCATGCCTTGGGTCGCCGCCGGGAAATGGCGCCGGAACCAGCGGTCCAGCCGAATGTCGGCTTCGTCGTCAGTGATGGTTTGGGCGGTAACGCTGCTCATATCGGGTCGCGATCTCGGCGCAGGCTCGCCCAATGGGCGAGCCGCCGTCCGATCTCTCGCTCGAAGCCACGGTCGACCGGGCGGTAGAATTCCAGGCGTTCGATGCCGTCCGGGAAATAGTTCTGGCCAGAAAACGCGTCCTCAGTCTCATGGTCGTAGGCATAGCCGCGACCATAGCCAAGGTTCTTCATCAGTTTCGTAGGCGCGTTCAAGATGTGGGCCGGGGGCATAAGGCTGCCGGTTTCCCTTGCAGCGCGCCCGGCGGCCTTGTGGGCGGTGTACGCAGCGTTCGATTTGGGCGCGGTTCCCAGATAGAGCACGGCCTGCGCCAGAGCCAGATCACCCTCCGGACTTCCCAGGCGTTCATAGGCGTCCCATGCGGCGAGCGTCAGCGGCAAGGCCTGCGGGTCCGCGAGGCCGACATCTTCCGAGGCAAAACGAACCAGCCGTCGGGCGATGTAGCGCGGATCCTCCCCGCCGGCGAGCATGCGGGCGAACCAGTAGAGCGCGGCATCGGCATCCGAGCCGCGCAAGGATTTATGCAGCGCGGAGATGAGATTGTAATGTTCCTCCCGGTCCCGATCGTAAAGGGCGGCGCGGCGGGCAACGACGTCGGCGAGGGCGGTCGCGTCCAGAGGCGGCGTCGTGGCCGGCAGGCCGGCAACCTGTTCGGCCATATTGAGCAGCGCGCGTCCGTCGCCGTCGGCCATCGCGCGCAGGGCGGCCCGCCCGTCTGGGGCGAGCGGCAAAGTCCGGGCCAGCTCTGCTTCAGCACGGGCGAGCAGGCGCTCCATGGCGTCATCATCCAGGCGGCGTAGCACCAGAACCTGGCAACGCGAGAGCAGCGCACCATTCAGGGCGAAGGAGGGGTTTTCGGTCGTGGCGCCCACGAGGATGACCGTTCCGTCTTCCACCACGGGCAGAAAGCCGTCCTGCTGGGCACGATTGAAACGGTGGATTTCGTCGACAAACAGCAGCGTCACCTGCCCCACGCGCAAGCGCTTGCCCGCCTCCTCGAACACGCGCTTGAGGTCGGCAACGCCTGAAAACACCGCGGAGATCTGCACAAAGGCAAGGCCCGCGGCAGCGGCGAGCAAGCGGGCGATGCTGGTTTTGCCCACCCCAGGCGGACCCCAAAGGATCAGGCTGGAGAGGCTTCCGCGGGCGAGCATCTGGGTGAGCGAGCCAGCTTGCCCCACGAGTTGGTCCTGGCCGATGACCTCGGCCAGGCTGGACGGCCGCAAACGGTCAGCGAGCGGGCGCGGGCGTTTGGCCTCAAAGGGTTGGGCGGGTTCGCTGAATAACCCAGGCTGGCTACTACCGGTCATCTTGGCCTCTTGCATGCGACCTGTGCATCACTTCGGCCACACACTGCGACAATTGTGCAGTGCACGGCGGGAATGCTTGCCTTCACGATGCGACTTATCCACGTGAGCATCGTTATGGGCGCAGACCGGTTTGGTCGAGCTTGTGCGAGTTCATCATCAGAGGAGTTTCCCCGTGCGTAAGACAAATCTTTTCGGCGCCACGATGCTGGCGTTGACCACCGGTGCCTGGTCGCTGAGCGCCGTGGCCCAGGCGCCGACAGCGCCCGCACCGGCGGCGACCCCTGCCCCGCCGCCAGCCCCGGCCCCAGCTCCGGCACCTGAGCCCGCCCCGGCAGCCGCAACCCCTGACGCGACGCCCCCGGCTGAGAAGCCGGCGCCTGCCAAGAAGAAGCCGGTGCACCACAAAAGCACGGCCAAGACTGAAGGCAAAGGCAAGCTGGTGCCCACCAAGGCGGGTGATGCGGCCGTTGAAGACCTCAATGACGCCAGCCTGAACGCTGCCAAGACCGGCAAGCCGTTCGTGGCGCCCACCACCCCGCCGGCCGCCAAGGTCGCAGCCCATGCCGGCGACAAGACAAAGCCCGCGAAGCATACCATGAAAAAGACGAAGAAGGCCGACACAACACCCAAGTAGGGCGCTTTCGACAACTCAGGCGGAAAAGGCCGGGGGCGTTCGCCCCCGGCCTTTTCCATGTCTCTGGGATTGGGTCGCGCCGCCTCGCGGGCGGCTATTCGGCTTCAGACTCAGGCAGTTCCTGGCGCGGTCCGCTATCCTGCCCCTTCGCGTTCAGGTCGCGATCGACGAGTTCAATAACGGCCATGTCGGCCGCATCGCCATAGCGCATGCCGGCCTTCATAACACGTGTGTATCCGCCGGCGCGTGCCTTGTAGCGATCGGCAAGGGTTTCGAAGAGCTTCTTGACAATCACATCGTCACGCAGCTGCGCATAGGCTTGCCGGCGGGCATGCAGGCCCCCACGCTTGCCCAGGGTGATCAGCTTCTCCGCGACCGGCCGCAGCTCCTTCGCCTTGGGCAGCGTCGTCGTGATCTGCTCGTGCTTGATAAGAGCCACCGCCATGTTGCGGAACATGGCCAAGCGATGGGTGGACGTGACGCCGAGCTTTCGGCCAGCTACCCCGTGACGCATAACAAACCTTCCCTATTGCCTAAAACGGCTCGTCGAGCCGCTTGGCCAATTCCTCGATGTTCTCCGGCGGCCAGCCGGACACATTCATCCCAAGCGCCAGACCCATATTGGTCAGCACTTCCTTGATCTCGTTGAGCGATTTGCGGCCGAAATTCGGCGTGCGCAGCATCTCCTGCTCGGTCTTCTGAACCAGGTCGCCAATGTAGACAATGTTGTCGTTCTTGAGGCAGTTGGCGCTGCGGACGGAGAGCTCAAGCTCATCCACTTTGCGGAGCAGGTTGCGATTGAACGGCAGGTCGTCCTGCGGTTCGTCCGCACGCACCTGCTGCGGCTCATCAAAATTGATGAACAGTTTTAGCTGGTCCTGCAGAATGCGGGCGGCGAGCGCCACCGCATCTTCGGGGCCGACGGCACCGTTGGTTTCCACTGTCAGCAGCAGCTTGTCGTAGTCGGTCACCTGGCCCACACGCGTCGGCTCGACCTTGTAGGAGACACGGCGCACGGGCGAATAGATGGCGTCAACCGGGATAAGGCCGATGGGCGCATCTTCGGGGCGGTTGGCGGCTGCGGCGACATAGCCGCGGCCAAGCTGCACGGTCAGCTCCATCCCGAGCTTGGCGCCCTCATCCAGCGTGCAGATCACCAGATCGGGGTTCATGATATCGATGTCGTGGCCGGCCTGGATCTGGCCAGCACGTACTTCGCCGGGTCCGGTGGCCGTCAGCGTCATGCGCTTGGGGCCTTCGCCATGCATGCGCAACGCGAGCTGCTTGATGTTCAGCACGATGTCAGTGACGTCTTCACGCACACCAGCCACCGAACTGAACTCATGCAGCACGCCATCGATCTGTACTGCCGTGACGGCCGCACCTTGCAGCGAGCTGAGCAGGATGCGGCGGATGGCGTTGCCCAGCGTCATGCCGAAGCCACGCTCCAGCGGCTCGGCGACGACGGTGGCAATGCGGTGCGGATCGGTGCCGGGCTCGACTTCCAGCTTCTCCGGCTTGATCAGCGATTGCCAGTTCCTCTGGATGACCACTCTAGTACCTTTCAGTTTTCAGCATTCAGCTGTCAGTCATCAGAATTAACAGGTGCAACGCACCGCCTTCCGATGACTGAAGGCTGAGTGCTGGGGGCTGACTTAGACGCGCCGACGCTTGCGCGGGCGGCATCCGTTATGGGGGATGGGAGTCATGTCGCGGATGGCGGTGATGGAAAATCCCACCGCCTGGAGCGCACGCAGAGCGCTCTCGCGGCCCGAGCCGGGGCCACTCACCTCGATCTCCAGCGTCTCCATGCCGTGCTCGCGGGCCTTCTTGCCGGCATCCTCGGCAGCCACCTGAGCGGCATAGGGTGTCGATTTCCGGCTGCCCTTGAAACCCTGGCTGCCCGAGGAGGACCATGCAATCGCATTGCCCTGGGCGTCGGTAATGGTGATCATGGTGTTGTTGAACGACGCCATCACATGGGCGACGCCAGAGATGATGTTCTTCCGCTCCTTGCGCTTGGTGCGCGCGGCTTGGGCTGGCTTAGCCATTTTACTTCGTCACCTTCTTCTTGCCGGCGATGGCCACGGCCTTGCCCTTGCGGGTACGGGCATTGGTGTGGGTGCGCTGGCCACGCACCGGCAGACCACGGCGATGGCGCAGGCCGCGGTAGCAGCCGAGATCCATCAGGCGCTTGATGTTCATGGCCAGCTCGCGGCGCAAATCGCCCTCAACGCGGTAATCGCGATCGATCAGCTCGCGGATCTTGAGGATTTCCTCGTCACTCAGCTGGTTGACACGGCGGTCGTCCGGAATGCCGAGTTTGGTGCAAATGTCGCGGGCGTTCTGCGGCCCAATGCCGTAGATATACCGAAGACTGATCAACACCCGCTTGTTCGTGGGAATATTCACGCCGGCAATACGCGCCACGCTCATCACTCCTTGCGTGATGCCAACAGGCACCAAGCGAAATTAGCCCCGGTGGAGGGCTGGTTCATACACCCAAATGCATTAAGGCGCGCATCCGGGTCGGATGGCGCCGAGGGGCTGCACTTAAAGCCCCAAGCTGGCGAAGTCAACGCGGTTTAATCAATTTGTCGCGATCGCATGATGCGGCAGTTGCGCCAGAACCGCCGCGATTGCGGCCGTGACGGTATCCATGTCCGCCATGCCGTCCACGCCGTGAAGGCGCCCCTGCTGACGGTAGTAGGGCAGTATCGGTGCGGTCTCGCTGTGATAGGCCTCCAACCGCGCTGCCACCGTTTCCCGCCGGTCATCGGCCCGACGCTTGAAATCATGGCTGCCGCAGGCGTCACACACACCCTCGACATGCGGTGGATGAAAGCTGTCATGATAGCCTGCGCCACATTTGGCGCAGGTAAAACGACCAGCCACCCGCTCTACCATGGCGGCATCATCAACCTGCAGCTCGATAACCGCATCCAGCGCAACGCCGAGGGCACCAAGCATGTGGTCCAGGGCCTCTGCCTGAGGAACCGTGCGGGGGAAGCCATCGAGAATAAAACCCGCCTCGCAATCTGGCTGGCGAACCCGATGCTCAAGCATCGCGATGATCATGTCATCAGGCACCAGCGCCCCCGACTTCATGATCGCGTCGGCGCGGACGCCAATCTCGGAGCCGGCTGCCACTTCAGCGCGCAGCATGTCACCGGTGGAAACCTGCGCGATCCCCTCCCGCAACTCGAGCCGCCTGGCCTGGGTCCCTTTGCCCGCACCAGGCGGCCCAAGCAGAATCAGGTTCAACGCCCCCTCCCCTTCACCCGATTCTTTCGGATCAGCCCCTCATATTGATGCGCAATGAGATGCGACTGCATCTGGGTGATCGTATCCATGGTGACCGACACGATGATCATCAGGCTAGTGCCACCGAAGTAGAACGGCAGGCTATACTTTGTGATCAGCACCTGCGGCAGAAGACAGACTGCGACCAGGTAAAGGGCGCCTATCGTGGTCAGGCGCGTGAGAATGGTATCAAAGTAGGCGGCCGTGTTAGCACCCGGGCGGATGCCGGGAATGAAGCCGCCATATTTTTTCAAATTATCCGCCGTCTCCTCCGGGTTGAACACGATGGCGGTATAGAAATACGAGAAGAAGATGATCATGCCCGCATAGGTGAGCATATAGAGCGGCTGCCCCTGGGCAAGCTGGCTGGCAATCCCGGAGGCGCCTTCCGCGAGCCAGCGTGGCACCCAGGCGGGCGCGGTCATGTTGGCTGAAAAACCCGCAATGGTCACCGGCACCAGCAGGATGGAGCTGGCGAAGATGGGCGGTATCACGCCAGCCGTGTTGATCTTGAGCGGCATATGGGTGCTGTCGCCGCCGAACATGCGGCTGCCGACCTGGCGCTTGGGATACTGCACCACAACCCGCCGCTGGGCGCGTTCCATGAACACGATGAAGGCGATCACCCCCGCCCCGATCACCATAAAAGCGATGATGAACGGGATGGAAAGCGCACCAGTGCGGCCAAGTTCAAGCAGGCTGCCGAGCGCGTGCGGCAGGTTGGCGACAATTCCGGCGAAGATGATCAACGATGTACCATTACCAATGCCACGGGCAGTAATCTGCTCACCAAGCCACATCAGGAACATCGTGCCACCCACGAGCGTGATCACGCAGGAGGCTCGGAAGAACGTGCCAGGATCCGGCACGGCCGGTCCAAGATTGCCGTGCATGCTCTCCAGACCGACCGATATGCCGTAGGACTGGAACAACGCGATCAATACCGTGAGGTAGCGGGTATACTGGTTGAGCTTCTTGCGGCCCGACTCGCCTTCCTTCTTCAGCGTCTCGAGGCTGGGAATAGCCGTGGACATCAACTGGATGATGATGCTGGCGCTGATATACGGCATGATGTTCAACGCAAACACAGTCATGCGGCCAAGCGCGCCGCCGGTGAACATGTCGAACATGCCCAGAAAGCCGCCGCTATGGCTCTGCATCATCTCGCCCATGACGGACGCATCCACGCCGGGCACAGGAATATAGGTGCCGATCCGATATACCACCAACGCCGCCAGAGTGAACCAAATGCGCTTGCGCAGCTCCGTCGCCTTGGAAAACGTTCCAAAGTTGAAGCTCGACGCCAATTGCTCCGCGGCAGACGCCATGAGGCCACCCCTTAACAAATAAAAGTTTTTTGCTTCTTTTTTTCAAAAAAGAAGAAAGACTCTTCTTTCTTGAAAGAAAGAAGCAAAGAACTTTTGACTATTGCGCCGGGGACTCCTTGGCAAGAGCCGTGGTCACCGTGCCGCCGGCGGCTTGCACAGCGGCGACAGCGGCGGCGGATGCACCTGTCACAGTAATGGTCAGGGCCCGCTTGATCTCGCCCTTGGCCAGCAGGCGCACGCCAAGCGCGAGCTTGCCACCGCGCACCAGGCCGGCTGCCCGCAGCGACTCTTCCGTGACCGGCTCATCCGCCTTCAGGCGGCCCGACTCGATCGCCTTTTCGACCGAGCCGAGATTGACCGGCGCGAAATCAGTGCCGAACAGGTTCTTGAACCCGCGCTTGGGCAAGCGCCGATAGATCGGCAGCTGACCACCCTCGAACCCGTTCAGCGCCACGCCCTCTCGTGCCTTCTGACCTTTCACGCCCTTGCCGGAGGTCTTGCCCTTGCCGGAACCGATGCCGCGCCCCAGGCGCTTGGAGGTCGGCCGCGCGCCCGGATTGTCGCGCAACTCGTTCAGCTTCATGTCACACGCTCTCTTCGACGCGCAACAAATGCGCGACCTTGCGGATCATGCCGCGCACCGAGGGTGTATCTTCCAGCACCCGGGAGCTGCGGATCTTGCTCAGGCCAAGCCCGACCAGCGTCTCCCGCTGACCAGGCTTGCGGCCGATCGGCGACCCGGTCTGGGTCACCTTCACGGTTTTACGTGCCTCAGACATCGGCGGTCACTCCAGCGGGGGCAGCTTCACGCTTGCCGACGATGTCGTTCACCTTCTTGCCACGGCGATTGGCCACCGAGCGGGGGCTGGCCGCCGCCTGCAGGGCCGCGAAGGTGGCCTTCACCATGTTATGCGGATTGCGGCTGCCGAGCGATTTGGCGACCACGTCACCAATGCCGAGGGATTCGAACACGGCGCGCATCGGGCCGCCGGCGATGATGCCGGTGCCTGCCGCAGCGGTGCGCAGGATGACCTTGCCGGCGCCGAAATGGCCATAGCTGTCGTGATGAAGCGTGCGGCCTTCCTTCATCGGCACACGGATCATCGTGCGTTTGGCGCGATCGGTTGCCTTGCGGATGGCCTCCGGCACCTCGCGCGCCTTGCCGGCGCCGTAGCCGACCCGGCCCTTCTGATCGCCCACCACCACCAGAGCGGCGAAGGCGAACCGACGGCCGCCCTTCACCACCTTGGCAACGCGGTTTATGGTGACCAGCTTGTCGATCAGCTCATCGCCGCCATCGCGTTCCCGCACCGGCTCGCGCCCGCGGTCATTCCGTTTGCCACGATCGCCACCACGATCGCCGCCGCCACCCTCTCTGGGTTCACGTGCCATGATCGGTTCCCCTTAGAAGGACAGCCCGCCCTCGCGGGCGGCTTCGGCCAGCGCTTTCACGCGGCCATGATACAGATAGGACCCACGATCGAACACGACCTGGGTGACGCCGGCCGCCAGAGCACGCTCCGCCACCAGCTTGCCGACGGCGGAGGCAGCCTCCTTGTCGGCACCGGTGCGCAGCGCCTCCCGCAGAGCGCCATCCAGCGTGGAGGCAGCGGCCAACGTACGGCCGGCCACATCGTCGATGACCTGGGCATAAATATTCTTGCCCGACCGGAACACGGAGAGGCGCGGGCGCCCGACCGATTTCTGCCGCAGCTGGTAGCGCAGGCGCTCGCGCCGACGCTCCCTGAGATCCACGCGAGCGCTCACTTCTTTTTACCTTCCTTGCGCCGGATGGTTTCAGTGTCGTAGCGCACCCCCTTGCCCTTGTAGGGCTCGGGCGGGCGATAGCCGCGGATTTCGGCGGCGACCTGACCTACCAGACGTTTATCAACTCCTTCGACCGTGATGGCCGTTGGGCGGGGCGTAGTGATCTTGATACCGGCGGGCACCGGATAGACCACATCATGCGAGAAGCCCAGGTTGATCACCAGGTTTGGGCCCTGCACCGAAGCGCGGTAGCCGGTGCCGGTGATCTCCATCGTTTTCGCGTAACCGGTGGACACACCCTTGATGATATTGGCGATGTTGGCACGCGTGGTTCCCCACATCATCCGCGCCTGGGCCACGTTGCTGCGCGGCTTGACGCTGACCTTGCCACCCTCGACCGTGGTCTCCACGTGATCGGTTATCGGCAGCGTGAGTTCGCCCAGCTTGCCCTTCGCGGTCAGAATGCCGTCCACGACCGAAATCGTAACGCCAGCAGGGATTTCGACCGGGTATTTGCCTACACGAGACATGTTCGCATCCTCCCGATCAGAACACGCGGCAGAGGACTTCGCCGCCAACATTGGCGGCGCGAGCCTCGGCATCGCTCAGCACGCCACGCGGCGTGGAGAGAATGGACACACCCAGGCCGGCATAGACGCGCGGCAGTTCCTGGATCTTGGAATAGACGCGGCGGCCGGGCTTGGAGACGCGGTGGATCTCCTTGATCACCGGTTCGCCCTCGCTGTATTTCAGCTCGATCCGCAATTGGGCGACGCCGGGGCGCAGTTCCTCGGCGGAGTAGCCCCGGATATAGCCCTCGCGCTTCAGCACCTCGAGCACGTTGGCGCGCAGCTTGCTCGCCGGCGAGACGCAGGAAGCGTGACGGCTCCCCTGCGCATTGCGGATGCGGGTGAGCAAATCACCCAATGGATCTGATAACGACATGGCGGCCCCTTACCAGCTTGCCTTGACCATGCCCGGGATCTGTCCCGAACTGGCCAAGTCGCGAAGGGCGATGCGGCAAAGCTTGAATTTGCGATAGTTCGACCGCGGACGGCCGGTCAGCTCGCAACGCAAACGCACGCGGGTGCGGCTGCCGTTGCGCGGCAATTGGGCGAGCTTCATCGAGGCCTCGAACCGCTCCTCCACGGGTGCGTCACGGTCCATCAACTGCGCCTTCAGCTTGCTGCGCTTGCTGCGGTCGCGCTTGGCCATCTTCTCGCGCTTGAGATTGCGGTTGACGGCGGAAGTCTTAGCCATCGTGTTCTGTCCTCCGGAACCTGCCGGCCTGAGCCAGGGGTTTTCCAAATAGCGGTTGCATCGGGTTAGGCGGCGGCTTTATCGGCGGTGGCCGTGATGAATGGCAGATCGAACGCCTTCAACAGGGCGCGTGCCTCAGCATCGGTCTTCGCCGTGGTCACGATCACGATATCCATGCCCCGCACCGCATCCACCTTGTCATAGGCAATCTCAGGGAAAATGATCTGTTCCTTCAGGCCCATCGCGAAATTGCCGCGGCCATCGAACCCCTTGCCGGTCATGCCGCGGAAATCGCGCACGCGCGGCAGGGCGATGGTGACCAGACGATCGAGAAACTCGTACATCCGGGCGCGGCGCAGGGTGACTTTGGTGCCGATCGGCAAACCCGCACGGATCTTGAAGCCGGCGATGGCCTTCTTGGCGATCGTCTTCACCGGGCGCTGGCCGGAAATCAGCGTGAGGTCAGCCACCGCCGCATCCAGCTTCTTCTGGTCGCCGGCAGCTTCGCCCACGCCCATGTTGATCACGATCTTTTCGAGCCGCGGCACCTGCATGGGGTTCGTGTAGTTGAACTCCTTCTGCATCGTGGGGCGCACATGCTCCAGATAGCGGGTCTGCAGGCGCGGGGCCGGACGGGCCGGTTTGGTCTCGCTCATCGTCTTCAGCCTTCGATCACGTTGCCGGTCGCACGCGCGACGCGGACTTTCTCGCCGCCATCGAGCACCCGGAATCCGATGCGCGCCGGCTTGTCGGTCTTGGGGTCGATCAGCGCAATGTTAGAGAGGTGGATGGTTGCCTCCTTCTCCACGATGCCGCCGGGGTTGCCCATGCCGGTCGCTTTCGTGTGGCGCTTGGCCACGTTGACGCCCTGCACCACCGCGCGATTTTCCTTCGGCAGCACGCGCAGCACTTCGCCACGCTTGCCGCGATCGGCGCCGGTGATCACCACCACCCGGTCACCCTTGCGAATGCGCGCGGCCATCACAGCACCTCCGGCGCGAGCGAAATGATCTTCATGAACTTCTTCGCACGCAGTTCACGAACGACGGGGCCGAAGATGCGGGTGCCGATCGGCTCCTGCTGCTTGTTGATCAGCACGGCCGCGTTGGTGTCGAACCGGATGGCGCTGCCATCGGCACGGCGCACGGGGAAGCTGGTGCGCACGATCACCGCCTGGTGCACGTCGCCCTTCTTCACCTTGCCACGGGGAATCGCTTCCTTGACGGACACGACGATGACGTCCCCGACGGATGCAAACTTGCGCTTGCTGCCGCCGATCACCTTTATGCACTGCACCCGGCGGGCCCCGGAATTATCAGCGACTTCAAGGTTGGTTTCTGCATGGATCATGGCTCGGCGTCCCTATGCGGTCGCGTCAGCGTGGGCGGTCGCGTCGGCGGCAGCGGTCGCCTCGGCATGCGGTGCGACATGCGCATGGGCGCGTGCTT